>Ga0190272_10000758_pt1 | contig 15982 bp, 26 predicted proteins | sample Popmic504T_FD_133746 | JGI IMG/M metagenome (GOLD analysis project Ga0190272, IMG submission 133746) | Populus adjacent soil microbial communities from riparian zone of Shoshone River, Wyoming, USA - 504 T | ecosystem: Environmental > Terrestrial > Soil > Riparian zone | place: USA: Wyoming... | reverse complement strand
TACGAACCTGGATCGCCAACTGGAACGACGACCCCAAGCCCTACGTCTGGCACAAGACCGCCGACGAGATCCTCGACAGCCTCGCCTCCTACTGCCAACGGATCAACGACTCAGGTCACTAGCTCGAGGGCGCCACAAAGGTCGCCCGCCGTGAACGGCCCCCGATACGGGCGGCCAGACGGCTTCCTGTTCCGCACCTAGCAGAGCGCGGCGGCGGCGACAGGGCTGAGGTCCGAAGACTCGTAGTTGCGCTCCTGGCGACGGTCCGGCTTCTTCGTCAAGCCGTCGATGATGCCGTAGATGGCGGTCGCGATGTGGATGCGCATCCGCAATGACTTGGGAATGCGACGGACCGCCTCGCTGAACGGCTCGTCCTGCGTGAAATAGTTGGCCAGGTAGGCGCCGAGTAGATCGAACAGCTCGTCCTCGGCTGCGTCGAGCGTGTCGCCACGACCGATGATGTCGAAGTCCATAGCGAGGGCGAACCAGTGTCCGTCCTCGGTCTTGGCCGCTACGCGCCAGTCGAAGTCACGCGGAACCCACTCTTGCACGCGAGCAAGAACCTCGGGCGGTAGGTCGTCTGGTGAGAGTGCGGCCCGACTGACCTCAACCTCTAGTCGAGCGTTCGACTTCGCTCGCTTACCTCCTGCCCACGTCCCCTCTCTGTATGGGAGGAAAGGAGCTGTTCATGGCCGCAATCACCCCGAACGTCGCGAAGGGTCGAGTCAACGAGCTCGCCCGTCGCATCAACGCCAACGACCCCGCGAACTCCGTGTTCGTACTCGTCGCGCTCGTGTCGAGCACGCCGCTCGCGACGTTCAAGGACTACGACACCCTCGCCCAGATCATCGCCGACGGCGGCACCGACGAGGCCGCCCACACCGGCTACGCCCGGATCGTGCTCGACAACACTGACGGGATCACCGTCACCGTCGACGACTCCGGCGATCTCCAGTTCGTCGACTTTCCCGACCAGGCGTTCGAGGATGTCGATGGCGACGACGACGACATCACCCATCTCGTCGTCGGGTACGACCCCGACTCAACCGGCGGGGACGACACCTCGATCGTGCCCGTCAACGTCAGCGACTTCGCGATCTCGCCCAACGGCGGGGACATCAACGTCGTCGTCGACTCTGACGGCGCGTTCGTCGCCGGCGAGTAGCTCACCGACCATGCGGTCGGCGACCGGAGGGGCGGGATAGATGGCGATCGTCCGGGAAGAGGTCACGCCGTTCACGGACTCGGCAGCGGCGGCGACTTCGCGAGCGTTCGCGCTTGCTGGTGGCGCGACGGCGGGCAACCTGCTGATCTCGCGGATCGGGATCGACAAGGCGGCCGGCAGCAACCCGGCCCCGGCGCCGCTGCATGCCTCAGACCCAACGCAGGGGTGGGTCGTGCTGGACACGCACGCGTCGACGTCGGTGTCTGGGGCGATGGCGTTCCGTATCGCGACCGGCACCTCGGCCGATATCTGCACCTGGTCGTGGACAACGTCTCGCGAGTCGTGCGGCTGGATCGCTGAGTACTCCGGCTTCCCGAACGGGGTCGTGTTGCCGGTCCCGGTCGCGTTCGTCCATACCAACGAGTCGAACGTCTCGTCTGTCGCGCTATCCGGGATCAGCGCGATCGGCGACGCGCTCGCCGTCGCGAGCGGCGCTGTCGACTCCGGCAACGGCTGGGCGCCGACATGGTCGAACTCGTTCACGGCCTTCGTCACTACCGGCGACGACGGCGCGGCGTTCGCGGCCGACAAGATCGTCACGGCCGGCGCGGTGTCGACGACCATGACGCGCGTCGGTGGATCGGCCGACCAAGCGTCCGGCATCCTCGCGAACTTCGGGGTCGCGCCAGCCAGCGACATCGACGGGGACCTGGAGCAGGGCCAGGAGACCGACAGCGCCGGCAGCCTCACACCCGATCCGGGCGCGGTAGACATCGAGCTCGAGCAGGGCCAGGAGGTCGACTCGGCCGGGGAGATGACCCCGGAAGTCGAGACGCCCTCGGGCACGCTCGAGCAGGCGTCCGAGACAGATGCACCTGGCGAGATGAGCCCAGAGCCCGGGGCGGTCGGCCAGGATCTAGGGCAGGCCGGAGAGACAGACGAGGCGGGGGAGCTGACGCCCGATACGACGGTCGATGTCGAGCTTCAGCAAGCGGGTGAGACCGACACAGGCGGGGCGTTTACGCCATCTCCCGGTGCTGTAGATGGCGAGCTTGAACAGGCTGGCGAGGCGGATGCGGCTGGTGGGTTCAGCGGGACGGCAGCGCCGCCTCCGCCGTCGGTTGCTATCGACTACACGGGCGACCGGTTCCTCTGGGCGCTCGCGCGGCCGCACGAGGTGGTGGTCCGGGCCACGTTGCTTGACGGCGGCACCGAGACCGAGCTACCCACGGTCGTCGATGGCTCGGTCAGCCTTAACGCAAACGCCGCCACGCGCGGTAGCTGCGAGCTGTCGATCGCCGATGACGGAACGCTCGGCTGGATACCTACCAGCTCCGATTCACCGTTGGCGCCGTACGGCCGGGAGGTTCGGATAGAGCGCGGCATCCGCTACTACGACGGCACGACCGAGTTCGCCCCGCTCGGCGTGTTCCGCATCGAGGACGCCGGTATCGACGACAGCGGCAGCGAGATCGTCGTCGCGATATCCGGGCTGGACCGGTCTGCACGAATTATCGACGCGAAGTTCGAGGAGCCCTACCAGATCGCCGCCGGCACGAACTACGTCGATGCGATCCTCGAAACGATCCAGGCGGCGTGGCCCGACGTGCCGCACGACCTTCCGACCACCGAGTACGCCGCGCCTGCCGGCGGCCTCCCTAAGGAAGAGGGAGCGGACAGGTGGCAGTTCTGCCAAGAGATGGCGGCGGCTTGCGGGATGGAGCTGTACTTCGACAGCCTCGGCGTCCTCGTGATGCGTCCGGTCGCGCAGTTCGTCACCGGCACTGCCGCATGGCATCTCGTGGAGGGCGAAGACGGCGTGCTGATCCGTGCGGGGTTGCAGTGGTCGCGCCAGAACAGCTTCAACAAGTCGATCGTGACCGGCGAGAACATCGGCGATGACGGCCCGCCAGCGCGAGGTGTCGCGGTCGACGACAACCCGCTCTCGCCGACCTACTACCACGGTCCGTTCGGCAAGGTTCCCGACTTCTACTCCAGCACCGAGATCATCAGCGACGCCCAAGCGGCCGATGTTGCGGCCGCTCGCCTCGCTCGCCAGCTCGGCACGACCCAATCCATCTCGTTTGGGGCGATTGTCAACCCGAAGCTTGAGCCGTCCCAAGTCGTCCGTGTCTCCCGCGAACGAGCCGGCATCGACCAAGAGGATCACGTCATAGACACCCTCAATCTGCCGCTGTCCTCGGAATCCGAAATGACGGGCGCCACGCGCGCGACGGTGGTGATCTGACATGGATGACCGCACGACGCGAGACCTCCTGACTGATCTCCAGTCGCTCAAGCGCGACTCTGTCCGGCTACGCAAAGGTGTCGTGACCGACACCGACCCGCTCGCTGTCGCGCTCGGCGGCTCCGATGTGTCCTATGTGGGTGTAGCAGCGATCGACGGACTCGCGCTCGTCACCGGGGACGTGGTGTCGGTCCTCGCCCGCGGGAACGACCTGCTAGTCGTTGGGCGAACCGGGCCGGGAATCCTCCGAGGGACCATCGCCGCCGACGGCTCTATCACGGCCGGCGCTGGGTTCTCGGTCAACAAGCCCTCGACAGGCAACTACGACGTCACGTTCGATGTCGAGTACCCGACCATCCCTGTCATCGTCGCCGCCCCCGGTTCGACGGACAACTTCGGGACACGCCTATCGACGGTCAGCCCGCCGTCGACGACCGGGTTCCGGGTGATCGGAGTGAACCCGTTCGCAGCGAGCGACGCCGCCGGGATCAAGGACGGCGTAATCCAGTTCTTCGCGATGCCGGCATAGCCGGCCAGGAGGGTTGACCCCAGTGCATGGACTCACAGCGGAGCGAATGGAATGACCGAGCGATCGACAGGCTCGCCAAAGACGTCGACGACCTCAGCGTCGAGCTCAACATCGTGCGTCGCCTGCCGCAGGCAGTCGCGAAGGTCGACGAGCGGACCGAGGCGCTCGAGACCGACGCTAAGCGGCTGCAGCGCGCGGTGGAGATCGCCGACGCGCGAGAGGAGCGCCGCATCCGTGAGCTGCGCGCCCACGTCGACAAGCGCATCGACGAGCGGCCGTCCCGACCGTCGTGGAGCGAGATCATCAAGACGGTCGTCGTGCCGGTGGTGGTCCCGGTGATCGTGGCGCTGATCGGCGGCTACTTCGTCATGCGCGCCGCCCTCGCGGGGGTGAGCTGATGCAGCCGCAAAAAGCCCCACCCTCCAGGAAGGCCGTCGCGTTCGTCTTCGGGGCGATCGGTGTAGGTATGGCGCTGGTCATCGGCCTGTTCACCTACTCCCTGGCCGAGATCGCGGAGGAGGCGCAGAAGCGCAGCGCGTCCGACCGTCGGTCGCAGGCCGACATTGAACGGATCGTCAAGCGGGTGGTGCGAGTGGAGGACGTGCGTCACCTCGCCCGCCGGCTCGAACGGACGTGCCAGCGGTTCCCGACGTGCGCGCTCGAGCTGGATCGGGCCGAGCGTCGAGACCGCGAACGTCAGGTCGAGCGGGATCGTCAACGCCGTGACCGGCGCGACGAGGGCAACGAGGCGCCCCGGCAGCGCGCCGACCGGCCACCACGCACTGTCACCCCGCCCGACACGCCAGGCGTCGAGGGCGATGGGGGAGACGACCCACCCGATCCGCCAGGCGCTTCTACGCCATCAACGCCTCCGGCTTCGCCTTCCGCACCGAAGGCGCCGGGGCCACTCGTCGAGCTCGACCCGCCACCCGTTGACATCGACGGACCAGACGGCCTACTGCCGCAGCTACTCCCCGACGTGAACCTGCCCTCGGTGGACATCCCACCCATCCGGGTGCCGTAGGCGTTCCTCTGCCGTTCCCGGCGCGTTAGCGCCGGTCCTCGCTTCTTCGTAGCCCCCCACCTCGACCCGTAGGAGGTCAACCCCATGCCGAGGCTCAAGCCGCGCGAGCGGCTCGACAAGCTGCGTGAGCAGCGCAGCGAACAGGCCAAGCGCCGTGACGTCTACGCGAAGAAGCACCGCACGATGGTCGCCCGCGTCAAGCGGACCAGCGGCCGGGTCAAGCGACTCCGCGCCCGCATCATTGCCGAGTCCGCTCCGGTCGGCACGAAGATCCTCGGCGCTGCCGCGCACTGGCTCGGCAAGTGGGAGACCGATGGCCCGAACGACTCGCCTTGGCTGCGAGCGATGGAGGCCGTGCTGGTCAAGGCCGGCGCGGCAATCGCGTGGATGATCCCCGGCCAGCCCTACTGCGGCATGGGCGTCATGGCCGCCGTGTTCCGCGCGACCGGCGTCCTGCTACCGGACGGCATGGTCTACACGCCGAACATCCTCGGCTACGCCGGCCTGGAGTTCGTGTCGAAGACGGACGGGCGCCGCTACAAGCTCGTCCGCGTCGCGCTCGCCAACGCGAAGGCCGGCGCGATCGTCGTCTGTGACTTCGACGGCGGCGGCGCCGACCACGTCTGCCTTGCTCGCGGGTCGCTGCGCGGCGGCTCGATGCCGACCCGCGACTTCAACACCAGCCCGACCAACTCGGGCAGCCAGTCCAACGGCGGCGGCGTCTACGACCGCACCCGCTACGCCGCGAACCTGCTCGGCGCTCTCGAGCTCCGACCGATCCACTAGCCCAGGAGGCTTCCGATGCTCAAGTTCTTACGCTCGTTCCCGCTGACGCTCGTTCTCGCGTTCGTCGCCGCTGGCGTGGCGCGTGGCGCGCTCGCGGTCGGCGGCGATCCGCTCGACCCGGCCTGGACGGCGGTCACGACGATCGCTGTAGGCGTGGTCGCCGGGCTGTTCACCACGGACTCGCCAGTCGCCGCGCTGCGCGCTCTCGATCCGAAGCTCGTCTCGTTCGCGCTTGGCGCCGGCCTGACCTACCTGGCCACCGAGGTCTTCGGCTTCGCAGTTGACGACCCGGTTGCGCAGTCGGCGATCGCCCTGATCGTCGGCTCCGTCGTGAGTTGGGGTTGGCCGAATGCCGCCACGATCGCACGGACCTCGCACGAGTCCGGCAACGCCCTTGCTCCCGATGCGGCGGCTTGACGCAATCGACATGACGGCTTGGGCGGCGACTATCGCGGTCGCCGCCCTTGCTGCTCGATGCCTGTTCCGCTACGCCCACTACGAGGCGTTCGGGCGCTGATGGCCCGCGACCCGGGCTACGAGCAGACCTGGCTCGACAACCTGGAGCGGCGCGTCGCCGCGCTCTATGACGAGCCGATCCGGCTGATCGTGCGGAAGGTCATCGAACGGCTGGAGATCGGCCGCGAGCGCTACGGCGATGACGACTTCCTCGACAAGGACATGGTCCGCGAGGCGGTCGACGAAACCGCGGACGTGATCGCCTACATGCTGCTCGAGTCGGAGAAGCGGATCGCGGTCGGCGACCCGGCCGGCCTGCACGACCTAGAGCAGGCGGCGATCCATGCAGCGATGGCCGACGTCTACGTACGTCGCGCCGCCCGCCGCACCCCTTCGATCTGATCCGCGTAAACGCGCGCCAGGGCCGCTGAGCGCTCGCGGTCGTCCCTGACCCCGGAGCCACGGAGGTGGTTCTACATCGCTCGACTGCTATCGATAGCAGCCGTTGTCCTGTCCCTGCTTCTCCCTGCCGTCTCGTCGGCGGATCAACACGGTGTTAGCCCTCCAGCTAACAGTTCGCTTGTCGCGGTTTCGCTCGCCGACCCGGCCGCCGCGGTAGCCAAGCGGGGTTGCGCCAGGCTCTACCCGGTCAAGGTGTGGACCCGTGTCGCTCACCGGGTCTACAACGGGATGCGGGAGGCGACCCGCCACGCACGCCGGACGCTCGACCGTGTCCAACGCTGCCAACGCCACCGGCACTGGAAGCCGAGGCTCGAGCGGCTACGGGCCGGGCTTCGCGATCGGCACCTGGCGGCGCTCCGCAAACTCGCGGAACTGCTCGCGTTGACTCCTTACGACTGTGGGGCCTACGGAAGGTTCGCGATCCCGTGCTACATCGTCGACCGCGAGTCGGGCTTCGACTGGGGCGCTGCGAACCCGTCGAGCACCGCCAGGGGTCCGTACCAGATGCTCGACATCCACGGGCGCCCTTGGCCGATCCGGTCAGAAGCCGACAAGCTGGAGCACCACCGCATCGCCGCCCACCTATGGGCCGGCGGCGCGGGGTCCAGCCATTGGGCGCTCACGCGCTAGCCGCACCGTTTGGCAACATAGGCACCGGTAGGCAAGGTGCTGCACCGCTAGAGCCCGTCCTTCCTTCGCGGAGGGCGGGCTCTTTGTCGTTCTAGGGGCCAGACCTCAGGCCCTTCTCCCCACGCCGATGATCGGCCCAATGCCGACTGCGTAGCCTCGCCGGCTACTTGACGCCGCGGAGCAGCTCGCCCGGCCAGACCGATAGCGCTCGGCCAACCGCGACGATGGTTTTCAGCCGCGGCTCTCGCTCTCCTCGCTCTAGACGGCCTATTGCCGTCGAGTGGATGCCGGATGCTTGGGCTAGATCCTCCTGGCTGAGGCCGAGTTCTTTGCGGCGTCGGCGGACGTTGGCCCCTACGCGCTGCTGGTTCTTGTCCTGTGCCGGTTGTCCCACCCCGGCAATGATGTGCGCAGGACGGCACGAAAGGCCAGAGCACGAACGTCAGATTCGCTGCTAGCCTCGTCAACGCCCCCTAAGCCAGCGATGGCCGGGGCGGCGGCAGTAGCGCTCCGGTCCCTCCCTCCAATTTGGGGCCGGAGCGCTCGCCGATGCCGGTAACGAACGCGCGCGTCTACGACGTTCGGCCTATTGGTCGGTTCGGGCTGGCGGAGGTCAGACCAATCCGCTACCTTGCCCGCGAGGTCTGAAGCTCCCGCCACGACCCTCCAGGTCGCGGGAGACCAGCAGGCATCAGGGGATTTGGTGGCCCGGTCCGGGGCTCTCTCCCCTGATAGCCCTGTGGCCGGGCCTCCTCTAGCCTCGACCATTCGTCCGGTATGGTCATGTTCCTATTGTCAGACGGCGCCCGATCGGCTAGGTTCGCCTGGCAACTTCATCAAGACCGATTCGCGACGTTCACTCATCAGGGGACTCGAGTGCGCCAGAGCGCGGGGAGCGGACGGCCGTGATGGAGGGAGAGGGTTATGCAGGGAGGGTCGCAACGGCGAGGCGCTGGCTCGCGCCCGCAACTACGTATGCCGTTTCTCGCTTGGGCACACCTTGTGGTCGGGGTCCCACCAGACGACGTGGAAGACCCGGCCGCGACGGAAGCCCCAGAGGCGCTGCTCGCCGGCGAATCGGAAGCGAAAGATGTCGCTGTCGAACACCAGGTCGAGCTTACGCTTCGTAATGTCCTCCTGCGCCTCTGTGCAAATCTTGTCGACCGGCATGTCGTGGTGCTTGCGATGCCGCTTCCGCCCCCCGGTTCGCTGCCGCTCGATATCCCGCCAGGTCAATTTGGCGAGGTCGCAGAGCTGGCCAAACACCGAAGGCGCCAGCTCCGGTCCAGGGGCAAACGCCCAAGGGTGCTCAGTCGCCCTATCAGCGTGCTCAAAGCAGAAGTGTGGGTTGTCGCCGGCCGTAGACGTCGAGACCGTCGAACGTGGCTTGGCCTTGGCCGCCCCAGAGGCGCCCACCGGCTTTCTATTAGCCATGAGCGCGGTCTAGGCGAAGTCGGACCAGTCGAGCTCGTCGACCGGCTTGACGTCCTGGTTCGCGTCCAAAGCCCCGTAGTAGGCCTGGAGCGACTGGCGTGGGATCTCTGCGTTCGAGCGAGTCGTCGGCCCGATATCACCGCGAGCGTCCACCCACGGGTCCTCGTTGTGAGTCAAGTGACTCAGCTGTCGTCCGGTGAGGTTCCCGTAGTGCTCGAGCACGATGTCGATCGTCTTCGTGTCGGTGGCACGGAGCTGCGAGGCGTCGCCCCACCGTTTCCAGCCGGAGACCTCGAAGCTCCCGCGGTGCTTCGCGTAGAGGTCTGGCGCGACTGGACCGTTTGCCCATGCCTCGATCCGCTCGGTGAACATCGGCTTGTCGTGCCACGCGAGGTGCCACGCCTGGCTGTAGTAGACGAGCTTCTGAAGCTTCCAAGTCGAGATCGACCCGGTGCGCTCCAGGATGTACGCGGCTACGTCGTGGACGCTAGGCATCTTGCGTTTCCCTCCATTGCTGCGCGCCATAGCAAGTGGCATCTTCGCACATGGTTCGGCTACCTCCCAAGGTTCCCTCTCGCCGGATCAGTAACCGCGCGACCCTATCCGAGGTTGGAGACGGGCGCTAATCGCCGCCGACAGCGCTCAGGCTGGACAGGACCGTACGCTCCTGAAAGGATCGCCCCCATGCACCACCCCCAAGAGAAAGGGCTAGGGCGGCGGGCCGGGATCAAGATAGGAGAGCATCGCCTGCTACTCGCCCTCCTTCTTCGCAGACAGCGTGATTGTGGCGTCCTCGTCGACCTCTGTGCCGGCCGGCGGGTTCTGGGAGACGACGACCCAGTTGCGATCCCACAGAAGCAACCGGTCCTGGCCGGTGGCGTCACGCTCATCGAGGTTGTAGAGCCCGGCTGCCTGCATCGTGTCCTGGGCGTATTGGTGGTTCTCGCCGACGACGTCTGGCACGGTGATCGTGTCCGACGCAGCCTCGGCCGGGGCGGCTGTCGGCTTCGGCTTGGCCTTCTCCTTGACGGTCTTGGTGACCGTCTCGGCCGGCGCCTGCTCGACAACCGTCCTCTCCTCCGTGACCGTTTGCGCAGCCTCGTCGCTACCGCATCCGGCCAGAACTACGAGCGCGACGGTCGCCGCGCATGCGAGCTTCCTCAAGATGACCCTCCCGAGCCTAGAGTTCCCCTGCGAGTAAGGACGCGACTCTATTTCAGGTCGCGGGCGAGCGCGAATCTCGGAGGTCTAGTCGACAGCGGGTGCATCGCCGTTCGGCTAGGACGCACCGACGAAGCGAACCCGGCGCCCGCCGCGAGACTTGCATCGAGCGGTCTCGTACGGATTCGTCTCACCCTGCCGCAACACGGCCCGGCAGGACCAGCGCCGACCATCGTACCTAAGGCGCACGCGTGTGACCTGACCGACGCGCTGCGGGAGCCGGCTCGGTCGCGTCGTCGCGAAGATGGAAATGATCTGGCGCGCTGTAGAGCACGACACGCGACGGGCCTCTATCTCGCGGTACATCCCGTACTCGCCGATGGTGCCGTCGAGATTGATCGCGCCGCCACAGCGGTGGTAGGTCGAGCCTGCCGACGCGTTCGGTGCGGGGGCGACGAACGCGGTCGCTACCGCCGCAAGGACTGTCGCCACGCAAGCGCGCATTCAGCGAGGCATGGCTACACGTACCTGCAGGCCGCCGCTCGCCTTCAGCTTGACGGAGCCGGTGCCGGTCCAAAGAACACCATCGGGGCCAATCGAGTCAGAGCCCGAGCGCTCGTCCTCAATCTGGTCTTGGAGCTCTGCAAAGACGTCGTAGATGCAGTCGAACTTCTTCGCCGACAGTCGCGAGCAATCAGACAGGACCATGCGTCCGTCGAGCTTGTTGCGGTAGACCCGGCGGACTTTCTTCTCAATCGCGGTGTCGGCTCTCGCTTTCGAGAGCTTCTTGGTTGCGGGGCCGGCCGGAGTGGCAGCGGGCAGGCCGAGTGCAAAGGCCGATACCACAATCAGGGCAATACGCTTCAAGGGGACCCTCCCGAGGTCGATTTCCTGTCGCGAGTACGGCGGCGATCCTATCCGCGCTCGCCCAGATGCGCGAATCTCAAGGGCCGCTGGACTCGACCGCGATACGAATGTATGTTCGTGTCGATGGGAGGCGAGCGATGAGGCGGGAGAAGGAGGAGGGGCCAAAGGCGCCGATCCTCGGGGTGATCGACGGGGGCGATGGCGGCGATGGGTTGACCGGCTGTGACGCGCTAGGCGAAGCCCGTCAGCAGGTGCTCGCCATAGCGATGCGGACTACGGATGTGTCTGCTCGTCAGGCCCTTCGCCAGATAGCCGCCGAACTGCATTTGCGAGTTCACGCTGCTCGTCTTGCAGGCCGAGCACGGTTGTCGTAAGCGAGTCGATGAGATCGCGAATCTCGCTCAGCGTGCCCTCCCCGCCCTGAGCAAACGGGTCGGGTGCCTTCTCCGGCTTGCGCCGCCGCTCCGACTTCGGGCCGGCGCTCAGGTCGGCGACTGTCGTCTCTAGTGCCGTAGCCAGGAGTTCGAGCTTCGCCGGCGATGGATCATTCTCGGCGCGCTCCCAGTCGGAGACCATCTGCCCGCGCGTGCGATCCGGCTTCTGGTCCGGGTAGAGCTTCGCCCAGGCGTCCTGCATGCGCTCCGCTACCTCCTCCTGCGTGAGGTTCAGCTCTGCGCGTCTCTCGGCGAGACGACGGGCGCGTCGCTCTTGGTGCTCCAGGGCCATGAGCTGGAACCTACGGAGCGCAGAGGCCCTTGTCTTTAGGACGCCATTAGTCCCGACTTGACTAGTCATGATGTCCGTAGTATGGTCATCTCATCGTGACTAGTCAAACGACTAAAGACGCGCGGACTATTCTGGCCGCAAACCTGCGGTTCGCTCGTAAGGCGAAGGGGTGGACCCAGCGGGAGCTAGCAGCGGCGGTCGGTGTCGACACGCTGGCGGTCAGTCGTTGGGAGCGCGCCGCCGCTACACCGAACGGTGCCAACCTCGCGGGCCTCGCCGAGGTACTGGGGCGGCAGTTCGCGTGGTTCTACGTCGATCACGGCTACGACGAGTCCTCTCCGTCTTCTGGAAAGGCTGCGGCCTGATGGGTGCGGCGCTTGTTCGTTCGTTGGAGGAGTACGCGGCGGCTCTGCTCGATGCGGCTGACGCGTCGGACCGGATTCAGGCCGAGGCGGGGGAGGGCGAGTAGCCGATGGCCCGCGTCGAGATCAACTTCGAGAACGGCGGTCGCAATGGCTCGTTCGTGAAGGTGGACGGCAAGCTCGTCAACGGCGTAACCGACGTTCGTGTTGGTGCAACGGTGGGAGGTCTTCCGACCGTTGACATCGAGGTCATCGCCACTGACGGCTACGTCAAGATCGACGAGGCGGCGACGGAGATCACGCCGACGGTCGTTCAGCAGGAGCGGCGGCTGTGAACCGCCCGGCCACTATCGCGCCGCTGGTCGACCAGGCCCCGGAGCCGTTGCGGGAGTACATCGCCCGGCTTGAGCGTGCGGCTGGGGATGACTTCCGTGTCGATCGGGTCGGCGGGGTGCATTCGGGTGATCCCGAGTCGTCGCACTACGCGGCGAAGGTCAACTTCCCTCGGTCGGGCAGTCAGCGTGAGGCGGTCTTGTTGAAGCTGGTCGAGTTCGGCGCGGATGGTGCGACGTTCGAGCAGCTTCAGGTCGCGACTCGGATCGAGTCGGCAGCGAAGCGGCTGACCGAGTTGGTTCAGGGCGGCTGGGCGATCCAGACCAAGGCCACCCGGAAGACGCACACGGGCGCGAAGGCGACCGTGCACATCGCGTCGGTGAAAGCCCTTCGAGAGCTTGAGCGCGAGCGACGCGCTTCACAAACTGCCGGCGGCGATGGCTTCGCGCCTTCTCGGGACGCCGAGCCAGTCCGCGACTGTGAGCCCCCCACCGCTCAGGTCGCGGCGCCGTCGGCAGTTGAGGACCAGGCCACACCGCTGTTCGCTGACGGCCACTCCGTCAAGCAGAGCGCCACGTCGGCCTACAACGCCTTCGAGGACGCCGCCTAAATGCTCCGCCTCGTCCACTCCAGCCACCTGCGTCTTGTCGCGGCCTCTGAGGTGCGCGTCCGACCGACCATTCCCTCCGGTCGGCGTGACGTCCCGTTGGACCGAACCCTCCCTGGCGGGTTCGTCCTCGGACGCGCACCTGAGAAGCCGCGGCGACGGTCGCTCGTGGGGATCGATGGGGGCCTCTCTCTTCCAGCCGTGCAACCGCCGCGCAAGAGCGCGGCCTATGAAGGGAGAAGCGCATGAAGCGACGCAACGCCTTGGCGGCGTGCGTAGTCGTGGCCGTGATCGCGGGGTGCGGAGCATCCGTCGCAAACGACCAGCTCAACGGGGTCGACGAAAAGGCGAACAGTCACCAGACGTTCATCCCCAAGAACAACGTCGAGCGGAACAACTACGAGAAGGCCCAGAAGCTCTACGACTCGCCGAGCACCATCATCTGGTGTTCGACCACGTGGGGCAACGCGAGCGCGCCCATCGTCACCGTGCCGATCGCAGGCAAGCTCACGAGCTCGTCCGTGTCGTTCTTCCCGTCGAGTCGCCTCCGCGAGTTCGGGTCCGACGCCGGCGAGTACACGCCAGAGCGACGGTCTGTCGACGGCATGTATCACGGCAGCCCGCCGCCCTACCGCTACGGCTTCACCCCTGGGGGCCAGTACGTCGACCTGTTCAACATGCCGACGTTCTGCACGACGGCACTGACGAAGTTCCAGCGGCAGAAGACACAGGTGGCGGTCGCCTACGACGAGGTAGCTGAGGCTGCCGACTCGCAGGCCGAGGCGGCGCTTGAGCGTGGCGACAAGGCTGGCGCCCAGCGCATCCTTGAGGACGCTGTCGGAGGCGGACAGTGAGTCGCGAGGACCGCTGGAACGACCGGGCCGAGAAGGCGGCCGACGACTTCACCGCGCGGCCTGTCCGCACGGGCGCGAAGTGGCTCGGCATCCTCATCGTCGCGAGCGTCGCGCTCGCCGTCGTGTTCGGTGCTGTCAACTGGATCTCCGGTTGGGGCGGCGAGGCCGCCCGCGTCACGGGCGTCGAGAACGTCCGCGAGCAGAACACCGTGATCCTCGACACCTACGAGGGCATGGAGGCCGCTGCGTGCAACGCGCTACAGGCGCAGCAGGCCGGCGTTGACGCTAGTGGGCCGACGCTTGTCGAGTCTCCGGCTTTGGCTTACAACGCGAAGTACCGGGACCTCGCACGCGAGTACGACCGCCGGATGAACAACCTGTTCGAGGCGCAGGCGGTTAGGAATTTGCCGCTGCCGTCGAACCTGCGTGGTCTACCTGAGCGGTCCCCGTCCCTCTCGACGATGCAGGCCGAGGTCTGCTGATGCCACGGTCGGCACCGCTTGCGAGCGGACATACGGCACCAAGCGGTGCCGGCCAGCGCGTTACCCCGGCACAGCTCAAGGCGATCGAGGCTTGCGTTCTCGGCAAGGTCAGTCAGATGGTCGGTGCTGCCGGCTGGGTGCGGCCAGGGTCGGTGCGTCCGAGCGTGCTGGATCGCGTTCTCGCGCTCGGGCTGATCGAGGCGGGACCGACGCGGTTCTTCGGCGCGTCGCAGATACGTACTGGTCGGGCAGCGCTCGACGCTGAGAAGGCTCTGGCGTGAGGACGGGCCGTCAACGCTTCTCGGCCATCGTGGCGGGCATCGTCCTGTTCCTCGCTGGCGGGTTGTTGCTGTTTCTGGGGCTACCAGGACGAGCTCGAGGCAGACGAGTGGAGCGCGGGCGAGTGACGGCCGTCCGCCCGACACGCATCGAGCTACGGAACGGCGAGGCGATCGCGAGCCTCAACGATCCCCGGTCGGAGGGTCTCGACCCGCGCGCCTACGACGGCGGGTACGTAGACGCCTCGTCCTTCGACGATGCCGCAACGGCTTTGCAGGCCGCTTACGAGGGGCTCCAGTCGGCCGCGAACCAGTTCGCCGCGATGCGCGAGTCGCAGAACTCGGGCCACTTCCCGGAGGTTCATAACAACCCGGAGAAGTTCGAGGAAAAGGCCGCTGCTGCGAGCGCCGTCCTCGCCCGTCTCGGCATCCCAACTTCACCCGCCCCGGCCGGCGCGTTCGACGGCGCCTCCCTCCGGCCGGGGTCGGGTGGAGACAAAGCTTCGTCCTGCGGTGCTGGAACAGCGCAGGCGGAGGGCGAGAACGACGAGCCCGCCGAGGGAACCGCGGCGGCCACACCATCTGCATCAGCGGGTGACGGTGGCCACCCTCCCAAGGACGCGCCCTCGGCGGGCGGTGACGGTCCCTCCTACAGGCACAGGGGATGTGGCGGCGCGGTCATCCTGACGGTCGGCTCAGAGGCCGAGAACCAGTGGGACGTCACATGTCGTGACTGCGGCGAAGTTCCCGGCCTCTACGACGTCGAGGCGGTGTCCTAATGCCCGGCGGGTTCACGTTCGCGGACTTCTTCGCCGGCTTCTCCGACGCGGCCCTCATCGCACTGACGCTCGGCCGCGCGATTGTCGTCGCTGCCTTCGTCCTCTTCGCCCTGTTCGGGCTCAGTGTCCTGATCGGCCGTGCGTTCACCGCTCTCGGCAAAGACGACAGCCCCACAGACCTCGCCTCCGTCAAAGCAATGGCCCGCGAGCGGATGTACCGCGACGGGGCCGCTGTTGACACCGGGGACTGGGGCCAAGACGACATTTACTCAGACCAGACCCACAGGAGGGCATCGTGATCGAGTACCGCGAGGTACGGACCCAGGCCGAGCTAGACAAGGCGCTCGCCGTGGAAAATGTGGTGCCGGTCTGTGTCGGCAACGGTTACTTCGAGGTGTCGCAGCCGCCGAGGGCGTTCGACTCGGCCAGCGTGGAGGCGTTCGACTCGGCCAGCGTGGAGGCGTTCGACTCGGCCAGCGTGAGGGCGTCCGACTCGGCCAGCGTGGAGGCGTCCGGCTCGGCCAGCGTGAGGGCGTCCGACTCGGCCAGCGTGAGGGCGTCCGACTCGGCCAGCGTGGAGGCGTCCGGCTCGGCCAGCGTGAGGGCGTTCGACTCGGCCAGCGTGAGGGCGTTCGACTCGGCCAGCGTGGAGGCGTTCGACTCGGCCAGCGTGAGGGCGTTCGGCTCGGCCAGCGTGGGGGCGTTCGACTCGGCCAGCGTGGAGGCGTTCGGCTCGGCCAGCGTGAGGGCGTCCGACTCGGCCAGCGTGGAGGCGTCCGGCTCGGCCAGCGTGAGGGCG
>Ga0190272_10000757_pt1 | contig 16008 bp, 21 predicted proteins | sample Popmic504T_FD_133746 | JGI IMG/M metagenome (GOLD analysis project Ga0190272, IMG submission 133746) | Populus adjacent soil microbial communities from riparian zone of Shoshone River, Wyoming, USA - 504 T | ecosystem: Environmental > Terrestrial > Soil > Riparian zone | place: USA: Wyoming... | reverse complement strand
TGGTCAAATTGCCTCGTATTAGTCCAAAATCGCATCGTGCGGTGTCGGAAAGTGAATACAATAGGATAATAGCCATCATCCCTCAAAATGAGCTTAAAAGCCTCAGAGATATTGTTCTCATCCGAATGCTATGGGACACCGGTGTCCGGGTATCGGAGCTATGTGATTTGGACTTGTCTCAAATTGATGAAAATAAGAGATCAGCAGTTATTAAAACCAAAAAAACCGGAAAAAAGAGAATTATCGTATGGTCAGAAGAAACTCAACGGCTATTGATGAAATATATGATGCTTAGACTGGGATTAAAGCAATCTTCCTATACATCTGCCTTGTTTCTCGGGGGTGATTATCGATGTTCAAGATTGACTCCTCGAAGCGTCCAAAGGATCATTAAATTCAATGTAGAAAAAGCGGATATTAATGAAAAAATAACTCCACATAGCTTCCGACATGGCTGGGCGCACAAACGAAGGGATCAAAATGCCCCACTTGCTTTTATTCAAAGGGGATTAGGACATATAAATCCGGTATCCACCTTTATTTATGAGCAATACAATGATGTTGAATTTGAACGGAATGCGAATACTTATCTAAATACTATTTCATGATTTTTTTTGAAATTGATTTTTTCTTAGCTTTTCTCATTAATATTTCCTCTCTTTGACGGTCAATTTTTTAACAAATAACTTGGCAACCCATTCTCACCGACACTAATTTAGGTTAGTTAATAATCTATCAATAGGTTTCACAAATAAATTTATTCATAATTGAGAAAACGGCAACGCAACTTACAATGACATTTAATAACGAAATCGAAGTTTTCATTAAGGACTTTGTAAAAGACTTAAACGAAGGGACAGCTTCTGTTTTTGCAGGTGCTGGATTTTCAATACCAGCAGGATTTGTTAATTGGACTGAACTAATGACCGAAATTGCTCAAGACCTTGGTCTTGATATTAAGATAGAAAAAGATTTAGTTTCTCTCGCGCAATACCACGTTAATGAAAACCAAACAAGAGCAAAATTAAATAGAAAGATTTTAGAAGAATTTACAGCTGACACAAAAGAAACAGAGAATCACAGAGTTATTGCAAGGCTTCCAATTTCTTCCATTTGGACAACTAACTATGATGAGTTAATAGAAAGGACCTTCCAAAAGGAAAATAAGGTTGTAGATGTTAAGTATGTAAACAACCAGTTATTAACAACGAAGCCGAAACGAGATGTTGTTATTTATAAAATGCACGGTGATGTGAATCATCCGAACGAAGCAATATTGACAAAGGAACAATATGAACAATATCACCAAACACACGAACCTTTTATAAATGCACTGACAGGTGAGCTCACAACGAAAACTTTTCTTTTTATTGGCTTTAGCTTTACCGACCCAAATTTAGATTATGTTCTAAGTAGACTAAATTTTAGATACCAAAAAGCAAAAAGGCAACACTTTTGTTTTGTTAAAAAACCTGTTTTAGGAGATGCACAAAACCCAGACAAATCCACTTTTGATTATAATGTTCGAAAACAATTTTTATCAATTAATGACCTAAAACGATACGGCATAAAAACTTTATTAATTGAGGACTATCCTGAAATAACTTTAATTTTAAAGGAAATTGAATATAGGTATAAAAAGAAAACCATTTTTATTTCAGGAAGCGCAGAGACATATCTGCCATTCAGTAAAGATGAATCAATAGGTTTTATACATAATCTTTCAAAATTAATTATAGAAAATGATTTCAGAATTGTAAATGGATTTGGATGGGGCGTTGGGAGTTCTGTTATTAATGGAGCATTGGAAACAATTTATAATAACCCAAGTAAATTTTCTGAAAGTCAACTAATCCTTAAGCCATTTCCACAGTTTGAAACAGGTAATAAAAAATTAAAGGAACTTTGGGAAGAATACCGACAAAAAATGATTTCACAATGTGGCATTTCAATATTTGTTTTTGGAAACAAGAAAGTAGATGACAAAATAGTGGAAGCTAATGGTGTAATAAGGGAATTTGAAATTTCAAAAGAGAACGGAAATATTTGCTTGCCAATTGGATTAACCAAATACGCAGCAAATACCATTTATGAGATAGTTGTAAATGAACCTGCTAAATATTATGAACATCCTGATATATTAGTTCCTTTTTTAAAACAGCTCGCCGATGTACAAACTACCTTTGAACAAGCGTTAAAAATTTTTGAATCACTTTTAAAATACTTCAAAAAATAAACAATGGCAAGAAAATCATTTTTTAGTTTTCATTACAAAAACGATGTATGGAGAGCAATGCAAGTGAGAAACAGTTGGGTTACAAAGGACGACAAAGAAGCTGCTGGATTTATTGATGAAGCAGATTTTGAGAAGATAGAAAAAGAAGGAGACGCTGCAATCAAAAATTGGATTGACAAACAACTTATAGGAACATCTGTAACTGTTGTATTAATTGGCTCTGATACAAGCAACCGGGCCTATGTAAAATATGAACTCCAAAAAAGTTATGCGAAAGGGAATGGAATATTAGGTATTTACATTCATCAAAAAAAAGATATTAATGGGAATACATCAACTAAGGGTTCTAATCAATTTGGTGAAATCGGCAAAGATCTAAACGGTACTGCCGTTTATTTCAGCGTTGACTATCCTTGTTACGATTGGGTTGATGATGATGGATATAATAACATGGGAAACTGGATTGAAGCAGCGGCGAAAAAAGCAGGTAAGTAATGGCAAGGTATGTTTTTTTCAGTTTCGCTTACGATGATGTAAAAAACTTCAAGGTAAATGTTGTCCGCCACAGTTGGTTACTAAACCATAGCGAGGAAACTTTTACAGACGGTTCAATTTGGGAAAAGGAAAAAACAAAGGGAGCAACAACAATAATGCACCTTATTGATAGAGGAATGAATAAAACATCAGTAACTGCTGTTCTTATTGGTGAAGAAACCGCAAATAGGCGTTGGGTAAATTATGAAATTGTAAAAAGTTTTGTTAAAGGAAACGGCATACTTGGAATAAATATCAATCGCATTAGAGGGAAGCATCAAGCAATTTCAGCGAGGGGGCTTAATCCACTTGACCGTCTTGCATTTCAGGTCTCAGAAAATGGTAAAATAATTCGCTTCTATGAATTGATAAATAGAAAGTGGGTGGTTTATTCTGATTTACCTAAAATCAATAATAAAAAATCAAATACTCTTTACTTTGAGGATAACATCTGGTACGAAAATGAATTTGGAAAAGCATTTCGCTTCTCTGAAAAGTTTGAAACTTATTGTTGGGTTATGAATAATGGACACAAGAACTTCTCATCTTGGATTGAGGAAGCCGCAAATGAAGCTGGACGATAAAGCTTACTAGTTAATAAGAAACGAGAGACCTTTTGTGATCTCCATAGTATACAGTTAAAAGAAAAAAATAGATTTGTTTGGTACCTAAGCAGTTGTGCTGAAAAAAGTCCCAATGAAATATAAGAAATTTATAATAAAAGGGTATCGAGGAATCAGTGATGTAACTGAAATAAATATCAGCAAGGAATCACTAATTCCAATTATTGGTAAAAATGAAAGTGGCAAAACAACCTGCTTAGAAGCCATTAACGCATTTGACTTCGCAAATGATGGTGATAACGAAGGGAAGCATCTAAATAATGTTGAAAACCTATATTCAACTGTTGAGACGGATATCATTATTGCAGCGGAAGTTGAAGTATCTCATGAATTTGATATGTTAGCTCAATTCAAAGAAAAATTTGATTTAACAGAAAAGGAGTTTCTTGAAATTTATCCTAAGGGAGATTTCAATATATTAGAGCTTGATTTAGAAACAGATAAATATTCAAACATTGAATTTATCAAGGCGTACTTATTGCTTAAAAGTACCATTGAAAAAACTAAAACTATATTAATCGAAAGAAATTTAAAACAAAAACAATATACTATCCCCTTATTGTCAAATTTGGTACCAAATGATTTTCTGCATACTCTAAGTGAAGAAATTGTAAAGACTTTGCCCTATATATTATATTTTGATGATTTTAGAGACAGAATTGACGAAAGAGTTTACATAATAAGTGATGAAACAAATCCGTTGTTTTCCAAATGGATAGAATATATTGATGAGCTATTCAAAAGAACTAAGCGAGAATACTCAGTTTATAGTTTGCTGGATAAATCAGATAGTCTTCGGAGAAGCATTGTAACAGAAGTTCAAAAATATTTAAATAGAGTTTTAGCTGAGGAATGGTCGAAATATCAATTTGAAAGACAAGAAAGCATCCAAATAAAAATGGAATACTTTGATGGCGGAGACATCCCATGCTTGAGGTTCAAAATTGTCGAAAAAGTATTTATTGATGGGAATCTAGAAGAACGCTATTTCGACATCTCAGATAGAAGCAAGGGATTTTATTGGTACTTCAATTTTATTGTAAAATTGCATTTTAATCCTAAAAAACGCGAAACTGAAGATATCGACACTATTTATCTACTTGATGAACCTGGATCGTATTTACACACTTATGCTCTGGATAAACTAGCTGAACAACTACAGAGATTATCCCTCAAAAATAAGGTAATATACTGCACTCATTTTCACAATTTACTCAATCCAGAATTTATACCAATCAATAACATACGAATTGCTGAAAAAATAGATCAAGGGAAGATTATTTTAAAGCGAATTGATTATGACAATGGCTTAATAAGACCCAGTAGAAATTCTGCATATCAGCCTATTTTAGATGCCTTAGAGGTTCGTCCTCCATTATTAGAATATGGTTTAGATAATGTAGTATTAGTAGAAGGAATTTATGATTACTATTCTTTTCAAATGTTTACATCTAAATTCTTCTCATATTTTCCTTGTGTGAGCGCTTCCTCAATAGTTAACCAAATTCCTTACATGATTTTCCTAAAAAAGAAATACTTAGCACTTTGGGATAATGATGGGGAAGGAAGGACGAGATTAGAAAAGGCAAGAATTCTATTTGGCGAAATCGAGGGCGAAAAATTCTTAGTTTTAAGCTCCATTGGTAGTGCAGAAAATACTAAACTTGAGGAGTATTACGATAAGGACGAGCTTGATAATTTCAATACTAATTGCTTACAATTACCCAGTATTTCATTTTACAAGACAATTTTAGCTCTATTTTATTCGAAAGATCGCTTACAAATGATTGAAAAATATTTTCCAAAGACAAAATCCAACTTTGATAAAATGGAAAAAATTCTCGCTGAAAAAATTGGAAAGCAGATTTTCGTTTAGCAGGTAGGTAAAACGAATTTGGATGGAATACGCAGAATGAAATTATTGTATTGTCATGGTAAGGATATTGATTAGAAATGTTTCAAAGTCTCTGAATTCTCCACCGCAAACCTGCAAATTTCCTTTGCCGTTCTAGGTCCTCTTAAGAGAATCAAAACTTCCTTTCTCCTTTTCCGAAGAAATTTTAAAACTAGTACGAACGGAAAGATCATCTATTCCTGTAAAGGTTATAGAAATCTATACAGGTAATTTGAAAATTGAATGGCTAAATCAATTAATTGAACCTCCATTATAATATAAATTAAAAGAATAATCAAGAGGGAAAGCACTTGCTTTTTTTAAAAAGCTATATTACGATAAGTGTAATTAAACCTTTCTGGGAACTGACAGTACATTTCCATCTAAGCGACAATTTCAAAGCAAACAATCAGGGAATTTATTTCCCTTAACAATTTGCTAGCTCAGTGTCGCAAAAGAACAGTTATACGACTCTGTCAAGAGCTATTAGCAATTAACCTTGCTAATTAAGCATATTTTCAGTTTGCACCAAGCGATCTGTGGAGTTTAGGCATTATCCAGGAATCTTTTTGATTATTGAATTGCGTTGCCCGAAAGGGACTTTCCGATTTCGGAATGGAACGAACAATGCGATCCACCCAGTTTTGTTGAGCGACCTTGCTCATCTCCATAGATCGCTGTGTGTAATTCACAGCGGTCGTATTATCAGCAAGAAAGAAAATCTTATATGCAATTACAAAATATTTGCACCAAGAAAGAATATGAAAAGGATGGGGTTAAGAAAATTCAATGGTTTAAAATCGGGGTATTGAAGATAGCCGATAGCGGAAAGAAATACATTAAATTATTTCATCAGCCTCAAACGGAATTCTTCGTTTTTGACAATGATGATCAGGCACAAGGAACGGAAGCAGGGAATTAGCACTAATATTTGTATTCCATGCCACAGATTAAAACAACGCCTGTGCCCAATGTGATTTTTGATCTTTACTTGAATAAATTAAAATCCACTGAACTTAAAATCCTGCTCATTATTATTCGGCAAACCTTAGGATGGGTTGACAGGCGCTCCCAGCATGGAAGAAAAGAAATGGATTGGATTTCAGGCAGTCAGTTACAAACAAAAGCCGGAAGTTCGCGTCATTCCATTTCATCAGCTATCGGAGTACTTGTTAACTATAAGCTTATTGATGTGCTCGACGACAAAGGCAGGGTACTAAAAACTACCTTCGAAAGAAAGGGGAAACAACGACTTTTTTTTCGCTTATCTAAAGCCTTGGTTTCTACTGGGGAAAACCCTGTTGAAAACAATGAAAATCCCGGAAATACTCCAATGGCCAATGAAATTTTTGCGCAGGACTTGCGCAAAAATATAGCGATACTTGCGCAAAAAATGCGCTATACAAAAGAAACCCTACAAAATTAACTCATACAAAAGCTATTATGCTTTTAGAAAAGAAATGACCCGTAACAATCTAAAAATATTCCCTTTTTCGGGGAAACATCTTGAAAAATTCAGAAAGGAGCTAGATCAAGCAGGAAACTTTGATAATCTTATGCTTAAAAAAGGCGCATTAAAGCGCCAGGGAGGCATGAAGTACATCTGTCTGATCAAAGACATCCAGGAATATAAACGGAGGCATTTAAAGGGCATATATGCAACCTTGTGGCCTATGTATGATACAGAAATGCCCTATGTCTTCTGGAGCAACATGTATGAAATATTATTAGAGCATGAAGCTAAAAGTGCATGAAGCCACCTCTTACCTACTATGGAGGGAAGCAGAAGCTTGCAAAATTCATACTGCCTCTTATTCCAAAGCATACGCTCTATTGCGAACCATTTGCCGGAGGGGCAGCTATTTTCTTCTCAAAGGAACCATCAGAAGTTGAGGTATTGAACGATACCAATGGTGAGCTGGTCAACTTCTACAAGATAGCAAAAAGTCGATTTAAGGCGCTTGGGAAAGAAATAGGCCTTACTCTTCACTCAAGGAACCAGCATCAAAAGGCTACAGTCATTAATGCCTACCCGTATCATTTTAGTGAGGTGCAACGGGCCTGGGCTATCTGGGTGCTTGCCATTCAAAGCTATGCTTCAAAACTTAACGGCAATTGGGGATACGACAAAACGGAAAATAAATCCGCAAAGCAACACCTTAACAAAAAGCTTTCGTTCACCAATGCCCTGGCCGACCGGTTGGAAAAAACACAGCTTGAATGCACCGATGCTCTTCGGGTTATCCGCTCCCGCGATACGAAGAACTCCTTTTTCTTTTGCGATCCCCCCTATTTCAATTCCCATCAGGGACATTACAAAGGATATGCAGTTGGGGATTTTGAAAACCTGTTAAACATTCTTTCAGACATTAAAGGCAAATTTCTTTTATGCTCCTATCCCTCAAAACAGTTAACCCTATTTACCCAAAAAGAAAAATGGTTTAGCAAAACAATTAACAGTTCTTTATCACTATCGACCCATCCTAATTCCACCAAGAAGATGAAGGTTGAGATTCTGACAGCAAACTACCCGATTTAATTTTTTACTCGTATTCATTTCCTGCTCACGATTTCCATGAATAGTTCTTTAAACAATTAAAAACAACAAATCATGGAAAAAAACAACCACGGCCGAAAAACGCGAGACGTTTTCGAGCTAATTACAGAAGGGGTAATAGCCCAACTCAAGAAAGGAATCATCCCCTGGAGAAAGACATGGACTGATACCGGAATACCGAGAAATTTATTTACCCAAAGGTTTTATCGAGGAATAAACCTCTGGCTACTATCTTCTGCTGGATATCAACAGAATTATTTTTTGACTTTCAAACAGGTTAAACAATTAGGTGGAACTGTCCGCAAAGGGGAAAAAGGAACACCTTTGATTTATTGGAAGAAAAAAGAAATTGACAGCGAATCGCTTGAACTTGCAGAAAAATGGTTTTTACAGTGTTATATGGTTTATAATGTTGCTCAATGTGATGGTCTTACAAAAAAATTCGCCAATGTGAGTTATCCAATCAATAAAATTGAGGAATGCGAAAAAATTGTAGCCAATATGCCTTTACGCCCGGCTATCAAATTCGTGGAAGAAGATGTGCATTACCATCCGTTGGAAGATACCATCTATATCCCAGAAGCTGAAAAATTTGATTCAGACTTAGAATTTTACACTGCATTATTCAAAAACCTGATACACTCCACGGGGCATGCATCAAGACTTGCGCGAAGGGAGATCATCAATGATGCCGAATGGGGAAGTCAAAAGTATACCATTGAACAGCTTACATGCGAATTAGGGGCTTGTTATCTGCTCTCTCATACAGGATTTAATTTGCCTCCAGGTTATGAAGTAGGATATCTCCAAACATGGCTGTATTATTTAAGATGCGACAAAAAGCTTCTGGTGAATGCAGGAAGCCAAGCCCAAAAGGCAGTGGATTTCATTTTAAATGTCCCTAAAGTTGGGGTAAAACAAGAATTGGAGGTGCGCAATGAAGGGGGGAAAGAATAACTCCAGGTTTTCAAAGCGACTTATGAAAGTATATTATAATCATTACCCTGAAGCCAAAGAACCGCATCCTGTGATCCGGTTGGGAGGGATTTATTTATCTCGCTTAGATTTTCAGATAGGGGATGAAATAGAAGTTGTTGTTGAACCAGGTAAAATTGTAATAACAAAAACTTAGCCCTTTTAAAAGCCTGATTATATCAGGCTTTTTTAATAAATCACATCGGCTTCCATAACATAAACATTTAAAAAAACAGGTTACACAACCGTCAAATATGCCATAATTGACAATTTAAATTGACTTACGCTTGCAAAATAAGCCAATTATCGTTAACTTTGCCTTCATGAGTAAAAATTTAAAAAATCCAATATCTGTCCTTTTTGGAGCTGTATTGCAAGAAATGCGAAAAAAATATTCAACCCAAACGGATGAAATAGCTTTAAAGCTAGGAATTTCTACAAGCGCATATAGAATGATTGAATCTGGTAATTCTAATTTAAATACCAGCAAAATAATCCATCTTCTTGAAATTTCAGCATTTCACAGTTTTAGGTATGATAAAGTTGCCAAATTATTAATTGGAGCACAGGTTCTGGAACCTCAAAGGGATGAAAAAGAAAGTATGGTTAAAACCATTCAAAGTCTATGTGTTATTGACGATGAGTTTTCAACTCTTTTTAATTATGATAATTATCAGTTAAAAGAATTATTTTCCAACGAAGACCTACTTGATGAATTTTATTCTGATCAGTTGATCGTAGATGCAACCAGAAAGTTTATCGAAAGTGCCATTAATTTGAATGCGAGCAAATTAAAAAAAATGCTGGAAGAAATTAAAGCTAAGTCTTTGTGTATTCTTCAGCCGGTTCTAAATGGAACATTAGATCAATTTGCTAAATCAATTGATGATTTAGAAGATATGAACAGTTTACAGTCTAGGCTAGTAAAATGGGAGCGAGAGGTTGATGAACTCCGAGAAATTCAGCTTGGGTACTTAAAACATAATGCGCTAGTTTGGAGAAATAATCACCATTTTATTTATCAATATGGAATTTTTCATAAGCATGAAAATCTGGCTGACCGAGAGCTTTTGGAAAAATTCCAAGACAATCTCACCCAGCTATGGGCATCGCAATTTATAGAGTCAAACTACATTCTCGTATCAAAATCGAAATCAGAAATCCAAGGTAGTGTTGCAAAATTCAAGGAGATATTAAAAGAGGTGTATACTGAAAAGATCCTTATTAACGATAAAAGCAAAACATTTAATGAAGGGTTAAAAAAATTGAAAATTGGAATTGTATCACCCGCTTCACATATGGTTGAATTAATGGGTGTAAAGGAAAAGAAAAATGAATTATGGCTTTACCAAGAGGAAGTATATTATTATGCATTTAAAACAGAATTTATACCATCAGTCAAGGGGGCAGATTTGCCAGAATTTGTTATTCTAACTAATGGAGAGACTAAGGCGAAATTTGAACAGTTTAAGCAGTTGCTTAATGAAATAGATTTTATTACAATTAAAACATAAAACTATGAAAATTGATGTAAAAAAGCTTTCAATTACTCTATCGCTAACGGCATTAGGAATTGCCATTGGGTCTATAGTTGCGTTTCTTAAGCTACCGATATTTTTAGATACCATTGGAATTATGATTTGTACCTTAATTTTAGGTTGGAGATATGGTATTTTATGTTCGATTTTTACCGCGACATTAGCTTTCTTCTTAGTTTCTCCATATGTGCCATTTTATTTTTTAACTATGCTAGGTTTAGTTTTCGTAACAGAATGGGCTAGAAAACTTAATTGGTATTCCACCTTATTAAGATCAACAGGGGCAGGTATAATACATGGAGTTGCAGGGACAATCCTCTCAGCACCTATAACATATTTTCTTTTTGATGGTTTTACCGCAAGTGGAAATGATCTAATTGTAGCATATTTTGTTTCAAAAGGATTTGCTGTATTTATGTCGGTCGTAATTTCTCTTACAATTTTTGCAATTATAGATAGGGTTCTCACCTGCTGGTTCAGCTATTCTATATTAAAAATGTTACCTAGAAGTTTTATGACAAAACATGGTCTCAGATTCTTTAAGAATGAGCAACAAGTTTAATAATTATCAAGTTGTCCTCATCTTTCTATTCGGAATATTATTTGTTATATATACAAGTATATTCCTTGAATGGAAAAATATCACTATACCATATACTATTTTAACAGTATCCTATTTTTTTATATTTTCATTTTTATCTAAGAAATACTCCTATGCCTTCTTTCTTTGTCTATCTCTAATATTCATTTCAATTTATTTTTCTGTAATAGGCTGTGGGATTTTATCTTTTAAGTGCTCATTGGATGGATTAAAATCCTTTCATTTTCCAGTTTTATCTTATAATTTTCTTTTAGTTCCAATCAGCTTCTTAGGCATATCTTTAAATTATTATAATTTATCTAAAGAATGGAGTAGGCTTTTTAAGATTCCAGTATTGGGTTACCTTATTGCCATTTTGATAAAAAAGGAGCTAATTAATCATCGTTATGGAATTATTATGGAGGCCTTTTATGCTAGAGGTTTAAATACAAGATCGATATTGAACAAATACAAACTTATGCCGAAATGGATTATTCCTCTGGTGGTTACAACTCTTATGGAAGGTCTCGAAAGCCACGATTATAATGTCATGTTAAAAACGGATGTAAGATATTTAAATAGGAATAGAAAAAATAAGTTTAGCCCCTTCAAGTTGTTCATAGTGTTTATCATTTTAATAGCGTTAATAAGTGGAAGTATTTTATGGAAAAATATTTAATTTATCTCAACGAATCAGGAAAAATTAAACGTAACCGCGAGGAATTAATATCCAAGTGTGCCTCGTTAGTTAGGGAGGAAGAGTTTTCTATTTATGAAAGCTTTACATTCGTAGATGGCACCGGATATGCAAAAACCGTCCAGGATGAAATTGATTTTGTGTTTGCTTCCAATGAGGTAAAAGATGGCAATGTTTTGTCAAAGGCGGACTTTATTAACGCTTGGGGATTTTTTCACTATTTAAATTATGACATTAGTCAGCTTTCTGGATGATGGAAGAAATATCTCGGATTAGCTTTATTTACAAATATTCGTGGACAAAATAAAATATATTTTGACTCTTGTAGACAACTTTCTGATACTTTAATCAGGATATTTATTGAAAATATTGAAAATACAAATAGTAAAAATATCTTTTTCTTTGAATGGGATGCCATGCATTTATCCGAAATGAAAATAAAAGTATTGTATGATTCACCGAAAGAATTTCTTATGAAACCTGCCGTAGCCAATTATTATGATACAAATTATGAATAGTTTAGTAATAAAAAATCTTAGTTATTCCTATCCTGGCTCATATGATATGATCTTAGTCGATTGTAATATTAGTTTTTTAAATGGAGCAAACATTATGCTGATTGGGGATAATGGATCTGGTAAATCAACATTTGGAAAACTAATTAGCGGTCTATTAACACCCACTGCAGGAAGTATCCTGGTTTGCGACAAAGAAATTTCTGGTCTAAAAAACTACCAAAGAATTTACCTTGCATATTATATCACACAAATTAATCAGCTTCAGTTCATAAGAAATACATTAAATGGAGAAATAAAGTTTGCTGAAGAAATTACCAAAAATAAATTTGAGGCTTCAACATACGAACTTTTTTCTCTACCAAATGATCTTGAATATAATCCCTTTGAACTAGATATTAATGAAGCGTGGAGATTGTCTCTTTTAATTTCAATGATTGTTGATCCTTTTGTTTTATTTATTGATGAAATTCCATCGGGATCAAATAACTTAAATAAAAAAGCACTTTCATTTGTATTGAATCAAAGAAAAGTACAAGGTCAAATCACTTTTGTAGCTTATCAAAGAAAGATCAGTTTTCCTTTTGATAGATTTATGAGTTTTGATATTAAAGAAGGACAAATAACCAATTTGACCGAACCTATCGCTTAGTCTTCTTTCTAAAGTAGGTAAAGCATTGTTTTTGAGACTTTTCGATTTTCATTTTTAGAAAAACTCATTTTTAAGCCAGCTGAGACTTACATTATTATTAAATATATGTATATTTATATTGGCATATATGATGAAAATGCCTATATTTGCTTATAATTTCAATTCACATGAAAAAGGCATCGACAAAGCAGGGAAGTCTTAAAAAAAGGCATAAGCAACCTGAAATAAGCGAAAATTCAGAAAAGAAAATTCCATTAGAGTATGATTTTACTCTGTCTGGAATCAAAGAAGCTATTCGGAAGCTGCAAAAAATTGAAGGGGAAATAAGGAGTAAAAGGGAATCGACATTAAGCTCACGATATCAAGATTGGGATTATGAAAATAATGGCCCTTCAGAAGAAAGTTCGCAAGGTTATTGGTTTCCAAGAAGGTAGTAACATTTTGATACTTCATAACTAATTAACAGGTCCCGGGATGACAATCCAGTAAACCAAAACAAATAATCAATATGAAAAAATCCTATCATTTACCCGACAGTATCAAGCCCGTGAAGCTGATGAACTGGCTTCTGCTTATTGAGCAACTGCGCCTATTTTACAACGAACTATTCAAATATGGCAAAGTCAGATGCACCTTTGAGGATTTTGCCTGCCATTTTATTTACTCCCGCCTGCAAATGAACAAAATAGTTTGGTTGGGCAGCAATGCTGAACTTCCTTACCTAATAACCCGGTTAATGGAACTAAAAATAATTTCTCCGACAAAAAGGGTACATTCATTGATTTGTCAGAACTTTACCGATAAAAATGGATTTCCTCTAAAACCTAATTGCTTACATGTTAGTAAGTGCAGGCATTTAGGAACTAAGTCAGCAGACATCATTGATGCCATAATAGAAACTGTATTAATCGATTAGCCCATCAATTGTTTAATTTCTTCATATAGATATTCACTAAGCTTAGTTCTTAGAAGTCAGGAATCTTCCGCTCAACATTAAATATGGCTGCCGATTTTTTAATAAGGTCGATTTTAGTACCAATTATGAAGCCTCTGTCAATTCTTTCTTCAATCATAATTCCAACTAGGATATAATTAAAAGTGCCTGGGTTTTTACCCTCAACAGATAGCCAAATTCCACCACCGCTTAATCCTTTTAAATCTTTGTAGCCGAACTTAGGTATATCTTCATCAAAATAACTTTGTTTACGGCGATTATACTCTAGGGTGATATTATTGCTATAGCTAAAACCCATTTTTTCGATTTTTTTATAGCGCCTGAAATTCGTTAAGAATCCAAAATACTCTACCTTGAATTCATACCTTTCCAAGATTGTCCTTTTATTAATGAATCCAAAAAGCATGTAAAATAAATCGTCATTAAAAATATGGTTGAAATCCAAGATTATTATCAGGCAAAAAAGAATAACAATTTTTAAGTTCTTTAACTCTTTCTGCTTTTAATTGAACTAAGGCTAAATCGATACTATCATTGTCATTATTAATAAACGCAACTTCATTTGGTAACCTAACTGAAAATCCTGATCTCGTTAAAATAATTACATCCTCTGACTTAATATTATCAAAAACATGTTTACATGTAAGTAGAAAATACTTTGAACCATTTTTAACTAGTATGCCTGAAGCAATTTGAATGGGTGGCGTGTTGTCAATATCTAAATTCCGTTTTATTGGGCAATAATAAAGTTGTGTCGTGTATTTTAGAACAGGAAATTCTTCAATATTCATTAATGTGATGCTTTCTTTATTTAACCTGATAGTGATTAACAAATACGCACTGATTGCCTTCCCATCTTAATCTCTGTAAGATGCCAGGACTATAAAGGAAACAGCAATACACTAAATAAGCTAGCTTAAGATTCATTAATGGTAACTATTTATCTTTCAGCCAATTAAAAAATTGTTAATAAGATTATTGTTGATGTGTATGTTTTTCTTACCACCTTTGTAGGAAATTACAACACATGAGTACACTTGTTCATAAAACAGTTGAGGCAGAAATAATCAAAGCTCTTGAGGATGTTAAGAGCAAATTGAAAATAAGCGCAAATATCAACGCCGACTGTTGCCCAGGCATTATTGGAATTAGCAGTCAAATTCTTCTGAATATAATGATTGACCTTGAAGAAACACTCGGTGTCTCTATTCCGAATAATATTTACATCTTTCATGATCCAAAAACTCATAAGCAATTATCAGTAACCGAAGCTACGCAAAAACTATTAAAAATTGTAAACCATGGAGAATAACAATTTGAATTCAGATCGAGACAAAATTGCTGCAAGAATAAAAGAAGGACGGATACTATCTGGACTTTCTCAGGCACAGGCAGCAGGAAAATTGGGACTTCAGCGTCCTGCAATTTCTGAAATAGAGAATAGTAAACGTAAAGTTAGCGCGGAGGAAATAATTCAATTAGCTAATCTATATAAAGTTGATCCATCATGGCTTTTACTCCAAGAAGATGAAAATGATGAACAAACTAAGTTTGCCGCTAGGGAATTGGGAAAGTTAAGCCAGGAAGATAGAGAGAAGGTATTAGCAATACTGAAAATGTTTCCGAAAAAGTAAACGGATGGACCAACTAATAAGACAAGCATTAACAAAAGCGCATCAAATTCGGAAAGCGAGTAAACTTGACATGTATCAACCTATGAACATATTCGACTTTTGCTGCGAACTCGGGCTTACTGTTAGATTTTTAGACATTAATATGGAAGGAATGTATGTTTCTACGAATGATGGAGCAAGCCCACAAATAATACTTTCAAACCAGCGACCACTTTCACGACGTTGTTACACCTGTGCGCACGAATTGGGACATCATGTTTTCAATCATGGAAGTAAGATCGATCAATTATCTGATGACCAAGGACAAACAGCAAAATATGATCGCGACGAGTTCTTAGTTGATGTTTTTGCTGGCGCATTGTTAATGCCTATCGCAGGGATTCAATCAGAATTCGCGAAAAGGGATTGGAATATTAATAACGGTACGCCAATTCAATTTTATACAATTTGCTCAATTTTTGGCACCGGTTATAAATCGCTAATTGTGCATTGCAAAGCAAATAAAATCATTAGTGGAGCTTTTGGTCAATCACTTTTAAAATATACTCCCAAAAAGATTGGTGAGAATATTCTGGGGCATGGTGCTAATATTTCACATTTTAAAATAATTGATAAAAT
>Ga0190272_10000756_pt1 | contig 16042 bp, 12 predicted proteins | sample Popmic504T_FD_133746 | JGI IMG/M metagenome (GOLD analysis project Ga0190272, IMG submission 133746) | Populus adjacent soil microbial communities from riparian zone of Shoshone River, Wyoming, USA - 504 T | ecosystem: Environmental > Terrestrial > Soil > Riparian zone | place: USA: Wyoming... | reverse complement strand
GTGCCGTCCCCGGCGCCGGTCGCCAGCTCGGTCGTCGACGCGGGCAGGTCGACCAGCACCCAGTGCCAGAAGCCGGACGGCGTCGGCGCGTCCGGGTCGAAGCACGTCACGACGTAGCCCTGGGTGCCCTCCGGGGCGCCGTCCCACGCCAGGTGCGGCGACCGGTTGTCGCCGGTCATGCCGAAGTCGTCGAACAGGTGCGCCGACGAGATCGCCTCGCCGTCGCTCACGTCGTCGCTGCGGACCGAGAACGCGGGTACTGCGGGCAGCAGCGAGTACGGGTCCGGTGCGGGCGGGCGCTCAAGGCTCATCGACGCTCCTACTGAGGGCGGTTCCGGTGGTGCGGGCGACCCTACCGGCGGCCGTCGGAGTGGGTTTCGCTGTTCTGTTCGGGCCAGCACGCAACCCCGGTGACCACGGCGCGTCTCGATAGCACCCGGCGCCGGGCAGCAGTCCTCTCTCGGTTTTGTGTCCCGACTGACAGGAGGCCAGGAATGGCCATCAGTGTTCGGCGTGCGCTCGTCGCGGTCACCGCACTCGTCCTCGCCGTGGCCGGTGGGTTGGTCGCCGCGGCCCCGGCCCCGGCCCAACCGTCGATCTCCACCCTGACCGGCATCCGCACCGGTCTGCACCCCGGCTTCGACCGGATCGTGCTCGACCTGACCGGGCCGCGGCCCGGGGTCACCCACGGGCTCACCGACGAGCTCATCGCCGACGGGTCGGGCCAGGTCGTCTGGCTCACCGGCGAATGGTTCGTCTCGGTGGCGGTCAGCCCGGCCGTCGCGCACAACGACGCCGGCAACCGGACCTTCGCCGGCGCCGACAGGTTCCGCACCAGGAACCTGACCAACGTCATGGCGATCGCCCTCACCGGCGACTTCGAGGGGTACGTGTCCATCGGTCTCGGCATCCGCCACGACTCGTGGGTCACGGTCTTCACCCTCGCGTCGCCGACCCGCGTGGTGATCGACGTCGGCCACTGAGCCGTTGGCCGCTTCTCCGTCTTCTCCGTCGCGTTTCTCCGCTGCCGGCGTCAGTTGCCGGTGGCGGAGAAGTGCATGAGGTCACGGGGGTTCGACCAGGTGCCGCCCCACGTCCACCCCGCGGCGGCGAACGCCCGAACCGCCACGTCGCCGGCCCGGACCATCCCCGGCCGGATGCGCCCGCGGTTCGCGTAGGCCGACGCCAGCTCGGGGAGCACCAGGTCGCCCCGCAGGTACGGGTTGCAGAACGGGTTTAGGTCGATCGCCAGCCCGAGCGCGTGCGCCGACCACCGGGTCTGCCCACGGGCCGGGCGGCACACGAACGCCCCGGTGTTGTTGCCGTCGCCGGTGGGCGGGGCGTCGAGCTCCGGCGCCGTCGTCACCCGCATCTCCTCCAGCGGGAACCGCGCGGCGTGCAGCGTCGCGAACACCGTCACCACGGCGTCGGCCACCGAGGCGTTCACGATCAGCTCGCCGGTGTGGTGGCCGCCGTCGAACCCCCAGAACGACAGCGTGAGGTAGCGCAGCTGGTCGGCCCGCACCGGACACGTCGGCTGCCAGGTCGAGCGGGCCAGCACCGCGGCCGGCACGGGCCGCACCGACGACACGAACCGGTCGTCCGTCGGCGCGGGCAGCAGGTCGGCAGTCGGCAGCCTGCGGTCCACCAGCACCTCGGGGGTCGGCAGCACCTGCCCGTAGCCGTCGGACCGCAGCGGCAGCGGCCTGGCACCCACCGTCCACGGCGACGCGGGCGGCGGTGGCGGGGGCGGCACCGTCGACGGCGCCGCGGGTGCCGCGGGCGTCGGCGGGGGCGCGGTGGTGGCAGGAGGCGTGGCCACGGTCACCGTGGTGGTGTCCTGGTTCTCCGGTGGGCCGGGGGCGGCCGCCGTGGTCGCCTGGCAGCCCGCGGTCAGCACCACGAGCGCCGCCAGCACGGCGACGCCCCAGGTCGACCGGCCGGCACGCACCATTCCAGAGTGACACGCCGCCTTCGGGGGAGGCGGCCACCGGTCGCGGCTGCCGATAACCATCCGGTGACAGCACCCCGCTCCGGACCGGCGTCGAGCGCCGTGGCCGTGTTCGCCGTGGCCGCCCTGACAGCCGTGCTCGGCGCCGCCCCGGCCTGGTCCCTGTCGACGCCCTCGGTGGCGCCGGCTGTCGATGCCCTGGCCGTCGACGGTTTCGCTGTCGGCCGGGGTGGGACGGTGCGGCCGCTCGTGGTCGGTGGCGAGCCGGTGGCCGACGGGCGGTACCCGTACGTCGTCGCCCTGATCGCGCCGGACGGCGGGCAGTTCTGCGGCGGCGCGCTCGTCGCACCGGCCAGGGTGCTCACCGCCGCCCACTGTGTCCCAGAGAACGGGCCCGAGCAGCGGCCGGACCGGGTGCGGGTGCTCGCCGGGCGTACGGACCTCGCCGCCCCCGGCGGGGTCGTGGCCGCGGTCACCGGCACGTGGGTGCACCCGGACTTCCGCGGCTCGACCCGCGGCCACGACGTCGCGGTCCTCACCCTGGACCGGGCGCTGCCGTACGCCACCATCGCCTTGGCCGACGTCGCGCCGTCGCCGGGCACCCCGGCCACCGTCCTCGGCTGGGGCCGCACCGGCGAGGGCGGTCCGCGGTCGGCCCGGCTGCGCGCGGCCACCGTCCCGGTGCGCTCCGACGCCGAGTGCGCCGACGCGTACCGCCGGTACGACCCGGCCACCATGCTGTGCGCCGGTCGGGCCGGCGGCGGGGTCGACGCCTGCCAGGGCGACTCCGGCGGCCCGCTCGTCGCCGACGGCCGGCTCATCGGCGTCGTGTCGTGGGGCACCGGCTGCGCCCGCCCCGGCCTGCCGGGCGTGTACACCAGGGTCGCCGCCTACCACGAGGTGCTCGGCCCACGGATCTGGTAGGCACTGGCTCGTGCCGGACACCCCACCAGCCACGCGGTTGCACCGCAGCACCGGCGCCGACCTCGACGCCGCCACGCTGTACGCCCTGCTCCGCCTGCGGAGTGAGGTGTTCGTCGTCGAGCAGGCCTGCCCGTACCCGGACCTGGACGGCCGCGACCTGGAGCCCGCCACCGTGCACCTGTGGCTGACCAGGGACGGCGCGCCGGTCGGGTGCCTGCGGCTGCTCACCGACGGCGGGGAACGCCGGATCGGGCGGGTGTGCACCGCCGCGTCGGCGCGCGGCACCGGGGTCGCCCGCGCGCTCGTGCGGGCGGCGGTCGAGGAGATCGGCGACGCCCCCTCGGTGCTCAATGCCCAGGCGTACCTCGCCGGGTTCTACGCCACGTTCGGGTACGTGCCCGACGGCGAGGAGTTCCTGGACGACGGCATCCCGCACGTGCCCATGCGCCGTCCCGCCGGGTAGCCCCCACCGGCCGACGCCGCACCGGGGCCTGGCACCCTGTCGGAACTCCCGCTGCACGGTCGGGAGAGGGGAGCGTGCCCATGTGTGACCACACGTCTACCGGTCGGGTGTCCTTCGTCGGCACGGGGCCGGGCGCCGGTGATCTGATCACGGTGCGTGGTGCCAGGCGGATCGGCGAGGCCCACGTCGTGGTGTGGCCGTCCGGGTTGGTCCCGACCGAGGTGGTCCGCGAGCACGCCAGGGCCGACGCCGAGCTCGTCGACGCGGCGCGCCTGGCCGACGAGGTGTTGATGCGGCTCTACCGCAGGGCCGCGGCCGAGCGGTTGTCGGTGGCCAGGCTGGTGCCCGGTGACGCGGCCATGTGGGCCGGGCTGCAGGCCCACCACGACGCCTGCCGCCGCCTCGGCCTGCGGGTCGAGATCGTCCCCGGCGTGTCGACGCTGTCCGCGGTCGTCGCGACCACCGGCCAGGAGTTGACCGAGCCGGCTGTGCTCCTCACCCAGTTCGACGACGCCAGGCCGGAACGGCTCGCCGCCACCGGATCGGCCGCGGTGGCGGTCACCGCGTCGTCGTCGCGCACCGAGGCGCTCGTCGCGCAGCTGCGGGCCGGCGGCCGCCCCGACGACACCCCCGTCGTGGTGGCGATCAAGCCCAGCCGGCCGGACGAGCTGGTGCTCACCACGACGCTCGGCGAGCTCGACCTCGCCGTCAAACAGCACCGGCTCTGGCTGCCCGCGCTGTTCCTCGTCGGCCGGGTGACCGGCGACGCGGCGCCGGCATCCCTCGCGTCGACGCCGCGGACCGCCGAGCCCGCCACCCCGGCGCCGGTCAGGGCCAGGCCGGCGTGGACCGGCTCCGGCGGCGCGCCGACCTCGACCCCCGCCCCGTCCGCCGGTGGCCAGCGTGACCCGCTGCACCGGTCCTACCGCCGCCGCCGTCGTACGAGCACAGGTGGATGACCATGAGCGCTGACCCGATCACCGTCGTCGGAATGGACGGCGCCGAACTGACGGCCGCCGCCATGGACGCCCTGCACGAGGCGACGCTGCTCATCGGCGCCGACCGGCAGGCCTGGTCGCTGCCCAACGGCGCCAGCACCGTCACCCGCCGCCCCCTGCGCGAGATCGACGCCATGCTCGACGACCTGCGCAACCACGACGGGCCCGCGGTCGTGCTCGCCGCAGGGGATCCCGGGTTCTTCGGCATCGTTCGGGCGTTGCGCGCCGGCGGGCTCACCCCGCGGGTGCTGCCGGCGCCGTCGTCGGTGCAGCGGCTGTGCGCCGCGATCGGCCGGCCGTGGGACGACATCGCGGTCGTCGACGCCACCGTCGACCTGCGGGGCGCGATCAACGTGTGCCGGGCGCGGCCCGCGACCGCTGTCCTCACCGGGCCGGGCGCCGGACCGGCCGAGCTCGGCGCCGCGCTGCACGGCTGGGAGCGCACCCTCATCGTCGCCGAGGGCCTCGGCGGGTCGGGGGAGCGGCTCAGCACCGTCGACGCGGAGCGCGCGGCCGGAATGCCGTGGCGCGAGCCGAACCTGGTGCTGTGCCTGCGCGACGACGACAAGGTGCCGCCGTCGAGCTGGTACGCGGGCGGCGAGCCCGCGCCCCCGCCGGGCGGCTGGGCGCTGCGCCCCGGCGCCTTCAGCCACCGCGACGGACAGCTCGCCGCGCCGGAGGTGCGCGCCGTCGTCCTGGCCAAGCTCGCACCCCGGCCGGGCACCCTCATCTGGGACGTCGGGGCCGGCCCAGGAGCGATCGGCGTCGAGTGCGCGCGGCTCGGCGCCGCCGTGCTCGCGGTCGAACGTGACCCCGGCCAGTGCGTGCGGATCATGGCCAACGCCGCGACCTACGGCGTCGAGGTGTGCGTCATCGAGGACAGCGCCCCCGGGGCCTTCGGCCAGCTGCCGGACCCGGACGCGATCTTCGTCGGCGGTGGCGGGCCGGGCGTCGTCGCGGCGTGCACCAGCACAGGGGCCACCCGCATCGTGGTCGCGCTGCACGCACTGGAGGACTTCGCCGACTGCCGCGATGCCCTGTACGGCAACGGGTTCACCGTCGACGGCTGCCAACTCCTGGTGTCGCGGTTCGCCGACGCCAGTGGCCGCACCACGCGGCTCGCGGCGAGCAGCCCGGTGTTCCTGCTGTGTGGCACCCGCGAAGCCTGAGTCGCGGTTCCGCTCGTCGAGGGACCGGCTGGGCCCTGACCTCGGTGGCGGGGTGCCACACTGCCCGACCATGACCGAGCGGCACTACCTGTCCGGCCTCGACCTCCACGGCCGGCGCGTCCTGGTCGTGGGCGCAGGCACGGTCGCCCAGAGGCGGCTGCCGCGCCTGCTGGCGGCCGGTGCAGACGTGCTGGTGGTCGCACCGTGGGCGACCCCGGCCGTCGAGGGCATGGCCGCCGCCGGTGAGCTGCGCTGGGAGCGCCGCCCGTACCGCGCGGGGGACATCGACGGCGTCTGGTACGCGCTGGCCTGCACCGCGACGCCCGCGGTGAACGAGGCGGTGTGCGCCGATGCGGAACGCGCCACCGTGTTCTGCGTCCGGGCCGACCGCGGCGTCGCCGGCTCCGCGGTGACCCCGGCCACCACCGAGCACGACGGGCTCCTCGTCGGCGTCCTCGCCGGCGGCCGGCCACGCCGCTCCGCCGCCGTCCGCGACGGGCTCCGCGCTGCACTGGTCTCCGGCGCGGTGGCCGACCCCGGCCGGTCCGCGGACCGCTCCGACGGCGGTCTTCCCGGGGTGGCGCTCGTCGGCGGCGGGCCCGGCGACCCCGAGCTGATCACGGTCCGTGGCCGCCGCCTGCTGGCCCGCGCCGACGTCGTGGTGGCCGACCGCCTCGCCCCCCGCGAACTGCTGGACGAGCTCGGCCCGCACGTCGAGGTGGTCGACGCCGCCAAGCTGCCCTACGGCCGCGCCGCCGCCCAGGACGCGATCAACGCCGTGCTCGTCGACCGCGCGCTCGCCGGCAAGTTCGTGGTGCGCCTCAAGGGCGGCGACCCGTACCTCTTCGGCCGCGGGTTCGAGGAGCTCCAGGCCTGCGCGGCCGCCGGGGTGCCGGTGACCGTCGTGCCCGGCATCACCAGCGCCTTCGCCGTGCCGGCGTCCGACGGCGTGCCCGTCACCCACCGCGGCGTGGCCCACGAGGTGGTCGTCGTGTCCGGCCACCTCGCACCCGACGACCCCGCGGGCCTCGTCGACTGGCCCGCGCTCGCCCGGCTCACCGGCACTCTCGTGCTGCTGATGGCCGTCGAGCGCATGGCCGCGTTCGCCGACGTCCTCGTCGCGGGTGGCCGCCCCGCCGACACCCCGGTCGCCGTCATCGCCGACGGAACCCGCCCCACCGCCCGCTCGCTGCGAAGCACCCTCGCCGAGGTGGGGGCCGACCTCACCGCGGCCGGCATCCGCCCACCGGCCGTGGTGGTCATCGGCCCCGTCGCCGCCCTCGCCCCAACCCCGCCGCTTCCCGAGCCGCGATAGGGGTCGCGGCCGGTCCGTCATCTGTCAGGTGAGCCCGGCCTCGTCGACGAGGAGGTCGACCAGCCGCTCGGCGTCCGCCACCTCGGGGGCGAGACCACGCGCGGCGAACCACATGGTCATGACGGTCACGTCACGCCGCAGGAAGGTGAGGCCGCTCGGGTTGGCCACCAGATCGACCACCTGCGGCAGATCGATGAGCACCAGCCGCCCGTCGTGCACCAGCACGTTGTACGGCGAGAGGTCGCCGTGGGCCAGGCCCTCCGCCGACAGCTGCACCAGCGCGTCGACCAGCTGCTGCCAGAGGCCGCGCAGCTCCTCGCCCCCCGGACGCAGCTGCACCAGGCGCGGCGCCGCCGTGCCATCGGCGTCGCCGAGGAACTCCAGCAACAGCTCCGTGCCGGTGAGCTGCACCGGATACGGCACCGGCACGTCGATCGACCACAGCCGGGACAACGCCTGGAACTCCGCGACCGCCCACTGCGCGGCCAGCACGTCGCGGCCGAACGCGGTGCGGTTCGCCATGGCGCGCAGCTCGCGGGACTTGCGCACCCGCCGCCCCTCCAGATAGCCGGCGTCGCGGTGGAACATGCGATGTTGGTTGCTGCGATAGCGCTTGGCCGCCATCAGCACGGACCGGTCGGTGCCGGGCAGCTGCCGCTCCACCAGGTGGACGTCGGCCTCCTTGCCCGTCTTGAGTACGCCGAGCTCGATGTCGAGCGCGGCCAGTTCGGTGATCACCCAGTGGGGCCGGGGCGACGGCCCGTGGGTTGCGTCGTCCCACGTCGACCACCGGGTTCCTGGGTCGAGCGAGTCCTCGGACGCGTCGACCACGCGCGGGGTGGCCATGGCACGACGTTTGTCGGCGAAACCGCGATCGTCGTCGTCGAACCGCTGCTTTCCGCGGCGGCGTGGTGGTGCGAAATCGTGCTCGTCACGCACGGTGGGGTTCTCCTCAGAATGGACCCACCGGCATCAGCGGCTACGGCTCAGCCGGCGGGGAAAGGGGCGGACGGGACATGCGCCGACCGCGCGACATTCGTTGACATGCCGCCCTCCTCTCCACTCCTCGGACCTGAGCAGGCCGACCCATCATCACCACCACCCCGTACTCCCCGCAACCCAATAACCCACCCTCGTCCGCCGCTCCTCCGCGCTGCTGCGGCGCCGTCCCCGCGCCGTGCCGTGCCGTCCATGAACTCGACACCACCGTTGCCGGCGCGTGATCGAACTACCGTGGTGTCGAGTTCATGGACGAAGTGGCGCAGCGGGGGTGGCCCGGCTCGTGCGAGCCCGCATGAACCGCATGAACGTGACAGCAGTCTGGTTGTGCGGTCCGTGAACCAGACTGCTGTCACGTTCATGCGCAACCGTCGGGCCCGAACCGCCGACCGCCGGTTGCCCGACGTCGTGTGGCGGTTGTCGGTGCGGCCACGGACAGGGCCGTCCAGGGGCTTGCCCCCGGCCCCACGACCGAAACGGCGGACACGCGCTGTTGAGACGCCGGACACGCGCTGTTGGGACGGCGGACACGCGCTGTTGAGACGCCGGACACACGCTGTTGAGACGGCGGACACGCGCTACCGAAACGCCGGACACGCGCTGCTGGGACGGCGGCGCGGGTGGGGTGGCGAGCGGAAATATCGGGCGACGGGGGTGTGGGGGCGCGCGTAGCGTGCGGCGCCATGCGCACTCAGGACATCGGTGTCGGGCTGCGGTGGCGCGGCCTCACCGCGGACGACGTGCCGGCGTGGGCGGCGCTGCTCGCGGCCGTCGAGGCGGTCGACCGGACCGGCGAGAACTTCGACGTCGACGACCTGCTCGAGGAGCTCGCGGACCCGAACCTGGACATGGCGCAGGACACCGTCGCCGCGTTCGACGACGACGGCGTGATGGTGGCGTACGGGCTGGTCCGCAGCGCGGAACTGGTCGGCGAGTCCGACCGCTACGACCTCGAGGGGTGCGTGCACCCGGATCACCGCGGCCGCGGGCTGGGCCGGGCCGTGCTCGACCGCAACGCCGACCGGGCCGCGCGGCTGCACCGCCGGCGCCACCCCGACCTGTCGGGTGAGGCGTTCCTGCGGTTGCACGACGGGAACGCCGACGCGGTGGCCCTGGCGCGTGCGGCCGGCATGGAGCCGGTGCGCTACTGGTACGACATGGCACGCGACCTCACCGTGCCGCCGGAGCCCGCCCCACTCGCGGACGGGTTGCGGGTGATCGGGTACGACGCCGAGCTCGACGACGCCGTCCGCGTCGCGCGCAACGAGACGTTCGCCGACCACTGGGGCTGCGTGGAGCGCACCGAGTCGGACTGGCGGCAGTGGTTCACCGGATCGCGGGCGTTCCGGCCCGCGATCTCACTGCTGGCGCTCGACGGCGACGAGATCGCCGGCTTCCTGCTCAGCTACGTGTACGACGCCGACGTGGTCGTCAGCGGGGTGTCGGAGGCCTGGATCGGGCAGATCGGCACCCGGCGGCCCTGGCGCGGACGCGGAGTGGCCTCGGCGCTGCTCACCAGGGCGCTGGTGGCCTACGCCGCGGCCGGCCACCAGCGGGCCGCGCTCGGCGTCGACACCGGTAACCCCACCGGCGCGCTCGGACTGTACGAGCGCGCCGGGTTCACGCCGACGGAGTGCTGGACCAGCTACGCCCGACCGCTGTAGGGCGCGCGGGGACTACTCCTGCGCGCCCACGCAGAACTCGTTGCCCTCCGGGTCGGCGAGCACCGTCCAGGCGAAGCCCGGGTAGCCGTGCTCGTCGAGGACCCTCGCGCCGAGGTCGACCAGCCTGGACACCTCGGCGGCCCGGTCCGGGACCATCGTGTCGAGGTGCACCCGGTTCTTGCCCGTCCGGGGCTCCGGCACCCGCTGCAGGCCGAGCCGGACACCGCCCTCGCGGGACGCGGCCAGCACCACGTAGTCGCCGTCGAAGTCCGTCTCGATCGAGGTGTCCAGCACCGCGGTCCAGAACTCGGCGAGCTTGCGAGGTTCGTCGCAGTCGATCGTCACCATGTCGATGTGCATCATGGCCGGCACGCTAGCGCTGCCGTCCGACAGTTTCCTGCGCCGCACTAGGCTGCTGGCCTGCGGTCCGCGTATCCAAGGAGCCTCCACGTGATCACCAGGATGTCGTCGTTGTTCCTGCGCACCAAGCGCGAGGACCCGGCGGACGCCGAGGTGCCCAGCCACCGACTGCTGGTGCGCGCCGGGTATGTCCGTCGCGTCGCCCCCGGCATCTTCTCCTGGCTGCCGCTCGGCTACCGGGTGCTGCGCAACGTCGAGCGCGTCGTCCGCGAGGAGATGGACGCCATGGGCGGCCAGGAGGTGCACTTCCCCGCGCTGCTGCCCCGCGAGCCCTACGAGGTGACCGGCCGGTGGACCGAGTACGGCGACGGCATCTTCCGGCTGAAGGACCGCAAGCGCGCCGACTACCTGCTCGGCCCCACCCACGAGGAGCTGTTCACCCTCATGGTGAAGGGGGAGTACAGCTCCTACAAGGACTTCCCGGTCGCGCTCTACCAGATCCAGACCAAGTACCGCGACGAGGCGCGGCCCCGCGCCGGCATCCTGCGCGGCCGTGAGTTCGTGATGAAGGACTCGTACTCCTTCGACGTGGACGACGAGGGCCTCAAGCGCTCCTACGAGCAGCACCGCGACGCCTACGTCCGCACGTTCGACCGGCTCGGCCTGCGGTACGTGATCGTCTCCGCCGTGTCCGGCGCGATGGGCGGCTCGGCGTCGGAGGAGTTTCTCGCCGAGAGCGACACCGGCGAGGACACCTTCGTGCGCTGCCTGGAGTCCGGGTACGCGGCCAATGTGGAGGCCGTCACCACCACGGCGCCCGCGGAGATCCCGCTCGACGGCCTGGCGGACGCGCGGGTGCTCGATACCCCGAACACGCCGACCATCCAGACGCTCGTCGACCACCTCAACGGCCTCGACCTCGGCCGGGTGTTCACCGCCGCCGACACGCTGAAGAACGTGCTGGTCAAGACCCGCACCCCCGGCACGACCGAGTGGTCCCTGCTCGCCGTCGGTGTGCCCGGCGACCGTGAGGTGGATCCCAAGCGCCTGGAGGCGTCCCTCGCGCCGCTGGAGGTGGCGCTGCTCGACGACGCCGACTTCGCCGCGAACCGCTTCCTGGTGAAGGGGTACATCGGGCCGCGGGCCCTCGCCGCCAACGGCGTGCGGTACCTCGTCGACCCGCGGGTGGTGACCGGCACCGGCTGGGTCACCGGCGCCGACGAGCCCGGCCGGCACGTGGTCGACCTGGTGTGCGGCCGCGACTTCACGCCCGACGGCGCCATCGAGGCCGCCGAGGTGCGTGCCGGTGATCCCTCGCCCGACGGCGCCGGCCCGCTGGTGGCCGCGCGCGGCATCGAGATCGGCCACATCTTCCAGCTCGGCCGCAAGTACGCGGACGCGTTCGGGCTCGACGCGCTCGGCCCCGACGGCAAGCCCCTGCGGATCACGATGGGCTCGTACGGCATCGGGGTGTCCAGGGCGGTGGCCGCGATCGCCGAGCAGCACCACGACGAGCTGGGCCTGGTCTGGCCACGTGAGGTGGCGCCGGCCGACGTCCACATCGTCGTCGCGGGCAAGGACCCCGTGCTGCGCGAGGGCGGCGAGTCCCTGGCCGCGCGGCTCGACGCGGCCGGGGTCCGGGTGCTGCTGGACGACCGCACCGCATCGCCCGGCGTGAAGTTCGCCGACGCCGAGCTGGTGGGCGTGCCGACGATCGTGGTCGTCGGCCGCGGCCTGGCGAACGGGCTGGTCGAGGTCAAGGACCGCCGCTCCGGCGAGCGGACCGAGGTGGCCGTCGACGACGCCGTCGACCACCTGGTGGCCATCTGCCGTTCGTGAGTGGGCCGAGCGGGCCGACGGCGCCGAACGGGCCGACGGACCGGTTGTTCGGGATCGCCGAGCACCTGCTGCCCGGCGTCGCGCTCGACACGGCGACGCTCGCCCACGGTCAGTTCCACGACGTCGTGCTGGTGCCGGGCGTCGCCGCGGTCCGGGTGGCTCGCACGGCCGCGACCGCCGCCGAGCTGCCGCGCCGTTCGGAGCTGCTGCGACGGCTGGACGCGGCCGGGCTGCCGTTCGCGGTGCCCTGTCCGCTCGGCCCCGTCACCGAGGTGGACGGCTCGGTCGCCGTCGCGGTGTCCTGGGTCGGCGGGGTGCCGCAGGAGAGAGGCACCGGCGATCCGACCCGGCTGGCCGCGCTGCTGGCGGCGCTCGCCGCCGTCGCTGTCGACCCGCTCGCCGACGTCCTCGCGCGGCCGTACCTCGACCGGAGCGGCCGCGGCTGGGTGGACGTGGTCGACGACGGCGTGCTGCCGCTGCTGCCGGCCAGGTGGCACGACGAAGTGCGACGCCGCGTCGACGCCGTGCTGGCGCTGCCGCCGGTTCCGACGTCGCTCGTGCACTGCGACCTGGTCGGGGCGAACGTGCACTGGCTGCCGTCCGGTGAGCCGGCCGGGGTGCTCGACTGGGACTTCGCGCAGGAGTTCGACCCGGCGTTCGACGCGGCGTGCCTCGCCTGGCACGGCTGGGACGTCGTGCGGGAGGCGGTCGACGCGGTGACCTACGCCCGCGCCAGAACGTGGTCACTCGTCTTCGGTATCGAACACATCGGTGCCGCGCTCATCGATCGGGAACCCCCGGCTGTCCTTGATCGGTACGTTTCCGGCACGATCGAGTGGCTCGAGCGCACATGTCATCCTTAGCGCTCGCGAGGGGCTGACGGGGAGGAGCGACGCGTGGACCGGTTCGTCGGCCGGCTGCTCTCCGAGTTGCACGCCGCGATCCCGGTGCCGGTCTGCCCCGGCGACTGGGCATGGACCACCACGATCGCCGGTGGACTCATCGCCCTGCTGCCCATGTTCGGCGCCATCCTGGCCGCGATCGCCCGCCGGTGGACCGGCAACCGCTACGGCGGCGGCCCCGTCGTGCTGTTCGGCGTGATCGGGCTGACGATGACCGCGCTCCTGCCGTGGCTGGCGTTCCGCAGCACGTCCGAGGTGTTCCGTGGCCAACTCGACGGCCGGGTCGGCTCCGTCGGGCTCAGCCAGGCCGACGCCTCGTCGCTGGGCGAGGAGTTCTGCTTCGGCACCGCGCAGGGGGCCTACCTCGGTGGCGCGCGGTCGGTGCGCGACGTCCTCGGCGAGCTGTCCGGCGGGAACCTCGGCGTGTTCCTCGCCGCGCTCGGGCTGCTCGTGCTGCTGCCGATGCTGTGCTGGCTGTTCGTGCTCTTCCAGTCCCGGCTGGCCTTCCGGCGCGGGCCGAAGTGGCCGGCCCGGTTCCTGTGGCTGCCGATGCTGGCGCTCATGTTCGGCACCGCGTCGCAGAGCGCCACCGTGGTCGCGCACCTGTGGCTCGGCTTCCTGCCGTCGGCGGTGCTCGGCCTGCTCGGCGTCGTCCTGGTCGGGGTGCCGCGGTGGAGCGCCATCGAGCGCCGGGCCGCGGCCGCCGGCGCCGCGTCGGTGCCGCCGCCGTCGCTGGCCCCGGTCGGGTCCAACGGAACCGCGCATTCCCAGCACCGGGCTCATCAGCAGCCCCAGCAGCAGCCCCAGCAACAGCCCCAGCCCCGCGGCGTCCAGCAGCCGCAGCAGCGCCCGCCGGCCGTGCAGCCACCGCGCCGACCCGCCCAGCAGCCCCGGCGTGGCCCGACGTCCCCGCTCGGCCGCCCGGACCCGACCAAGGTCGGCCCACCGGTCCAGTCGCCCACGCAGTCGCCGACGCCCGCGCGGGCCCTCGCCGCCGACCCGGGCCCCATGCCGGAGACGTTGCAGCGCGCGTTGGGCCTGCGCACCACCACCCCGGCCGAGCCGCCGGAGCCACCCACCCTGCCGGCGTCGCGGTTCCGCCGCATCCGACCGCTCGGCAGCGGCGGGTTCGGCACCGTGTGGCTGGCCATGGACACCGCGCTCGATCGCACCGTCGCGGTCAAGGCGGCGAAGGTGCCCGACGCCGAGACGGAGCGCCGCATCCGCCGCGAGGCGCGGGCGCTGGCCGCCGTGCACCATCCGAACTGCGTGCGGATCTACGACATCCTCACCGACACCGACGGTGAGCTCGCGATCATCATGGAGTACGTGCCGGGCCGCTCGCTCAGCGCGGAGATCGACGAGGCGGGGCGGCTGTCCGACGCGGCTGCGGCGCGCATGTGGAGCACCCTCGCCGCTGCGTTGCACGCCGCGCACGGCAAGGGTGTCCTGCACCGCGACGTCAAGCCGTCCAACATCATCATCGACGAGGCCGGCTACCCGCACCTGATCGACTTCGGCATCGCCAGGGCCACCGGCGACGTCACCCTCACCGCGGCCGGCATGGTCCTCGGCACCCCCGACTACATGGCCCCCGAGGTCGCCGCCGGCAAACCGGCCAGCTCCGCCGGCGACGCCTGGCAGCTCGCAGCCACCGTCAGCTACGCCCTCGCCGGCCTGCCCCCACGCGGCCACCGCGACGGTGCCGTCGCCGCCATGCTCGCCGCCGCGCAGGGTGAGCCGTGCAATCAGCTGCCAGAGGGCTCGGTCCACCGGCAGTTGCTCGAACGCGCTCTCGACCCCGACCCCTCGCGACGCCCCAGCCTGGTCACCGTCCAGTCCGAACTCGGCCGCTGGCTCGCCTCCGTCGGACAGCTCGAAGGCCCCGTGACCCACCGCCTGCCCACCCCTGCCGGCGATCCAGGTGCGGACACAGGTCGGGGTCCGGACGCAGGCCGGGGGTCGGGTCCAGGTCGAGGTTCGGGTCCAGGTCGGGGTTCGGGTCAAGGGTTGGCCGCAGCCGCAGCCGCAGCCGCAGCCGCGGGTCCAAGCGGGGACGCAGGTCGGGGCCCGGGTCCGGGATCCGGCTCCCGTCCGGGCCCGGCCCCTGGCTCCGGCGCTGGTCCAGGCTTCAGGCCCGGCTCGGGTCCAGGGTTGGGCCACGGTCCAGGACAGCGTTCTGGGTCGGCTCCGGGGCAGGGCCGCCCCAACCAGGGGAGCCCACGGCAGCCCGTGTCCGGACCACCCGTGTCCGGGCCACCGAGGTCGGAGCCCGGCCCAGGAGGCTTCGGCGCGCGGCCGTTCCTGCCCGACGCACCCGCGACGCCTCCCGACGGACAACGTCCCACCCCAGGCCCCGCGTTCACCCCGGCCGTGGCCCGGCCACAGACCCACGAGCTGGACTCGACCCAGGCAACGACACCCCCCACCTCCGACCGGCGGTCCGCTCACGACCCGGACTCAACCCAGGCGGCCGCACCCCCGACGCCGATGCCCGGTCACCGGTCGGCGCATGACGTGGACTCGACCCAGGCGACCTCGCCCTCGACATGGCTGCCCGGTCGCCGGTCGGCCCAGGACGCAGACTCCACCCAGGCGACACCACCCCCCACGCTGCCGCCCGGGCACCAGCCAGCTCCTGATCGCGGCTCGTCCCGTCACCACGACTCGACCCAGGCAACATCGCCTCCGATGCCGCTGCCTGGTCGTGGGCCGGCCCGTGATGCGGAGTCGACTCAGGCGCCGCCGCCACCGACCCCGGCTCTCGGTCGCGGGTCAGCGGGTGCGGGGGAGCCCACCGAGGTGGCGCCACCGTCGGCTCCGCTGCGGTCGGGCCGTGACCCGGAGCCGACTCCGGTGACACCACCCGTCGTCCCGACCCGCGCGGCGGCGCAGTCCACTCCGACGGCGCCGACCCAGCCGCCCGCCCGTGACCCGGAGTCCGCACTGCCGACGTCACCGTCGGCCAAGGCCCCCACCGAGCACGGCAAAGAGACCCGCCCGGTCGCGACCCCGGCGCCCGACAGGCGAGCCGAGCCTGGGCGACCGGCCGAGTCCGCCAAGCCGGCGGAGCTTGTCGGGCCGGAGTCCGTCGAACCGGCCGAGTCCGCCAAGCCGGCGGAGCCTGTCGGGCCGGAGTCCGTCGAACCGGCCGAGTCCGCCAGGCCGGCGGAGCCTGTCAGGCCGGCGGAGCCCACCAGAACCGTCAGACCGGCCGAGCCCGCCAGGTCGCCTGAACCCACCAGATCGACTGTGCCCGCCGGGATGGGTGAGTCCGCCGGGACCGTCGCACCGGCCGAGCCCGTCGCGCCCGCCAAGCGGGCCGGGGCCGCCGTGCCGGCCGATCTCACCAGGCGGGCCGTGCTGGCTGAGCCCGCCGAGCCGGTCGAGTCCGCCAAGTCGGCTGAGTCCGTTGGGCTGGCTGAGTCCGGCAGGATTGTTGGACCGGCCGAGCCCGC
>Ga0190272_10000755_pt1 | contig 16077 bp, 13 predicted proteins | sample Popmic504T_FD_133746 | JGI IMG/M metagenome (GOLD analysis project Ga0190272, IMG submission 133746) | Populus adjacent soil microbial communities from riparian zone of Shoshone River, Wyoming, USA - 504 T | ecosystem: Environmental > Terrestrial > Soil > Riparian zone | place: USA: Wyoming... | reverse complement strand
GATCGCTCCAAGCCGGTCGAACGAAGCGGTCGCGGCAATGAAGAGCGATACTGATGCCGCTATTGAATTCCTCGCGGAGCAGATCAACGTCGATCCTTCGCGGATCGGGATTGTCGGCGCTTCTTACGGCAGCAGCCTGGCACTGATTTACGCGGCGGAAAATACGAATGTGAAAGCCGCTGCACTGCTGTCTCCGGGGCTCAATTATTTCGGGAATATGCCGACCGAGCCGGCGGTCAAAAAATACGGCGGCCGGCCGCTCTTGCTGGTAGCGGCCGATGACGACGCCGAATCGGCAAAGTCGGTCCGAAAACTCAAAGAAGCCGGCGCAAACGATAAATACGAGGTAAAAATATACCCGAAGGGCGGCCACGGCACCGGCCTGTTTGGCGCAAAGGTCGGCCTCGAAGACCTGCTGATTGCCTTTTTCCAGAAGAATCTCGGCGGTTGAGTCTTGGGCGAGCCGACAGGCGGAAACGCGAACGGAAAGCGTTTCCATTTTGGATTTGGAATCTCGGAACGGGTTTTTCGAAACTAAAGGGTTTAATGTAAAGCTTGGGTTTCGAAAATCCCAAATCCCAAATCGGAAATCCGAAATCGGTATGTCCCCAACGGGGACACATATTAAAGCCCAGGGTAAGCGAGCATGAGCGAGCGCCACCCTGGGTAGGATCGAAAAAATGGTCCTGACCCTGAAGGGGTCAAACAATTCGGAATGAAGGATTACAGACCGAAAGTAAAAAAATGTCAGAACTAAGCGATCTATATCAAGAGGTCATTTTAGACCACAACAAAAATCCGCGAAATTATCGCGAGATCGAGAATGCCGACCAAACCGCCGACGGGCACAATCCCCTCTGCGGCGATAATCTCACCGTTTTTATCGACCTCGAGGACGACCGCGTAAAGGACGTCGCTTTCGTGGGGTCGGGCTGCGCAATTTCAAAGGCTTCGGCCAGCATGATGACGCAGACGGTTAAGGGAAAGACGCGCGAGGAAGCGGAGGTCCTTTTCGACGAATTCCACCGGATGGTGCTTGGGGAATTGGACGAGGAAAACGAGGAAAACCATCTCGGACGGCTCAAGATATTCGCCGGCGTCCGGGAATTTCCGGCCCGCGTAAAATGCGCCTCCCTTAGCTGGCACACCATGAACGCCGCGCTCCACGGCGAAGGCGAGATCTCGACCGAATAAAATCTAATGAAAGACATCGAAACCAGGGAAGATATCGAACTGCTGCTTACGCGTTTTTACGATGTGGCGATCGTCGATGCCGAGATCGGGCATCATTTTGCCGAGCTCGATCTGGTTACCCATCTTCCGGTGATCGTCGATTTCTGGGAGAAGGTGTTGTTCGGCAAGAACATATATTTCGGCAACCCGCTTTTTGTCCATCAAAAGCTTCACGAAAAACACCCGCTCAAGCTCGAGCATTTCCAGCACTGGGTAGCCATTTTTAGTGCTACGGTAGACGGCAACTTCGCCGGCGAAATGGCCGAAAACGCCAAAATGCGCGCAAAAATGATCGCCCACAGCCTCAATCAAAGATTGAATGAAGAGCCGGTGACTGGGCCGGTCTCCATTACGAATTAACTTTTTTTCGCCTTTTTGCGGCTATTTTTCTTCCCTCGTACAACTTAAATTGCCCCTCGCGAATCTTTTTGACGTAAAGAACAAGGTTTATCTCTCCTCGGATAAGTTCAAAATCACAACAAAATAAGGAGAAAGTGATGAAAGTCGATCGTTTCTACGAAAAGGTTCTCATTCTTGGAGGGCTCTGTTTATGTTTTGCAATAAATACCGCGGCACAGCAGGGAACCTCTGACGCCTCGGTCTCGAGGGGCCGCGCAATCGGCAATGCGAATCAGTACCCGCCGCCGGCCGGTACAACGCCCACTTATTACCCCCAACCCGCTTCCACCATCTACTACCCGCAGCCGTCTAACCCGGTCTACTACACGCCCCCGCCGCCGCCCATATTCAGGGTGCCGGACGATGTCATCGTCGACGAATTTATCAACTATCACAAGCACCGTCTGCCCACGCCGAAATCCGGCCAATCCGTAGCGATGGATACCCGCTGGGGAAATGCCGAGATCTCGCGCAGCCAGCGCCAGGCCGTTCTGCAGATCGGCTTTACAACCGCCGAGGTCGACGAGCGCACCGACCTCCGGCCCCTCAACCTGGTGCTGGTTATCGACAAAAGCGGCTCGATGGCTGACAGCGATAAGATGTCGCGCGTCAAGGCCTCATTACAGGCCATGGTCGCCAAGCTCCGGCCCGAAGACGTCGTCTCGATAGTTACTTTCGATAACGGGGCAAATGTTTTATACCCTGCAAGCCGCATCGGTGACGGCCACGGGTTACGGCAGGCGATCGACTGCATCCAGCCCGGAGGAGGGACCAATATTCACGGCGGGTTGATGCTCGGTTACCGAGAGGCGAAAAAGAATTTCCGCCAGGGCGTGACCAACCGCGTGATCCTGCTGACCGACGGCATCGCCAATGTCGGCGTGGTCGATCCGGCGCGGATCGCGGCCGAGTCCTCGGAGTGTAACGGCCAGGGAATCGACCTTTCAACCATCGGCGTCGGTCTCGATCTGAACAACGATCTCCTCCGCACCCTGGCCAAATCCGGCCGCGGGCTTTACCACTTCATATCGGATTACAAGGACATCGACAAGGTTTTCGTCAACGAGGTCCAGAGCCTCGTATCGTCGGTCGCAAAAAGGGTGCAGGTGCGGATCGAGTACGGCCCCGGCCTTCGGGCGGAAAAGATCTACGGCTACGCGCCGCGCTATGCGGGCGGCAGCGTCTCGATAGACTTGGACAATATGAACAACGGCTTAACCCAGGTGATCATGGCCAAATTCCGGGCAGATTCCGTCAGGGGTCCGATGCCGGTAAAGGTCCGTCTTTCATATTTCGACGTCAAGCGCCGGCGAGAGGTCGTCGAGGTGCAGGAATTACGCCTTGTCCCGGCCGACTCGGATTCGTGCGACATTCTGGCGGATGTGGAAGTAAAGAAAAATTACACTATAGCGGAGCTCGCGCAGTCGCTTTTCGATATGCGGGAATCCGCCGTCCGGCGCAATTTTGCTCAAGCCGAGGGCGTACTAAACAGCTCGGTATCCACCGCTTATGGGCGATATCCGAATATGGACGATGGCGATATCCGTTTTATCCTGAATATCGTCGAGGGGTACCAGCGCGATCTGAGAGCGTTCAACGGCTCCAACCGCAGTCCGGATTGCGGCGGCGGTTGCAGGTGATTACCGGGAGCGCGGGCGGCCCGCCCGCACACGTCGCGAAGCGGCGTAACGCGATTTAGCCGGCGAAGCCGGCGTCAGCATAAAGCCCAGCGCGTGAGCGCTGGGTTAGCAGGTAAAACAACGACGGAGCTATCGAAGATAGCGACAGCCCTTAAAAATGGCGCAATCGGGGATAACAGGATAGGTGGGATATTGATTCGTGTTGATTCGTGATTCCCGTTCTTATCCTGTCCATCCTGTTATCCCTGTAAATTCTTTTTATTGTATAAATAACCATCGGCCAGCTTCTCGAATTCCGCAACCTCACGCGTCGCCCATTCATCCCCCTTGCCCAGCTCCCCCGCCATTATCCTCGCCGCCTCCGGGGCTGCCTCGACCGCAGCCCGCGCATTCAAAAACAGCGCCCGCGTCCGCCGGGCCAGAACGTCTTCCAGTGTCTGCGCCATCTCATATCTCACCGCCCAAACCACCTCGGCGCCCGTATAGGGCAGGTTCTGGTGGAGCCGCTTGCCTAAGGCAGGGTTTTCGGCTATCAGTGCCTGTATTTTCCCGCTGTCCGACCCATAAACACCAAATCCATCCGACGCCGAAACTCCTTCCGAAAACGCGTGGACCCGCAACTCTTCGGTCTTCGACGGCCGATCTACAAACCCGGCCTGATTAACCGCATCTTCCGCCATCCTTCGATACGTGGTCCATTTTCCGCCCGTTACCGTCAGCAGCCCCGCCCCATCGATCTCGATCGTGTGCCCGCGCGAGAGCGAGGCCGTATTCCTCCTATCCCCGCTTTTTACCAGCGGCCGGATGCCGGTAAAAATGCTCAGGATATCCTCACGCCGCGGCTTTTTCGCCAGGTACCGCCCCGCCGTCTCCAGAATGAATTCGATCTCCGTGTCGCGCGCCGCGGGCTCCAGTTCCGCGCTCTCGATCGGCGTGTCGGTCGTTCCGACAACAATATGATCATGCCATGGGATCGCAAAAAGTACCCGCCCGTCGCCTGTTTTCGGGATCATCAGCGCGTCGTCGCCCGGCAGGAACGAGCGGTCGAATACAAGATGGACGCCCTGGCTCAAGGTCACGATCTCCGCCGCCTGCGGTTCAGACATTTTTCTCACCCCGTCGCAAAACGCCCCCGTGGCATTGATCACCGCCCCGGCACGCGCCTCGTGTTTCCCCCCGGTCAGCGCGTCCTCAAACCCGACGCCTATCACCCGCCCGCCGGCATCCTTTATAAACGAAGTCACGCACGCATAATTCAAAACAATCGCCCCTTGCTCATGAGCGGTCTTAACGAGATCTATCAGCAGCCGGGTGTCGTCGAACTGCCCGTCGAAATACAGGACCCCGCCGCGTAAGCCCTGCGGGTTCGCGTTCGGAAGCCTTCCAAGCGTCTCTTCCCGTGAAAGTATCCGCGTTTTACCTAGACCGTATTTGCCCGCTAAAAGATCGTATATTTTCAGCCCCGACCCATAAAAGAACTTCTGCCAAAAGGAGTAACAAGGCACGACAAACCCGGTTTTGCGAACAATATGCGGCGCATTCCGTAGCAAAATACCTCTTTCCTTCAACGCCTCGCGGACCAGCGGTAGGTTCCCCTGCGCTAAGTACCGGACCCCGCCATGGACCAGCTTTGTGCTCCGGCTCGAGGTCCCCTTGCCGAAATCCGACTGCTCGAGCAAAAGCACGTCTAAGCCCCGCGAGGCCGCATCGACCGCACAGCCGACCCCCGTCGCCCCTCCGCCGATCACGATCAGGTCCCACGGCCCGGCGCGTTTTTCGACACGCGCTAAATTTTCCTCCCGCTGCATTGAAATGACTTTAGCAAAAATCGACAAAAACTTGTAAAGTGATGAAACGGTGCCCAAGCCCGCACGGATGAAGCATGCGTAAGCCCGCACGTAAGTAAGGGCGAAATACTCAAGCCGACCTTTTTTGTTCGTGTTGTTTCGTGTTAATTCGTGGTTCCAGTTCTTATTGTCCTATCCCCGTCGATCCTGTCATCCCTGTAAACTCCGGTTGTGTCTTACGCGCATTTTTGCGACTATCATCGTACATAAATGACCGAAACTAAATCGAATAAACTATTCACCATCTCAGATCGCAAAGATTACCTGCCCTGGGCCTGTATTTTTGTCCTGTTCGTTATCGCAGCAATAACGCTCAACTTCCAGGGCCGCGTCTGGTGGTGCGAAGCGGGCGATTACGTGCCGTGGTCGTGGGAAATATGGAGCCGCCACAACTCGCAGCACTTCATCGACCCCTATACTTTCACTCACATTCTCCACGGCGTGGCGGAATTCTGGATCATCAGTCTGATACTTCGAAAGGTGCCGCTCGCGTGGCGGCTGGCGATCGCGGTCGGCATCGAGGGGACGTGGGAAGTGGTGGAAAACACGAACACGGTTATCCAGCGCTATCGCGAGGCGACCATCTCGCTCGATTACTACGGCGATTCGATCATCAACTCCATCTCGGATATGATCGCCTGCGCCACCGGATTTCTGATCGCCTGGAAGATTAGGTTCTGGCGCTCGCTGGCCCTGTTTTTATTGACGGAAATAATTCTGATCCTGTGTATACGCGACAGTCTTCTGATAAATATTTTGATGTTGTTCTACCCGATCGAAGCCGTTAAGGTCTGGCAGGGCGGAGGATAGTTCGATTTGGGATTTCGGATCTGGGATTGGAAAGGACTTAAACGCAGAGAACGCCGAGAAAGGTATTCACTTTTCCCTTCTCTGCGTACCCAGCGTCCTCTGCGTTAAAAATATCCTGTGGTGAGTTCCTACCGTTCGCCTCGCGAAGCTTCAACCGCTGTCTCGATCTCGACCGCCAGCTTTCTCACACCCGGCTGGTCGAAGGTTTCCATCCATCGCAAACTCTCGTCAAGCACGCGGTGCTGGTATTGCTGCCAACCCGGTTTCCCGGCTACCGACCCGAATTCCCCGACATAATATGCCGTTCGCGGCGGGCGGACCATATCCGTGATCCCGCGGTCGACCGAGAGCAAAATGGTCGGAATGCCTTTCTCTTCGATCCCGCGGGCGATGATGCCGAGCGTCTGGTGACACAGCCGCGAAGCGGGAATCAAAAGGGCCGCCTGCACGTCGTATCGAAGGAGCCTGTCCGCGATCTTCGGCGCCATTTCCCGGGCAACCAGCGCGGCGTTTGGGATGTAGCTGCTCAAGCTCCACCAAACGTTGTTCAAATTACCGATCACCGCGTTTTCCTGGTATTCCAGCAGCCTCTCGATCGGTATCTGCGCGTTTCGGTCCTGCAGCACCGCGGCCGGGTCATAGCCTTTTGCCGCGTACTTCAGATCTTCCGGGCCAACCTCGATCGGTATCTCGCGAAAATTCGTATCGCCGTCACGCGAATCCGTATCGAACGGGTCAGTCCCGTCTATATAAGCGCCGGCCGACGTGACAAGCGCCAGGTTGAGCATCGGCAGCGCCCGGTAGACAGCGGTAAAAGGTGCGTGGCTGTTTTCGATAAAGGGATAACCCGATAATTTCTCGTTCCCGTTCCAACGCGAAAAGCGATTTGAGAATTCACCCGATTTTTCGATCAATTCCATAAACTATTAAAATTTGAATTCGTTTTGCAGGTCCGTGGCATTTGCGGCCTTGTCCTTCGCGATAAACTTCCGGTTGGCGATTATCAGGAACGCCAGAAAAGCCACGCTCATCGCGACGATCAGGACCCAGGTCGAGTATTGGTGAAGCTGGTCGAACCGTATCCGCATCGGGTCGTCCGCCGCGATCTCGCTCAGCGGTTTACCCATTTCCAGCCGGAGATACAGCAGCCATTGCGCGATAACGAACTGCCCGACCGCACATGCGCCGGCCAGGATCAGCAGAAGAAATCTCTCGATCCAAACCCATGCCCGGTTCAGCGTACCCGTCCCGATCAGCGACGTAATGAGCAGAAACACGCCGATACCCAGCCCGCCGTAATTTAATATCGCCAGCGTCCGGTTAACCACGACGCCGGCCACCTCCCGCGTTATCGTCTCGCCCCCAGCCAGCGCGAACACGCTCTGCGCCACCGCGATAAAAAAGCACGCGGCGCCCAGCCAGACACCCAGCAGAACAAGTCGGATACTAGAAAAAAACCTCATAAACCTCGATGCTTTAGCAAATACCAATTATGCGGTCTTTCGCCCAAAAGGGCAACGGCAGAAACGCTGGCAGGATTTCGGCTTCGCATAGCCACGCCGTTTACGGCGTGGTAAAGATAGTCTGAATTTTATCATCAGCCCGTTTTAACGGGCTTATGGGAAACAGCGATAGGGCATTAAAACGCCCTTTGGGTCATTTTATCGATTGCTACCACGCCGTAAACGGCGTGGCTATGCTAAAAACTGCTTGCTTTATTCGGTCAATCTGACGCATACTTTAATGTGCATAACGATGTTTTGCATTGCAAGGCATTGTTTCATCCCCAGATCTACGCGCTTTATACTCCAGCATTTTTAGGCCCTGAAATCCGCAAATGGAACATAACAAAGGGAAAAATCCGTTTTCTACCGCGGCCCTGTCCCTGATAATCACCATATCGCTGCTGCTGCTCTCGGACCTGATCGTCGTTTATCCGATCCTGATCAAGGAATTCACTCCGTCCGATAATTTCACGCTTTCCCTCTGGAATTACATGTTCCTGTGCATGGTGGGCGTGGCGAGCGGGCTCGTGGCCGACCAATTCAGTGTCAAAAAGTTGCTGCCTTATCTGGCCGGCCTGCTCGGGGGCTGGTTCATCGCGGGGATCATCGGGGCGGTATATTATTCCAGTAATCTGTCGTTCATCCGGGTGGCCATGGTCTGCTCTGTAACGGTCTTTGCCGTCCATATAAAAAAGCTCTGGCGTATCGATTCCGAGCTGACCGACAAGCTTGTAACGCTCGCTTCGACCGAAAGTATTGTCGAAGGCAAGTCCGCTGACGTCCGCATCGAAGCCGGTCTCAAGCTCCTCGAAACCGTTCTTCCGCTTTCCGAAGCGATCGTTTTCCGCTACAGCTTCGAGGGCGAGCTGGTCCCGGTCGGCCGGGCGCGAAACGGCGGCGACGATTCGTCCATAATGCGGCAAACCGCGTGGCGCGAAAATGTGGGTATCTGCGAAGAGGCGATGGCCCTCCGGCAAACCGTCGTAAAGGTCGACGAAAAAGACCAGAGTTCGGCCCGTATCGGGCTGCCGCTTATTTACGAGAAAATGCTTATCGGTGCTCTGTTCGTCAAGGTACACAAGAATTTCGAATATGCCGACCGCAACCTGCTCGAGGCCTTTAGCGGGCAGCTTGCCAATAATTTTCAGCGCAAAGAGCTCCGCAGCAAGAGCCTGCCGCACAAGACCTGGTGGAGCGGCCTCTCCACCCAGTCCGCCGAAAACCGTCTGGACGTGATCAGCCTGATCCACAGCCAGATGAAGGAACATAACTTCGGCGCCTTTGCCAGCTCCTATCTCAAAGAGGCGCACGCCATCGCCTTTCTCGACGGCACGCTCGCCTATCTAAACCGTCAGATGCGCCACCTCGCCGGCCTGAATACGGGGATGATCAATTCGCTCGACCTGTTCGGCCTGCTCGACCGCTTCAAGACCGAGGTTTTCAACGATCCGTCCCTTGCCATCCGCCGCGTGCTGCAAACCGGCGAGAACTACAACGGCGATATTTATTACCCCGATACCGACAAGACCCTCAAAGTACAGATAACGCTCGTCAAGGTGCCCAATGAAGACGCTTCGATCCACGATACCAACGTGGCCATGAGGCCCGCCTGCCTGCTCGTCACCTTCCGCGACGTTTCCGCGCAAAAAGAGAACGAAAAACTCCGCAGCGATATGGCGAGCCTTATGTCGCACGAGCTGCGCACCCCGATCACCAGCATCAAGGGGTTTGCCGAGCTGCTTTTATCGGACGAATCCATCAGCGAGGATTCCCGTGAATTCCTCAATATTATTGCCAACGAATCGCAGCGCCTGTCGAAGATGCTGACCACTTTCCTCTCCGTTTCGAACCTCGAGCAGGGGGACAAGCAGGGTGTCGCCAAAACGCCCGTAAAGCTCGACAATGTCGTTCACGAGGTGGTGGATGAGCTGCAGGAGACGGCCAAGCGCAAGCGCATTCGCCTCGTCGAACAGCCGCAGGCCCATATCCCGCCGGTCGCCGCCGACAAGGGCCTTATGCAGCGCGCGATAACCAATTTGATCGACAACGCCATCCGCTACAGCCCGGAGCGCACGTCGGTGATGATCTCAACCATCCTCGAGGCCGATTTCCTGCGCGTGGTGGTCGAAGACCGCGGCTACGGCGTGCCTAACGCGGAGAAGGAGAAGATCTGGCAGAAGTTTTACCGCATCGCCCGCGACGGCCAGGACAAGGAAGAAGAATCGACAGGTTTAGGATTATCGCTGGTGAAAGAGATCGTTGAACAGCACGGCGGCCAGGTCGGCGTAGAGAGCGAGGTCGGCCAAGGCTCAAGATTCAGTTTTACGATACCGCGTTTATAGAGTTTATAGAGTTCGTTGAGTTTATTGAGTTCGTTGAGTTCGGGCAAAGCTCCCCTCCTGGTCAGGAGGGGTGGCCGAAGGCCGGGGTGGTTGTCTTTCAAATCCGAAATCCGCAATCCCAAATCCGAAATTGAATGAGGGGTGGCAGCCGCTTCGGCTGACGGGGTGGTTCGGCTTTCTTCCAATCCAAAATCCAAAATCTAAAATCCAAAATCGAGTTATTCCTGTAAATTCTTCCTTCCCATTAACTGCCGCGCCGCCAGCCACATAAACCTCGGATTCAAAACTAAATATCTCCTCCACAACCTCCGGGGCTCCATCGCCAGCCGGAAAAGCCATTCGAGCCCGATATTGCTCAGCCATCTAGGCGCTTCCCGCAAATTCCCGGCATAAAAATCGAACTCCGCGCCGACCCCGACCATCACCGCTTTCACCTCGCCCCGATGCGCCGCCATCCAGTTTTCCTGCTTCGGACACCCGAGCCCGACAAACAGAATATCCGGTGCCGCCTCATTGATCTCGGTCACCACCTTCGCGTCCTCTTCTTCACTTAAAGCCCGAAAAGGCGGAGCGTACGCGTACGCGATATTTAACTTCGGAAAATCCCGTGCCGCGCGGGCCTTTATCGCCTCCAGGACCTCCTGCCGTCCCCCGTAAAACCCGACGCTCATACCCGCACCTTCCGCATAACGGCACAGATTGATCGTCAGGTCGTTCCCTCGAACACGGGAAGCCTGACCAGCGCCGAGACGCTTCTGCATCCATACCAGGGGCATTCCGTCCGGCACCACAAGGTCCGCGGCATTCACCCTGGCGGCAAATTCCGGGTCGTCGTGCGCCTCCATCACCATATGGACGGTCGCGACGCACACATACCCGCCATCGAGCGCAGCGATAGTCTCGACCGCCGATTCGTGATCGCAGACGTCCGTATTGAGGTCTATTATTTGAAGTTTTTTACCCAAATATTTAGCCACGAATTACACGAATAACACGAATTGGAAATAGCCGCAAAAAGGCACAAAAAGCACAAGAGAGAATTTTACAGGGATAACAAGATGGATGGATAATTAATTCCGTTTCATCTTGATTCGTGTCGATTCGTGTTCCCAGTTCTTATATTCTTATCCTCTTTAATCTCTGTTATCCCTGTAAAATTTTCTTATTTCTTATTCGTGTTAATTCGTGTTGATTCGTGGTTCCGGTTCTTATGTTCTTCCCTGTCCATCCCTGTAGATCTTCTCTGCGCCCTTTGCGTGAGCTCTTTTCAAATTTCAAATTTCAAATTCGGAATTTCTTTTTATCATTAACGCGAAGCAGCGTAAGAATTTTTTATTCGTGTCAATTCGGGTTGATTCGTGGTTCCAGTTTTTATGTTCTTATCCCTCTCCATCCTGTCATCCCTGTAAATTCTTTTTGTGCTTTTTTGCGGCTACCCGATCTCCCGGTAAATCCCGTCGAGCTTCTTCACGTAATCCTTAATATCGAACCTCTCCCGGATCGTTTCCCTCGCCCTCCCGCTCATCCCGGCCAGATCGAAACCACCCGACAAAAGCTCACCCAACCTGTCCGCCACGTCCGTCTCATCTACAAACACCCCGTTAACACCATCCTCGACCACCGTCCCGATCGAGCCCACATTCGACACCACCGGCACGCACCCGGCGGCCATCGCCTCAAGCAGGGCCATCGGCAGCCCCTCGTATTTCGAGGGCAATAGAAACACGTCGTTTTCCACCAGCACCCGCCATTTATCCTGGCCGGTAACGACCCCACCGTAATAAAAATCGTCGCCGAGCACCCCGAGCATTTGATCGATAAATTCCCGCCCTTGCGGCCCGGTACCGTAGCAGTTAAACCTAAACTCAAGCCCCTTCTCTTTCAACGCCGCGCAAGCCTCGACAATCAGGTCGAGCCCCTTGGTTTCATCCAGACGGCCAAAATAGACGACGTTTTTGGCCACCGGTCCCCGGGGCGTTTCCGCTATCTCGTCCACCGGGACCGCGTTCGGCAGCACCTCGATATCCAGCTCCGGGATCCGCTCGAGTATCGCTTCTTTTTCGCGCTCGCTGAGGACGATCACCTTATTCGCCTGGTTCAGCATGTTCTTTCCCAGGTGCCACCATTCGAACTCCCCGGCGGCAAACGGCCCGCCGTGAACGTGCAGCACGACCGGCTTTTTCATCTTTCTCGCCGCGCCGGCCAGCAGCACATCCCGCGCGATCGCCCGTTTTACCAGCGAAGTATTGATATGCACGACGTCGGGCTTTGTGCGCTTTATGAAATTATTAAACCCCGGGACCAGCATGATCTGTTTGAGAAACCAAATCGGGCCGCTCCGCTCGCCGTCTTTTCGACCGGCCTGAAAATGAAAAAACTCATGCCAGCTTCGTTTAACGATCTGCCGCACGAGCGCGGAAATACCGCTCACATTCTCATTCTCATCCAGGCTCGGCGCGGTGATCAGTATCTTCATAAGGCAGGAAAAGGATACCGCTCGTAATAGTCCAATGTCCAAAGTCCAATGTCCAAAGTCGGAAATCCGAAATCCGCAATCCCAAATCCGAAATTGAGTCGGCCCGCACGTCGCGAAGCGCCAAGTAATTGCGAATCACCCAAGTTGAGCGATACAGGTCAGAACCGGGAGCGGTAGCGACCGGGTTCTTCAAATCCGAAATCCGAAATCCGAAATCCCAAATTGAGTAGGCCGCTTCGGCTGACGGGGTGGTTATCTCTTTTCACCCGAAGCATCACCGGATCCTTCCTTGGGATCGCACGCACCGTTTCGCGTCGCGTTAGCGACGTGTGATTTTAGCCGTGTCCTTTAGGGCACGGTAGATTGTGGAATACGGCCCGCGTCGCGTTAGCGACGACTGATTCGATCGTCGCTAACGCGACGGGATGTTATTTTGTAGCTTAAGCGCAAAAAAAGACCAAAATCACCGTTTTTTGTCCGATTTTGATCAAAAAATAGCCCATTTTACCCCTATCTTTTAATAGAGCCAACCCGCCTAATCTGTCTAACGTCCATGTTATCAATTATTTATATAAGTGTTTACTTAGTGAAACACCCTTTTGAAACACTGAAACACCTGGAACAGTGAAACACTGAAACACCGAAGCGGGCCGGATCTTGGACCTTGGACTTTGGACATTGGACTTTAATCCATTGAACCTTTATAAATGAGCAGATGAAGGCCGAGCCCGTCATAGACACAAAACCCGTCATAGCCCGCGCCGAAAACCGTGTCCCGCGGTGGGTTATGCCTCTCATAAAGGCCGCCATCCTGCTTACCGACGCGGCTCTGGTAGTCCTATGTTTTACCCTCGCCTTCAAGCTCCGCGAAGGCGGCGCTATCCTTTCCCCGAACGCCTGGGCGTGGTCGCGCGAGTTTGTTCCCTACGCCGGGATCCTGTATTTCGCGGTCCCCGTCCGCCTGGCGATGCTCATCTACCAGCGCGTGTTTCGCTTCCAGGAGCGTTCTCCTACACGCAGGAAGCGATCAAGATATTCAAGGCCGTCTCTGTCGGATCGCTCCTGACCGTAGCCTGGGCGTTTCTCTTCCGCGGCGGATTTGCCTTCCGCGAGTTTTCCTATTCCCGGGGAGTTTTCCTCATCGATTTCCTTCTGGCGTTAGCGATCTTTACCGCCGTTCACCTCTTCTTACGCTACATCCAAACGCTCTTCCGCCAGCGCGGCATCAACCTCATCCCGACCCTGATCGTCGGCACCAACGCCGAGGCCGAGCAGACCGTAACCGAGCTTCGCGTTCAGCGAGGGCTGGGCTACCTGGTGGTCGGGGTGGTCGAAACGGGCGGCGCAAGCGTGAAAGACCTGGCCGGGGCGCCCATCGTCGGTGCGCTGGACGATCTGCCCACCCTGATCCGCGACCTCGAGATCCAGGAGGTGATAATCACCGACAACACGCTCCCCAGCGAGCGCCTGTTCGAGGCGATGATGCAGGTGGGCCGCAAACAGCGGGTCGAGTTCCGGTTTGCGCCGAGCCTCTTCAACGTCCTCCCGCAGAAAACGAGTGTCGAGCAGATCGGCGTGCTGCCCATGGTCCGGCTCTTCCGCGAGCCCCTGTCCGACGTCGAGCGCTTTGTAAAACGCATCTCGGACATCGTTATCTCGGCCATCGCGCTGGTCCTTTTAACCCCCGCCTGGCTTATCATCTCGCTGCTCATAAAGTCGGATTCGCGCGGGCCGATTCTCTTCCGGCAGGAGCGCGTCGGGATGGACGGCCGCATCTTTCTTTGCTACAAGTTCCGGTCGATGCGCGCCGATTCGGATGACGAAATTCACCGCGAGGCCTATCGCAAAAATATCGAGGGCGCCGAAGGCTCGAACGCGGGTAACGAGGATAAACCGGTCTTCGGCAAGGTAAAAGACGATCCCCGGATCACCAAAACGGGCCGCTGGCTCCGGCGGTCGAGCCTTGACGAGCTGCCCCAGCTTCTAAACGTGCTGATCGGCGATATGAGCATCGTCGGTCCGCGCCCGCCGATCCCGTATGAGGTCGAGGAATACGACATATGGCACCGCAAGCGGCTCGATATGAAGCCCGGAATCACCGGCCTCTGGCAGGTATCTGGCCGTAACCGCCTGACATTCGAAGAGATGGTCCGCATCGATCTTTACTACATCGAAAACTGGTCGCTGTGGCTCGATCTGAAAATAATCGCCCTTACCATTCCGGCGATGCTCCGCGGGGACGGCGCGAGATGACCGTCGACGAAATATTGCAGCAGTCGTCTCGGATACTCGCGGAGAGCGGGATCGACGACGCTCCGCGCCAAGCCGCCTCTCTGATGGGGCTGGCCCTCGACAAGGACCGTGCCTTCCTGATCGCCCATCCGGACTACGAGCTAAACACCGTAGAGCAGGTCCGTTTTGAGGGACACCTGCGCCGCCGCGCCGCCCGCGAACCCCTTCAGTACATCCGCGGGACACAGGAATTCTACCGCCTTGAATTCGACGTCGCGCCCGGCGTCCTGATCCCCCGCCCCGAGACCGAAATACTGGTCGAAAACGCTGCGGGGCTGTTAAAAGACGAGGCGGGTCCCTGGTTTTGCGAAGTGGGCGTGGGAACCGGCTGCATTTCTATCTCGGTCCTGCACGAGGTCCCGCAGGCTTTTGCGACAGGTCTCGACATTTCGGACGCGGCACTGGAATTGACGCGGAAGAACGCATTGAAGCACAGCGTTTCCGAAAGGCTGAAGCTCGGCAGGTCCGACATATTCGGCGCGCTTGCGCATGAAAAATTCGACCTGATCGTTTCAAACCCGCCCTATATTCCAAAAACGGAATACGATCGTCTACAGCCCGAAGTGCGCGATTTCGAACCCGCCGCGGCCCTTACGGATGGCGGTACCGGCCTCTCGATCATCGAAAAAATAGTCCTTGAAGCGCCGAAATACTTAAGGCCCGGCGGGTTTCTGCTGATGGAGATCGGTTTCGGCCAGTCTGAGAAGGTGGCGCAAATGTTCGCTTCCGCCGTATGGCAAAGCTTCGAGATATTGCCCGACCTGCAATCGATTCCGCGAATCGTAAAGGCGCGTGGCATAGGCCGCTAGCGTTCCGGTTAATATTGTGATTACTGCAATTAAACATGCGTCTCTTCCGGGGTGACGGGTAAAAGTTATCCAAAAATGCTTGCCTTTTCCTGCGAAAAGGGGTTACTATAAACTCATTCCAGGAAGCAGTTAGAAAAGTTTACGGGTAAACTCGAAAAAGCATCACGGATTTGAAAATTGAGGCTGACGATTAGACCGGCGAACTTAGGAAGTTTAAGACTTTTTAACGATCGGAGGTGTTTAAAAAGATGAAGGCTCTTTTAGCTCTTGTTTGCGCTATTATTACGGGCGTCTCGTTTTACATGTATACCAACAGCCAGGACAATAAGCTGTGGTTTGCGGTTGCAATTGTCTTTCTGATCCTGTTTCTCGTTTTCGGCGGAATGTTTCTTGCCGGACGGGTAAACAAGGGCGAAGATATTCATATTACCGAATAGCATCTGCGTGTTAACGCGTGTCGCACCTTAAAGCCCCTGTGTGATTTTTGCGGCCCCTATTCATGCTTCGGACGGGTAGCTGATCTCTCTTTTGATTTCAGCGCCCTTTTTATTTTGCCGGGAGCGCGGGCGGCTCGCCCGCAATGAACGCGCCAGCGTTCAAATTAAAGTGCCGGCTAAACAAACCAGACAACACAAGAGAATTGCTTCCCAGACTTCCTGGACTTTCTAGACTTCCTAAGATAGTTTATAATGTTTACTAAATAGTAAGGATTTATATTTATCCT
>Ga0190272_10000754_pt1 | contig 16078 bp, 14 predicted proteins | sample Popmic504T_FD_133746 | JGI IMG/M metagenome (GOLD analysis project Ga0190272, IMG submission 133746) | Populus adjacent soil microbial communities from riparian zone of Shoshone River, Wyoming, USA - 504 T | ecosystem: Environmental > Terrestrial > Soil > Riparian zone | place: USA: Wyoming... | reverse complement strand
GCCCTCGATGACGCGGAACGCCATCACTTCGGTCGCGCTACCGGGCGAACCGGTTGAGACGCGCTTGCCCTTGAGGTCGGACATCTTCTCGATGCCCCTGCCCTCGATCGACACGACATGCATGCGGTTCGGGTAGAGCACCATCAGGGTGCGCACCTCGACCGGATTGCCCTTGAACTTGTCCTCGCCCTTGAGCGCGTCGAGCGCCGCGTCGACCATCACCAGCGCCACCTCGCTCTGCTGCGAGCCGATGAGCTTGAGATTGTCGACCGAGCCGCCGGTCACACGCGCGGTCGCCGCATAACCCGGCACGTGTTTGGTCAGCACGTTCGCCATGCCGCCGCCGAGCGGGTAGTAGACGCCGCCGGTACCGCCGGTGGCGATCGCGATCGTGGTCTGCTGCTGCGCGAAGGCCGCGCGGTCGAACAGCGACGCGCCCGCCACCAGCGATGCGCCTGCTCCCAAGAATGTCCTGCGATCCATTGGTCGTTCCTCCTGTTGTCGTTACGCCGGTTCGCTGGAAACCGGCTGCATACGTTGTTTTAGCAAAACCGCGGCCCCGATCGCCAAGCCAATTGTCGCGGTGTAGCTGATATCACGGCCAATGATAAATTCGATCAGCGGCTCCAGCAGGCTCGGGAACACGAGGAAGAGCCCGGCCAGCACCAGCAGAATACGTTCGGCAAGCGTGGTCTTGCGCAGCGCCCAGCCCTGCGCGGCGGCGGCAAGCGCCATCAGGCCAGCGGCCGTCTTCAGCGAAATCAGCACGACGTCCACCCAGGAACCGCCCTTCGGGATCGCCAACAGCAGGCCGAGGCCTTGCGGGTCGAGCACAAAGACGAACGGAACCAGGAATGCCGGCAGGGTGTATTTCCACGCCTGCAGCGTGGTCTTGTAAGGGTCGCCGCCGGTGATCGCCGCAGCGGCGAACGGCGACAGCGCGGTCGGCGGCGAGACCTCCGAGAGCACCGAGTAGTAGAAGATGAACATGTGCGCGGCGATGTCCGGGACGCCGAGCTTGGTCAGTGCAGGGGCGGCTATCACGGCGCAAATGATGTAGGACGCGGTGACCGGCACCGCGAGCCCGACGATCCACACGATCAGCGCCGTATAGAGCGCGGTGAGCAACAGGCTGCCGCCCGCATAGTCGATCACGATCGCCGAGAATTTCAGCCCGAGCCCGGTGAGCGTCACCACGCCAACGATGATTCCGGCGGTGGCGCAGGTGGTCGCGGCGGTAAGCGCGCTGGTCGACCCGTCGGACAGCGCGCGCACCAGCTTCTTCGGCTTCAGCGCGGTCTCGCGTGTGAGGAAACTCAGCGCGAACGTGAGCACCGTGGACCAGAACACCGACAGCGTCGGCGAAAAACCCCAGAGCATGAAGACGATGATCGAAATCAGCGATGCGAAGTGGAAGCCGTAGCGCCGCGTCATCTCCCAAAGGCCGAGTTCGGGCGCGACCGACACCATTCGCGCGCCGAAGCGTTTGGCGTCGAGTTCCACCATGAACAGCAGCGAAAGGTAGTAGAGACAGGTTGGGATCACCGCCATCCAGATGACGTCGAGGTAGCTGATCTTGAGGAACTCGGCGATCAGGAACGCGGCGGCGCCAAGTACCGGCGGGGATATGATCGCGCCCAGTCCGCCAGCCGCGAGCAGTCCGCCGGCCGCGTTCTTTTCGAAACCGGCTTTGGCCATCATCGGATAGGCGACCGCGCCAATGGTTACGGTGGTGGCGACGCCCGAACCGGACGGCCCGCCGAGCAGGAACGAGGACAGCACCACGGTACGTCCGGCAGCGTTCGGCTTGTTTCCCATCAGCGCGAGCGAAAAATCGATGAAGAATTTCCCCGCGCCGGAGTGCTGCAGGAACGCGCCATAGATGCAGAACAGAACGATCAGGCTGGACGACACATCGACCGGCACGCCGAAGATGCCTTCCAGCGTGATGAAGAGCTGGCCGACGATCTGCCCGATGTCGAAGCCGCGATGCGTCCAGGGCTGCGGCAGGTACGGACCGAAATACGCGTAGGCGAGAAAGGCGAGCGCCACGACCGGCACGATCCAGCCGGTGGTGCGCCGCGTGGCCTCGAGCAACAGCACCATGAACGTGACGCCGAGGACGACGTCGGTCTGGTTCGGGGAGGTGGCGCGATCGGTGAAATCGTCACCGCCGTCGATTGCGTAAGCGAGAATGGCGGCTCCTGCGACGCCCAGCACGACATCGAACCAGCGGATGCGGTTACGGACCCGTGCGGCAGCCGGAAACAGCAGGAAGCTCAGCACCAGCACGAACGCGACGTGCGTGTAGCGCAGCGGCTGCGTCGAGATGATCGGAAAATCGCTAAACGGCCAGGCGCCCGCGACGGCCGCATAAAGATGGAACAGTGACATGACGACCGCGATGGCGGTCACCGTCTGTCCGGCAAGGCCAGTCAGGCGATTCGTCGCGCCCTCGTCGGCCTCGATGAATTCTTCAGCCTTGCGCAGAGCCTCGTCGGAAATCGCGGATGCGTCCGGCTGTGCCGCCGGCCTCAGCTCTTCAGCCATGTCCCCTTGCGCCCCTTATTTTGGGGCGACGCTAGCATGCGCGATGCGGCCGGAATACCCGCGCCCGCGCTAGGCCGTGCCCGACGTGCCCTTGCCCAGCGCCGCCTGCGCGGCGGCGAGGCGCGCGATCGGCACGCGGAACGGCGAGCAGGACACGTAGTCGAGCCCGACCTCGTGGCAGAAAGCGACCGACGCGGGATCGCCGCCGTGCTCGCCGCAGATGCCGAGCTTGAGCCCGTTGCGCACCTTGCGTCCGCGCTCGGTCGCGATGCGGATCAGTTCGCCGACGCCCTCGCGGTCGATCGAGATGAACGGGTCGATCGCCAGGATGCCCTTCGCCTGATAGGTGCCGAGGAAGCTCGCCGCATCGTCGCGTGAGATGCCGAACGTGGTCTGTGTCAGATCGTTGGTGCCGAAGGAGAAGAACTCCGCCGTCTCGGCGATCTCATCGGCCTTAAGGCAGGCGCGCGGCAGCTCGATCATGGTGCCGACCTGGTAGTCGACCTTCGTGCCGGTCTCCTGTTCGACCGCGACGGCCATCGCATCGATGCGCGCCTTGACCAGATCGAACTCCATTTTGGTGGCGATCAGCGGCACCATGACCTCGGGCACCACCGGGGCGCCGGTTCGCTTGCCGGCTTCGACCGCGGCCTCGAAGATCGCGCGCGCCTGCATCTCCGCAATTTCCGGATACGCGATCGCAAGACGGCAGCCGCGGAAGCCGAGCATTGGGTTGAACTCGGCCAGCTCGGCGGCTCGCTCCTTGAGCTTGCGCGGCTCGGTGTTCATCACCTCCGCGACCTCGCGGATTTCCTCTTCGGTGTGCGGCAGGAATTCGTGCAGCGGCGGGTCGAGCAGCCGGATCGTGACCGGCAGGCCCTTCATGATCTCGAACAGTTCGGTGAAATCGCCGCGTTGCATCGGCAGCAGCTTGGCGAGCGCCGCGCGGCGTCCCTTCTCGTCGTCGGCCAGAATCATCTCGCGCACCGCGAGGATGCGGTCGGCGTCGAAGAACATGTGCTCGGTGCGGCAGAGCCCGATGCCCTCGGTGCCGAATTTCAGCGCGACGCGCGCGTCGTTCGGTGTGTCGGCGTTGGCGCGCACTTTCAGTTTGCGCACCTTGTCGGCCCAGCCCATCAGGGTCGCGAACTCGTCGGAGAGCGCCGGCTCGAGCATCGCGACGCGGCCCGCGAGCACCTGGCCGGTCGAGCCGTCGATGGTGATCACTTCGCCCTTCTTGAAGGTCTTGCCCATCGCCGTCATCGTCTGCGCCGCGTAATCGACGCGCAACTGGCCCGCGCCCGAGACACATGGCTTGCCCATGCCGCGCGCGACCACGGCCGCGTGCGAGGTCATGCCGCCGCGCGTGGTCAGGATGCCTTCGGCGGCGTGCATGCCGTGAATGTCTTCAGGCGAAGTCTCGACGCGCACCAGAATGACTTTCTTGCCTTGGGCCTTCAGCGTCTCGGCTTCATTCGACGAAAACACGATCTCGCCGGAGGCAGCGCCGGGCGAAGCCGGCAGGCCGCTCGCGATCACCTTGCGCTCGGCCTTCGGGTCGATGGTCGGGTGCAAAAGCTGATCGAGCGAGCCGGGATCGATGCGCGTGACCGCCTCTTCCTTGGTGACGACGCCCTCATTGGCAAGCTCGACCGCGATGCGCAGCGCAGCCTTCGCGGTGCGCTTGCCCGAGCGCGTCTGCAGCATCCACAGCTTGCCCTTCTCGACCGTGAATTCGAGATCCTGCATGTCGCGATAGTGCTTCTCGAGCGAGCGGTAGATGCGGGTCAGCTCGGCGTAAGCCTCCGGCATCGCCTGCTCCATCGAGGGCTTGTCGGAATCGGCCGCTATGCGCGCCTGCTCGGTGATTTCCTGCGGCGTGCGGATGCCGGCGACCACGTCCTCGCCCTGCGCGTTGATGAGGAATTCGCCGTACAGCAACTTCTCGCCGGTCGAGGGATTGCGCGTGAACGCGACGCCGGTCGCCGACGTATCGCCCATGTTGCCGAACACCATCGCCTGCACGTTGACCGCGGTGCCCCAGCTTTCCGGAATGTTGTGCAGGCGCCGATAGGTGTTGGCGCGTGCGTTCATCCACGAGCCGAACACCGCGCCGATCGCGCCCCACAACTGTTGCTGCGGGTCCTGCGGGAAGTCCTCGCCGGTCTCCTCCTTCACGCGCGCCTTGTAGCGCTTGATGAGTTCGGCCCAGTCGTCGGCGGTCAGTTCGGTGTCGAGCGTGTAGCCCTTCTGCTCCTTGTGGCCTTCGAGGATTTCCTCGAAATGATCGTGGCCGACCCCGAGCACCACGTCGGAGTACATCGTGATGAACCGCCGATAGCTGTCGTAGGCAAAGCGGCGGTCGCCGGAGGATTTCGCCAGCGCCTCCACGGTCACGTCGTTGAGGCCGAGGTTGAGCACCGTATCCATCATGCCGGGCATCGAGGCGCGCGCGCCGGAGCGCACCGAGACGAGCAACGGGTCGTTGGCGTCGCCGAACTTGCGGCCGGTGATGCGCGCCACGTGATCGAGCGCATCCTTCACCTGAGCTTCAAGCTCCTTCGGATAGGTCTTGTTGTTGGCGTAGAAATGGGTGCAGAGCTCGGTCGAAATGGTGAAGCCGGGCGGCACGGGCAGGCCGAGGTTCGCCATCTCGGCAAGGTTCGCGCCCTTGCCGCCGAGCAGGTTGCGCATCTCGGATGCGCCTTCGGCGGCGCCGTCGCCAAAGGTGTAAACCCACTTGGCCATGTCGGAAGCTTTCGTTTTTTGTGGTTTTTGCGGTGCTCGAAGCGTCTGAGCGGCGCTTCTTGAATTGTCTTGGCCGCTTTTCGCTTCCAATTCAACTTGCATGGCCGAACTCCGAACAACAAATCCCGCGCCGGGCGCCCCGGCGCGGTTAAGTTATTGAAATTCAACTCACAAAATCAGTTTTCGTTCCGTGCGGCGGACCGCACGGCGGGTCTCACTTGATCAGGCCGAGCCCGATGATGCCGGTCACGATCAGGTAGATCGCCACGATGTAGTTGAGCAGGCGCGGCATGATGAGGATGAGGATACCGGCGAGGAGAGCGACGATGGGCGCAAGCTGGCCGACGCTGATGGTCATCTGATGAGCTCCAAGCCTCGATGTCGGCAGACCGGCCGAGGCCGGAGCCGGTCCAGCGGGATTATCGCGTATCGGGTGTTGAAAGACGACGCCGCGATGGCGGCTGTGGATAACGGCCCTTCAACGTTAATGACTGTCAGTTCTTCGGCAAAACCGCTTCCATTTGCAGCAGAATCTGTCGCGCCGCATTGTAGTGGCCGAAGAAATTCGGGTGAAGGATTCCCGAAGTCACATTTCCGGCGACCGCCTTGCAGACATCATTCTCCAGCGGATACGGGCAGTTGTTCTTGTCGGTCAATTTCAGTGGGAACTTGTGAACCGGATCGGATGATATCCAGCCTTGCCTCAGAAGCGATTCACCAATTCCGATGAACCAGGAATTCGTCGCGCAAAGACCCCGGCGCAGGCCGTCCGGTCCGCGCATGTCCTGCAAGGGCACAACGCTCGCGGTGCCGCCCGGGGCACCGGCCGTCCACGTCAGTGCCGCAGCCTGACGAATACGGTCGTTCAATCCGCCGACGATCCAGTGCGCAAGCCTGCTTTCCTCCCGCATCACGAGGAGATTGTAGAGGCTGAAATTGATGGCAGTCGAAATCCCGGATGGATCGTTCTTGTCGAGGTCTTTCTTGCTCTTCCCGGCGGCCTTGCCGAAGCTCGTTCGCTCACGCCCGCAGAACTTGTCCTGGCCGTACATGCTCGGGTCGATGTACTCCATCAGCAGAACACTCTTCGGAGCGATCCGCTCGCGCACGACGGGTGCAAGAGCGGAATAGTCCTCCGACAATTTCTTGAAGTACGGTGTGATGTCGCCCTGTTGTTTCTTGCGCCACTCGCCCACATTGGGCCCCGGATCGGATAGCAGCAAAGTGCGACCAATCTCGCCAAATCCGATGTCGTTTCCACCGACCGCGACAATCAGAATATCTGGCTGCTTCTTGACGCATGCCGCCTCTCCGAGAGGGCACAGCACTTCCGCAGCCCGGTCGATTTGCGAGCGCAGTTTGTGTTCAGCGGGCTTCAAAGTGTCGTTCGGTCCCTTCAACGCTGCGATTTGATTGCCTTCTTGTCCGTAATCCTTCAGCAATTGCTTGATCTGGTTGACCGTCTCCCGCCCCTGATAGGTGGTAAGGACGCCGTCATTGATTTCCGCGCCCGAACACGCGTAGCTCACAAACGTGACCGACTGCCTCGGATGACGCTCCGCATAGACAACCGCTGCCTGCGCAGGCCCCGACAGGAGCGATCGATGACAGTGCGTGTCCCACCAGATGGCCGGATAGCGAACTGTATCGTTGTCGCCTGCTCCGGCTCGCAGACTCAGGTGCGGGTTGCCCTCACCCGAGCCGACGGAGTCGCCCATCACCATGATGAAGATGTCTTTGGGCTCGATATCGGTGTTGAGTTTTTTGACAATTGCCCCGTTGCGGACCACGTCGACCGTGATCTTCGTTAGCACTCCAACCTGAGTGTGGAGCGTCCGTTCCTTGCACGATGTGCCGGCGTCGAGCGACCAGCGGCAGACCGCACCTTGCGGCACGCCGGTCAGTTTGATTCGGATTGTCCTGTTGCGTTGATGAATCCAGTTCCGATCGTATTGCTCGGTCGATTCATTCCATCGCGTCGGCCAGTTGATCGCCCATCCGAGGCTCAAGTCATTCTTTGGCTGTAGCAGAGGCGGGCGATAACCTTTCGTCTTGAGGATCGTCTGCCGCGCATTAAGGTAGGCATTCTGGTGGCGAGGATCGGTGAAAAGGCGAAACCGGTCAGCCACCTCCCAATCAATAGACTGCGCCGCACAGTCAGCCGCAACAGGGATCGCGCTTGCCAAGGCAAGCAGTATTGCTGCGACCGATTTCATAGTGCCCCCAGAGGAAGAAACCACAGATTGAGAAATTTCGCAAATCTTCTAAAAGTACGCAAGGCCGCCAGCGCTCTGGACCACTGGCCCGCCATTCAACTCAATACTCAGCCCTCAATCTTGGAAAAATCCGCGACCGCGCGCGTCGCCTCGCGGATTTCGTTCAGCAGCTTGAGCCGGTTCTCGCGCCGGTCGGCGGCGGGTACGTTCACCGTCACCTTGTCGAAGAACGCATCGACGTGCGGGCGCAGCTTGGCGATCACCGCCATCGCGCCTTCGAAATCCTCGCGCGCGACGGCCTTGCCGGCTTCTTCCTTGGCGGCGTGAATCGCGGAAGCAAGCTCGCGCTCCTCGGGCTGGAGATAGAGGTGCGGATCGGGTTTGCCGTGATAGGTGGCGCCGTCCTTCTTCTCCTCGATGCGCAGGATGTTCGCCGCGCGCTTGGTCCCGGCGAGCAGACTCGCGCCGTCGTCGGTCGAAAGGAATTTGCCCAGCGCCTCGACGCGGCGGACGATGAGGAGGAGATCGTCCTGGCCCTCGCCTTGCTGGGCAAGAACAGCATCGACCAGATCGTGGCGGGCGCCTTGGTCGCGGAGTTGGACCTTGAGGCGGTCGACGAAGAAGCCAACTAGGTCTTGGATTCTGCCTGCCAATCTATCGACCGCGACTTGGCGGCTGTTGTTATGATGTTTTTGGGCATCCGGAAGATCGACATCCAGATGATCCACTTGTTCTAGATACAGGTAAGCAAGAACAATTTTCACAAATCGGTCTAGTGCATGGATGGACCGAGTGAATTCGACATCACCATAGTTGCTTCTGGTGCTTTGCAGGAATTCGGCTGCTTGAAACGCGGCACCATCCTCCCGAAAGACAGTGAACCATATTGTTCTAGATATTGCTTCGACAAACTCTCTTGCAGCGCTCGGAATTCGATCCGCGTGTGTCGACTCGCCACCTTCCCCTAGCTCACTTTCCAGTGAATCGATCTGGCGAAAATCCAACCCACCCAAAAACCGCGGCAAATGATTTCGAACGACATCATTCAATCGAAGTCTAAGTCCACTGCCTAGGATGATCCGGATTACCCCCAGCGCTGCCCGCCTTAGCGCGTACGGGTCCTTGCTCCCTGTCGGCTTCTCGTCGATCGCCCAGAACCCGACCAGCGTGTCGATCTTGTCGGCGAGCGCGACCGCAATCGACACCGGATCGGTCGGCACGCGATCATTCGGCCCTGCCGGTTTGTAGTGCTCCTCGATGGCGGCTGCGACTGAAGCGTCCTCGCCCTGCGCCAGCGCGTAGTATTTCCCCATCGTGCCCTGCACTTCGGGGAATTCGCCGACGACTTCGGTGAGCAAATCCGCCTTGCACAACAGCGCCGCGGTCTTGGCCTTCTCGGCGTCCGCGCCGACCAGCGGCGCCAGTTCGGTTGCCAATCGCGCAATCCGCTCAATGCGTTCGGCTTGGGACCCAAGCTTCTCGTGAAAGATGATGTCCTTGAATTTCGGCAGCCTCTCCTCAAGCCGAATCTTCAGGTCGGTCTCATAGAAAAACTTCGCATCTGACAGCCGCGCACGGATGACGCGCTCGTTGCCGGCGACGATCGCGCGGCCAGCGTCGGCGGCTTCGGTGTTGGCGGTGAGGATGAAGCGGTTGGCGAGCCGGCCGGTCTTCGGGTCGCGCAGCACGAAGCATTTTTGATTGTTGCGGATGGTGGCGCGGATCACCTCGTCGGGAATTTTCAAAAACGAGCCGTCGAACGAACCCATCAGCACGACCGGCCATTCGACCAGCCCGGCCACTTCGTTGAGCAACCCCTCGTCCTCGACCAGTTCGAACCCTTGAGCGAACGCAAGGTTCTTCGCGTCGTTCAGAATGATCTCGCGCCGCCGCGCCGGATCGAGCACGACCTTGGCCTTCTCGAGCTTCGCCACATAGTCGTCGAAGTGGCGCACCTCGATCGCGCCAGGACTCAGGAAGCGGTGCCCGTAGGTCGTGTTGCCGGATTTGATGCCGGCGACCTGCACGTGAACGATGTCGGGCTCCTCGGTCTCGGGCCCAAAGGTCGCGACGATCGCATGCAGCGGCCGCACCCATTCGAGGCTGCCGCGGGTCGCGGACTGCTCGCCCCAGCGCATCGATTTCGGCCACGGGAAGGTGCGCAGCACGACTTGCAGGAACTCGCCGATCACGTCGATCGCCGGGCGTCCCGGCTTTTCGGTGAGCGCGATGTAGAAGTCGCCCTTCTTCGGGTCCTTCTGGATCGCGGCCTCGTCGATCGACGCGAGCCCCGCCGCCTTGAGGAAACCTGCGATCGCGCCCTCGGGCGCGCCGACGCGCGGGCCCTTGCGCTCTTCCTTCAGGTCCGGCTGGCGCGCCGGCACGCCTTGCACGAACAGCGTGAGGCGGCGCGGCGTCACGAACGCGCGCGCGCCTTCGTACACCAGCCCGGCATCGACCAGCCGGTCGGTGACCATCTTCTTCAGGTCATCCGCAGCCTTGCCCTGCATGCGGGCGGGGATTTCCTCGGAGAACAGTTCGAGCAGGAGGTCGGGCATTACAATTTCAAATGGCTGTTGTCGCAGAGCGGCGCCCGCGCGGTGCGCTTGCAGGTGCAGAAGTTCACCAGGCCGCTGCGCTTGGCGACCCATTCCATCGGCTCGAAACTCGTGCCCTCATGGGAGCCGTCGCAGAACGGCTGCGATTTCGAGCGTCCGCAGCGGCACCACCAATAGCTCTCGCCTTCCTCGACCTTGATCAGCAACGGCTGCCGCCCGCCGATGTCAGGTTCGCTCATGCGGCCCCTCCCCCGTCGGTTGCGAGCCACGCCTCGCCGCAGGCTTTGGCAAGCTCTCGCACGCGCAGAATATAGCTCTGCCGCTCGGTGACCGAGATCACGCCGCGCGCGTCGAGCAGGTTGAACACATGGCTCGCCTTGATGCACTGGTCGTAGGCCGGCAGCGCCATGAAATGGCGCTTACTGTTATGCCCCGCCTTCCAGCCGTCATCGAGATACTTGCGGCACGCGCCCTCGGCCATCTTGAACTGCGCGAACAGCATCTCGGTGTCGGCGTATTCGAAATTGTGGCGCGAATATTCCTGTTCGGCCTGCAGGAAGATGTCGCCGTAGCTGACACGCTCGGCGCCCTCGCGGCCGTTGAAGTTGAGGTCGTAGACGTTCTCGACGCCCTGTACATACATCGCGAGCCGTTCGAGACCGTAGGTCAGCTCGCCCGCGACCGGCCGGCACTCAAAGCCCGCGACCTGCTGAAAGTAGGTGAACTGCGAGACCTCCATGCCGTCGCACCAGCACTCCCACCCGAGCCCCCAGGCACCGAGCGTCGGGCTCTCCCAGTCGTCCTCGACGAAGCGCAGATCGTGGATCGCCGGATCGATGCCGATGGCGTAGAGCGATTTCAGGTAGAGGTCCTGCAGGTCCGGCGGCGAGGGTTTGAGGATCACCTGGAACTGGTAGTAGTGCTGCAACCGGTTCGGGTTCTCGCCGTAGCGGCCATCCTTCGGGCGCCGCGAGGGCTGCACGTAGGCGGCGTTCCACGGTTTCGGCCCGAGCGCGCGCAACGTGGTCGCGGGGTGAAATGTCCCCGCCCCCATTTCTATGTCGTAGGGCTGCAACACCACGCAGCCGTGGTCCGCCCAATAGCGCTGCAATGTCAGGATCAGGCCCTGAAACGAGCGTTCCGGGCGCATATGGGCGGGCAATTCGTCGGACATTTGCGATTCGTTGCGGGGACGGATGAGGCGGCGGACCCTATTCGCCGCGTTGTTCGGGGGTCAAGCACGGACCGGCGCGCCCGACTTGCGCAATACATTGTATTGGCTGCCCCGCGCGCTTGTCCTAACGCTTTGCAAAAGCTGCATTTTCTCGCCGCTGGAGACCTGTCCCGCAGCATGAACCTAACGGCAGGTTACCGACACCAAAGAATATCGGGCTTGGGGGATTGGTGGAGGTCGACATGACAACGCTGTTCTCACTCACCTTCGGCGCATTCTTCTTCGCCTTCTTCGCCTTCTTCGCCTTCTTCGTCGCCGCGATCGTCGGCCACGCCTTGCTGATCGAGGCGCTCGTCCGCCCTTTTTTCGCAAGAGTAGCCCTCGCGAACAGACAGGTACTGGCAAAGAACAGCCTGCTCCCGCAGCCAGCCCGTTGATCCCGATCCGAAATCCCGCAAGAGCGGTCAATCGTCTCGGACCGGCGACGTCTTCGTTTCCCGCTACCCTGCTCGCGCGTTCTGAGCGCTTGGCTGACCGGCCTCCCGCGCACTAACCTCTCGCGCCGGTGAAGAGCTCGGCGACATCCTGAAGACGGATTTCGAGCGCTGGGGCAAGATCATCCGCGAGCGCAATATCAAGACGACGGAGTAAGCCTCACTTCGGACGGTACACCCCGGTCTTCGGATCGCGCTCCAGTTTGCCCATCTCGATTTCGCTGACAGGCGGCTCATCGGGATGCAGCTCGGCATTGACGCGGCGTGACTCCTTGTAGAGCCAGCGCCCCGTAATTGCGGCGCCCACGGCGCCCAATGCCCAGAGGATCAGTGGCGGCATGGCGTGCTCCGCCTCACAATCCGTAGCGCGCCCAGATGGCGCGCGCTTCGAGCGATGAAATGAGTTCGTCGGTCAGCCCGGGGCGATCGAGCAGATCGCCAATATCCGCGCCGACGCCCGGCGTCGTGCGGCCGAACAGCCCGCGCCCGGCAGAAACGAGCGGCGTCTCGACCTTGTCGCCATAGCGCTCGCGTAAGGTCGAACGCAGATCGCCGATCCGGTCGACGAGCCCATACTCGATGCCTTTGCGCGCGGCCCAGTATTCGCCGGAGTAGAGGTCATCCGGCGGACCGGCGAGCTTGGCGCCGCGGCGCGATTTCACCAGATCGATGAAGGTCCCGTGGATGTCGTCCTGGATCGCCTTCAATCGTGCGACATGCTCCGGGTTCTCCGGCAGGAAGGGATCGAGCATCGCCTTGTTGACGCCGGACGTATAGATGCGCCGCTCGACGCCGATCTTGTCGATCAGCTTGGCGAAACCGAACGACGCACCGATCACGCCGATCGAACCGACAATCGAGGACGGATCGGCCACGATCTCGTCCGCCGCGCACGCGATCATGTAACCGCCCGAGGCCGCGACATCTTCCACGAAGGCGATGACCGGCCGCTCCTTTTCGGCGGCGAGCTGGCGGATGCGCTGAAACACCAGATGCGATTGCACCGCCGAGCCTCCCGGAGAATTGATCAGGAGCGCAACGGCGCGGGCGCGCGGCCATGCAAATGCGCGGTCCAGCGGCTTTGCTACCGAGGCAAGCGTCAATCCGGGACGCAGCGGCGTTGAGAATCCGATGATGCCGGAGAGGCGCACTACCGGCACGACCGGGATGTCGCCACGGAAGCGCCGCGGCAGCACCGGCCGCAACAACTTGACGGTTCTCTCGAGCAATCCCACTTCGGTCATCACCGGGACATAGGCCGGGATTGCGGGCGGCTCAAGCCTGCAACAGATCGTTAACCAGCAAAGGGATAGGAACGAGGGGCGACCAGAAAAATTGTCTCGGTAGCTTACGGGAGTGGGTCATGAAGCTCTATCTGCTCTATCTCCTGATCACTGCGATCGCCGTAATGGCGCACCTGGGCGCTCGCGAAACTGCCGAATCCGAGACCGACAAGGCCGCGGTCTAGGGTTCCTCCCAGCGCAGCGTTTCTCCGCCGCGCAGGATTGCCTCGGCTTCCGCGCTCGGCCGTCCGTCCGCATCGTTGAGCGTCAGGCCGGGCATCATTCCAAGCGGTGCACGGCTCCCCTTGATCGCCCGGAGCAGAATTCGGATCGCCGCGGCGTTCGGTCGCGGATAGACCGGCAGCACCAATATTCCACCGAAATCCACACTCGTGGCCGACAAGACATCGGCCAGTCCGTCGGCGCGCCAGATCAGCGTCAGCGTGCCGGACGGAGCGAGCAAGGAGGCCGCGCGACTCGTCCATTGCGTCAGCGTGTGCGCAGAAGCCGCGTGCGCAAGGCGGCGGTTGCGATCAGGCGAGAGATTTTGCCGCGCCGAATCGTTGAATGGCGGATTCATCAGGACGCGGGCGGCCGCGCCGGGCGCAATTCCGGCTGCGGCAAATTCGCGCTCGGGCGCCGCAACGTCCAGCACGGCGACCTGCACGCGGTCGCCAAGTCCGTTGCGGGCCGCGTTGTCCTCCGCCAGTGCGGCCAGCGCGGAATCGATTTCGACCAATGTCACCCTGACGCCGGCAGCGCGCTGCGCGAGCGCGAGCCCCGCCGCACCCACACCCGCTCCCAGTTCGACGACATGCTCGCCGGCCCGCACGTCCGTCGCTGCGGCAAGCAGGATCGCATCATGCCCGACCCGGTGACCGCGCCGCGGCTGGCGCAAAGCGAGCCGCCCGCCAAGCACGGCGTCCTCGGTGATTTCGCCCATCTTTTCTTACCTCCCCCTGAAAGGGGGAGGTCGGCGAGCGAATGCGAGCCGGGTGGGGGTCATACTTGTTTGACCCCTCCCCGGACTGCCTTCGGCAGTCCGACCCTCCCCTTTCAGGGGAGGGTAAAGAAGATTACTCGGGGCGAAGTTCATGGCCGAGACCGGCGTCGACGAGCAGCCGGCGGGCCCGCGCGACATGATCGTTTTCCACCACGATCCGGCGCGGCAGCATGCCGATCGAACCATCCAGCACGCTCATATGTTGATCGAGCACCATGTGCGGGATGCCGGCGCCCTTGAGCAGCGCCTCGATCGCCGTGATCAGCACTGCGTCGTTCGTGCGAACGATCTCGCGCATGATGTCCTACTCGCCCGCGGGCTCGCCGGGCGCGTTGTAGCGCAGATAGGCCAGCAGCTTGATCTCGCGCCGCCCGCGCGTGACGGTGTCGAGTACGAGGCCGCTCGCGAACGAAAGGAACGCCGCGAGCATCAGGCCGGTCGCCAGGATCGCAGTCGGAAAACGCGGGACGTTGCCCTGCTGCAGGTAGGTGATGAAGATCGGGATGGCGAGCCCGATTGCCACGATCGCCAGGGCCGCGCCGAGCGCGGAGAAGAACGGCAGCGGACGTTCCGCGCGGTAGATCTGGAAAATGCTGAACAGGATGCGCAGCCCGTCGCGCCAGGTATTGAGCTTGGACGCCGAGCCTTCGGGCCGTGCGTAATAGGGCGTGTCGAGTTCGGCGACCGGCAGTTCCAGCTCGAGCGCGTGAATCGTCAACTCGGTCTCGATCTCGAAGCCGCCGGAAAGAACCGGGAAGGATTTCACGAAACGGCGCGAGAACACCCGGTATCCCGACAGCATGTCGCTGAACGACTGCCCGAAGATGTGCCGCACGAAACCGGTGAGCAGGCGGTTTCCGGCGCGGTGACCGAGCCGGTAGGCCGCCTCTTCGCGATCGACCCGCGCGCCCACCACCATGTCGAGCCGCTCCTCGACCAGCCGGGCGATCATCGCGCGCGCGCTCGGCGCATCGTAGGTCGCGTCGCCGTCGGTCAGCACGTACACATCGGCATCCACGTCGGCAAACATCCGGCGCACCACGTAGCCCTTGCCCTGATGGCTCTCGCCCCGCACCACGGCGCCCGCGGCGCGCGCTGTTTCAACCGTACGGTCGGTGGAGTTGTTGTCGTAGACATATACGACCGCACCGGGCAGCGCGGCGCGAAAGTCGCGCACCACGGTGGCGATCGTGGTCTCCTCGTTGTAACAGGGGACCAAAACGGCGATGCGCTGCCGCGTGAGAAGGCCCGATCCGGCCTGGCCATCGGCGCTGTCGGTGGTCAGCATCCCATCCTCCGGCCCAAACCGAGCCCCGAATCATCTGGCTACGCGGCAAGCCGCGCACTTGCCGCTCAACAATAGCGTTTCTATGCTTGTCCGTCCTCATTTCGGAGCTTCGCGTGGCCGTCGTCATTCCGTTCGAAAGCCAGCCCTCGGCGTCGGTCGATCGTCTGGTCGATCTCGTCACCGCCGACATGGACCGCGTGAACTCCACGATCCTGTCGCGCACCGGGTCCGACGTGACCATGATCCCGGAGGTCGCGAACCATTTGATCAATTCCGGCGGCAAGCGGCTGCGCCCGATGCTCACCCTCGCGATGGCGCGGCTGACCGGCTATCCGGGAGACGGCCACGTCAAACTCGCGGCTGCCGTCGAATTCATGCACACCGCGACGCTCCTGCACGACGACGTGGTGGACGAAAGCGAGATGCGCCGCGGCCGCCTTGCCGCCCGCATGGTCTGGGGCAACGAGGCGAGCGTGCTGGTCGGCGATTTCCTGCTCGGCCAGGCTTTCAAGATGATGGTCGAGGTCGGTTCGCTGCGCGCGCTGGACATCCTGTCGTCGGCCGCCGCCGTGATTGCCGAGGGCGAGGTGATGCAGCTCGGCGCCGCCAAGAACACGGCGACCACCGAGGACGAATATCTCGCGGTGATCCGCGCCAAGACCGCCGAACTGTTCGCCGCCGCGTGCGAGGTCGGGCCTGCAATCGCCGGCCGCTCGAAGGACGAGCAGGCGGCGTGCCGTTCGTACGGCATGAATCTGGGCGTC
>Ga0190272_10000753_pt1 | contig 16085 bp, 16 predicted proteins | sample Popmic504T_FD_133746 | JGI IMG/M metagenome (GOLD analysis project Ga0190272, IMG submission 133746) | Populus adjacent soil microbial communities from riparian zone of Shoshone River, Wyoming, USA - 504 T | ecosystem: Environmental > Terrestrial > Soil > Riparian zone | place: USA: Wyoming... | reverse complement strand
CTGCTCGCGGTCCTCACCACAACGGCATCGGCCGAGGTCCTCGCCGTGCCACCGACCCCGCGGGTCGCCGGCACCGTGGCGACCGGCCTCGCCGCGCCGTGGGGCATCGCCTTCCTGCCGGACGGATCGGCCCTGGTCACCGAGCGCGACACCGCGCGGATCAAGCGGATCGCCGGCGGCACGGTCACCACGGTGGGCACCGTGCCCGGGGTGCGGCCCGGCGGCGAGGGCGGGCTGCTCGGCATCGCCGTCGCGCCAACGTTCGGCACCGACCGGCTGGTCTACGTCTACTTCACGGCAGCGAACGACAACCGGGTCGTGCGGATGCGCTACGACACCGGCCTCGGCACGCCGCAGGTGGTCGTGTCCGGCATCCCCAGGGCGACCATCCACAACGGCGGGCGGCTGGCGTTCGGCCCGGACGGCATGTTGTACATCGCGACCGGCGACGCCGGGCAGACCGGCAACGCCCAGAACCCGTCCTCGCTCGGCGGCAAGATCCTGCGGGTGACGCCGACCGGCGCGGCCGCGCCGGGCAACCCCACCGCGGGGTCACGGCTGTGGAGCCTCGGCCACCGCAACGTGCAGGGCCTCGCGTTCGACCAGGCCGGACGGCTGTGGGCCGGCGAGTTCGGCCAGAACACGTGGGACGAGCTCAACCGCATCCAGGCCGGCCGCAACTACGGCTGGCCGATCGTCGAGGGCACCGCGGGCAACCCGAGCTACACGGACCCGGTGGCCCAGTGGAGCCCGTCGCAGGCGTCGCCGTCCGGGATCGCGTTCGCCAGGAACACGGTGTGGCTGGCGTCGCTGCGCGGCCAGCGGCTGTGGGGCGTCCCGGTGCTGAACGGCGCCGGTGACGGCAACCCGGTCGCGTTCCTCAACGGCACCTACGGTCGGCTGCGGCTGGTCACGCCCGCGCCCGATGGGTCGCTGTGGCTGCTGACCAACAACACCGACGGACGCGGCACCCCGCGGCCGGGGGACGACCGGATCCTGCGGCTGACCCTTGGCTGAGTCCCCTGGCGTGTTGCCGCTGTTCGCCGTCGTCCTACGATCAGGCGCGTGACCGTACTCGCCACCGACGTCGACGAACGGCCGGAAGACCGGCCGGAAGACGACCGGACGGCGGACGCGACGCCGGAGCGCGACCCGGCCGACCGGCTCGGGCCGCCACCGCCGACCGACCGGCTCCGCGGCTGGTTGGTCGCGCTCGGCCTGGCGCTGCTCGGCGGCATCATCCGGATGTGGAACCTCGGGCTGCCGACGGACAAGGGCACGCCGGTCTTCGACGAGAAGCACTACGTGCCGCAGGCGGCGCAGGTGCTGCGCAACGGCGGATACGAGGACAACCCCGGCTACGAGCTGGTGGTGCACCCGCCGCTGGGCAAGCAGCTCATCGCGGTCGGCGAGTGGATGTTCGGCTACACCGGCTGGGGGTGGCGCTTCACCGCGGCCGTCGCCGGCACCCTGTGCGTGCTGATGATCGTCCGGATCGGCCGTCGGCTCACCCGGTCCACGCTGCTCGGCGCGGTCGCCGGCGTCCTGCTGATCTGTGACGGCGTCAGCCACGTGCAGGCCAGGATGGGGATGCTCGACATCTACCTGGCCGCCTTCGTGCTGGCGGCGTTCGGCGCGCTCGTCGTGGACCGTGACCAGGTGCGGCAACGGCTGGCGGTCGCGGTCCGCGAGGGCCGCATCGGCGACTCCGAGTGGGGGCCCCGGCTCGGCTTCCGGTGGTGGCGGCTCGCCGGCGGCGCGTCGGTCGGGCTCGCCTGCGGCGTGAAGTGGTCGGGGCTGTACTTCCTCGCCGGGTTCGCGGTCCTGTCGGTGATCTGGGACTACACGGCCCGGCGCAGCGCCGGCGTCGAGAGCCCACTGCGCGGCACGATCGTGCGCGACCTCGCGCCCGCGGTGTGGGCGCTGGCCGTGATCCCGCTGCTGGCCTACCTGACGACGTGGTGGGGGTGGTTCGTCTCGGAGACCGGGACCGACCGCAACGCGGCCGGCATCAAGATCGGCGAGGACAGCGCGTTCTGGTTCGTGCCGGACGCGTTGCGCTCGCTCTGGTACTACAGCGGCCACGTGCTGGACTTCCACAGCAACCTCAGGACACCGACCGGCCCCGACGCGAAGCCGCACCCGTGGGAGTCGAAGCCGTGGGGCTGGCCGATCAGCTACCGGCCGATGCTCTACTACTTCGAGTCCGGCGCGGGGGCCATGGGGTGCGGCCGCACGGACTGCGTCGGCGCGGTCATGCTGATCGGCACGCCCGCGCTGTGGTGGCTGGCCCCGCCCGCGCTGATCTTCGCGGCGTGGCGGGCCATCGGCCGCGTCGACTGGCGCTACGCCGCCGTCCTGTTCGCCTACCTGGTCGGCTACCTGCCGTGGTTCACGAACCTCGACCGGCAGATGTACTTCTTCTACGCCACCCCGCTGGCACCGTTCCTGGTACTGGCGATCACCCTCGCCCTCGGCGAGATCCTCGGCTCCGCACGGGCCGCCGCCGAGCGGCGCAGCACCGGCCTGATGGTCCTCGCCTGCTACGTGGGGCTGGTGGTGGCCAACTTCGTGTGGCTGTGGCCGATCCTCGTCGGCGACTCCATCACCCCCGGCCACTGGCAGGCTGAGCTGTGGCTCCCGTCCTGGCGGTAGGCGCCTGACGTGCGCCTCGACCCGGGGCTGCCCATCGCCGCGGTCACCTGCTGGCTACCCTCGCGGCGCGAGACCGCCGCCGAGGCCATCGCCGACGGACGGCTGGACGCGGCGCACGCCACGAAGCAGGGCTACGTCGCCGCCACCGTGAGCGACGACCTGGCCCCGCCGGAGATGGCGGTGCTGGCCGCGACGGCCGCGCTCGCCGCCGCCGGGTGGGACGCCGCCGAGATCGGCCTCGTACTGCACGCGTGGACCTACTACCAGGGCCACGACTTCTGGTCGCCGGCGCACTTCGTCGCCGACCGCGTCGGCGCGCACCGGGCCGTCCCGGTCGGCGTCCAGCAGATGTGCAACGGCGGGGCGGCCGCGATCGAGATCGCCGCGGCCATGCTGCTCGCCGATCCGGCCACCACCAGGGCCGTTGTCACCACCGCCGACCGCTTCGTCGCGCCGGGTTTCGACCGCTGGTCCGGCGACTACGGCACCTCGTACGGCGACGGCGCCACCGCGCTGCTGCTCGCCGCGCCGGAGGCAGAGCCCGCTCCGCTGCTGCGCCTGCTGGCCACCACGACCATCGCGGTGTCCGAGCTGGAGACCATGCACCGCGGTGGCGACCCGTTCAGCCCGGCCCCGCGGATGGTGTCGTCCCAGGTGGACAGCCGCCGCACGCTCAAGCACTTCCTCGCGACCGGCGGCGGCCCGGTGATGGCCGGGCACGCGGCCGCCACCGCGAGGGCGGTGCTGGCCACGGCGCTGGCCGACGCGCGGGTGGCGGCCGACGACCCGCGGCTGCGGGTGGTGGCGCTGCCCCGGCTGGGCCACGACGTGCTGGACGACGACTACCCCGCCGGGCTCGGGTGCGGCCCGGCGACGACCGTGCTGCGGCTGGGCTCCGACACCGGCCACCTCGGCGCCGGTGACCCCATCGCCAACCTCGCCGCGATCCAGGACACCGGCGCCCTCGCCCCCGGTGAGGTGGCCGTCCTGCTCAGCGTCGGCGCCGGCTTCACCTGGTCGGCGCTCGTGGTCGAGGCTCAGCCGTAGAGGTCCCGAGGCCGGTGGGTGATCTCCATGAGCACGTCGGCGTTCACCGGGCCGTAGCCGAACGACCGGTACAGCTCGTGGGCGTCCGCGGTCGCGAGCATCATGCGGCGCAGGCCGTGCAGGTCCGGGTGGTCCTGCACGGCGCTGACCAGGCGCTTGCCCAGCCCGTGCCCGCGGTGCCCGTCGAGGACGAACAGGTCGCACAGCCAGGCGAACGTCGCGCGGTCCGTGACCACCCTGGCGAAGCCGACCATCGCGCCGCCGTCGTCGTACACCCCGAGGCACAACGAGTGCGCCACCGCGCGGTCGAACACCTCCCGCGGGATGCCCGCGGCCCAGTACGACTCCTTCGCCAGGTACGCGTGCGCCACCCCGAGGTCCAGCCGCGCCGCGTCGTCACTGATCTCGTACGTCAACCCGTTCCCCCTCCGTCGAACACGTCCTCCGCCGTCACGACCATGGTGTCCGGCCGCGCGGATCGGACGTGGACGCGGGCCCCCAACGCCAGGCGGAGGTGGTCGAGGTCCACGCCGGGGAGCTGCGCGGCGGCGCGACGCAGGGCATCCCGCACCCGGCGTCCGTCGATGGTCTCCGCCCACTTCGCCTCGCCGGCCAGCACCGGCGCACGGGACCGGCCGGCGAGGACCACCGCGTCGATCTCGTACTGGGTGTCCTCGGTCCACCACGGCCCCACGGCCACCACGCCATCACCCAGCGTCCCGGCCACCGCAAGGCGTCGCAGGTGCGCCCGGAACATCTCCTCCCACCGCGGACCCATGAAGTCGTCCAGGCCGGACATGAGCACCGGCAGGATGCTCTCGCCCAACCCGCGGTCGATCTCGCTGCGGTACCGGGAGAGAACCTGCAGGTAGAACGCCAGGAAGTTGTCAGCGACGCGGTAGATGACACGCCGGGAGCGGCCCTGCTCCGTGACGGGCGCCAGCCGTTCGACCAGGCGCAGCTCGGTCAGCCGTTCGAGCGTGCGGGCCGGCTCGGCGCGCAGCAGATCCTTGATCTCTCCGTACCTGGTGCGCCCGGAGGCGATCGCGTGCAACGCGGCGGCCGGGTACTCGCCGCGCTCGGCCTCGGTCGCCAGGACGAGCTGTCCCTCGGTCAGCAACGGCGCGGCCGGGCGGCAGGCCAGTCGTCGCAGGTTGTCCGTGAGGTCGGCGGCCTGGTCCCACCACGACAGGTACAGCGGCACCCCGCCGAGCAGGCCGTAGACCAGCGCGCGATCGGGCGCGGTGAGGTCCGGCAGCATGAGCGCGGCCTCGTGGGGCCGGAACGGGTGCACCTGCAGCGACAGGTCGAACCGGCCGTAGAGCGGAGCCCGATGTTCCTGCAACGCCTCCATGTGCCGCACCGCCGATCCGCACAGCAGCAGGCGAAGCCGGCTTCCGGCGCCGGCGCGGTCCAGGAACGCCCTCAGCACCCCGGGTAGTTCGGGCGACGCGGCGACCAGCTCGGGAAACTCATCCAGCACGACCAGCAGCGGTTCGTCGGCGGCCCGTCGGGTGAGGTCGTCGAGCGCCTCGTCCCAGTCGGTGTACGGCCGGGTGGACAGATCGCGGCCGGAGTGCGGCAGCTCGGCCCGCACCTGGCGGCTCAGCTGAACCAGCTCACCACCGGCCGGGCGTCCGGCACCCGTGTGGAACACGGCGCGCAGGTCCGTGGCGAAGTGCTGCAGCAGGGCGGTCTTCCCGACCCGCCGCCGGCCCCACACCGCGGCGAGCCGCTGGCCCCGTTCCCACCAGCTCCGCAGCGCGGCCAGCTCGTCCAACCGGTTCACGAACACCCGGCGAGGGTAACTCACACCTGCCGTCACTTACATCAGATGTAAGTGACAGCGAGCGTGAGTGTGACTCAGCGGCGGCTGATGAGTGCCCGAACGTCGATGATGAGCGACGCCGGCTCGGCCAAGGTCACGCTGTCGGTGGTCTGCGCGACCACCTCGTAGTCGCCACTGACCAGTGTGTAGGCGGTGAGCGTGCTCGGTTCGTCGAACTCGATCACTCAGTAGTGCGGGATACCCGCGTCGGCGTATTCGGCCGGCTTGGTCACCCGGTCCATCCGCCCGGTGCCCGGCGAGACGATCTCCACGGCCAGCAGCACGTCGGCCGCGACCAGGCGTGGCGGATTGTCCGCCGCCCGCTTGTCGTGGGTGATCACGACGTCCGGCGCTCGCACGGTGGCCGGGTGTCGGGGATCGATCAGGACCTCGACATCGGGCAAGGCTGTCAGTTCGTCCGGCAGTTGGCGGTCGAGTTGGTTGGTGAGACGCCACCTGGCCCGCTGATGCAGCGGCGCCGGCCGAGGAACCACGACCAGGACCCCTTCGGCAAGTTCGTAACGACGAGACGCGTCCTCCGGCAGCGCGCCCCACTCGTCCAGCGTCAACAAGTGGTCGGGCCACGGCGCGGCGGTCACGGCGCCAGACTACAGCGGTGTTCCGTCGTCAGCCCTTGACGGCGCCCATGGTGAAGCCGGAGATGAACTTCTCCAGGAAGAAGTTGAAGACGAAGGCGATGGGCACCGCGACGAGGACGGTCGCGGCCTGCAGGGACTGCCAGAAGAAGACGTCGCCGCGGACGAGTTCGGTCGGTACCCCGGTGGAGATGACCTTCTCCGGTGAGGGCGAGATGAACGCCAGCGCGTAGATGAACTCGCTCGCGGTGAGGACGAACGCGAAGACGACGACGGCCACGATCCCGGGGAACGACAAGGGGATCACGATGCGGAGGAACGCGCCGACGCGGCTGTGTCCGTCGACCATCGACTGTTCCTCGATGTCCTTGGGGATGGACTTGAGGAACCCCATGAGCAGCCACACCGACACCGGGATGGTGATCGTCGGATAGATCAGGACGAGGGACCACGTCGAGTCCTGCAGCCCCAGGGTGGCGACGACCCGCGACAGCGACAGGAACAGCAACGACGGCGGCACCAGGTAGACGAAGAAGATCCCGACGGCCATCGGGGTGGACCACGGGCGGTTGAGCCGGGCCAGGCTGTAGGCCGCCGGCAGCGCCAGCAGCAGGGTGATCCCGACGACCAGCACGCCGACCCACACGGTGTTCCACACGAACGTCAGGAACGGGGTGCCGGTGAACAGGAACGTCAGGTGGTCGCCGGTCGGTGGGGCGTTGAGGACGAACGGGTTGTTCTCCGGGTTGTACAGGTCCCGGTTGAGTTTGAACATGGTGATCGCCGACCACAGGAACGGCCCGGCGGCCACCAGCGCGGCCGTGACGGCCGCGACGTACAGGAACGCCCGGCCGCCGATGTGCTGGCGCCGGTAGCGCCGCCGCAGCTTGTCGGCGTCGGTGTTGCTGATCGTCAGAAGACTCGCCGAGGTGATCACAGTGTCTCCATCCGACGGACCGAACGAAGAATGGCGACGGCGGCACCGAGCAGCAGCGGGAACAGGAACAGCGCGATCGCGGCGCCCTGCGCGACGTCGCCGCCCTGGATTCCCTTGAGGTACGCCCAGGACGCCAGCACCTGGGTCGAGTTGGTCGGGCCACCACGGGTGAGGACGTACACGACGGCCATGTCGGTGAACGTCAGGATCGCGCCGAAGAGGCCGGCGACGGCGACCACCGGCATGGTGAGCGGGATGGTGATGCCGAGCATCCGCCGCCAGAAACCGGCACCGTCCACGCGGGCCGCGTCGTCGATGTCCTTGGGGATGGACACCAGGCCGGCCATCATGATCACCGCGGCCAGCGGCACCAGGCGCCACACGTGCACCGCGATCACCGAGCCCATCGCGAGCCACGGTTTGCCGAGCCAGTACGTGTTCTCGCCAGGGCCGAGGAAGCCGACCTGGCGCATGACCCAGTCGATGGGGCTGAACACCGAGTCCAGCAACCACAACCACGAGATCGTGGACAGCGCCACCGGGGTCGTCCACGGCAGCAGCACGGCGAAGCGCACCAGCCACTTGCCACGGAAGTTCGCCACCAGGATGTTCGCCAGCACCTTGCCGAGCACCACGACCAGGATCATCGAGATCGTGGTGAACACCAGGGTGTTGCCGAGCGACTGCCAGAACGTGCCGTCCTCGAAGATCGCCCGGTAGTTGCGCAGCCCGACCCAGTCGAACGACGGGTCGCCCGCGGTGATGTCGCTGAAGGAGAACGCGATCGCCAACCCGAACGGGACGCCGACCAGTGCGATGATGTAGACGATCGACGGCAGCAGGAACGCCTTGGCCAGGAACGAGTCCCGGTCGGCCAGCGGCATCCTCGCGCGCCCGGTCATGACAGCGGCACCGGGTCGCAACCGATGCCGGACGCGGCGTCGAAGAACCGCAGTTTGTCGGCGCGGACGGCGAAGTCGTGCACCTCGTCGCCACTGATCGGGGTGTCGATCGTGGACGGCAGGCGGGCGATCACCCTGGTCTCGTCGCCGATGCCCGTGATCGTGCCGTACACGTGCCGGTCGCCCGACAGGTACTCGACCCGCTCGATGCGGAACGGCATGGTGACCCGCTCGACGGCGGCCGGCACGTTCTCGATCGGCAGCAGGTGCTCCGGGCGGAAGCCCACCAGGTGTTCGCCGCGGGTCACCAGGTTCATGGGCGGGGAGCCGATGAACGTGGCGACGAACGTGTCAGCCGGGTGGTCGTAGATCTCGACGGGTTTGCCGAGCTGGCGCAGCTTTCCGCCGTGCATCACGGCGATCCGGTCGCCGAGGCCCATCGCCTCGATCTGGTCGTGCGTCACGTAGACGGTGGTGGTGCCGACCCGCTGCTGGAACCGCTTGAGCTCGTCGCGCGCCGACGCCCGCAGCTTGGCGTCCAGGTTGGACAGCGGTTCGTCGAGCAGGAACACCCGCGGGTCACGGACCAGCGCGCGGGCCAGGGCCACCCGCTGGCGTTCGCCGCCGGAGAGCTGGCGCGGCCTGCGGTCGAGCAGGTGCTCGATGCCGAGCAGCTCCGACGCCCACTTCACCTGCTCGCGCTGCTTGTCGGGTGGCAGCTTCGCCGCCCTGAGCGGGAAGGTGATGTTGTTCAGGACGGTCTTGTGCGGGTACAGCGCGTAGCTCTGGAACACCATGGCGATCTGGCGGGCCCGCGGCGGCAGACCGTTGACCACGTGCCCGCCGATCAGCACCTCGCCGGAGTCGGGGTGCTCCAGCCCGGCGATGGTGCGCAGCAGCGTGGTCTTGCCGCAGCCGGACGGGCCGAGCAGCACCAGGTACTCGCCCGGCTCCGTGGCGAGGTCCACGCCGTCGATCGCCCTGGTGGAGCTGCCCTTGCCACCGTCGAACACCTTGCGCAGGTCCCGGACCTCGACCACGTCGGCCATGGTCAGCTACCGCCCACCAGGCCGGCGGTGCGCCACTTCGCGAAGATCGGCTCCACCTGCGAGGTGCCCCACTCGACTGCCTCCTTGGCCGACATCTCGCCGCGGGCGGCCTTGGCGAACATGTTGGGGAGGACCGCGATCGCGAAGATCTCGCCCTCCGCGGTGTTCGCCGGCCCGGGGTGTCCGATGTTGACGCTCCACGGCTCGGCGTCCTTGAGGAACTTCAGCCGGTCGCGCGCGATCTGGCTGAACGGGTCCTCGCCGAGCCAGGCGTCGCGCCGCGGGGTGAGCTTGCCCCACGCGCAGAAGTCGTACAGCTTCGAGTTGTAGGTCGCGGACTCGAAGTTGGCCGTGTAGTGCAGGAGGAACTCCTTGGCCGCGTCGACGTTGGTGGCGTGGTTGGGCACGATCCAGTTGTAGAGCACGTGCTGCGCGGCGATGGCCGCCTCCGGTCCCTGCAGCGCCGGGGTGAAGAACACGTCGTCGGCGATCGCAGGGCTCGCCTCCTGGGCGGTGCGCCACGCGGAGATCGAGTTGACGATGTAGGAGAGCTTGCCCGCGATGAGCCCCTGGTTGTTCGACGCGGCGTTCCACGAGTAGACCTCGTCGGTCATGGTCTGCTCGAACAGCTTCGCCATGAACTCGACGGCGGCGACGGTGTTCTCGGAGTTCAGCACCACCCGCTCGTCGGCGTCCTGGATCGACGCGCCGTAGGACCACATCAGCGCGCGGCACACCATGTTGGAGTCGATCTCCTGCGACATCCCGAGCCCGAGCTGGATGTTCTGGCCGTTCTTGATCTCGGTGCCGATCGTGAGCAGGTCGTCCCACGACGACGGCCCGTTGCCCATGCCCGCCTTCTCCCACAGGCTCTTGCGGTAGTTCCCCGGGTCCGGCACCCACCCCGGCGAGTACGCGTAGAACTTGCCCGTCCTGGGGTTGAACGACGACTTGCGGCACAGCTCGATCTGCTTGCCCCACCGGTTGTTCGCCTCGTCGGTGAGGTCCTTGAGGTCGACGACGCTCTGCTCGAACTGCGGCAACGGCGCGATGTACTGGATCACGTCGTGGCCCTGGCCGGCCTGGATCTCGGCGGCGACGCGGCCGGGGATCTCGGCGTTGTTGATGTGGTCGACGGTGACGTTGACGCCGACCTTGCCGCCCCAGTCCTTGACGAAGCCGTCGAACCACATGTCGTGGCTGGGCACGAAATGGCTCCACAGCAGGATCTTCAGGTCGCCGGAGAGCTTCGACGCCGGCTCGGCGAACGTCGGTTCCGGGGTGCCGCCGCTGGGCGGTGCGACGGGGGTGGTCCCGGTCGTCTCGCTGGCGCAGGCCGCGAGCGCGGCCGCGGACGCGACAGCGCCGGTCGCGCGGATGAAGCCCCGCCGTGAGAGCTCTGGAAAGTCGGTCATGTGTACCTAACCTCCTCGACTCGGCATTCGAACCCTATGAGTCCGCGATCGGCCAGGGAAGACGTCGGGGTGTCACGAACCGGTCGCGCTGGGCTCCGTCCCGGGAAACGCCACGTGGGGCGATCACCAGATCGTCGGAGCCTCGTTGACATCTTCGTCACGTGTTCCTCACGTGCGTTCGCATCGTCATTCGCACGGTCGTTTGTCGCACGCCTGGTCGCCACGAGGAGAACCTATGCCCGTCGTCAGCATCTCGGCCGAGCTGGCGGCCGCACCCGAGCGGGTGTGGGCGCTGGTGAGCGATCTCAGCCGCTACGACGAGTGGAACACCGACCACGCCGGGTTTCCCGACGGCATCCCGGAGTTGGCCCCCGGCGCCACCTACCGCGAGGACCTGCGGATCTTGGGGACGCCCGGCCAGGTGACCTGGACCGTCACCGAGGTCGACGCGCCGAACCGGCTGACGCTGGACGGCGCCGGGCCGATGGGGGTCACGCTCGGACAGGTGCTGTCGCTCTCCGCCTCCGGCGACGGCACGACGGTGACGCTGAAGGCGTCCTTCGACGGTGGCCCGGTCGCCGGCCCGATGGGCATGGCGATCGCCTGCGCCGGGGAGAAGGCGGCCGCCGAGTCGCTGCGCAAGCTGGGCACGCTAGTCTGACCCCGCGTCCCACCGAGCAACTCGCATCCGTGTTGTCGTTCCTGGCGCCCGAAATCCGTCGATACGGATGCGAGACGCCGCGTAGCTCGAGCGGGTGCGCCAGATCGTGCGGCGGCACCTACCGGCCGGCGGGCAGCGGATCCTCGACACCGGCGGCGGCACCGGGGTGCACGCCGCGTGGCTCACCCAGGGCTTCCTGCTGGACGACGACCCGGCCGCGGCCGGCATGATGCGCCAGGACCTCGCCGACGGCCAGCACCGCAACCCCGACGGCCGCGAGCGGTTCTTCACCACGGCGTACTTCCACCGGCCCGACGAGCTGGCGGCCGAGCTCGCGGACGCCGACCTCGCGATCAGGGAGATCGTCGGCGTCGAGGGCCTCGCGGGCTGGCTGCCGCACCTGCTGGCCGACCGCTGGTCCGACCCGCTGGCCAGAGAGCGGATGGTGTGGGCGGCGGCCGCCATCGAGGCCGAGCCCAGCCTGCGCGGCCTCAGCCCGCACCTGCTCGCCGTCGCCGAGGTGCTCTGACTGGACCCCTCCGCGGCACCGCGACTCGCATCCGTGTTGTCGTTTTCGGGGGCCGAAAACGACAACACGGATGCGAGTTGCCAGGTGGGTGGCAGGATGCGCGGCCATGACGGAAGCGACGGGCGCAACGGGCGCGCCGGGCCGCGGGGCCCTGCCGCCGATGTCCTACTACGCGAAGATCACCACGGTGGTGCTCGCGGTGATCGTGGCCGCGCTGGCGCTGTACCAGGTGCGCTCGGTGGCGATGTCGGTGTTCCTCGGGCTGTTCCTGGCGATCGCGTCCGAGCCGTTCCTCAGCTGGCTCGGACGTCGTGGGGTGAGCAGGGGCTGGGCGATCACGATCCTCGCCCTTGGCACGCTCGTGGTGCTCGCCGGGCTCGTGGCGTTGCTGCTGTACCCCGCGATCAAGCAGGTCGGCCAGCTCATCGAGTCGCTGCCGGACCTGCTGACCCAGCTCACCGAGCGCCTGGACCGCTTCGGGATCCGGCTGGACGACCCGGCCATCCGGGATCGGCTGGAGGGGTTAGCGGAGAAGATCCCGTCGATGCTCGGCTCGTCACTCGGCGCGGTGTACGGCGTGCTCGGCGGCCTGATCAGCACGATCTTCACGGTGTTCACCGTTGTCGCGCTCGCGCTGTACTTCATGATCTGGCTGCCCCGCATCCGCGCGTTCGCGGCGCGCGCGCTCGGCCGCCCGGAGCGCGTCGAGGTCATGGACCGGTCGCTGGAAAGGATCGGCGGCTACGTCACCGGCCAGATCGCCGTGTCCACGGCGGCCGGCGTGGTGAGCGGCGTCGTGCTCGGCCTGCTCGGTGTCCCGTACGCGGCCGTGCTCGGCGTCGCCATGGGCCTGTTCAGCGCGATCCCACAGGTCGGCGCCACGATCGGCTCGGTGCTGTGCACGCTGGTGGCGCTCACCGACGGCGTGACGCTGGCGATCGTCACGTTTCTGTTCCTCATCGCGTACCAGCAGTTCGAGAACTACGTGCTGGCGCCGAAGGTGTTCTCCAGCGCCGTCGACCTGTCCCCGGTGGCCGTGTTCATCGCGGTCCTCGTCGGCGGCAGCGCGCTCGGCGTGGTCGGGGCGCTCACCGCCCTGCCGGTGGCCGCGGCCATGAAAGTGGTGCTGCGCTACGTCTTCCGGCGCCGCCTGAGCCAGATCGAGGGCACCGACGGCACGAAGGACACCGACGACGACGCTCCCGAGCCCGCCGAACCCGGCGCCGAACGCCGATAACCGCAGGTCGGCGTGAGATCCGGAGTGAGTCGAGCCGGTCAGGTCGGGGTGACGAGGGACGCGACGCCGTTCCACACGACGGCGATGATGAGCTCGGCGGCGGCCTCCGGGGTGATCCCCTGGTGGCGCTCGCGCCACAGCGACACCCGCTCGGTGGCGCCGACCAGCATCTCGGAGTACGCCTCGACGAGCAGCGGATCGGCGTCGGGGACGAACGCGGCCGTCGACTCGGCGATGAGCCCGGCCTGCTGACTGCGGACCTGCTCGACCTCGGCCGCGGCCTCGCCGACGAGCGCGGACTCGGTGCGCAGGATGGCCCACGCCTGGGTGTGGGCGTCGATGAACCGGAAGTGGGCGACGAGCCCGCGACGCATCATGTCGAGCGCGCTGCCACCCTCGGCGATCGCCGCCGTCGTCGCCTCGCGCAGCTCGGCCCGTGCCCGCCGGATGCACGCGAGCAGGAGCCCGTCCTTGGAGCCGAAGTAGGCGTACAGCATGGGTTTGGACACGCCGACGAGGTCGGCGATCTCGTCCATCGACGCGGCCTGGTAGCCCCGCTCGGCGAACACGGCCTCGGCCACCTCGAGCATCTGTCGCTCGCGGTCGGCCCTGGCCATCCGGCGCCGGCGGCCGGTCTCCCGCACGGTGGGGCTCTGCGTCACGTCGCCCATCCTAGCGCACTCTACCGAGAGTAACTTACTCATGGTAGCTTTGGCTCGACGACCGCTGGAGGTGCCGTGTCAGAGAAGGTCCACAACGTCGCGATCGTAGGCGCCGGGTTCTCCGGGCTGGGCATGGCGATCAAGCTCAAGGAGTCCGGCGAGCACGACTTCGTCGTGCTGGAGAAGGCGGACGACGTCGGCGGCACGTGGCGGGAGAACACCTACCCCGGCTGCGCGTGCGACATCCCGTCGTACCTGTACTCCTACTCGTTCGAGCCCAACCCGCGGTGGACCAGGCAGTACCCGCGGCAGCAGGAGATCTGGGACTACCTGCGGCACTGCACGACCAAGTACGACATCACCCCGCACATCAGGTACGGCACCACGATGGCCGGCGCCGAGTTCGACGACGACGCGAAGCTGTGGCGGCTCCACACCGAGGACGGCGAGGTGATCAGCGCCAGGGTCGTGGTCAGCGCGATGGGCCCGCTGCACATCCCGTCGATCCCGACCATCGCCGGCCTGGATTCCTTCGGTGGCACCACGTTCCACTCCGCGCAGTGGGACCACTCCTACGACTTCGCCGGCAAGCGGGTCGCGGTGATCGGCACCGGCGCCAGCTCCATCCAGTTCGTGCCCCAGCTCGCCAGGAAGGCGTCGAACGTGCGGATCTTCCAGCGGACCGCGCCGTGGGTGGTGCCCAAGGGGGACCGCCGCATCACCCGCGCCGAGCATGCCGCGCTGCGGATCTTCCCGTGGCTGCAACGGGTTCGTCGCGGCGTCATCTACTGGCTGCACGAGCTGCGGGCGCTCGGCATGGTGGTGAACCCGAAGTTCATGATCGTCGCCGAGAAGGTGGCCAGGGCGCACCTCGCGCGGTCGATCCCCGACCCGGAGCTGCGCCGCGCGGTCACCCCGGACTACCAGATCGGCTGCAAGCGCATCCTCATCTCCAACGACTACTACCCCACCCTCACGAAGCCGCACGTCGACCTCGTCACCGAGAAGATCAGCGAGGTCCGCGAGCACTCCGTGGTGACCGCCGACGGCGTCGAGCACGAGGTGGACGCGATCGTCCTCGGCACCGGGTTCCACGTGGTCGACGCCATGGACAGCCTGCCCATCGTGGGCGCCGGCGGGCGCAAGCTGCAGGACGCGTGGCGCGACGGTGTCGAGGCGTACTACGGCATGACGGTGGCCGGCTTCCCCAACCTGTTCCTGCTGGTGGGGCCGAACACGGGCCTGGGCCACAACTCCATCGTGTTCATGATCGAGGCGCAGGTGCGCTACGTCCTGCGGTGCCTGGCCATGCTGCGGACGGCGGGGGGCACCCTGCTCGACGTGCGCCCCGAGGCCCAGCGCGCCTTCAACGACAGCATTCAGGACAGGCTCCGCGACACCGTGTGGGGCACCGGGTGCGACAGCTGGTACCTCGACGCCGCCGGCAAGAACCGCACCATCTGGCCGGGCTTCACGGTGAGCTACTGGTGGCGCACCAGAACCCCGCGCGCGGCGGACTTCGAGGTGACCGCATGAGCACCCGGGTCGCGGTGATCACCGGTGGCGCGTCCGGCATCGGCCGGGCCATCGGCGCGGAGCTGGTGTCGCGCGGGGCCACGGTGGTGCTCGCCGACATCGACGCGGACGCCGCCGAGCTCGCGGCCGACCAGCTGACGGCCGCCGGCCCCGGCAAGGCCATCGCCGTCACGCTGGACGTGCGCGACGGGGCGGCCGTTGTCGAGGCCTACCAACGCATCCGGGCCGAGCACGGACGGCTCGACCACGCGTTCAACAACGCGGGCATCGGCGTCGGCGGCCTCGCCGAGGAGCTGACGCTGGAGCACTGGGACCGCACCATCGACGTGAACCTGCGCGGCGTGGTGCACGGCATCCACGCCGCGTACCCGATCATGCTGGCGCAGGGCCACGGCCACATCGTGAACACGGCATCGCTGGCCGGGCTGGTGATGCCCGCGATCATGACGCCGTACACCGCGACGAAGCACGCCGTGGTCGGGCTGAGCCTGGCGTTGCGCGCCGAGGGGGCGACGCGGGGCGTGCGGGTGAGCGCGCTGTGCCCGGCGTTCGTCGACACCCCGCTGCTGGACAACGTCAACCCCGGCCTGCCGGCGACGTCCGCGAGCACCGACACCCGCGCCCGCATCCGCCGGGTACAGCCACGGATCTACCCGGCGGACCGGCTCGCGCGCGACGTGGTGGCCGGCATGGCCCGCAACCGGGCGCTCATCATCGCGCCACGGCGGGCCATGGTGGCGGCGTGGGTGGCACGGCATCTGCCGTCGGTGGCGCTCGCGGTCAACCGGCGCGAGGTGGCCTCCTACCTGCGCGACCGCCCGCCGGGCAGCTGAGGCGGACCCGTTCGAGCCGAGCCGTTCGAGCCGGGCCGCCCGCCGGACAACCAGGTGGTTGATTGCGTGAAGTTGGTGTTGTAGGTGATCAGTGGTCGTTGCTGGCCGTCGTCGGGGCACGCGAGGTGTGGCGTCGGCCCCGGGATCGGCGGGAGTGTGAGCGGCGGTGGCCGTGGCCGGTCACCCAGCCCGGGCCCG
>Ga0190272_10000752_pt1 | contig 16089 bp, 14 predicted proteins | sample Popmic504T_FD_133746 | JGI IMG/M metagenome (GOLD analysis project Ga0190272, IMG submission 133746) | Populus adjacent soil microbial communities from riparian zone of Shoshone River, Wyoming, USA - 504 T | ecosystem: Environmental > Terrestrial > Soil > Riparian zone | place: USA: Wyoming... | reverse complement strand
GTCGCTCATCGATCTCGGGGTTCAGAATGACCATGAGTTCGTACTGGTGCGTCACTAACCCACCTCCTTCGGACTAGAACGGCTGCCGAGCATCTCTCGACAGCAGGAGGGTGTGTGCACGTCGTCCGGCTGAGCGCACACAGGGGCGCGCACGCGGACAACCTTGACAGTCTAGCGGATGCCGCGACGCGCGCCCGAATCGGTCAGGCGCCAATCTCAGTCCGGTCGGACATCCGGTTCGAGACCCGGAAGGTGGTCACCTGTCTGTGCCGAGCAGCCCTGATGCGGCGATGCGGCGACGGCGTGACTCACCGGAACGCCCCGATGCCGGTGAGGTGCTCGCCGAGGATCAGGGTGTGCACCTCGTCGGTGCCCTCGTAGGTGCGCACCGACTCGAGGTTCGCCGCGTGCCGGATGGGCGAGTGCTCGATGAGCACGCCGTTGCCGCCGAGGATCGTTCGGGCCTCCCGGGCGATCGCGATGGCCTCGCGGACGTTGTTGAGCTTGCCGAGCGAGATCTGCGCAGGGGTGATCGCGCCCGCATCCTTCAGCCGTCCGAGGTACAGCGCGAGCAGAGCGCCCTTCTGCAGCTCGACGACCATGTTCACGAGCTTCTGCTGCGTGAGCTGGAAGCCCGCGATCGGCCGGTCGAACTGCTCGCGCGCGAGCGCGTACCGAAGCGCGGCTTCATAGCTGTCGCGGGCGGCACCGAGGGCTCCCCAGACGATCCCGTAGCGCGCGTCATTCAGGGCCGAGAACGGTCCGCGCAGGCCACGCGCGCCGGGCAGGAGAGCGGATGCCGGAACACGCACAGCGTCGAAGTGGAGCTCGGTCTGGATGGAGGCGCGCATCGACAGCTTCGGCTCGAGCACGGTGAGGTGGAAGCCGGGAGCGTCGGTGGGCACGATGAACCCCCGCACCCCGTCGTCGGTGCGGGCCCAGACGACGGTGAGTTGCGCGATCGAGGCCAGCCCGATCCAGCGCTTCGACCCGGTCAGCACCCAGTCCTCACCGTCGCGCCGCGCGAAGGACTTCATGCCCGACGGGTCGCTGCCGGCGCCGGGCTCGGTCAACCCGAAGCTGCCGACGATCTCACCCCGCGCCATGCGCGGCAGCCACTCCTGCTTCTGCTCCTCGCTGCCCCATCGGTGGATCGAGCCCATGGCGAGGGATCCCTGCACCGAAACGAAAGTGCGCAGCCCGGAGTCGCCGGCTTCGAGCTCGAGCGCCGCGAGTCCGTACTCCACTGCACTTCCGCCGGGGCATCCGTATCCGTCGAGGTTCATGCCGAGCACCCCGAGCCTGCCGAACGCGCGGGCGAGCTCGACCGGGAAATGGCCGCGATCGAACCAGTCCGCGATATGCGGGCGGATCTCTGCATCGACGAATGCGCGCACCCGGTCGCGCCCAGCCCGTTCACCGTCGCTGAGCTGCGCGTCGATGCCGAGTACATCGGATGCCGCGCGCAGCGCAGCGATGTCTTCGGGATCCCGTACCGGCATGTCGCCCTCCTCGTCGAACCCTCCTATCGTGGCCCCTCACGCCGCCGCGCGGTCAAACCGCCGGGAGAATCCGACCCACTGTCCGGCGCGGAGGGGTTGTCGGGGCGATCCGTCCCGGAGTTTCGACGGAACCGGGCGGGCAGGGCCGGACGCGGATCGATCCGCGGGACTTTCGCCCCTGTCACGTCCGGCACCTGCCGACCAGGATGGAGAATGCCATCGCGACGCGATGCAGTCAGGAGGAGTCATGAAGGCCGTCCAGTACCGCGAGACGGCAAGGGTCCCAAGGTGGTCGAGATCGACGTTCCCGAGCCCGGACCGGGGCAGATACGGCTCAAGGTCACCGCCGCCGGCCTGTGCCACTCGGACTGGTTCATCATGGATCTCCCCGCGGAGCAGTACATCTACGGACTTCCTCTCACGCTCGGCCACGAGGGCGCCGGTGTCGTCGACAAGCTCGGCGACGGCGTCGAGGGCATCGAGGTGGGCGGCTCGTACGCCGTGTACGGGCCCTAGGGCTGCGGTCAGTGCCATGCCTGCTCAAAGGGCCGCGAGAACTACTGCTCCCGAGCAGCGGAGCTCGGCATCGCCCCTCCGGGACTGGGCGCGCCGGGCGATGGCCGAGTACATGATCATCGACGACGCGCGGCACCTGGTGCCGCTGGGCGACCTCGATCCCGTCGAGACGGTGTCGCTGACGGATGCCGGTCTCACGCCGTATCACGCGATCCGCGCGGCACGGGACAAGCTGTTTCCCGGAGCGACCGCGGTCGTGATCGGCGCCGGCGGCCTGGGCCACGTCGGCATCCAGATCCTGCGGGCGATCTCCGCGGTGACGGTCATCGCCGTCGATCTGAACGAGGGGCAAGCTCGCGCTCGCAGAAGAGGTCGGCGCGCTTCACACACTGCTGTCGGTACCCGGCGCGGCCGATCGGATCCGCGCCCTCACCCACGGCCGCGGAGCCGAAGCGGTCTTCGACTTCGTCGGGGCGCAGTCGACGATCGACACCGCGAGCTCCGCGGTGGCGCTCGACGGCTTCGTGAGCATCATCGGCATCGGCGGCGGCCTCATGCCGACCGGCTTCTTCTCCACCCCGTTCGGGGTCTCCGTGCGCGCGCCGTACTGGGGCAGCCGCAGCGAGCTGCGCGAGGTGCTCGAACTCGCCCGCGTCGGCGACGTCAGGGTGCACACCGAGGTCTACGGCATCGCAGACGCTTCTCTCGCATACGAGAAGCTGCACGCCGGAGCCGTGCGCGGTCGGGCGGTCATCGTCCCGTAGCCGGTCGGGCCTGCTCCGCCCACCATGCGCGCAGGCGCGCCTCGGCCTCCGCCTCGTCGAGCACACCCTCGTCGAGGCGCAGGTCGAGCAGGTACCGGTAGGCCCTTCCTACCTCGGGACCCGGACGGATGCCGAGCACTTCCTGGATGCGGTTGCCGTCGAGCGCCGGCCGCATGGCCCCGAGCTCCTCCGCCGCGGCAAGCTCTTCGATCCGCCGCTCGATGTCGTCGTACGCGCCCGCCAGCCGTGCCGCCTTCCGCTTGTTGCGGGTCGTCACGTCGGCCCGGGTGAGGATGTGCAGCCGGGCGAGCTCTGGGCCGGCGTCGCGCACGTAGCGACGCACGGCGGAGTCGGTCCACGCCCCCTCCGCGTAGCCGAAGAACCGCAGGTGCAGCTCGATGAGCTGCGCCACGCTGTCGGTCGTGTCGGAGTCGAACCGCAGGGCCTGCAGCCGCTTGCGGGCGAGGCGCGCGCCCTTGACGTCGTGATGGTGGAAGGTCACGCCGCCGCCCGGCTCGAGCTTGCGCGTCGCGGGCTTTCCGATGTCGTGCAGCAGCGCCGCGAGGCGCAGCGACACGTCGGGCGCGGCATTCGGATCGCGCACCCGATCGAGCTCGATCGCCTGGCGCAGCACGGTCAGCGAGTGCTCGTAGACGTCTTTGTGGTGATGGTGTTCGTCGACCTCGAGGCGCAGCGCGGGCACCTCGGGAAGGAACTGCTCCATCAGACCGGTCTCGACCAGCAGACGGATGCCGGGCACCGGGTCCTCGGTCTGCAGCAGGCGCACCAGCTCACCCTGGATGCGCTCCGGGCTCACGATCGAGAGGGTCTCGCGCAGCTGCGCCATCGCCGCGACCGTGCCCGGATCGACGTCGAAGCCCAGCTGCGCCGAGAAGCGCGCAGCGCGCAGCATCCGCAGCGGGTCGTCGCCGAAGCTCACGTGCGGGTCGGCCGGGGTGCGCAGCCGGCGGGCGATCAGGTCTTCGACACCGCCGCTCGGGTCGACGAGGGTGCGGGCGGGAACGCGCAGCGCCATCGCGTTCACCGTGAAGTCGCGGCGCGCGAGGTCGCCCTCGAGCGTGTCGCCGAACTCGACCCTGGGCTTGCGCGTCACCCCGTCGTAGCTGTCGGCGCGATACGTGGTGATCTCGACCTGCTCGACGGCGCCGCTCCGTGGGTCGCGCACGCGGGCGCCGATCGTGCCGAACTCGCGGCCGACGTCCCAGTGGGCGGTGCTCAGGGGCTTGACGATCCGCAGGATGTCGTCGGCGCGGGCATCCGTGGTGAAGTCGAGGTCGTTCGTCACTCGATCCAGCAGGGCATCGCGCACCGGACCGCCGACGATCGCCAGCTCGTGACCGGCCTCGGCGAATGCGGCGGCAAGCGTCGCGACGATCGGCGACTCGGCGAGCGCGCCGAGGCGCGCGACACCCTCGGCCATGTTCAGCATCTGACGAGCCTACCCAGGAGGGCGTTCGGCCTCGGTCAGTCGGCGAAGCGGAGGAATCCGGTGAACACGAGCTCCCGCACAGCCGGCACGAGCTCGTCGCGCAGCTCGCCCGCATCCACCTCGAGAAGCGAGGCGATCGCGTCGACCAGCACCCCGACGGGCAGGTCGCCGTCGCACGATCCGACCAGCGCCGCGAGCCCCGGGTCGGCGGGAATGGTGCGCGCGAAACCGCCGCCCTGCCGCAGCTCGATCACGCTCGGCGCCTCGACGCCGGGGAGGTGGTGACGCGCCTCGGTCACGTCGGCCGCGACGACGAGGACGGATGCCGCCAGCCCGCTGTCATCGAGCGTGGCGAGTCGGTCGTGCGCGGCGAGCGCGTCGGCGTAGTGCGACCCGAGGGCCGTACGCGGATCGAGCGCCTGGGGGACGCGCTCGTAGCGTGCGAGGGTCGGTGCTGCGTCCACCGGTCGGCGCATGAGCACGTAGCCGAACCCGATCTCGGTCACGCCGCGAGCCGCGAAGTCGTCGAGCCACGCATCGATCAGCGCCGCGTAATCCGGCGTGCCCGGCAGGGTGCCGCCGTCGCGGATCCACAGCTCGGCGTACGACAGCGGGTCGAGCGACTCCCGCTCGACCACCCAGGCATCCAGCGGCACCGGAGCGCGCTCGACCCACGCACGCGCTCGCTCCAGTCCGGATCGGCCGTCCCGGCTCTCCCAGTTGCCGAGCAGCTGCGCCACGCCACCGGGTGCGAGGTGCACACCGGCGCCCTCGACGAATGCAGCCACGAGGTCATCGCCCTGCATCCCGCCGTCGCGGTACTCGTAGGCGGGCACCCCGGCGACCCGGGGGGTGATGACGAACGGAGGATTCGACACGATGCGATCGAACTGCTCGCCTTCGATCGGTGCGAACAGCGAACCTCGCCGCGTGCTGATCGCGGCCACGCCGTTCAGCAGCGCGTTCAGGCGGGTGAATCGGAGTGCGCGCTCCGATACGTCGGTCGCGACGACGTCGGCGACGTCGCGCCGGGCACGAAGGGCCTGGATGCCGCATCCCGTGCCGACGTCGAGCGCACGCGAGACCGGGGTCGGCAGCTGCAGGCCGGCGAGCGTCAGCGAGGCCGCACCGACGCCCAGGACGTGGTCTTCGGGGAGGGCGCCGCCGAGCGCAGCCTCGTCGAGGTCGCTCGCGATCCACCACTGTCCCGACCCGCGGTCGTCGGCGAACGACTGCGGACGGATGATCGCGCGCGGACTCACCATTCCCTCGTCGAGCTCCGCGAGGGTGAGACGCGACAGTCCTGCAGCGCCGGTGCGGGGCAGCGCCGCGTCGACCGAGGTCGCAGGCTGCGGCATCCCGAGCACGAAGAGGCGGCCCAGCACCGCGAGCGGGTCGACGCGATCGCCCAGCGCGCGCACCGCGGGACCGCGGAGCCCTCGTGCGATCGCGGTGTCGGCCGTCGCACCCCAGGCGCCACGCAGGGCGCCGGAGGTGAAGCCCGCGTCGCGCAGGTCGGCCGCGAGCAGCGCGCACAGACGGGGGTCGGGTTCGGGGAGCACCGGTCCATTCAACCCCCTCGCCTAGCCGACCACGCGCGATCCGCACCCGCCCGCGGGCGCGGCACGGGGTGCTCCGAGGGTCGGACCGTAGAATCGCAGCAGATCGTGCGGTCATGAATCGCACAGGAGCGAACCTCACATGACCGTCACCTCCCCGACACCGGGAAAGACCGCGCCACGACCGAGCGTCCTTCGACTCGGCATCGGCAGGCGTCTGCGCGGCGTGCTCGCGACCGCCACGCTGCTCGTGCTGGCGGCGCCGCTCGCCGCCGCTCCCGCATCCGCCGTGCCCGCGTTCGCCATGTCGACGCAGCCTGCCCCCACTCCCACACCGACGTCGGATGTGCCGAGCGGTGAGACGGTCTTCACGCTCTCTCCTGTCGCCAACGGCACCGTGCGACCCGGAGAAGGGCTCGCGGTCTCGGTCATTCTGCAGAACGGCACGTCGGTGGCGACCGGCCCCGCGACGGTCACCCTCTCGCTGGGGACCGCGCCATTGCGCGACCGTGCGGCACTGACCGCCTGGCTCGCCGGAGAGACCGCCGGAGTTGCGCTCAGCCCGGTCGGCTCGACGACTCTTGCGGCGGTGCTGCCGGGCTCCGAACAGGTGGACGGCATCGTCCTCGCGCCCGGCGACCCCGTGCTTGCCGGACGCGCGCCGGGCGTGTACCCGCTGTCGGCGACGTACGAGTCGGCGGACGGCCAGGTCGTGTCGACGAGCGCGATGATCGTCCCCGGCCAGGGCACGGCCGAAGTGGGCATCGGCGTGGTCGTGCCGATCACCGCGGGTGCGATCACAGACGGACTGCTCACCCCCCTTCAGCTGGCCGGGCTCACCTCTCCGGCGGGCGCGCTCACCGACCAGCTCGACGCGGTGGAGGGCACCGCCTCGATCCTGGCGATCGACCCGGCCATCCCCGCGGCGATCCGCGCCTTGGGCACGGCCGCGCCGGTGTCGGCGACCGCATGGCTGGCGCGTCTCGAGGCGCTGCCGAACTCTCGCTTCGCGCTGCAGTTCGGCGATGCCGACGTCGTCGCGCAGCTGCAGGCCGGGCTGGCCCGGCCCCTCCGGCCGATATCCCTGCAGGCCTATATGGACCCCGCGGACTTCGTGCCCCCCGCCGATGCCACGCCGTCGCCGAGCCCCACCGCCGCCCCCACCGCGCCGGTCTACCCGACCGTCTCACAGCTCACGGACATCGGCGGCGCGCGGGAGAACGTCTACTGGCCGGGGACGGGAACCGCGACGCCAGACGTCGTGGCGACCCTCGGTGGGCTCGTCGTCGATGACCGGGAATCCGTCACCCTGGTGCCTTCCACCTCCACCGCCGCCGGAGCATCGGGCGGCACCGTGCCCGGTCGCACCGTGGCCGGCGATGCCGATCTGCTCGTGTACGACGCCGACGTCTCGAGAGAGCTCCATGACGCCTCCGTCGCGGAAGAGACGTCGGTCCGCGGCGCTCCCCTCACGGCGGCGGCCGCCTATCTGGCTTTCGCCGTCGCCGAGACCGGCGGAGAGCCGGTCATGGTGACCGTCGATCGCGGAGAAGACCGCTCCCGGGTGGCGCTGCGCACCGCGATCACCTCGGCCGCTCAGGCACCGGGAGTCACGCCGCTCACGCTCGGGAGCATCGCGGCTCGGATTCCCGCCGCCGTCGAGATCGCCGACGCCCCGACCGACCAGGCGCGTGTGGACGCGGCATCCGCTCTCAGTTCCGAAGAGGCGTCACTCACGCGATTCGCGACGATCCTCGACGACGTGACCCTGCTCACCGGCCCGGAGCGGGCCGAGATCCTTCAGATTCTGGGCCTCGCATGGCTGCCCGATCCGGAGGGCTGGCAGATGTCCCTCGAGGCCCACCGTGTGGCGACGGCGACCACGCTCGACAGCGTGGGCATCCTTCCGCCCAGTCCGATCAACCTCTTCAGCGCCGGTGCGCCGATCCCGATCTGGGTGCGCAACGACCTGCCCTACCCCGCGAACGTCGTGCTCTACGCGACCCCCGACGACCTGCGGCTGGACGTCGCCAAGGCGACCGAGGCGACCGTCGGCCCGCAGAGCAACACCCGCGTCCAAGTGCCCGTGCAAGCACGCGTGGGCAATGGCGAGGTGTCAGTCCAGCTGCAGCTGCGCAGCCGGACGCTCGAGCCGATCGGCGCGCCGCAGGTCGTCGAGGTGAACGTTCGCGCCGACTGGGAGGGCATCGGCCTGACCGTGCTGTCCATCCTCGTCGGCGGCTTCCTCGTGCTCGGCATCATCCGCACCGTGCTGCGGCTGCGGGCACGTCGGGCGCGCGGCCGGCAGGCGGAGCACAGCGCCGACGCAGAAGCGCAGGACGACGCGGGTGACGCGGGTGCGACGGATGCCGCGGCCCCGACCGCGGGTCGCGAGGACACGCGGTGAGCGGCATCGGCCGGGCCAGCGTCCTGATCGGGGCGGGCACGATCGTCTCGCGCCTCACCGGGTTCTTGCGCGCGGTCGTCCTCGTCTCCGCGGTCGGCGCGACCACCAGCGCCGGCAACGCGTTCGCGATCGCGAATCAGCTCCCCAACAACATCTACACGATCATCTCGACCGGACTGCTGACCGCGGTGATCGTGCCGCAGATCGTGAAGGCGGCCCTTCACGACGACGGCGGACGCGCGTTCGTCTCGAAGCTCTTCACGCTGGGAACGGTCGTGCTGCTGGCCGTCACCGCCCTCGCGACCGTCGCCTCGCCGTGGCTGGTGCAGCTCTACGCGCCCGGGTTCCCGCCCGAGCAGCAGGCGCTCGCGACCGCGTTCGCCTACTGGTGCATGCCGCAGATCCTGTTCTACGGACTGTATGCGCTGGTCGGCGAGGCCCTGAATGCCCGGCGCATCTACGGGCCGTTCACCTGGGCCCCCATCGTGAACAACATCGTGTCGATCGCGGGCTTCCTCGTCTTCATCCTGCTGTTCGGCTCCGGAGACGCCGTCGACGAGTGGTCGCCGGCGATGATCGCGACACTTGCCGGCACCGCGACCCTCGGCATCGTCGTGCAGGCGGTGATCCTGCTGATGTTCTGGCCGCGCACCGGCCTGCACGTGCGCCCCGACTTCCGCTGGCGCGGAGTGGGGCTCAACCAGCTCGGACGACTGGCCGGATGGACCTTCCTCATGGTCGTCGCCGGCCAGCTCGCGGGGCTCGTCCAATCCCGTGTGCTGTCGGACGCCGCCCAGGACTATCCCGGAGTCCTCGTCACGCAGAATGCGTGGCTGCTCTTCATGCTGCCGTACTCGATCATCGTCCTGTCGATCGGCACCCCCTACTTCACGCAGCTCGGCGAGCATGCCGCGGCGGGCCGCGACGACGACGTGCGCGGCGACATCGGGCGCAGCATCCGCACCCTCGGCGTGTTCATCGTGATCGCCACCGCGGCCCTTGCCGTGGCATCCGTTCCCGCGTCGCGCATCTTCACCGACAGTCGCGACGAGGCGGTCGCCGCCGCGATCGTGCTCGTCTGCTTCCTCGTGAGCCTTGTCCCGCTCGCGGTGCTGTTCGTCATCCAGCGCACGTTCTACGCCTACAACGACACGCGCACACCGTTCTTCTTCACTCTCGTGCAGTGCGCCCTCGTCGTGGTCACCGCACTGGCGGCCTCCGCCCTGCCGCTGGAGTACCTCGCGGCCGGCATCGCACTCGGCCAGTCCTTCGCGAGCATCGTGCAGGTGGTCATCGCCACCTGGCTGCTGCACCGGCGGCTGGGCGCGCTCAACGTCGGATCATGGATGCTGTCGCTCGGCCGCTTCACTCTCGCCGCGATCCCGGCGGCCGCGGCCGGATGGCTCACCTTCCTGCTGCTGGGCGGGGTGGATGGCTGGACGGTATCGGAGAAGCTCCTCGGCGCGGTCGGGGCGGCCATCATCGGCACTGTCGCCATCGCCGTCTACGCGGGCTTCCTGGCGCTCCTGCGCGCTCCGGAGCTCGGACCGGCGATCGCACTGGCCCGGCGGGTGCTCCCCGGCGGTCGCTGACACTCCCAGCAACCGGCCACCTGGGCGGAATGCCCCGCGGCTACCATGTGTTGAAGCATCCGGAGCTACGAAAGAGGGGGCGCACGTGCGTCAGGTCATCATCATCGGGTCGGGTCCGGCAGGCTTTACCGCTGCGATCTATGCAGCGCGCGCCAACCTCGAGCCGCTGGTCGTCGCCAGTTCGGTCGAGGTCGGCGGCGAGCTCATGAACACCACCGACGTGGAGAACTTCCCGGGCTTCCCCGACGGCATCCAGGGCCCCGAGCTCATGGAGAAGATGCAGAAGCAGGCCGAGCGCTTCGGCGCGGAGGTCCTGTACGACGACGTGGTCGAGCTCGATCTGGCCGGCGCGGTCAAGACGGTGAAGCTCGGCAGTGGCGCGGTGCACGAAGCCTCATCCGTGATCTTCGCCACCGGCTCCGCCTACCGCAAGCTGGGACTGCCCGGCGAGGAGCGCCTCTCCGGGCGTGGCGTCTCCTGGTGCGCGACGTGCGACGGCTTCTTCTTCCGCGAGCGCACGATCGCCGTGGTCGGGGGCGGAGACTCCGCGATGGAAGAGGCGACCTTCCTCACGCGGTTCGCTTCCAAGGTCTACGTCATCCATCGCAAGGACTCGCTGCGCGCCTCGAAGATCATGCAGGAGCGCGCGTTCGCGAACGAGAAGATCGAGTTCGTGTGGAACACCCAGGTCGTCGACATCCTGGGCGAGGATGCGGTCACGGGCGTGCTTCTGCGCTCCACCGTCGACGGCTCCACGCGGGAGCTTCCGCTCGAGGGCTTGTTCGTCGCGATCGGCAACGACCCGCGCACGCACCTCGTGCACGGCAAGCTTGAACTGACCCCGGAGGGCACCATCTGGGTTCACGGCCGTTCGTCGCGCACCTCCGAGCCCGGCGTCTTCGCCGCAGGCGACGTGGTCGACCCGACCTACCGTCAGGCGGTCACCGCTGCCGGAAGCGGCACGGTCGCGGCACTGGATGCCGAGCATTTCCTCGCGGCTCTCGAGCAGTCCGGCGAGCCGCAGGTGGCCGAGGCCATCGAGATCGCCACCGAGACGCCGAGTCGGGCGACCGACCAGGCGGAGACCGGCGTTCCCGCAGCCTGAAAGTCCCCCGAGCGCCGGAACAATCCGGCACGGGGCGCTGTTCCGATCAATAACGACTTCCGAACAAGGAGAAATGAACATGACCGCCAAGGCGACGACATCCGCGACCTGGGAGCAAGACGTCCTTCAGGCCGAAGGCCCCGTTCTCGTCGACTTCTGGGCCGCGTGGTGCGGACCGTGTCGTATGGTCGCGCCGATTCTCGATGAGATCCAGGCGGACAACCCCGACAAGATCACGGTGCTCAAGCTCAACGTGGACGAGAACCCCGATCTCGCGATGAAGTACCAGATCACGTCGATCCCGGCGATGAAGGTCTTCAACAAGGGACAGGTTCAGACCACGATCATCGGCGCCAAGCCGAAGTACGCGATCGAGCAGGACCTCGCCGCCTACCTCGCGTGATCGTCTGACACTTCTTCGAGAGTCCCCGGTCGCCCTTTCAGGGAGATGACCGGGGATTTTCTCGTATATGCGATTATCGGCATCATCGTCTTCCGAAGGAATTTCGCGCAGACTGTCGATCTGCGCCGTTTTCGTTCGACGCACAGGGTGAGGCAGGCGATCCAGCCCCTCCGAGCACTGGTTCGTACATCGAGAAGGAGCACGAAGATGCGTTACATGCTGATCATGCAGGTCGAGCCCGAAGCGGCCGCGCAGGCCGCCGAAGACCTGGACATGGAGCACGTGGTCGCCGTGATGGGCGCCTACAACGAAGACCTTCAGAAGGCCGGGGTCTTCCTCACCGCGGAGGGCCTCAGCGACGCAAGCGACGGCTTCCGCGTCGACTTCTCGTCTACGCCGCCCGTCGTCACCGACGGACCCTACGCGGAGGCCCGCGAGGTCTTCACCGGATTCTGGATCCTCGAGGTGGCCAGCCGGGAGGAAGCCGAGCACTGGGCGAAGAAGTGCCCCCTCGGTCCCGGAGTCAGCCTCGAGGTGCGCCGGGTGAACGAGTTCTCCGACATCGAGCTGCCGGACGACAACGAATGGCTGCAGAAGGCACAGGAGTGGCGCGCTGCCCAGGCGTGAGCTCAGGTCGCGTCGACCCGCACCGCCGCATCCCAGCGGCGGTGCGGGCTTTCGTCGCCGATGAGCCGCCACACCGCCTTGGTCAGCGGCGGGTAGTCCAGGGCGATCTGACGCAGCACCCGGTAGTGGCGGGCCGCGTTGGGTCGCGAGCCGCCGTTGGCCGCGATGTTCTCGGCTCGCAGGATGAAGACGACGAGTTCGTCGACGGTCGGCAGATCTTCCATGAACTCCCATGGATCCTCACCCGCGCGCAGCCTTTCGTGCACGAGGGCCGACAGCTCGTCGGCTGCCTCGGCCCGGAGAAGCTCGAGACTCGCCCGTCGCCTCGGGCCCTCGTCGTGCGTCGCCATTCATCCAGCGTACGACGCGCTGAGGTCCTCGGCGTTCGTCCCGCGCCTACAGTGGGAGCATGACCGACGCCGGTGCGATTCGGGCCGTCGAGGCGGTCTGGCGCGGCGAGTCGGCTCGCATCGTCTCCGCGCTGACCCGCCACACCGGTGACTTCGGGTGGGCGGAGGATCTCGCCCAGGACGCCCTGCTGGAGGCCGTCGCGAGGTGGCCGACCGCCGGCATCCCCGACAATCCCGGTGCGTGGCTGCTCGCCGTGGCGAAGCGGCGCGCCATCGACGGCTGGCGTCGTCGAGAGCGGCTCACCGATCGCGAATCGCTCATGGCGGGCGACCTGCGCATCCTCGAGGAGGGGGACGCCGTCCCCGAACTCGGCGACCCCGACCGGATCGACGACGACGTGCTGCGCCTCGTGTTCGTGGCGTGCCACCCGGTGCTGTCCGCGGAGGCCCGGCTGGCCCTGACGCTCCGCACCGTCGCGGGGCTCACGACCGAGCAGATCGCGCGGATGCTGCTCATGACGGTTCCGGCCGTCCAGCAGCGGATCGTGCGCGCGAAACGGGCGCTGACCGACGCAGCGGTGCCGTTCGAGGTTCCCGGTCGCGCGGATCGGCCGGCGCGCCTCGCGAGCGTTCTGCAGGTGATCTACCTGCTGTTCACGGAGGGCTACGCCGCCGGCGACGGGCGGCATCCGATCCGACCCGACGTCGCGCGCGAGGCGGTCCGGCTCGCTCGTCAGCTCGCAGCCCTCATGCCTTCCGAGCCTGAGGTGCCGGCGCTCATCGCCCTCATGGAGTTCCAGTCCTCCCGCTTCGCCGCGCGCGTGGACGCCGACGGGCTGCCGATCACGCTCGCCGATCAGGACCGTCGGCGCTGGAACAGGTCGGCGATCGCACGAGGCAGCGAGGCCCTCCGCCGAGCACAGTCCTTCGGGCGTGGGCTCGGGTACTACGGCCTGCAGGCGGCCGTCGCCGAGTGCCACGCGGTGGCGCCGGGCGCGGATCGGACGGACTGGGCTCGCATCGTGCGCCTGTATGACGCGCTCCACTCCCTCACGCCGTCACCGGTCGTGCGGTTGAACCGCGCCGTCGCCGTGAGCATGATCGAGGGTCCCGAGGTCGCGCTCGGCGAGGTGGACGGCCTGGCCGCGGATCTCGCTCAGTTCCGCCCGCTGCATGCGGTGCGCGGCGAGCTGCTCGAACAGATCGGGCAGACGGATGCCGCCGCCGCCGAGTTCCTGGCCGCGGCGGCATTGCCCGGCAACCAGGCCGAAGCCACCGTGCTGCTCCGCCGCGCCGCCGCGCTCGGGCGAGGGCGGGATCAGGCCGAGCTGTAGCCGGACTCGCCGATCTCACCGAGGATGCGATTGAGATCCTGAATGCTGGCGAAATCTATGCTGATCTGGCCTTTTCTTGCCCCCAACGAGATCTTCACACGCGTGTTCAGGCGATCGCCCAGACGCTCGGCGACCTCATCGAGGTGAGCCCGGCGCGCACCGGCCTGTGGTTTCAACGGGCGCGCCCGGCCGGCATCCGGTGCCTTCGCGGCCGCCTCCGCCGCGCGCACCGAGAGGTCCTCGTTCACGATCTTGTCGGCCAGGCGCTGCATCGCGTCGGCGTCCTCGAGCGACAGGATCGCCCGGGCGTGACCGGCGGTGAGCACGCCCGCGGCGACCCGCTGCTGCACCGGGAGGGGCAGCTTCAGCAGGCGGATCGTGTTGCTGATCTGCGGGCGGGAACGGCCGATGCGACTGGCCAGCTCCTCCTGCGTGATGCCGAAGTCCGACAGCAGCTGCTGGTAGGCCGACGCCTCTTCGAGCGGGTTCAGCTCGGAGCGGTGCAGGTTCTCCAGCAGCGCATCGCGGAGCAGGTGTTCGTCGGCGGTGTCGCGGATGACCGCAGGAATCGAGGTGAGGCCGGCCTCTCGGGCGGCACGGGTGCGACGCTCGCCCATGATGAGCTCGTACGTGCCGTCACCGACGTCGCGGACGACGACGGGCTGAAGAACGCCGAACTCGCGGACACTGTGCACGAGCTCGGCCAGGTCGTCGGCGTCGAAGTGCGTACGGGGCTGACGTGGGTTCGGCACGATGGCGTGCGGGTCGATCTCCGCCAAGTGAGCGCCGGGAACCTCGATGAGGTCGGCGGCCTCCTCCGCGTCGTCGACGGGTGCTCCGGGGAAGAACACGTCGACCGGACGCCCCTCTGATGAGGTCTCGCTCGTGGGGATCAGCGCGCCGATCCCCCGGCCCAGGCCGGTTCTCTTGGCCATCAGGAGCCCCCTTCGTTCGCGGGTGCGCTGGCATTCCCGTGGTCGTTCGCATCGGCGGCCGCGGTGTCGCGGCGGATCATCTCGACGGCCGCTTCGCGGTATGCGATGGCGCCGGCCGACTGCCCATCGTAGGCGATGACGGTCTGCCCGAAGCTCGGAGCCTCAGACACGCGTACCGACCGCGGAATCACCGTCGCGAGCACCTCGTCCGGGAAGTGGTTGCGCACCTCCTCGGCGACCTGCTGCGCGAGTCGGGTGCGGCCGTCGTACATCGTCAGGAGGATCGTCGACAGTCGCAGGCGCGGATTGAGGTGCTTCTGGATCATCCGGACGGTTCCGAGCAGCTGGCTCAGCCCCTCCAGGGCGTAGTACTCGCACTGGATCGGGATGAGCAGCTCGTGTGCCGCGGCGAATGCGTTGATGGTGAGCAGGCCGAGTGACGGCGGGCAGTCGATGAGGACGAAGTCGAGTCGCTCCTGCAGGTTGCCGAGGTACTCGTCGAGGGCCGTCCGGAGGCGGTGTTCGCGGGCGACCTGCGAGACCAGCTCGATCTCTGCGCCCGCGAGGTGGATCGTGCTGGGCGCGCAGAGCAGGTTCGGCGACTCCGGGCTGGTCTGGACGATGTCTGCGATGGGAAAGTCGTCGATCAGCACGTCGTAGATGCTCGGAATGTCGGCGGTGTGCGGCACGCCCAGGGCGGTCGAGGCGTTTCCCTGCGGATCGAGGTCGATCACAAGCACCCGCGCCCCGACCGAAGCCAGAGATGCGGCGATGTTGACGGTCGTCGTGGTCTTTCCGACGCCGCCCTTCTGGTTCGAGATCGTGATCACGCGCGTCCGACCACTGAGGCGCACCGAGACGGCCTCGAGAACGCGGCGCCGTGCGGTGAGATCCGCGAGTTCGCGTGCGATCGGGCTGTCGTCGAGCGAGAAGGATGCCGGGGATTCGGCGTTCTCGGGATGTTTCACGTGAAACAGCCTCCCTTTCGCGCACCGACGGACATCGCGTTCCACTCTAGTCGCGCCGCCACCCGCGCCCCGCCCCCGCGTGGGCGCTCGGGCGCACGGACCCGCTATGTTTCACGTGAAACATGGTGGGCGGTGGTCGACTGTGGACACCAGCCCACATCAGGACCCGCCGGAGGCATCCCGGTCTCGATGTTCGATACGCACGCTAATCGATCACCGGCACCGCCGACCGGTGGTCGAGTAGGGCCGCCAGGCCCGTATCGAGACCCCGGGACGCGTTTCACGTGAAACATTCGCGGCCCCCGGTGGTCGGATAGGGCCGCCAGGGCCGTATCGAGACACCGGCACCGCCGACCGGTGGTCGGATAGGGCCGCCAGGGCCGTATCGAGACACCGCCAGAGGTATCCGGTCTTGATCTCGATACGCGCGCCGCGCGCGCTACTCGATCTCCGGGACGGCCCTCCCGCTGCTCGCGACTCCTCCACAGAGCCGCGAGTCAGCATTCTGTCACCGACTCCCGTTCCACCCACTGCAATTCAGATGCAGACGGGTCACGCTCGGAGGATGCCCTTCATG
>Ga0190272_10000751_pt1 | contig 16111 bp, 14 predicted proteins | sample Popmic504T_FD_133746 | JGI IMG/M metagenome (GOLD analysis project Ga0190272, IMG submission 133746) | Populus adjacent soil microbial communities from riparian zone of Shoshone River, Wyoming, USA - 504 T | ecosystem: Environmental > Terrestrial > Soil > Riparian zone | place: USA: Wyoming... | reverse complement strand
GTCGTCCATGCTTCGACCCAGTCGTCCTGCGTCACGCAGGTCGTGGCGTCGTCGTCATCGGCGCAGCTCTCCTGCGGGGTGCTCCAGTACCAGATGTTCTCCCAATAGGCCGTGTCGTCGGCATGCTGGGCCTCGCAGTGGCCGGGCGAGAGGGCCTCCGCCGCCTCGCAGGCCTGCGGGCTCGTCGCCGCCTCGCCAAACCACACCGTTGCCTGCGAGTTGGCCTCGGGCGACATCATGTGGTTCATCCACATGAGCATGCAGTTCGGGTGCTCGGCCTCCGAATACATCATCCAGGTGTCCGACCAACCGGTCGTCCCCTCGTCGGGCGTGATCGCCTCGACCGGCGCGCCATCTGCCTGGAGCAGGTTCACCTGGAGCGGCCAGGTGGTGCCGACCACGACGTCACCGCTCGCGTACGAGCTGATCTGGTCGGTGTAGTCCGCCCAGTACAGCGGGTCGTTGGCGTCGAGCTCCTCGAGCACGGCGATCGCCGCGTCGAACTGCTCCTGGGTGAGCTGGTACGGGTCCTCGATGCCGAGGTCGGGCTGAGTGTTCTTCAGGTACAGCGCCGCATCGGCGATGAAGATCGATGAGTCGTAGATGCTGATGTCACCGGCGTTGTCGGCGCCGTCGAAGACGGCGCTCCAGCTGGTCGGTGCCTCGGCCATCTCCTCGGTGTTGTATGCGAGCAGGTTGGGACCACGGCCGTGCGGCACGCCGTAGTTCACGCCATCGACCGTGTTGTGCGGCAGGTCCTTGAGGTCGGCGAAGACGTCGCCGTAGTTCTCGAAGATATCGGTGGAGATCGGCGCGACCAGGCCGCTGGCGATCAGCCTCGTCGTGGCGTCGCCGGAGGCCGAGATGCCGTCGTACTCGCCCGACTGGATGAGGGACACGCCGTTGTTCGAGTCACTCATGTTCGTTGCGTTGACCTCGCAGCCCGTCTCCTCCTCGAAGGGGGTGACCCAGTCAAACGCCGCGTCGGTCTGGCCGTTCTCAGCGTAGCCGGCCCAGATGACGAGGTTGAGCTCGCCCTCACCCTCGCCGATCTCGGTGATCGCGCTGGCTTCGGGGCTTCCGCCCGTATCTGTTCCGCAGGCGGTCACGATCAGGCCGATCACGACCATGAACACGGGAATGCGCAGATGCCTCATGGAACTATCTCTTCCTCCGTTTCGCCCAGTGGTTGTTGCTCGCTCGTGGCGAGGCTCAGCACGTGGCGCTGCTTCCAGATGAGCCGGACCGGCTGATCTCGGGTAGCGAGCGCCTCCATTGACGAGGTCTCCAGGTTCTGCCGCGTGACGACGAGCACACCTCCCGTCTCGAGCGCCACGATGTACCGCGTGTCAGGGCCGATGTAGACGACCTCCCGAATCCTCCCCAGGGCCGTGCCCTCGTCGGCGCCGGGAGTCTCGTCCGGATCCGCGAGCCGGATCTTCTCGGGCCGAACGGTGAAGATGCCGTCGCGCCCGATGATCGAGCGGGCGGCATGATCGGTGAGCAGGTTCGAGGTCCCGACGAATCCGGCGACGAAGGTGGTGGCGGGGTGCTCATACACGTCGGCCGGTGATCCGACCTGTTCGATTCGTCCGAGGTTGAAGACGGCCAGGCGGTCGCTCATCGTGAGCGCCTCCTCCTGGTCGTGGGTGACGTAGATGAACGTGATGCCGACCTGCTGCTGAATCGCCTTGAGCTCGATCTGCATCTCCTCGCGCAGCTTCAGGTCGAGGGCCCCGAGCGGCTCGTCGAGGAGCAGCACCTTGGGCCGATTGACGAGGGCCCGGGCGAGGGCGACGCGCTGGCGCTGGCCGCCCGACAGCTGGCCGGGACGCCGAGCCTCGTAGCCCTCGAGGCGAACCATGCGCATCGCCTCTGCGACGCGCGTCCGTCGCTCGCCGGAGGGGACGCCGCTCACGACAAGGCCGTAGCCGATGTTGTCGAGCACGCTCATGTGCGGGAAGAGGGCGTAGTCCTGGAAGACGGTGTTGACGTCCCGGTCGAACGGTGGGACGCCGGTGACGTCCTGCCCGTGGAGGCGAATCGTGCCCTCCGTGGGGACCTCGAAGCCGGCGATCATGCGCAGCGTCGAGGTCTTGCCCGACCCCGAGGGCCCCAGCATGCTGAAGAACTCGCCGTCGGCGATGTCGAGGTCGATCCCGGCCACGGCGACGACGTCGCCGAACCGCTTGACGATGCCCTCGAGGCGGACAGCAGCCTCCCTGCCTCCGCCCGAATCCCCTCCGATCCTTGCCCTCGGCTCGACCGCCACCGGCACCTCGTGCTGCCGCACGACGCCGCGCCGATGGCTCGGTCCACCGGCATCCGTCACGTCGCTCGCAGAGTGCGCACTATCCGGTTTGCGTGGTTCGAGTGTCAAGCGCGTTCGACGCATTCCGCGGGATCGGCCGCGATCTGCGCCGGGATTCGTGCAGGGACGGCCCCGACGGCACCGGAATCGCCGGTCGGGCGGCGCTCCCCTGCCTGCGCTAGAGTCCGCCGATGCCACCGTTTGGGATCGCCGCCGGCGTCGTTTCGGCTCTCTCGTTCGGCGCCGGCGACTTCGCCGGCGCCGTTGCGGCGCGGCGCGCGGGTGCACTCGTCGTGGTCGCCGGCGCGCACTTCGTGGGCCTGGTGGCACTGCTCGTCGGCGTGCTCATCGTCCGGCCGGAGATGCCAGGAGCCAGCGCCATTGCGCTCGGCATGGCCGCCGGAGTGGCCGGCGTCATCGGCCTGGCCGCGCTGTACCGCGGCATGTCGCTTGGCAGCATGGGCATCATCACCTCCCTGAGCGGGGCTGGCTCCCTGGCGATCCCGCTGGTGGCCGGGGCCGTCCTGGGCGCCTCGATCACGCCGATTCAGCTCCTGGGCGTCGGGTGCGCCGCCGCAGCCGCTGCGGCGGCGAGCGGCGCGTCCAGGGATGAGCTGGGACGCCGTGCGCTGGCGCTGGCAGCCGTGGCCGCGGTCGCCTTCGGCGCCTGGTACGTGCTGATCGACCTGGCCGCGCGCGCCGGCGACCCGCTGTGGGCGCTCGTGTTCAGCCGCGCGACGTCGGCCACCATCGCGACCGCGATGGCGTTCGGCCGCCTGGATCGCTCCACGTTTCCGATCGGGATCGTGATCGCGGCCGGCCTGCTCGACGTGGGAGGCAATGCCTTCTACGTGGTAGCCCGCGATCTCATCCCGATCGGCCTGGCTGCCGCGCTGAGCGGCCTCTACCCGGTGGTGACGATGATCCTGGCACGCGTCATTCTCGGCGAGCGGCTGCCTCGGCTGGGCCAGCTCGGCGTCGCGCTGGCCCTGCTGGGGATCGTCCTGATCTCCGCGGGCGGCTGAGGTCGACCGCTCCGGTAAGCAGGTGGTAAGCGGCTGGTAAGGGTCCGTCGGGTCCCATGTCGGCCCCTGCCACGCGCGACGCCGGTCGCGCGGCCGGGTCGAACGGGAAGGACAGTCTTATGTTTCCCCGATGGCTCCGGAACCCCCTGCTCTGGTCTCCATGTGCAGCCCTCGTGGCCCAGCTCATCCTGGCGGGCGTCGTCGCGGCCGTGACCGGTGGAGGAGACTTCCCGATACGTCGCTAGGTCTCGGCCGCGGCGGTAGAATATCCGCCCGCCCCCACCTCAGCGAGTCGTCCACCACCGCATGACCTGGGACCGTGTCGAAATCGTCGAGCGCCAGCTCGACCGCTATCTCGACTCCGCGCAGCCGGCGGCCACGCGGCTCGAGCCCACTGCCCCGCTTCGGGAAGGCGGCGAGCTCGCCGTTGCCACGGCACTCGCGCTGTTCGAAGACCAGGTGGCGTCGCGTCAGCTCGACGTGGCCGCGCGCGAGCTGAAGAAGACGAACCGCAGCTTCTACACCATCAGCTCCGCCGGTCACGAGAACAACGCGGTTGTAGGCGCGCGACTGCGAATCGACGATCCGGCGTTCCTCCACTATCGGTCAGGCGGGTTCATGCTGGCGCGATCCCGCCAGCTGCCTGGCAGCACGCCGATCCTGGACACGATGCTCGGTGTCGTCGCATCCAGCGAGGACCCGATCAGCCAGGGCCGCCACAAGGTGTGGGGCAGCCACGCCATGTGGGTTCCGCCGCAGACGAGCACCATCGCGAGTCACGTCCCGAAGGCGATGGGCCTCGCCTTCAGCCTCGCGCGCGCCAAGCGTCTCGGGGTTGCCAGCGGCCTCCAGCGCGACGCGGTCGTGGTCTGCTCGTTCGGCGATGCAAGCGCCAACCACGCCACCGCCCTGTCGGCGATCAACACCGCTCGGTACGCGGTCCGCCTGGGCCTGCCGATGCCGCTTCTCCTGGTGTGCGAGGACAACGACACCGGCATCAGCGTTCCGACACCGGAGGGATGGATCGCGGCGACCTTCGGCAACCAGCCGCACCTGGAGTACGTCCCGGCTGAAGGCGAGCTGGACGAGGTGTGGGACGCGGTCGGCAAGGCGGTCGACCACGTGCGCCGGCATCGGCGGCCTGTCCTCCTGCACCTCCGCACCGTGCGCCTGTGGGGGCATGCCGGCAGCGACGCGGAGCAGGCCTACCGGTCCCTCGGCGAGATCGAGTCGGTCGAGGCTCGAGACCCGATCCTCCGCAACGCTCGACGCCTGATCGAATCCGGCGCAGCCGCCCCTGACATGCTTCGCGACCTCGTGCGCGAGACGCGCGCCCGCGTCATGGCGGTGGCGGAGGAGGCGGCACGGCGGCCGCGCCTCCAGACGACCGACGAGGTCGTCTCCCCGATGGCGCCGTACCACCCCGAGCGCGTGGCGCTCCGAGCCGCGATCCCGCTCGCCACGAACGACGAACGTGTCGCGTCCTTCGGCGCGTCGCTCCCCGAGGACGCCACGGCGCCGACGGGGCGGACGCTTGCCGCAGCGCTCAACGCGGCCCTCGCTGACGAGCTCCTGCGCCGGCCGGAGCTGGTCATCTTCGGCGAGGACGTCGGCCGCAAGGGTGGCGTGTACAACGTCACCAACGGACTGCAGCGCCGGTTCGGGCAGGGCCGGGTGTTCGACACGCTGCTCGACGAGACGAGCATCCTCGGCATCGCCCAGGGCGCCGCGCAGATCGGTCTGCTGCCGGTGCCCGAGATCCAGTACCTGGCCTACGTCCACAACGCGCTGGATCAGATTCGCGGTGAGGCCGCCTCGCTCCAGTTCTTCAGCTCCGGCCAGTTCCGCAACCCGATGGTCGTCCGCCTACCCGGGCTTGCCTACCAGAAGGGCTTCGGCGGGCACTTCCACAACGACAACAGCATCGGCGCGCTGCGCGACATCCCCGGGCTCGTGATCGCCGCCCCGTCCCGCGGCGACGATGCGGCACGCATGCTGCGCGGGGCCGTCGCCATGGTAGCGGAGGACGGCCGGGTCGTCGTCTTTATCGAGCCGATCGCGCTCTATCACGAGAAGGACCTCCACGCCGATGGCGATGGCGGCTGGCTGAGCGACTATCCACCTCCACCCGCGGTGCTGCTCCCGGGGGAGGTTGGCCTCCACGGTCCGGCCGACGGTGATGCCGACGTCCTGTTGATCAGCTACGCGAACGGGCTGCGGCTGAGCCTCCAGGCCGCCCAGCGCCTCGCCGACAACCACGACCTGCGGGCTCGGGTTCTCGACCTGCGCTGGCTCAATCCGCTCCCGACCGAGGCGATCCGCGCGCACGCGGCCGAGGTCGGGACGGTGGTCGTGGTCGACGAGTGCCGCGCCACCGGCGGCGGCGTGGCCGATGCGATCGTCGCGGACCTTGCCGAGCACCGTATCGGGCGCCGGCTGAGCTCCGTCCGGGCAGTCGACTCCTTCGTGCCGCTCGGCCCGGCCACCTCGGCCGTCCTGGTCGGGATCGACCAGATCGTCGCAACGTCGGTGGCCGCGGTGAGCAGGCGGCGGCGCCAGGCTTCCGCCTCGTCGCGCTCGTGAGCCGCGCTGCCGTCGCCTTCCCTGCGAGGGGCTCGTACGGTCCCGCATCGCTCGGGTCGTTGCCGCCCGCCCACCCGTGGGTGCGTCGCGCCGACCAGCTCCGCCGGGAAGCCGCGCTGCCGCCCCTCTCCGACCTGGACCGTGCCCCGGGCTTCGACCCGGCCGTGCACCTTCGATCGGCGAACGCCTCGCCGCTGACGTTCCTGTGCGGGCTGCTCGACGCGGAGCGCATCGCCGGTGATCACGAGGTCGTGGTCGTGGTTGCGAGCTCGACGGGCTGGTACACGGCCCTCGCGGCATCGGGCGCGCTCGAGTTCGATGACGCCTTCCGCCTGACGCAGACGATGGCGCTCCTGGCCGAGGAGCCGATCGTCGACGACGATCCGGGCGGGCAGCTCATCTATCCGCTGACCGACGACCAGTGGCGCATCGATCCGATGCACGCCTCGACGCTCGAGGCGGCCCTGACGGAGCATGGGGCCGGCAACGGCCACGCCCCCGGGGTGACCCGAGCGCTCGAGCTCGGTGCCTTCAGCGTGCTCAGCGGCAGTGATGCCGGGTTGGATCGCCTCGCGGCCGCCCTGCCGCCGGTGCAGGTCGGCACTCGACGCTTCCCGTTGCGGCCGGCCATGCAGGAGGCCTGGCACACGCCGCTCCGGGCGGAGGCAGCCACTCGGGCCGCCGAGCTCCTGGACAGCATCACCTGGTCGGCGCCAAACGTCACGCTCATCGACGGCCGGGGCGTGCGCTTCACCCCCTACTCGACCGATCCCGCCGAGCTTGCGCGGCAGACCGTGCTCGAGCAGCCGATCAGCACGTACGACTTCGCGCGCAGCATGCGGGTCGCATTGCGGGACTATGCGCCGGACGTGATCCTGCTTCCAGGCCCGGGCGCGAGCCTCGGCGAAGTGAGCGCGCAGCTCATCGTCGCGGAGGGCTACCGCGGTATCCGCACCCGAGCCGACCTGGAGGCGGCCCAGGCGAGCGAGACACCGATCCTGCTCTCGATGCGCCGGTGATCGAGCGCGGCATCACGCTGCGCGGACCGATCCACCTCGGGCAGACGCTCGGCCCGCTGCGCCACGGCCTTGGTGATCGCACCATCCGCCTCTCGCACGACGAGGCGTGGCTGGCGGCACGAACTGCCGCTGGTCCCGGCACGCTTCACATCCGCTCGCTCGGGGCATCGGTCATCCGCGCACGCGCCTGGGGCGACGGCGCAATGAGCCTGCTCGACTCGCTGCCGGACCTGCTCGGAGAAGACGACGAGCCCGACCTTCTCGTCGCACATCACCCGATCATCCGCGACCTGCAGCGGCGGCATCCCGGCCTGCGCCTCCCGCGCAGCGGGCGCGTGCTCGACGCCCTCGTCCCATCGGTCTTCGAGCAGAAGATCACCGGCACCGAGGCGTTTCGTGCCTATGCGGCGCTCCTGCGCGCGTATGGCGAGCCGGCTCCCGGACATGGGGACCTCCTTCTGCCACCACGAGCCGCCGTCCTGGCGGCTCTCCCCTACCACGCCTTCCACCCGATCGGCATCGAACGCCGGCGCGCCGAGGTCGTCCGGCGCGCAGCCACGCGCGCGGACTGGCTGGAGGCCTCGACGAGTGCGGATGAGGCCACGCGCAGGCTGACGTCGCTGCCGGGGATCGGTCCATGGACCGCCGCCGAGGTCGTCCGTTCCGCCTTCGGCGACCCCGATGCGGTCAGCGTCGGCGACTATCACATCCCCAGCGCGGTGGCATGGGCGCTGGCGGGCGAGCCGCGCGCCGATGACGCACGCATGCTCGAGCTGCTCGAGCCGTATCGCGGACAGCGCGGCCGGGTGCAGCGATTGCTCGAGGTGGGTCGCATCGTTGCGCCGCGCTATGGGCCCCGTGTGGCACCTCGCCGCATCGCCACCATCTGATGAAGATCGCGCTGGCCACGGTCGGCACCACCGGCGATATCCGGCCCTTCGCGATCCTGGCCAGTGCGCTCGTCGATCGGGGGCATGCCGTGACCGCGGTCACCTGGCCCGTGCACCGAGCGGCCATGGCGCGCCCCGGGGTCCGCGTCGAGCTGGCCGGCCCGCATGCCGATCCGGAGCTGATCGAGGCCGCTGCCGCCGACGCGGCCGCACTGGGCCCGATGGGGCAGGTTGCCGCGCTACGCGACTTCCACCTTGCCGATGGTGCCGCGCACTACCGCCGCCTGCGCGAGCTGCTCCCCGGCCACGACCTCGTCCTGCTGCACGGAATCCACGCGCTGGCACATGCCGCCGTGCTCGACGACGGGCTGCCGTGGGCGAGCGCCGCCTTCGATCCGGTCCTCCTTCCCACCGCAACGGCTCCGCCTCCCGGCATGCCAAGCCTCGGGCCGCTCAATCGCGCCGCCTGGTGGATGCTGGGCCGAGCACTCGCGCGCGCCGGCCGTCCACTCGACCAGCTGCTGGCCCAGGCGGGCAGCGCCCAGCGCGGTCTGCCCCTCTTTCGGGCGCGCTCCGCGGAGCTCCACATCGTCGCCGCGTCACCGTCGATCATCGTGGTGCCGCCGGACCTCCCGCCGGGCACCGCCGTGACCGGCGCGTGGACCGAGCGGTCGGCGCCCCGACCGCTCGCCGCTGACCTCGAGAGCTTCCTGGCGGCAGGCCAGCCACCCGTCGTCATCACGTTCGGCTCGATGCGCGGCTTCCCGCCGGCCGAGCTCCGCACGGCGGTGGATCTGCTGCTCGCCGCGGGGCGGCGGGTGGTGGTCCAGGGACCGCTGGACGTGGGTCTCAGCTCGCCGAACCTGACCGTGGCCGAGGTCGTCGACCACCGTGCGCTCTTCCCTCGTTCCGCACTCGTCGTACATCACGGGGGCGCCGGTACGACGCACGCCGTGGCCGTGGCCGGGGTGCCGTCGGTCGTGGTCCCACACGTCGGCGACCAGCGCTACTGGGCGGAGCGCCTCCATCGGTTGGGTGTCGCCCCCGATCCGCTGCCCCTGGCTCGCATCTCCGGGGAACGCCTGGCGGCCGTGGCGCTGTCGACCGCAGCCGATCGTGAGGCCGGAGCAGCATCACGTGTCCTTGCGGAGGCCGTGAACGCCGACGATGGCCTGGCAACGAGCATTGGTCTTCTGGAGCGAGCGCAGCCCTAACCCATGGGCCGCTTCCGTGCTTGGGCGCCTTGGGTGCCACGGCGCGAAGGTGGGCGGCCGCACGCTCGATCCAGCGGCGGGTCGCGCCGACGTCAGCGGCGACGTCGGGCGGAAGGGTCGTGGCGTCCCCGGCAGGATTCGAACCTGCGACCGGCCGCTTAGAAGGCGGCTGCTCTGTCCACTGAGCTACGGGGACCTCGATCCGCGCCGGGACGATACTCCAATCGGGGCCGGCGAGCCCGACGAGACAGCGAGGGCGCGAATGGCCGACAATACGCGCGCCGTCCATTCCATCTGGAGCCCAGGAACCGATGCGCGACACCGAGCGACCCCGGATCAGCGTGATCAACGACAACGCCGACTTCCTCGAGCTGATGTCCGCCATCCTCGACGATGACGCCGGCTACGACGTGACCGTCTTCAGCGGCGAGTCGACGTCGATCGCGGACATCGCCACAGCCGATCCGGACCTGATCATCGTCGACCTCCTCCTGGGCGGCGCGTCCGGCTGGGAGATCGTCGCCCTGGCCCGCGCCGATGCGCGCCTCGCCCCCGTTCCGATCGTCATCTGCTCGGCAGACGTGATCGCCCTCCGCGATCGGGAGGCAGAGCTCGAGACCATCGGCAACGTCCACGTCCTCGCCAAGCCGTTCGGGATCGACGAGGTCACGGGCCTCGCCGAGCGGCTCATCGGGCGTGGACAGCCGGTCGCCAGGTAGGCAGGCGAGCATGGCCGACGAGCCGTTGATCACGCCGGTGCAGCTGCAGCGCACCCAGATCGATGCCGACCGCGAGCTGCTGCGCGACGAGGACCTCCTCAACGAGGAGCATCTGCGCCGCATGGACCAGGTGCTCCTGCGCCGCAACCTCGACCACGTGCGCATGTTCAGCCGGAAGCTCAGCCTGGAGCTCCAGCAATACGTCCACCTCTACACGCCGGAGGCGAACGAGCTGCGCCGGCGCATCGAGAAGTACATGGTCATGGAGCGCATGGTCGAGCGCGAGATGGCTCGCCGCCACACGTACTGATCGGCACGTAGAGAGGCCCCGATCCGACGAGCGGACCGGGGCCGATGACGCCGTGGCTTCCACGGAAGCCCCGAGAGCAACCCCGTCAGGCGACCGCGCCCTGTGGCTCGATGCGTGGCGTCGTCGTGCTTCGGTTGGCGTCGGCTTCAAGCTGCTCGGCCACCCCGGCCAGCACGGCCCGCGCCCAGCCTGCGAGCCTGGGCATCTCGAACAGCGAGAACGTGAGCCCGCGCGCCGCGAGCTGGTCGTGATCCCAGCCCTGGTACTCGCGGCGTGCCGCGACGGCGCACATCTCGTCATACAGCTCCGGCCATGACGCTCCATGCCGCTGATGGCAGTAGCGGATGAATGCGATGAGGTCGGGGGCGGGTAGCTCCCCCGCGGTTCCGGTCCGCGATGCGGCGCCGGACAGCAACGACCGCTGGGTCATGCGATGGCACCCCTCCGTGTGCGTGGGCACTATGTGGATGTGGATGATGACGTCGGCCCCGGCCTTCAGACGACTGCGCAGGACCGGTGCGGATCGTAGGACGCTCGGCCCCCTGAACGGAAGGGGTCTGTCCACCAACTTGTCCACATCATGCTGAATCCGGCGCCCAAACGGTGGACACAGTGCCTGCGCGAGAGGTCGGGCCTCCCTGATCGGCACCGCCCGCCATGGCCGGCAGCAGGATGACGGTGTCGGTCTCGCCGAGGGCGGTCGCCAGGCCGTCCCGATGGCGCACGTCGTCGGCATTCACATAGACGTTGACGAACGTCGACAGCTTGCCATCGGAGGTCAGCCGGTCGTGCAGCGCCGGGAAGCGGGCGAACAGCGCGTCGAGCGCGGCGCCCACCGTCGCCCCTTCCACCTCGAGCTGCCTCGCCCCGTCGACGACGTCGCGGAGGACCGGTGGGATCCGAACCTTGACGAGGGGAGCTCCCCCGTCCTGCACTGAGCTCGTCACGACACGCCCTCCCGGGTGGCCCACGCCGCAAACGCGTCGAGCGACGGTTCGATCACGTCGCGCGCCGGAGCATCGACGATCGCCTCGAGCGTCTTGAGCCCGTTGCCCGTGATGACGGCCACGACCTCATCGTCAGGCCCGACGACGCCTTGCGCGATGGCGGACTGCAGCGCGGCAATGGTCACTCCCCCGGCGGTCTCGGTCAGGATCCCCTCCGTCTCGGCGAGCAGCCGGATCGCCGCGATCGTGTCGGCATCCTCGACGGCCTCGATGCTGCCGCACGTGACCCGGGCCAGCGCGAGCGAGCGCTGGCCGTCGGCTGGGCTCCCGATGGCAAGGGATCGGACGATGGTGTCGGGCTGAGCCACCGGATGAATCGTGTCGCTGCCCGCGCCGAACGCGGTTGCGACCGGTGCGCAGCCGGCCGGCTGGCCGCCGATGTGGCGCGTCGTCGGCGCCTCGATCAGGCCGACCCTGGCGAGCTCGTCGAAGCCGCGACGAAGCTTCGTGTAGAGCGATCCCGATGCGATCGGCGCCACCACGGCGTCCGGTGCCCGCCACCCGAGCTGCTCGGCGATCTCGAAGGCGACGCTCTTGGAGCCCTCGGAGTAGAACGGGCGGATGTTCACGTTGACGACGGCCCAGTTGTCGAACTCATCGCTCAGCTCCAGGCAGAGCCGGTTGACGACGTCGTACGGCCCGTCGATGCGGGCCACGCGGGCCCCCAGTGCCTCGGCCTGGGCGATCTTCGCGGGCTCCAGGTCCGCCGGGACGAGGACCACCGACTTCATCCCGTTCACGGCTGCCGTCGCAGCCACGGATGCCGCCAGGTTGCCGGTGGAGGCGCACGCGAGCGTGGTGAAGCCGAACCCACGAGCGCGTGCCGTCGCGATCGCCACGTTGCGATCCTTGAACGAGAGCGTCGGGTTGCGGGAGTCGTCCTTGATCCACAGCAGGCGCAGCCCAAGCCACGCGGCGAGGCGCGGCGCCGGAACCAGTGGCGAGAAGCCGACGGCCAGGCCGTCGAGGGGCAGCTCTTCGACGGGCAGCAGCTCGGCGAACCGCCACAGCGTTCGTGGCCGGGCAGCAATCCCCTCGCGGGTGAGCGATCCGGCGATCCGAGGGTAGTCGTAGGTGGCCTCGAGCGGCCCGAAACACTGGCTGCAGACGAATCGAGGGCCGGACGGCGCCGGGGTCAGACAGGCGCTGCAGGCGAGCCCGGCGAAGCCGGGCGTGAATGGTGTGGCCGTGGATGGCGCAGAGCGCGCGGCGATGGTCAAGACAGGTCCTTCCTCAGGCATGAGTGAGCGCGACGGCTTCGTGTGAAGCCGTGGATCCGCGGGGTCGCGGCTCGCTCGCTGGGTCGGATCTAACCGAAAGGCCGCGGAACTGGTGTTCCGCGGCCCCGAGGGCTCAAGCTGGAGCGGTGACGCTAGCGGCGTCGCGCCCAGGCTTGGCCCGCACTCCAGCGGGGCCGCCCGGGCATCGCCATGGTGAGCTCAATCGGGACCATGAGCCGACGCTAACAGCCCTGTCAAGCGCACCGCGATCCATGCGGGGCTCCTGACTCGGCGGCGCGCTTCATTCCCTGCGCCTCAGTAGTCATGTAGCGGTTGGTCAGGCCCTTGAAGATCCGACCGAACACCGGGACCAGCAGGCCCCGCATCTCGAGTGTCAGGGTCAGTCGGGAGCGGCCTTCGTCCAGCGCCTCGACACGATGGCCCGCGACGCTGGTGATCCCGCCGGACTGCTGGCGGAACTCGAAATACGACGGCGCATCCCAGGCGGTGACCTCCCAGATGCCTTCTCCCAGCCTGGGCTGCTTGAGGCGCACACGGCTGCCCGCACCGACCGGAGCGGGCGTGAGCACCTCGACCTCGTCGACCGTTTCGATCTGCTGGGGCCACGCCTCGAGGTCGCTGAGCACGTCCCACACTCGCTGCTGCGTGGCCTCGACGTCGGTGGATTGCTCAAAGCGCATGGCTGCCGGTCACCATCCGAGCGCGGATCGGGCCAGAGAAGCGAATTTGGTACCGCATACCGGATTCGAACCGGTGATCTCCGCCTTGAGAGGGCGGTGTCCTAGGCCTCTAGACGAATGCGGCACGGGTCGCTGAGAACGCGCCCGAGTCTACCAAGCGCCTCCGAGCCGATGCAAACCAGGCCTAGTGGCGGGCGCCGACCGGCGTGCCCCCGGCGGATGCGGCCGCCATGGCCGGCCTTCGCTCCTCGAGCCAGCCGAGCACGCTCTGCGCGACCTCCGGCCAGCTCCGGGCGCCCATGACCAGCCCGAAGTGGCTCGCCGACGGGAAGTACTCGTAGCTCGCGCCGAGCAGGTCGGCAGTCCGACGTGCCTCGGTCGGATGGATCACGTCGTCCAGCCCTGCTCCGATGACGAGGCTCGGGGTGTTCACGAACCGAGACGCGTCGATCGGGACGCCCCGCATCCGCTCCCGACGGGCCGGTCCCGACTCCCGCGCGCCGGCCAGCAGCTCTGACATCTTCTCGATCTCGTCGTCCTCCATGTCCGGCATCCGCGCACGGAGCTCATCGCGCGAGCCCGTCCAGCCCCACCACGCGGCGTCGTACATGGCCGGGACCGCTCGGAGCTCGTGCTCGTCCGGCCTGCGCGGGAGAGCGTCGGCGGGCGGCGACGGAGCGAGGAGCACGAGACCGAGCGCCGGATGACGCTCGGCGTGCATGAGGGCGGCGAGCGCGCCGATCCCCCACCCGATGAGGACCGCCGGCCGCCCGATCTGGCGCAGCGCGACGCCGATGTCGTCGGCGTAGTCACGCATGGTCGTGTCGGACAGGTCCGCGACGTCGCTGGTGAAGTGGCCGCGCAGGTTGACGGCGTGTGCCTCCCAGCCACGCTCGGCGAGGTACGCGGCGACCTCTGTCCACAGCCACGAGCCGGTCAGCGCGCCGTGAACCAGGAGCAGCGGCGGCTTGCGGCTGCGTCGCTCGGGCTGGTGGGTCTCGAGGTGAATGCCCTCGGGCTCGATGAACACCTCGTCGCGCTTGATCGCCTGCACCATGGGTGGCTCGTCAGTCCTCCAGCGGGTTGAAGACCATGCCGGTCAACAGCTTCGGATAGAAATAGGTCGACTTCTGCGGCATCACGTCGCCGGCGCTGGCGACCTCGGCCAGCTGCTCGAGCCGCGTCGGACGCACCAGGATGGCGGCGGCGGCCTCGCCTCGCGCCACGCGCTCGCGCGCATCGGCCTCGTCCCTAGTGTAGGCCAGGCGCGTGCCCGCGGCGACATCGTCGGCGGAGATCCCGAGGCGGTCCCCCAGCACCGCCACGTGGAGCGCGGCGAGGTCGAGCGCTCGGACGGCGCCCGACATTCGCTCGCGGCGCAGGCGGTCGGCCAGCCCGTCGGGATCACCCACGAGCAGATAGCCGTCATCGCCGGGCAGCACCAGCCCGAATGCCGGCTCCGCCCCGTCGCGCCGCTCCTCGAGCGCCGCACCCAGCGCCGAGGGCGCCATCGGGACGGACTCGAACAACGCGTCGTCGCCGGCGGCAAGGCCTCGCAACGCATCGGCGTCGGCATCGAGCAGAAGCCGGTGGGTCGGCCGGATCTCGAGCTCGGTGAGCTCGGCATTGACGACCATCATCATGATCCAGTCAGCCGCGAGCTCGCCGGGCGGGGCGTCGGACCACCTCGCATCGGCGCGCACCTCGGCCTGGTAGGCAAGCGCCGTCTCGTACCGATGGTGCCCATCGGCGATGAAGAGAACCTGGCGGCCGAGATAGCCGAGCAGGCGGTCATCGGCTTCGATGGCCGACAGCTGGTGGAGCAACCCATCCCCGTCGCGGGCACGCCACTCGTCGCTCCAGGCGCGGCCCATGACGTGGTGGTATCGCTCGGATCGGTCGAAGTAGATGGCCAGGATCGGGCTCAGCTGCGTTCGCGTGCTGCGCAGCAGCGCGAGCCGGTCGGCCTTGGGTCCCGGCATGGTGTGCTCGTGCGGCCGGATACCGTCGCCCCACGGCTCCAGCTGCACCCGGATGAGGAGCCCCTCGATCGTCGGATCGTCGGGCGCGGATGGCGTCGCGTGCCGATAGTAGTAGGCCGCGGGTTCGGCACGCCTCTCCAGCGTGCCGTCGGCCAGCCACGCCTCCAGGGCCTCCGCCGCGGCCGCGTGAGGGTCCGGCTCGGCGCTGTACTCGAGCCGCACCGCGTTGTGCTCGTGCCGGGCAAGGAGCTCCTCCCGCTGCGGGTCGCTGATGACGTCGTACGGGGGACTCACGACGTCGGTGATGTCGGCGAGGTGCGGCGGAAGAACGAGGGCGTCATCGACGGCACGGACCCGATCCGGGACCGTCGCAGAGCCGAAGCGTGCGTGCGAGTAGTGGAGGCCGCTGAACGGCGCGACGCGGGGCATCGGGGTGGAGGCTAGCCGACCCCGGCGGTGGCTGCCAGGACCCGGGTCGCCTGGGCTCGTACCTCCGGTCTCCCGTCAAGGGCCGCCCGGCGCAGCAGGTCGGTGGCGCCCGCCGGAAGGTCGGAGGCATTCCCGAGCGCGGCGAGGGCGTTGCGCAGCAGCCGATGCCGTCCCGCGCGCGTCAGCGCGCTCGCACCCACCGCACGTGCAAACGCGCGTCCGCCCATCGGGAGCAGCCACTCGATCAGGGGCACGAGCGGCACCAGCAGCGGGCCCTCGTCCTCGGCGGCCGCGTTCACCGGGCAGACTTCCTGGCACACGTCACAGCCGAAGATCCAATCGCCAATGGCCGATGCCTCCCACTCGTCCAGCACGCCGGGATGCTCGATCGTCAGGTAGCTGATGCAGCGCCGCGCGTCGATCGTCTGGGGCGCCACGATTGCCCCGGTCGGGCAGCCGGACACGCAGCGCGAGCAGGAGCCGCAGGTCGTGCGTACCGGCTCATCGGTCGGGAGCTCGGCCGACGTGAGCAACGCGCCCAGAAAGACCCAGGATCCGGCGCGCGCGTGCGTCAGCAGGTTCGAGTTCTTGCCGATCCACCCCATCCCGGCCCGCGCGGCGAGGGCGCGCTCCGCCAACGGCCGATCGTCGACGTACGCCACCTCCCCCGCGGGCAGTCCCGACTCCCGAAGGTCGGCGGC
>Ga0190272_10000750_pt1 | contig 16115 bp, 13 predicted proteins | sample Popmic504T_FD_133746 | JGI IMG/M metagenome (GOLD analysis project Ga0190272, IMG submission 133746) | Populus adjacent soil microbial communities from riparian zone of Shoshone River, Wyoming, USA - 504 T | ecosystem: Environmental > Terrestrial > Soil > Riparian zone | place: USA: Wyoming... | reverse complement strand
CGTCCCTGACCGAGCAGCCATATCTGGCGCGCCGCCAGAACTGGACCAATCAGCTCGCCAGGCACGCGTTGATGCAGCCCAACGCCACCGCGCTGCGGTTTCTCGGCAGGACCACCACCTGGGGCGACCTTGATCGGCGCGTCACCGCCCTGGCCGGCGCGCTGAGCCGCCGCGGAGTCGAGTTCGGTGATCGGGTGCTGATCCTGATGCTCAATCGCACCGAGTTCATCGAGTCGTTCCTGGCGATCAACAAGCTCGGCGCCATCGCGGTGCCCGTGAACTTCCGGATGACTCCGTCCGAAATCGCGTTCCTGGTCAACGACTGCCAGGCCGAGGTCGTCATCACCGAGTCGGTTCTCGCCAACGTCGCCACCGCGGTCCGTGACATCGATCCGACGATGAAGACCGTCATCGTCGCCGGCGCGGGTACCGAAGACAGGGTGCTCGGCTACGACGACGTGCTCATAGAAGCAGGGCGCGCGGCTCCTATCGTCGACATCCCCGACGACAGCCCGGCGCTGATCATGTACACCTCCGGAACCACCGGCAGGCCCAAGGGCGCGGTGCTCACCCACACCAACCTCGCCGGGCAGGCGACGACGTTCTTGTTCACCAGCGGCGCCGACCTCAACAACGACGTCGGGTTCATCGGTGTCCCGCTCTTCCACATCGCGGGCATCGCCAACATGATCCCCGGCTTGCTGCTCGGCAGGCCGACGGTGATCTACCCGCTGGGCGCCTTCGACCCTGGCACGCTGTTGGAGGTCCTCGAAGCCGAAGGGGTTACCGGCATTTTCCTGGTGCCCGCGCAGTGGCAAGCGGTGTGCGCGCAGCAGCAGTCCAATCCACGCAAGCTACAGTTGCGGACGCTGTCGTGGGGAGCCGCTCCGGCGTCAGATACCTTGCTGCGCAGCATGTCTGATACTTTCCCCGGCACCCGGATCCTCGCCGCGTTCGGCCAGACGGAGATGTCGCCGGTGACCTGCATGCTGTTGGGTGACGACGCAATTCGCAAACTCGGTTCGGTCGGCAAGGTAATCCCTACGGTGGCCGCGCGCGTCGTCGACGAGAACATGAACGACGTCCCTGTCGGCCAGGTCGGCGAGATCGTCTATCGCGCACCGACCTTGATGACCGGCTACTGGAACAACCCCAAGGCCACCGAGGAGGCATACGCAGGAGGCTGGTTCCACTCCGGCGATCTCGTCCGCCAGGACGAGGAGGGTTATGTCTGGGTCGTCGACCGCAAAAAGGACATGATCATCTCCGGTGGCGAGAACATCTACTGCGCCGAGGTCGAGAACGTCCTTGCCGGCCATCCCGCCGTCGCCGAGGTCGCGGTGATCGGGCGTGCTGACGAGAGGTGGGGCGAGGTGCCTGTCGCCGTGGTGGCACTCGGCGCTGTCTCCGCCGGAACCCTCGATCTCGGTGATCTCGACGAGTTCCTGTCCAAACAGCTGGCGCGCTACAAGCATCCGAAGGCGCTCGAAGTCGTGGACGCACTGCCGAGGAACCCTGCTGGCAAAGTTCTCAAAACCGAACTGCGTGCACGATTTGGCAGCGCGAAGCTGATTGACGCTGGCGAAAGTTCCACTGCGCCAACGGTTTCTGCTGGGGCACAAGACAATTAGCGGCGGGTGGTGGATTTGCTAACGGTTACGGAATCAATCCTGCCGATGCGGTGCACGGCGGGGATTGCATCGGGTACAGTCCTGTGGTCTGTCTTACTACCCGTCAGTAGGGAGACGGTGGTCACACACACCGGGTTGGGGCAAGGAGGGGGCGTGCGACAGGGGCTGCCGTTGCGCGACATCCGTCACGCTTTCGTCTTGGGAGATTTCCGGTGACGACGCAGACGAGCGCGGTCGATTACGTCCGTAAGCAGATCGAGCCGGGCCTTGTCGCGGTTGGCGGGTTCTTCCGAATGACCGTCCTGTGCGCTAAAGCGCTGTTCCGTCGGCCATTCCAGTTGCGCGAGTTCATCCTGATGAGCTGGTTTGTCATGCGGGTCGCGCTCATGCCGACCATCGCGGTCTCGATCCCGCTGACGGTGCTCCTCATCTTTACGCTCAATATTCTGCTGGCGCAGGTTGGCGCCGCGGACATCTCCGGGGCGGGCGCCGCGATCGGCGCTGTCACCCAGCTCGGTCCGCTGACGACAGTGCTTGTGGTTGCCGGCGCCGGGTCGACGGCCATCTGTGCCGACCTCGGTGCACGCACGATCCGTGAAGAGATCGACGCGATGGAGGTCCTCGGCATCGACCCCATCCACCGCCTGGTCGTGCCAAGGGTCCTCGCCGCGACACTGGTCGCCACGCTCCTCAACTCCCTCGTGATCGTCGTCGGCTTGGTCGGCGGCTTTATATTCGGTGTGTACCTGCAGAACGTGTCGGGCGGCGCGTACCTCGCAGGCCTGACCCTGATTACCGGCCTACCCGAGGTGCTCATCGCGACGATCAAGGCCGCGATGTTCGGGCTCATCGCAGGCCTGGTCGGGTGCTACCGGGGGCTGACGGTCAAGGGCGGTTCGAAGGGCTTGGGCGTCGCGGTGAACGAGACCGTGGTGTTGTGTGTGATCGCTTTGTTCGCCGTCAACGTGGTGCTCACTACCATCGGCGTACGTTTCGGAACGGGGCGCTGAGATGTCAACTGCCGCAGTTCTTCGCAGCCGTTACCCACGGGCGGCCGCCAGCCTCAGCCGCTACGTCGGAGGCGCGGGCCGAGGGCTCGAAGACTTCGGGAAGATGGCGCTGTTCTCGCTGTCCGCCGCCTGGGGAGTCGTGTGGGCGACAAAGAGGTATCGCAAGGAAGCGTTTCGCCTGATCGCCGAGATCGGCATGGGCACCGGCGCGATGGCCGTCATCGGCGGCACCGTCGCGATCGTCGGGTTCGTGACACTCGCCGGTAGCTCGCTGGTCGCCATCCAGGGCTTCGCGTCGCTGGGCTACATCGGAATCGACGTGTTCACCGGGTTCTTCGCCGCATTGATCAATGTGCGCATCGCCGCCCCCATCGTCACCGGAATCGCGCTGGCCGCCACGGTCGGCGCAGGCGCCACCGCCGAGCTGGGCGCCATGCGAATCAGCGAGGAGATCGACGCCCTCGAGGTGATGGGGATCAAGTCGATCGCGTATCTGGTTTCCACCAGGATCATGGCCGCGGTGGTGGTGATCATCCCGCTGTACGCGCTGGCGATGCTCATGTCGTTCGTATCCCCACAAGTCGTCACTACCTTGCTCTACGGACAGCCGTCGGGCACATACGACCACTACTTCCGAACATTCCTGCGCCCAGACGACGTCTTCTGGTCGTTTGCGCAAGCCATCATCATCGCGATGTTGGTGATGGTCACGCACTGCTACTACGGCTTCAATGCCGCCGGCGGGCCGGTCGGCGTCGGCGAGGCCGTCGGCCGATCGATGCGCTTCTCGCTGGTGTCGGTGACGGTCGTCGTCCTGTTCGCCGCGTTGTCGCTTTACGGCGTCAACCCGAACTTCAATCTGACGATGTGAGTGCCATGACGACACCGATGAAGCTGAACAAGCCACCCAGCCAGCCTTACAAGTTGGCGGGCCTGGTGCTGGTGCTAGTCATTGCGCTGATCACTGCGTTGGTATTCGCGCTGTTCCGGGGTTACTTCATTCCCAAGGAGCAGTTGACGATGTTGGCCGGGCGGGCCGGGTTGGTGATGGACCCAGGTACGCCGGTGACGTTCAACGGGGTGCAGATCGGCCGGGTGACCGCCATCGACGAAGTGGAGCGCGACGGCAAGCCTGCCGCGAAGTTCACGTTGGATGTCAATCCTGATTACGTGAAGTTGATCCCGGCCAATGTGGACGCCCAGATCAAGGCCACCACGGCGTTCGGCAACAAGTACGTGTCGCTTCAATCGCCGGAAAACCCAGCGGCCCAACACGTTTCCAGCGACCAGGTGATCGACGCGACGCATGTCACCACCGAGTTCAACACGTTGTTCGAAACGGTGATGTCGGTGTCCGAGCAGGTCGACCCGATCAAGCTGAATCAGACCCTGGCCGCGGCCGCCGAGTCCCTTCAAGGTTTGGGGGATCGGTTCGGCCAGGCGATCGTCGACGGCAATACGATTCTGGCCGACATCAATCCGCAGATGCCGCAGCTGCGCGAGGACATCGCTGGATTGGCCGATCTGGGTGAGGTGTACGCCAATGCCGCACCGCAGCTGTTCGACGGGTTGGAGAACGCGATCACCCCCGCGATCACGCTCAACGAGCAGCGGGGCAATCTGGACCAGGCGTTGATGGCGTCGATCGGCTTCGGCAACACCGGCGCGGACATCTTCGAGCGCGGCGGCCCTTACTTGGTGCGCGGCGCCCAGGACTTGATCCCCACCTCGGAGTTGCTCGACGAGTACAGCCCCGCGATCTTCTGCACGGTCAAGGGTGTCCACGATGCCGCACCCAAAATTCAGGCATCACTTGCCGGCAACGGCTACTCGCTGAACACCCGAACATTCCTTCTTGGCGCAGGCAACCCGTATGTGTACCCGGACAATATGCCGAGGGTGAACGCCAAGGGGGGCCCGGAAGGCCGGCCGGGGTGCTGGCAGCAAGTCACAAGGGATCTGTGGCCGTTTCCTTATCTGGTGGCCGATACCGGCGCCTCCATTGCGCCGTACAACCACGCCGAACTCGGTCAGCCGATCGCCATTGAGTACATCTGGGGCCGCCAGATCGGGGAGAACACGATCAACCCATGAAATTCACCGGTACCGCCATCAAGCTCGCCGCGTTCTCGTTGGTGCTGCTGCTCTTCACTGTGGTCATCATCGTGGTGTTCGGTCAGATCCGTTTCGACCGCACGACCGGTTACTCGGCGATCTTCAGCAGCGCCAGCGGGCTGCGCTCCGGCCAATTCGTCCGCGCCTCCGGGGTGGAGGTCGGCAAGGTCGCCAAGGTGGAGCTGATCGACGGCGGGCACCAGGTGAAGGTCGACTTCAACGTCGACCGCTCGCTGCCGATGTTCGACGGCACCACCGCCACCATCCGCTACCTGAACCTGATCGGCGACCGCTATCTGGATCTCAAACGCGGCGAGAGCGACACGCGCCTACCGGCCGGCGGCACCATCCCCATCGAGCACACCCAGCCGGCACTGGACCTTGACGCCTTGATCGGCGGATTCCGGCCGGTCTTCCGTGCCCTGGATCCTGACAAGGTCAACAACATTGCCCAGTCGATCGTCACGATCTTCCAGGGGCAAGGCGGCACGATCAACGACATCCTGGACCAGACCGCGTCGCTCACGTCGACGCTGGCCGAGCGGGACCAAGCCATCGGTGAGGTCATCACGAACCTCAACACGGTGTTGGACACCACGGTCAAGCACCAGAAGCAGTTTGACGAGACCGTGCAGAACCTCGAGGTGTTGATCACCGGCCTGAAGAACCGGGCCGACCCCATCGCGGATGCGACGGTGCAGATCAGCGATGCAGCGGGATCCCTTGCAGACCTTCTTGCCAACAACCGGCCGCTCTTGAAGCCGACCCTCAGCTACCTGGAGGGCATCCAGCAGCCGCTGATCGACCAGAGACAACAAGTCAGCGATTACCTGGCGAGCCTGCCGCCGGCGTTGAAGATCCTCGGCCGCGCGGGTGGCATCTATGGTGATTTCTTCAATTTCTACGCCTGCGACATCTCGTTGAAGCTCAACGGGTTGCAGCCCGGCGGCCCGGTGCGCACGGTCAAGGTCACATCGCAACCGTCGGGTAGGTGCACGCCGCAATGAGAACCCTGACCGAACACAACCGCCTCCGCGGCGGGTTGATGGGTGTCGTCGTCGTGTTGCTGGTCGTCGCGGTGGGGCAGAGTTTCACCGGCGTGCCCATGATCTTCGCGCAGCCGGCGTACTACGCGCAGTTCGGTGACACCGCCGGGCTGAGCACCGGCGACTATGTGCGCATCGCCGGCGTGGACGTCGGCCAGGTGAAGAGCATGAAAATCGAGGGCGACAGGGTGGTGATCGGCTACACGTTGGGCGGCACCCGGATCGGCAACGACAGCACTGCGGCGATCCGCACCGACACGATCCTTGGCCGCAGGAACATCGAGATCGTGCCCAAGGGGACAGAGCCGTTGCCACCCGGCGGCATACTGCCGTTGGGCCAGACCACCACGCCGTATCAGATCTACGACGCGTTCTTCGACGTCACCAAGGCGGCGTCGGGCTGGGACACCCAGATGGTCAAACGGTCGCTGAACGTGCTGTCAGAAACCATCGACCAGACCTACCCGCATCTGAGCTCGGCCTTGGACGGGGTGGAGCGGTTCTCGGACACCATCGGCAAGCGTGACGAGCAGATCAACCAGCTCCTGGCCAACGCCAACAAGATCGCGGGTGTGCTGGGTAATCGCAGCGAGCAGGTCAATGCGCTGCTCGTGAACGCGCAGACGCTGCTGGGTGCCATCAACGCGAGGGGCCAGGCGGTGAGCCTGTTGCTGGAACGCGTGTCGGCGGTGTCCGAACAGGTGAAGGGCCTGATCGACGACAATCCGAACATCAACAAGGTGCTCGAGCAGTTGCGTATCGTCAGCGATCTCTTGGTCGAGCGCAAGAGTGAACTCGCCGAGGGCTTGACCCTGGCCGCGGGTTTGGTCACCTCGCTTGGCGAGGCCGTCTCGTCCGGTCCGTACTTCAAGGTGATGCTGGTCAACCTGCTCCCGTACCAACTCATGCAGCCGTTCGTCGACTCCGCCTTCAAGAAGCGCGGCATCGACCCAGAGAAGTTCTGGGGCGACGCGGGTCTGCCCGCATGGCGGTTCCCCGATCCGAACGGAGAGCGGTTCGAGAACGGCGCACCTGCGCCTGGGCCTGTGGTCCTCGAAGGGACGCCCGAACATCCAGGACCCGCGGTACGTGCGGGCACGCCGTGTTCCTACACACCCGCGGTTGCCGACGGCTTGCCGCGACCAGGCAATCCGCTACCGTGCGCGAACCTCAGCGTTGGTCCGTTCGGCAACAATCCGTACGGCCCCAACTATGGACCGCCCGATGTGGTCACGTCCGACCCGAACGCGCACGGTCCTGGCTTCACGCCTGGCGTGCCCTCCGCGGCGATCCCTGGTCAGATGCCGCCGGACATGCCGGGCGTCCCCGCGCCGATCGCGCCGGGGCCGCCGGGAGGGCGCACCGTGCCCTTGGGTCCGTTGCCGCCGCAGCCGCCGGACTTCACGCCAGGCATCGCGCCGCTGCCGCCGGCGTTGACCGGCCCGCCGCCACCGGCGGGTCCAGGGCCGGACGCTGGGCCCGCAGGAGTTCCGCCGTTGCCGGGCAACCCGCCGTTCCTTCCACCCGGGGCACAGGAGTAGGGCCTAGCGATGTCAACGATTTACAACATCCGAAACCTGAAGATGCCGAGCATGTCTCGGGCTTCGGTGATCGTCGGGGCGCTCGTCGTGATCGTGGCGTTGGTGGCCGCCTATGCCGGTTGGCAGCTCTACAGGAAACTGACCAACACCAGCGTCGTCGCCTACTTCGCGGAAACCCTGTCGCTGTACCCCGGTGACAAGGTGCAGATCATGGGGGTTCAGGTCGGCGCCATCGATTCGATCGAGCCGGCCGGCGACAAGATGAAAGTGACGTTCCACTACGAGAATCAGTACAAGGTTCCTGCGAACGCCACCGCATCGATTCTCAATCCCAGCCTGGTGACGTCGCGCAACATCCAGCTGTCGCCGCCGTACACCGGTGGACCGACCATGGAGGACGGCGCGGTCATCCCTCTGGAGCGCACGCAGGCGCCCGTGGAGTACAACGAACTGCTCGATTCGGTGAACCGGATCCTTGTCGAATTGGGCCCGACGAAGGAACAGCCCACTGGCCCCTTCGGTGAGGTCATCGAGTCGTTCGCGGATGGCCTGGAGGGCAAGGGTCAGCAGCTGAACAGAACGTTGAACAGCCTGTCCGACGCGTTGACCACGCTGAATCAGAGCCGCGGGGACTTCTTCGGTGTGGTGAAGAGCCTGGCCTTGTTCGTCAACGCGCTGTACAAGAGCGATCAGCAGTTCGTCGCGCTCAATGACGACCTCGCGCAATTCACCAACTCGCTGACCGACTCCGATCAGGAGCTGGCCAATGCACTGGTGGAGCTCAACAGACTGCTCTCGACCACCCGCGGATTCCTCGACGAGAACGCGGAAGTCCTGACCCACGACATCAACAATCTCTCAGAGGCGACCACCGCGATCGTGCAGCCAGACCCGTTGAACGGCCTTGAGACGTTCCTGCATGTGTATCCGACTCTCGCGGCGAATCTCGTCAACATCACGACGCGCAACAGCGGCGGTGTGATGGGGCTGCCGGTGATCAACGGCTTCGCCAATCCAATGCAGTTCATCTGCAGCGCGATTCAGGCCGGTAGCCGACTGGGCTACCAGGACTCTGCCGAACTGTGCGCGCAGTATTTGGGGCCCGTCCTTGACGCGATCAAGTTCAACTATCTGCCGTTCGGCCTGAATAACGGCAACACTGCGTTGACTTTGCCGAAGCAGATCTCATACTCCGAACCGCGGTTGCAGCCCCCGCCCGGATACAAGGACACCACGGTGCCGGGGATCTTCTCGCGGGACACGCTGTTCTCGCACGGTAACCACGAGCCGGGATGGACTGTCGCGCCCGGCATGCAAGGCGTTGATGTGCAACCGTTTACGGCCAACATGCTGACTCCGGATTCATTGGGCGAGCTGATGGGCGGGCCCGACATCGTTGCGCCTCCCGCGCCGCCCGCGTTTGGTGTCAACAACGGCAGGCTGCCGGGTCCGCCGAACGCATACAACGAGAACCAACCGTTGCCGCCGCCGTGGTACGTGCAGCCAGGGCCGCCGCCGGGACCCGCGCCGGGCGTGCTCCCCGGTGATCCGCTTGGGGCGATCGCGCCGGCCGCACCGGGCCCCGGTCCGGGGCCGGCTGCTGCCCCGGTGGCCGTACCGGCAGGGCCACCGCTGCCTGCTGAAGCAGGAGGACCGTAATGCGCAGGTTCCGTCGGATAACACACCGCGCCATGGCGCTCGGCGTGGTCGCCGCTGTGCTGACCTCGTGCGGTTGGCAGGGCGTCGCCAATTTGCCGCTGCCAGGTGGCCCCGGCTCAAGCGACGGCAGGATCACCGTCTACGTGCAGATGCCGGAGACGTTGGCGCTCAACGCCAATAGCCGGGTGCGGGTTGCCGATGTCTACGTCGGCAATGTGCGGGCGATCGAGCTGAAGAACTGGGTTCCGACGCTCACCCTGGATCTGCGACCCGGCCTGAACCTGCCTGCCAACACCCTGGCCTCGGTCGGACAGACCAGCCTCCTGGGTTCTCAGCACGTCGAACTGATTGCGCCACCGGACCCGTCGGCAGAGCCGTTGAAGAACGGGGACACCATTCCGCTGGCCAACTCGTCGGCGTACCCCTCCATCGAACGTGTGCTCGCCAGCCTGGCCACCATCCTGAACGGCGGTGGTATCGCCAACCTCGAGGTGATCCAGACCGAGATCAACAACTTGTTGACCGGACGGGCGGATCAGATCCGGGATTTCTTGGGTCAGCTCGACACGTTCACCGATGAGCTGAACAAACAAACCCAGGACATCACCCGCGCCATCGATTCCACGAACGAGTTGTTGAAGATCGTCGCGAATCGCAACAACACATTGGATCGAGTGCTGACCGAGTTCCCGCCGCTGATCCAGCATTTCGCCGAAACAACGGATCTGTTCACCGACGCTATCGAGGCCGTCGGTCGGCTCAGCGCTGCGGCTGGCCCGACGTTGGAGCAGACCAACGCGCCGTTGAACACCAACCTGGAGCACCTGCAGAGCGCGCTCAAGGAGTTGGGCAAGGCCGCGCCATTCGTGGTTGGGGCCTTGGATATCTTGATCAGCTTCCCGTTCTCCGTTAAGGGTGTGCCGAAAGCGATACGCGGCGACTACGTCAACGTGTCGGCCACGATCGACCTCACCCTCTCCACGCTGGACAACGCGCTCTTGTCCGGCACCGGTGTCTCGGGCATGATGCGCGCACTCGAGCAGGCCTGGGGCCGCGACCCTGCCACGATGATCCCGGATGTGCGATTCACGCCGAACCCGCACGACGTGCCGGGCGGACCGCTGGTCATAAGGGGTGAATGAGCTGTGACGCGCTATACGCGGATCCAGTTGATGCTGTTCGGCATCGTGACGATCATCGCGGTGCTCACGCTGGGTTGGTACTACCTGCGGATACCCACGCTGGCCGGCATCGGGCAGTACACGCTGAACGTCGAGCTGCCACGTTCGGGCGGGCTGTACGAGACGTCCAACGTCACCTACCGGGGCACGGAGATCGGCAAGGTGATCAAGATCGAGCCGACCAAAGAGGGCGCGCAAGCGGAGATCAGCATCTCGAGCCAGTACAAGATCCCTGTCGATGCCTCCGCCAATGTGCGGTCGGTGTCGGCGGTCGGTGAGCAGTACCTGGACTTGGTTTCCGAGGGCGCTCCTGGACAGTACTTCCAGCCTGGGCAGACGATCACCAAGAGCACGGTGCCCACCGAAGTCGGTCCGGCGATAGACATCGCCGACCGAAGTTTGGCGGTGCTGCCTAAGGAGAAGATCGACTCGCTGCTCACCGAAACCGCTGAAGCGGTGGGCGGATTGGGCCCGGCGCTTCAGCGTCTGGTCGACTCCACCACGAACATCGCAGGCGACTTCGAGGACAACCTTGGGCCGATCAACGACATCATCGCGAACTCGGCGCCGATCCTGGACAGCCAGGTCCAATCCGGCGACGCGATCGAACAATGGTCACGAAACCTGAACAACCTGGCCGGCCAGGCGGCGCAGCAGGATGCGGCGTTGCGCAGCGGGCTGCAGCAGGCCGCACCCACCCTTGATCAGCTCAACACGGTGTTCAGCGGGGTGCGCGACTCGCTACCGCAAACCCTGGCCAACCTCGAGATCGTGATCGACGTGCTCAAGCGCTACAACAAGCACCTTGAGCAGATGCTGGTCATCTTCCCGCAGGTTGGTCCTGCGGCCGACACCGCGACGATCTTCGCTCCCCAGGCTCTGCTGCACTTCGCGTTGTCGATCAACCAACCGCCGCCCTGCCTCACCGGCTTCCTGCCTGCCTCGGAGTGGCGCGCCCCGGCGGACACCAGCACGGCGCCGTTGCCACAGGGGCTGTACTGCAAGATTCCAAAGGACTATCAGGGCAACGTGGTTCGCGGTGCGCGCAACCTCCCGTGTGTGGACGTGCCTGGCAAGCGGGCCGCCTCGCCGCGAGAATGCCGCAGCGACGCGCCATACACCCCAATAGGTACCAACCCGTGGTACGGCGATCCGAACCAGGTGCTGTCCTGCCCGGCGCCCGGTGCGCGCTGCGACCAGGGGGTCAACCCTGGCCGGGGGGTGATCCCGGCACCGTCGATCAACAACGGGATGAACCCGTTGCCTGCCAGTCAGCTGCCGCAAACGTCATCGCCTGCGCCGATCAGCGACCCGCTGACACCGCCTGGCCAGGGATCTGTCACCTGCAGTGGACAACAGCCCAACCCCTGCCTCTACACTCCGGCAGCAGGTAACACGGCCACCTACAGCCCATCCAGCGGCGAAGTGGTCGGACCCGACGGCGTGAAGTACTCCGTCAGCAACTCGAGTAACCCAGGAGACGACGGATGGAAGGAGATGCTGGCACCCGCCAGCTGAACCCCACCGATGCTGATGAGACGCCGGACATTTCGGTAGCGCAATCCGCCGAGGATCGAGCCGAGGAGTTCGGGGAGCAGATCGAAGAAGTCGAGACGCCCACGAGTGAGGAACCTGGGCGCCGGCAGTCGCGGCTCGGCCGAGGGTGGATGGCAGGCATCTGCGCAGCGTTGACGGTGGCCGCGATCGGAGTGGCCACCGGTGGATACTTCGCGCTGCGTTCGAATCAGGACAGCGAAGCCTTTGCGCGCGCCGAGGCGGCCGCCGTGGAGGCCGCCAAAGAGTGCGTGACCGCAACGCAGGCGCCGGACATCGAGGCGATGGTCGCCAGCCAAACCAAGATCATCGAATGCTCGACGGGAGACTTCGGCGCGCAGGCTTCGTTGTACAGCGGCATGTTGGTCGACGCGTACAAGGCCGCCGACGTCAAGGTTCAGGTGTCGGATATGCGAGCGGCGGTCGAGAAGCACAACGACGACGGGTCGATAGACCTGTTGGTCGCGGTGCGGGTCAAGGTCACCAATTCGCAGGAGGACGGTCAGGAGCAGGGCTATCGGCTGCGAGTCAAGATGGCGCCCGCCGACGGAACCTACAAGGTGGCCAGGCTCGACCAGGTCGCTTCATGACGGCCGTGCTCGACGACCCCAGCTCCGACACAGTGGCCCCCGAGGCGGAGGTCCAGGATGCACTTGGGTCGTGGCCGGCCCGCGCCTGCGCGTTCGTGATCGATGTGCTTCTCGGTGTCGCGGTGGTCGCAACGATGGCGCTGCTGGCCCTGACCGCTCCGCAGCGCGGCTGGCTGTGGTGGGTGTTCACCGCTACCGCCGCACTGACCGTGGTGCTGATGGCGATCAATCGATGGCTGCTGCCGACGATGACTGGTTGGAGCCTTGGTCGTGGACTCGTCGGTATCCGGGTGGTCCGGCGGGACGGCGCCGCCGTCGGGGTGACGGGCCTGTTGGTGCGCGATGTGGCGCATCTGGCCGACACCGCCGCGCTGTTCATCGGGTGGCTGTGGCCGTTGTGGGACAAGCGTCGCCGGACGTTCGCCGATCTGCTGCTGCGCACCGAGGTGCGTTCGGTGGCGCGCCCGGAGCAGGACATGCGCCGGCCAGTGGCCGTGGCGCTATTGGCGGCGACGGTTCTGTGTGCGGCAGGGGCCGGACTTGGCTACCTGGCGGTCTATCAGACCAATCAATCGGTCGACGAGACACGTCAACAGATCGCCACCGAGGGGCCGCGGATGGTCGAGCAGATGCTGAGCTACAGCGTCGAATCGATTGACGACGACTTCGCAAGGGCGCAGGGACTGGCCACCGACAGCTACCGCGAGCAACTGACTGCTCAGCAGGAGGCGGTGCGCAAGGCGGGTCCGACCAGCAACGAGTATTGGGCGGTCAGCAGCGCGGTGCTGTCGGCGTCCAAGGACCAGGCGGCGATGCTGCTGGCCCTGCAGGGTCAACGCGGCACCGACGCGAAGGATCTGAAGTTCATCACCGCGACGGTGCGGGCGGACTTTCAGAAGTCCTCCGACGGGAAGTGGCGGGTCGCCAGCCTGACGGTGCTGAAGAGCCCACAGATGCAAGGGGCCGGTCAGTGAGCCCGCGGCGGCGCGTGGACGCCGACGAGCGTGACTTCTTTGAAGTGGAACCCAAACCGCCGCGGCGCTGGGGCCTGCCGGTGCTCGCCGGGGTGGCAACGGTGTTGATCGTGGCGGCAATCGCGGCGAGCACGTTCATGTTGGTCCGCCACGAAACCGATCGGCGCACGGAACTCAAGAACGCCGCGGCGCTGGGCACGGTGCGCGACTTCATGACCGCATACACCAGCCTGGATCCGTTCAACGCCAACGCCTATGCCGACCGCATCTTGGCGAAGGGCACTGGTGACTTCGCCAAGATGTTCCAGGAGAAGATGAACGTGATCGTTGTCCAGGTCGCCCAGGCCGAACCGAGCACGGGCACCATCCTCGAGGCCGGTGTGCAGCGGTGGAACGACAACGGCAGCGCCGATGTCCTGGTCGCGACGAAGATGAGCACCAAGTCGCCGGATGGAAAGTCGACGATCGAGAGCGGAAGCCGTTGGATCGCAACGGCAATTCAGGAAGGACAGCAGTGGAAGATCAGCAACCTGATTCAGGTGATCTGACCACGGACGCCACCGAGGCCGCCGACGGGACGCCCACCCGCCGTCGTCATCGCATGCCATTGCTGCGCGAACGGTCTGCGACGACAACGGATGGCGCAGCCGAGCCAGCGCAATCGACGACCGAGACGTTCGGCGAAGCGCCGGCTATTGAAACGACTTCAAAGGAACCCGCTCAGCGTGCGCGGCGGTGGCGACTTTGGCGGCGGCGCACGCAAGCCCAAGTGCCCGCGTCCGAGCCCGTCGCCGAGACCGAATCAACAGAGGATTCCAAGCCAGCGCCGAGGACACCCGTTGGCAAGGCCCGTCGGGCCGCGAAGGTCGTTGAGCCGGCCGCCGAGGAGCCCGCAGAGTCCGAGTCGATGGCCGAGGAGGCCGCAGCCCTCGAGCACGAAACTGTCTCTGATGCAACGGAATCCGATGCCGCGGAATCCGACGCCGCGGAAACCGAGGCCGCGGACTCCAGCGAAGAGGAATCGAGCGAAGAGGAACCCGTCGTCCTGGTTCCGCATCGACCGGCAGGCCGCCGGCTGAAGGTCGGCGCAGCGGTAGCGGCTGCCCTGTTGGTGGCGGCGGGTGCATTCGCCGGTGCGATGCTGCAGCCGTACCTGGCCGACCGTGCGCTGGTGCGCACCAAGGTCGATATCGCCCGCACCGCGGCCGACGCCATCACCGCATTGTGGACCTACACGCCCGAGGATATGGGCACGCTGCCGGACCGGTCGGCCAAGTTCCTCGCCGGTGACTTCGCCAACGAGTACCGCCGCTACATCGACGCCATCGTCGCCACCAACCAGCAGGCCCAGGTGTCCAACAACACGCAGGTGATGGGGGCGGCGGTGGAGTCGGTCACGCCGTCGGAGGCGACCGCGATCGTGTTCACGAACTCGGTGGCCACCTCTCCGTTGACCAAGAACATCCCGTCGCTGCGCTACCTGTCCTACCGATTGACGATGGAACGCCGCGACGCGACCTGGCTGATCACCAGAATGACGGCCATCACCAAGCTCGATCTGACGCCCAAGCTCTAGAGGTTCGGTCCGCCAAGGCCCGAAAACGCCGCGGGATAGTCTCGCGGTATGCCAACAGTCCTCGTCACCGGCGCAGCCCGGGGTATCGGCAAGTCGATCGTCGAGCACCTGTCCTCACGCGGTTGGGAAGTGATCGCCGGTGTGCGCAGCGAGCAGGACGCCGAAGCCGTCACCGCGGGCAATCCGCAGCACGTCTCTGCGGTGATCCTCGATATCACCAATGCCGACCACATCGCCGCGCTCGATGAGTCGCTGCCCGATGGGCTCGACGCGATCGTCAACAACGCGGGAATCGCCGTCGGCGGTGCGATGGAGACACTGAGCGCCGACGAGTGGCGAAAGCAGTTGGAAATCAACGTGATCGGACAACTCGCGGTGACACAGGCGGTGCTGCCCCGGCTGCGCAAGTCCGGCGGCCGCATCGTGTTCATCTCCAGCGTCAACGGCAGGCTGTCGATGCCATTGGTCGGTGCCTACGCGGCGAGCAAGTTCGCGCTGGAGGCTGCCGCCGACGCGCTGCGAATGGAGCTGAGCCCCTGGAAGATTCCGGTCGTCCTCGTCGAACCCGCGCAGACCGACACCGACATGTGGCGCACCGCGGACACCATGGCTGCCGAACTCGAGGCGGGGCTCACGCCGCATCATCGCGAGCTGTACGCCAAGCACATCTCGGGTTTCAAGAAGATGATCCCGATGTCGCAGAGGATCGCGGTGCCGACCGAGAAGGTCTCCGCCGTCGTCGAGGAGGCGCTCACCGCTCGCAGGCCGCGTGCCCGCTATGTCGTTGGTCTGGCCAACAAATTCCAGGTGGCGTTGATGACGAATCTACCGACCAGGGCCCGAGACCTGGTGCTGCGCCGGGCTTCTCGCCAGCCGTAAGCATGCCGACGTTCGTCAAGCGACGGCGCGGCGCGCCTGCCGGCTTCTTCGCTTGCGAAGCCGAAGGGTTGCGGTGGCTTTCGGCGGCGACGGACGGGGTGCCCTGCGCCCACGTGATCGAGTACGACGATGCCAGCCTGTCCCTCGAGCGGCTGGATTCCGCCGCGCCGACGCGCACGGCGGCGGACGAATTCGGTCGCAGGCTGGCTCGCACACACGACGCAGGCGCCTGCTCGTTCGGCTCACCGCCCGACGGGTGGACGGGGCCGGGGTACTTCGGCCCGCTGCAGAACCCGCTGCCGATGTCCTTCGTGGGCCATGACCGGTGGGGCACCTTCTATGCCCGCGAGCGACTGGCG
>Ga0190272_10000749_pt1 | contig 16138 bp, 14 predicted proteins | sample Popmic504T_FD_133746 | JGI IMG/M metagenome (GOLD analysis project Ga0190272, IMG submission 133746) | Populus adjacent soil microbial communities from riparian zone of Shoshone River, Wyoming, USA - 504 T | ecosystem: Environmental > Terrestrial > Soil > Riparian zone | place: USA: Wyoming... | reverse complement strand
CGGGCGTTCTCCAGCCACCTGCCGAACTGGCCGTCGCCGACCCGGTCCGGCACCCAGGTGATCTGCTTGTTCAGCTCGACCATGCGGTCCTTGAGCTGGGTGACACCCACGAACCACGAGTCGACGGCACGCTGGATGAGCGGGCTGTCGCACCGCCAGCAGTGCGGGTACGGGTGGTCGTAGGTCTCGAACCGCAGCAGGACACCTGCCGTGCGCAGGTCCTTGACGATCACCTTGTTGGCGTCGAAGACGTGCATCCCGGCGTACGGCGGCACCTGCTGGGTGAACAGGCCCTGCGAGTCGACGGGGGTGACCACCTCGATGCCGGCCGCGTCGGTGACGGTCTTGTCGTCCTCGCCGTACGCGGGCGCCAGGTGGACGATCCCGGTGCCGTCCTCGGTGGTGACGAACTCGGCGGGCAGCACCTGGAACGCGTTCTCGCGGTCGGCGAAGAAGTCGAACGGCGGGGTGTACCGCAGGCCGAGGAGGTCGCTACCCCGGTGCCGGGTGAGGACGCGCTCCGCGGCGTCGTCGCCGAGCTCGCGGGCGTACGCGCCGAGCCGCGCCTCGGCCAGCAGGTAGCGCTTCCCGCCCTTCTCGACGGTCACGTAGTCGACGTCGGGGTGCACGGCGACGGCGAGGTTGCTCGGCAGCGTCCACGGCGTGGTCGTCCACACCAGGGCCAGCACGCCGTCCAGGTCGGAGCCGGGGGCCGACAGCCGCACCCCGACGGTGGCCGCCGGGTCCTGCCGGTCGCGGTAGACGTCGTCCATCCTGGTCTCGGTGGCGGACAGCGGCGTCTCGCACCGCCAGCAGTACCAGAGCACCCGGAAGCCCTGGTACACCAAACCCTTGTCCCACAAGGTCCTGAACGCCCACATGACGCTTTCCATGTAGTCCAGGTCGAGCGTCTTGTAGTCGTTGTCGAAGTCGACCCAGCGGGCCTGCCTGGTCACGTAGTCGCGCCACTCGTGGGTGTACCGCAGCACCGAGGTGCGGCACGCGTCGTTGAACGTGGCCACGCCCATGGCCTCGATCTCGGACTTGTGCTTGATGCCCAGCTGCTTCTCGGCCTCGAACTCGGCGGGCAGCCCGTGGCAGTCCCACCCGAACCGACGCTCGACGCGACGCCCGCGCATCGCCTGGTAGCGCGGCACGGCGTCCTTCACGTAGCCGGTGAGGAGGTGCCCGTAGTGGGGCAGGCCGTTGGCGAACGGCGGCCCGTCGTAGAAGACGTACTCGTTGGACCCGTGCTCGCCCGCCGGGCGGTTTTCCACGCTGGCCTGGAACGTGGCGTCGGTGCGCCAGTAGTCCAGCACAACCTCTTCGAGGTGGGGGAACGACGGCTGTGACGGCACGGCGTCGGGGTTACGGCTGCCGGTCAGCTCGACCTTGGGGTAGGCCATCGCGGTGGTGCTCCTGTCGCGGTCGCGTCTGTCGCTGCGTCCGCGGGGACGACACACCGTCACCGGCGTACCGCGGTACCACCCCGCTTGCGGCCTTCCGGCCGCCGCTCGTTAGGTCGGCTGTGACGGGCCGTACCCGTCCGGGTCTACTGGGGCCGCTGGTCCGGCCCGTTCTTCCGGAGGCTCCCCGGTGATGGCCGGATCGGTGCCTGTCCACCAAGCGTAGACGCCACCGGCAACCCGTTTGCCCTGGGGCACCGCCTGCGGCTCCTCGGGTCAGCTCCTGGTGGCGCGGTGCCTGGCGGCGAGGGTGAAGTCCGGTCGGCAGACGGCGCACGGGCCGAACCCGAGTTCGCGGGCCTCGTCGACGGGCAGCGGCAGGGTCTGCCTGGTGCCGACCCACCGGCAGCCGGACAGGTGGTAGCGGGGCCGCTCGTCGATCACCACGACCTCGTCGGTGAGGTCGGACACGACGATGGCGTCGGCCGCGTCCGTGCTCTCCTCGGGCGGCTCGACCGAGGGGTCGATCCTGATCGGCGGGGGCCGCAGCGAGGTACGGCGCACCGGCGCGACGACGACGCGCGGGGCGGCGGCCTCCGGCTCGGGCCCGGCCGCGGCTTCCGGCGCGGCCTCGGTGGTCGCCACCGGGGCGGGGTCTTCGGGCTGCTCACCGGCGGCACGTTCGACGGTGGGATCTGCCCCGTCGACAACGGGATCGTCAGGCTCGACGCCGGCGGCGGGCTCCACGTCCGCGTCCGTCTGGTCGACAGCGGGCGGATCAACACCGGCCGGGCCAACAGGGGCCGGATGGACAGCGGCCCGGTCTACAGCGGCCGAGTCGGCGGTGGTCCCGGCGTCAGCGGCCGGTCGATCGTCGGCGGCCGGGTCGACATCAGCGTTGGGGGCTGCGACGACCTCGTACTCCTGGTACGGCGCGAACGGGAAATGATCGTCGGGTTCGATCCGCCGACGGCCCATCCAGTCGGCGGCCAGGAGGCCGGCGGCGATGCCGCTGGCCCCGACCGAACCCCAGGCCCACCCGGTCCTGCTGGTCACCAACGCGGCGACCAGCAGGCCGAAGGACATCAACACCAGGCCGAGAACGATCCACAACATGGCCGGGGCCCGGACATGACCGGAACCGCGTCCGGACGTTCGAGCCACCAAGTCAGGCCTGGTTCAGGTCAGTGCCCGGCCTCGGCGCGCTGGCCGAAGCTGTTGGCGAAGGTCTGCTGGCTGTTGCGGCCGGGCTCCGCCGGAGCGGCCGAACCACGGCCGTCCAGGTCGCGCAGCTGCGACTCCAGGTACGTCTTGAGCCTGGTGCGGTACTCACGTTCGAAGGTACGCAGCTCGTCGATCTTCTTCTCGAGCGACGTCTTCTCCGCGCTGATCGCGCCGAGCGTCTCGGTGTGCTTGCGCTGGGCGTCCCGTTCCAGCGACGCGGCCTTCTCACGGGCCTGCCGCTCCAACGTCTCCGCCCTGGTGCGGGCATCGTTCAGCATGGTCTCGGCGCGGCTGCGCGCCTCGTTGACCATGCTGTCGGACTTGGCCCTGGCGTCGGAAAGCAGCTGCTCGGACTTGGTCCGCGCCTCCCCGAGCATGCCGTCGGCCTCGGCCTTGGCCTCCCCCGTGAGCCGGTCGGCCATCTCCTGCGCGAGGCCAAGGACCTTGGCCGCCTGCACGTGATGATCACCGCCGGGCGAGGTGAGCTCCGCCGGGGACGGGGGCGGCACCGGCGCCAGTGGGCGCTGCTGCTCGATCACCCGCACCGGTGGCGGTGGTGCGCTGGACACCGTGGAGACCATCTTGGTCCTGGCGTCGTCCAGCTCGGACTGGGCGCCGGCCAACCGCTGGTCGGCCTGCTCCAGTTGGGTCCGGAGATCGTTGTTCTCTTCGATCAACCGGGCAAGCTCGGCTTCAACGAGGTCGAGGAACGCGTCGACCTCGTCCTCGTTGTAGCCCCGCTTGCCGATGGGCGGCTTACTGAACGCGACGTTATGAACGTCGGCGGGGGTCAACGGCATCGGATCACCTCACGCACTCCTCGGCTGCGGGACCCTGGGTTGGCTCCAAGCCCCTCTGGCACCTACCCAGGCTCCACGACTCGCATCAGTATGAACACCACGAGCAGCAGAACCATAATCGACAGGTCTAGCCCAACGCGTCCCACCCGGACCATCGGGATCACCCGACGGAGGGCTTTGACCGGCGGATCGGTCACTGTGTACACCGTCTCGAGGGACACCGCCACCCCACCGGCTGGACGCCAGTCCCGAGCAAACGCCCGGACAAGTTCGACGACGATACGCGCGGTGAGCAGCAACCAGAAGAAGAAGAGCATGTAGTAGAGGACGTACAGGACCGCGTTCACCCCTCTACTCTGCCCTAACCCGGGGCCGGCGCGCGTGCCGGTACGGCTCGGTTCGGTCTCAAGATCGACTCAGGATCTGTTGAAGTGCGGCGGCAGGAAGCTGCCCTCGGCGATGCGACGCTTGTCCTCGGCCGTGACGTCGACGTTCGCCGGAGAGATCAAGAACACCTTCGTCGTGACCTTGTCGATCGACCCGCGCAGGGCGAAGGCGAGGCCGGCGGCGAAGTCGACCAGCCGCCGGGCGTCGGCGTCCTCGAGCGAGGTGAGGTTCATGATCACCGGGATGCCCTCCCGGTAGTGCTCGCCGATCGTGCGCGCCTCGCTGTAGTTCTGCGGGTGCAGCGTGGTGATTCGCGACATCGGGTGCACCTCCTGCGCGGGCGCCGCCTCGACCGGCGCGCTGCGGGCCACGACCTCACGCGACGGGTCGACGGCCAGGGAGCCGCGGACCGGCGCGTCGTTCGCCCACGACCGGCGGGGCGCGGTGCTGGGCGAACGCCGCGCGATCGGCTCGGGCTCGTCCTCGTAGTAGTCGTCGCCGTCGGCCCGGTCGGCGCGCTCGGCCCACCGGGCGGGGCGGCGGCCGTTCGGGCGTTCGGAGCGGTAGCCTCCGCGGTCGTAGTCGGCGTCGTACTCCCGGTCGAACTCTCCGTGACCGTAGTCGTCCAACTCGTCGGCCGGAACCATGCCGAAGTAGGCCTTGAGCCTGTGCAGCGTGCTCATCGCCCGCCCTCCCTCACCCGGTGCCGACGAAGGGACGTGTCCCGGAGCGCTTCGGTTGCGCCCGAACCACTTCCGCGTCGGCGGCGATCACGGCGAGGCTATCCGCCGCCCACCGAGCAACGCGGTTCCGACACGCACGCACGTCGAACCCTGCCGGATAGCGGACTCCAGGTCGCCGCTCATGCCCGCCGACACCTCGCTGGCCTGCGGATGTCGTGCGCGGAGGGTGGTCGAGGCCTGCCACAGCGTCGCGTACGCCCGGTCGGGGTCGGCGCCCAGCGGGGCCACCGCCATGACACCGACGAGGCGCAGTCCGTCGAGCCCGGCGGCGTGGTCGGCGAGCGCCGCGAGCCCGTCCAGCGGGCAGCCGCCGCGCTCCGGGTCGTCGTCCAGGCTCGCCTGGAGCAGCACGTCGAGCGGCGTCGACCGGCGCCCCTCGTCCATCGCGACACGCGCAGCTCTCGACAAGGCGTCGGCGAGTCGCACGCTGTCAAGGGACTGCACGACATCGGCCCAACCGACCACGGACCGTGCCTTGTTGCGCTGCAACCGGCCGACCATGTGCCATCGTGGACGCCGATCCGGCCCCAGTTCACGCACCTCGGCGGCCTTCTCGCCCGCTTCCTGGTCGCGGTTTTCACCCAGATCGGTGACACCGAGGTCCGCCAGCAGCGCGGCATCCTCGGCCGGGAAGGTCTTGGTGATGGCCACCAGTCGCACCTCGGCGGCCTGGCGCCCCGCCGCGGTGGCGGCCTCCGCGATCCGCCGCCGCACCTCGGCCAACGCGGCGGCCAGCTCGTCGCGACGGCCGTCGTGGTCGATCGGGCCGCGTGTGGCGTCACCGGCCGCGGCCGGGTCGGCGGGTTCCGCGGCGGGGCCGGTAGGTTTCGCGTCAGGGCCGGTTTCCGCGTCAGAGCCGGCAGGTCTCGCGTCAGGGCCGGTTTCCGCGTCAGAGCCGGGCTCCGCGTCAGGGCCGGTGGGCGTCCGGTCGGCGTCGGCGAAGTTCATGCCGGATCCAGCCAGGTGACGGCGGCCAGCCTGCCGGTGCGGCCGTCGCGGCGGTAGCTGTACAGCTGTGGGTCCTCCGCGGTGCAGCGGGGGTCGACGCCGATGCGCGCCACCCCGGCGTCGGCGAGTTGTCGCCACAATCCGGCCCGCAGGTCGAGGCCGGTGGTGCCCCTGCGGGTGCGGCAGGCGCTGCCCGGCAGGCGCGACTCGACATCGGCCTGCATGTCCGGCGGCACCTCGTAGCACGCGCCGCACACCGCGGGCCCGAGCAGCACCTCCACCCGGTCGACGCCGGCGCCCGCCTCGCGCATGGCGTCGAGGGCCGCGGTGACGACACCGTCGCGCGCGCCCGGCCGGCCGGCGTGGGCCACCGCGACGACGCGGGCCGTCGGGTCGGCGAGGAGCACCGGGACGCAGTCCGCGCTCAGGGCCACCAGGGCCAGCCCCGGCTCCGCGGTGACGAGCGCGTCGGTGTCGGGCACCGCGGTCGGCCGAGGCCCGTCCACCACGGCCGCGGTGGCGCTGTGCACCTGGCTCATCCACACCAGCCGCTCGGCGGGCACCCCGATGCCGGCGGCGAGGCGTCGGCGGTTCGCCGCGACGTTCGCGTCGGGGTCACCGATCCCACGGCCGAGGTTGAACGAGTCGTACGGCGCGGCCGACACCCCGCCGGCCCGCGTGGTCAGCACCCGTCGCACTCGCATGTCGTGAGGCTATCCACCCACGCTCACCCCACCGCCGCGACGCGGCCCAGCCCCACGACACGCGTCCGCATACCGAACACGCGATCGCGGCGCGCTCTCGTCCATGAGCTCGACACGAGGGTAGTTCGATCATGCTCGAACAGCGGTGGTGTCGAGTTCATGGACAGAACGAGACGGGCGGAAGCGGCGGAGCGGGCGGCCGTGGGGCCGTCTCGGGAGCGGAGCGAGGGGTCAGCGCTTCATGAAGGGAGGGACGTCGACGTCGTCGTCCAGGTCGGTCACGGTGACGGCGCGGCCGCCGGGCGCGCCGGGTCGGGCCCCGCCGGCGACGGCGCCATGGGACGTGGGCTGCGGACCACCCGGACGCTGCTGCGGGTAGCCGTTGCCGTTCGGGTTCACACCCTGGGGCGCCACTCGTCCGGGTGGGGTGGACGGAAGCGGCTGCGGCGGGGTGGGGTGCTCGTGCTGGGGAACGGGCGCGCGGTTCACCTGTCCGGCCTGCCCGGACGCCATCGGGGCGCGGGACGCCACCGCCGTCGGCTCCAACTTCTTGTGGGTCGGCGCGCCGGAGTCGAACCCGGCGGCGATCACCGTGACGCGGACCTCGTCGCCGAGCGAGTCGTCGATGACCGTTCCGAAGATGATGTTCGCGTCCGGGTGGGCCGACTCCTGGACGAGCGACGCCGCCTCGTTGATCTCGAAGAGTCCCAGGTCGGAGCCACCGGCGATGGACAGGAGCACGCCGTGGGCGCCGTCCATCGACGCCTCGAGCAGCGGCGAGTTGATCGCCTTGCCGGCCGCCTGGATCGCGCGACCCTCACCCCGCGACGAGCCGATGCCCATCAGCGCGCTGCCGGCGCCGGACATCACGCTCTTCACGTCGGCGAAGTCGAGGTTGATCAGACCGGGGGTGGTGATCAGGTCGGTGATGCCCTGCACACCGGACAGGAGCACTTCGTCGGCCGAGCGGAAAGCATCCATCAGGCTGACGCCGACGTCACCCAGTTGGAGCAGACGGTCGTTGGGGATGACGATCAGGGTGTCGCACTCGCTGCGCATCTCCTTGATGCCGTCCTCGGCCTGCGTGCTGCGCCGCTTGCCCTCGAAGGAGAACGGACGGGTGACCACGCCGATGGTGAGCGCGCCGAGCTTGCGGGCGATGTTGGCCACGACGGGGGCCCCACCGGTGCCGGTGCCGCCGCCCTCGCCCGCGGTCACGAACACCATGTCGGCGCCCTTGAGGACCTCTTCGATCTCCTCGCGGTGGTCCTCGGCGGCCTTGCGGCCGACCTCCGGGTTCGCACCCGCGCCGAGGCCACGGGTCAGCTCCCGGCCGATGTCGAGCTTGACGTCGGCGTCGGACATCAGCAGGGCCTGGGCGTCGGTGTTCACGGCGATGAACTCGACGCCCTTGAGCCCTACCTCGATCATGCGGTTCACGGCGTTGACGCCGCCGCCGCCGATACCGACGACCTTGATCACCGCGAGGTAGTTGTGCGGGGGTGTCATCTCCTCCGCCTTCCTGTTCATGACGCGCGACGCCGGATCCCCATCCGGCCATCTCTCAACCTCAGCTAGAGGCTTAGAGTTATGTCAACTTGATCCCGATGGTCAGGACCGTATGCAGGCCGTCCTGGCAGGTCCAGCAGGCGCGCCGTACGGGTCGTCACTCACCAGTGGCAACCCGCGTTTCTCCGCGCCGCGAACTCCTCGGTCGGGTGATTCTGGCGTACGGAGCACCCACCACGCCACTACCGAAACGCCGGACACAGTGTGTCGAAACGACGGACACACGCTGTCGAAACGACGGACACGCGGGGTTGTCAGCGGATCGTGGGGAGGTCGGGGCTGGCCACGTCGTACACAGTGCCCGGTTGGCTGAGGAGCACGGTGAGCACCGCGGCCTTGCGGTCCGACTCGTCGGTGCTCCCCCACCGGACGGTCCGGCCGTCGACGAGTGCGAGCTGCACGTCGAACGGAGTCGCCGCCTGGACCAGGGCCACCGCGGCCCGAAGGAGCTCGCGGCCGGGTTGGGCAAGGGTGTCGAGGACGGCGGCGGCGGACCTGGTCGCGTCGGCGTTGCCCGCCCGCAGCTCGGGAACCCCCGGCGGCGGCGCCGCGACGGTGGCGAACTCCACTCCCTCGCGGTCGATCAGCCGGGAGCCTTCCGGGACGACGGCGTAGGCCACCGGCACCCGCTCGGTGACCCGGACGGTGACGGTGGACGGCCAGGACCGCACCACCTCGACGGCGGCCACCGGCGCCAGCCCGCCGACCCCGGCGACGACCGCGTCGACGTCCAGCCGCAGCAGGGGTGTTCCCGGCGGTACCGCGGCGGCGGCGCGGACCTCGTCGGCGGTGAGCAGGGCCGTGCCGGTCACCTCGACGGACCGCGCGCCGAACACGGAGCTGAACAACACGAGGTAGGCCACCGCGAGCACGCCGAACACGGTGAGCACGAGGACCGCGAGGCGGCGCAGCCCGCGCCTGCGGTACGCGCGGGCCAGCTCGGCCGGGCTCGGCCGCCGCCCGTCCCTGCGGTAGCCGTCGTCGCGCGCCACCCTGTCCCCGGTGGGGCGGCTCCTCGGAGGGCGCTCCCTCGTCGCGGACGCCGTCGCGGAACGGCCGCCGGCCCGGCCGTCTCCGGCGCGGGTGCTCGGGGATCGCCCGTCCGACGTCCGGCGGTCGGCGGGGTCGGCGTCGGGGGCGTCCACCGGGGTGTCGATGGGAGGGGCGGCGCTGCGGCCGGTGGGGGCACGGCGGCTCGACGGGGCCGGGGGGCGGCCCGCCGGGGTCACGCCGGTGCCTCCACCTCGGTGGTCACTCCGGCCGCGCGGCGGTCCAGCTCGGCGACGAGCTCACCGGCCAGGACGGTGATGTCACCGGCGCCCATGGTGAGGACGAGGTCGCCGGGGCGGGCGAGGTCGGCCAGCCGGGCCGGCACCTCGGACCACGCCGGCACGTAGTGCACCGCGTCGGCGGCGAGCGGGACCTCGGCGGAGACGAGCTCACCGCTCACGCCCGGCTCCGGCTCCTCGCGGGCCCCGTACACGTCGAGCACGACCACGATGTCGGCCAGGCCGAGTGCCCGCCCGAACTCGGCGGCGAACAGCCGGGTGCGCGAGTACAGGTGCGGCTGGAAGGCCACCACGAGCCGACCACCGGCCGCGACCGGGCGGGCCGCGCGCAGGGTGGCGTCGACCTCGGTGGGGTGGTGCGCGTAGTCGTCGTACACCCGCACCCCGCCGGACTGGGCCTTGAACTCGAAGCGGCGGCGCACCCCGCCGAAGGCGGCGAGCCCGTCCAGCAGGCACGCCACCTCGCCGCCCAGCTCGACCCCGGCGACCAGCGCGGCCACCGCGTTGCGGGCCATGTGCTCACCGGGGACCGCGACGGCGAGCTCGACCGAGGCGCCGTCGAGCACGACCTCGGCCACCCCGCCCTGCTCGGTGGGCCGGTAGGCGGCGATGCGGACGTCGTCGGAGGTCGTGCCGTACCGGCGCACCCGGATGCCCGCGGCAGTGGCCCGGTCGGCGAGCGCGGCCGATCCGGGGTCGTCGGCGCAGGCCACCAGCACCCCGCCGGGTTCGATGCGCTCCAGGAAGGAGTCGAACACGGCGACGTACGCGGCCTCGGTGCCGTGGTGGTCGAGGTGGTCGGCCTCGACGTTGGTGACGACCGCGACGGACGGGGCGAACGCGAGGAACGAGCCGTCGCTCTCGTCGGCCTCCGCGACGAACACCTCGCCGTCGCCGTGGTGGGCGCCGGACCCGGGCTCGGTGAGGTCACCCCCGATCGCGAACGACGGGTCGAGGCCGCAGTGCTGCAGGGCGACCGTCAGCATCGAAGTGGTGGAGGTCTTGCCGTGGGTGCCGGCGACGCACGCGACGCGGCGGCCGGTCATGAGCGCGGCCAACGCCTCGGAGCGGTGCAGGACGGTGAGCCCGCCGGCCCTGGCGCCGGCCAGCTCGGGGTTGGTGTCCCTGATGGCGCTGGACACCACCACCGTCGGCGGGCCGTCGAGCAGGTCGAGGTTGGCGGCGTCGTGGCCGACCTCGACCCGCGCGCCGAGGGCCCGCAGCGCCAGCACGGCCCGCGAGTCCTTGACGTCGGAGCCGGACACCTGGACGCCGCGGGCGAGCAGGATGCGCGCGATGCCGCTCATGCCCGCGCCGCCGATGCCGATGAGGTGGACCCGCTCCAGGTTCATGCCCCGGCCGCTTCCAGCACGATCTGGGCCAGGCGGGTGTCGGCGTGGGCGTGGCCGAGGCCGCGGGCCGCTGCCGACATGGCCGCGAGCCGGCCGGGGTTCGCGGCCAGCGGCAGGACCTCATCGAGCACCCGTCGCGGGGTCAGCTCCGCGTCCGGCACCAGCACGGCGCCACCGGCGGCGACCATCGGCGCGGCGTTGAGGGCCTGCTCACCGTTGCCGTGCGGCAGCGGAACGAACACCGCGGGCAGCCCGACCGCGGACGTCTCGGCGACGGTCATCGCGCCGCACCGCGACACCACCAGGTCGGCGGCCGCCAGGGCGAGGTCCATCCGCTCCAGGTACGGCACCGCGACGTAGGGCGGTCCGTGGTGGCGCGGCAGGTCGAGGGTGTTCTTGCGGCCGTAGGCGTGCAGCACCCCGACGCCGGCGGCGCCCAGCTCGGCCGCCGCGCCGGCGAGGGCGGTGTTGATGGAGCGGGCGCCCTGCGAGCCGCCGGTGACCAGCACCGTCACGGCCTGCGGGTCGAGCCCGAAGTGGGCGCGGGCCTTGGCACGCAGCGCCACCCGGTCGAGGGTGGTGATCGAGCGGCGCAGCGGGATGCCGACGACCTCGGCGTCCGACAGCCCGGAACCCTCCATGGCCACCGCGACCCTGGCCGCGAAGCGCGCCCCGATCTTGTTCGCGATCCCGGCGCGGGCGTTGGCCTCGTGCACCACGATCGGCACCCGGCCGCGGGCCGCGAGGTAGGCCGGCAGCGCCACGTAGCCGCCGAACCCGACGACCACGTCGGCGCCGACCCGGTCGAGGACGGCCCTGGTCTCGTTGACCGCGCCGCGGACGCGGCCGGGCAGCCGCACGAGGTCCATCGTCGGCCGGCGCGGCAACGGCACGGCGGGCACCAGCTCCAGCGGGTAGCCGCGGGCCGGAACCACCGTGGTCTCCAGACCACGGGCGGTGCCGAGCGCCGTCACCCTGGCGTCGGGGACCAGCCGCCGCACCGCGTCGGCCAGCGCCATGGCCGGCTCGATGTGCCCTGCGGTGCCGCCTCCGGCGACCACCACGCTTACCACCGGCGACTCCTGTCGGTCGTTGCTGCGTTCCTGTCGTGCTGTCTGTCGTACTGGTCGGCGGCCCGGCGGGCCACGGACGTGCGCTGCCCATGGTGCACCGTTGCCCGCGGTGCGGAGCGGCCGGCCCGGTGCGGCTGGGCCCCGGCCGTCGCGCCGGCGGCGGCCGATCTGCGGGGGGCGGCCGAGCGGCCCTGGCCGGGCGCGCGGCGGGCCGGCGGACGGTACGGCGCGGGCAGCGGCAGGCCGAGCACCCGCGCGACCCGGCCCTGGCCGTGGGCCTGCAGCGCGGACACCGCCTGCGGCTCGTGCCTGGCCAGGTTGGCGAGCAGCCCGAACACCAGCATCGTCACCACGAGGGAGGTGCCGCCGGAGGAGATCAGTGGCAGCGTCAGCCCGGTGACCGGCAGCAGCCCCACGACGTAGCCGATGTTGATCGCGGCCTGGCCGACCAGCCAGGTGGTGAGGGTGGCGGCGAGCAGCCGGTTCCACGGGTCGGTGTTGCGGGCGGCGATGCGCAGGCCGACGTAGGCGAGGGTGGCGAACAGCGCCAGCACCACGAGGCAGCCGATGAGCCCCAGCTCCTCGCCGACAATGGCGAAGATGAAGTCGTTGTGCGCGTTGGGCAGGTACATCCACTTGGACCGGCCCTGGCCGAGCCCGGCGCCGAACCAGCCGCCGTCGGCCAGGGAGAACGCGGCCTGGTTGGCCTGGTAGCCCGCGCCTGCCGGGTCGGCCATCTCCGGGTTGAGGAACGCGTCGATGCGCTCGGACCGGTAGTCGGCAAGGCCCGCGAGCGCGAGCGCACCGACGGCGGCCCCGCCGAGCACCACCCCGAACAGGGCCAGCGGCGCGCCGGCGAACCACAACAGCGCCAGCAGGACGATGGCCATGGTGATGGTGGTGCCGAGGTCGGGCTGCAGCATCACCAGGCCGAACATCAGCAGCGCCACCGGGAGCACCGGGATCAGCAGGTGTCGCCAGCGGTGCAGCACGGGCCGCTTCACCACCAGCACGTGCGCGCCCCACAGGGCCAGCGCCAGCTTGGCGATCTCCGACGGCTGGAACGACCCCAGGCCGCCGAGGCTGAACCAGCTCTGGGCGCCGTTGTAGGTGCTGCCGAGCGGGGTGAGGACGATGACCAGCAGCGCGACGCAGACCGTCATCGCGGCCAGGCTGAACCGGCGCACGAGCCGCAGCGGCGCCCGCAGGCCGAGCCAGAAGAACACCAGCCCGGCCCCGCAGTACAACAGCTGACGGTGGAACACCACGAACGACGAGCCGTCCTCGGCGAAGGACTGCACGGCGGACGCGGACAGCACCATCACCAGGCCGAAGGCGGTGAGCAGGCCGAACACGGCGAGTACGAGGTGGAACGAGGTCAGCGGTCTGGCCAGCCACGCGGTCAGGGTGGCCCGGTAGTCGCGGCCGACCCGGCGGATCGCGTCCGTCCCGGTGCGCGCGACCCCGCTGTCCGGCTCGGTGTCGGCGCTCACCCGCCGACACCGTCTCGGTCCGGTTCTACTTCCGCGATCTCCACGATGGCGCGGGCGGCGTCGGCGAACGCGTCGCCACGGTGCCCGTAGCTGGTGAACATGTCCCACGAGGCGGCGGCCGGCGCCAGCAGCACGACGTCACCCGGCTGGGCCAGCTCGGTGGCGCAGCGCACTGCCTCGACCATGGCCCCATCGTCTCCCGCTGACACGTCACGAACGGGCACATCGGGCGCGTGTCGCGCGAGAGCGGCGGCGATCTCGGCGCGGTCGGCGCCGATGAGCACCACGCCGGCCAGCCGGTGCGCGTGGTCCGCGACGAGCCCGTCGACATCAGCGCCCTTGAGCAGACCACCGGCGATCCACACCACGCGGTCGAAGCCACGCAGCGCCGACGCCGCGGCCGGTGGGTTCGTCGCCTTGGAATTGTCGACGTAGCGGACGCCGCCGCGCTCGGCCACCACGGCGCCGCGGTGCGCCGCCGGCTCGAACGCCAGCAGCCCCGCCCTGACGGCCGCCGGCGCCACACCGACGGTCCGGGCGAGCGCCGCGGCGGCCAGCGCGTCGAGCACGCCGGACGGTCCCGCCGGGTTCACGTCGGCCACCGCGGCCAGCACGGTGCCGTCAGGCTCCACGAGATCGCCGTCGCGCACACCGAACAGGTCGACACCGAGCGCGCGCGGGTTGGTCGAGGCGTGGCGCGGCCCACCGCCGGGCGCGTCCGGGCCGGGCGTCGGCCCATCGCCGGGCGCGTCGGGCGCGTCGAGATCGGCCGAGGCCAGGCCAGGCGCGCCGGAGTCGGTCGAGGCGAGGCTCGGCTCGGCGAGGGTGAAGCCCAGCCGGCGCGGCGCCGGTGCCTCGGCGAGCAGCCGCGCCGCGCCGGGGTCGTCGACGCCGCCGATCGCGATCGCGCCGGTGAGCGCGAGCGCCTTGGCCTCGACGTAGGCCCGCATCGTGCCGTGCCAGTCGAGGTGGTCGGGCTCAACGTTGAGGACCGCGCCGGCGTGCGGCCGCACCGACGGCGACCAGTGGAGCTGGAAACTCGACAGCTCGACGGCGAGCACCGGGTGCCCCGCCAGGACCGCGTCCACTGCCGGCAGGCCGATGTTGCCGCAGGCCACCGCGTCGATGCCGGCGGCGCGCAGGATCGACTCCAGCATGCCGACGGCGGTGGTCTTGCCATTGGTGCCGGTGACCACGAGCCAGGTCGCCGGCGTGTCGCGCTCCTGGTCGATGCGCCAGGCCAGCTCGACCTCGCCGATGACCTCGACGCCGGCCCGCGCCGCCGCCACCAGCAACGGGTTGTCCGGCCGCACCCCCGGGCTGGTGACCACCAGGTCGGTACCGTCGGGCGGCTCGGCCAATGCGGCCGCCGTCCGCACGCCCGGCAGGTCGAGCTCGGCCAGCCGGTCCTCGCTGGCGTCGGTGACCACGACCTGTGCCCCGCGCGCGACCAGCGCCGCAGCCGCCGACCTGCCGGACACCCCGGCCCCGACCACCAGAACCCGCCTCGACTCCATGCCGGGATTCTCCCGCCACGCCCACGCTGTGCCTCCCACGGGGCCGCCACGCCCGGGGCGCCGCGATCGACGTCTCGGGATCGTCGGATCACGCACACCACCGTCGCCGTCCCGCGCCGGGTCGGGGATAGTTCTGAGTTCGGTGACGGAATCGTCACCAATCGCTCGGGTTTGTGACGATTCCGGCACACAGCTCCAGCGAGACCACCCGGCCCGTCGCCGGCGCGCCGGCATCGCCCACGAGCTGGGCCACCACCTGCTGGAGCACCCGTTCGGCGAGACCCTGCTCACCGGGGCCGGCTGCCGGGCGTTCGGCGCGGCGCGGGAACGGCAGGCGACGTTCCTCGCGGGCGAGCTGCTGGTGCCGTGGGCCGCGGCGACGCACGCGGCGTTCCGCGACCGCTCGGACCGCTGGGTAGCCGACGCCTACGGCGTCAGCGAGCAGTTCGCCCGGATGCGACTGGCCGGACCACGCGTCCTGGCCCGACGGGCACTCGCCAGGCAGGCCCGCAGTGCGTGACCCGACGGGCCGACGCCCTGCCCTGACCAGGACGACCCTCAGGCGGACACGAGTGCGGTAGCCGGGGTCGCCCTGGCCAGGGGTGGCGCTCAGGGGTGCCGCGGTGGCGCGGTGGCGGTGGCGCAGGTCGTCGGCGAGGCGGGCCGACCTGAGCACTGTTAGTCGAGGACCGCCGTGGCCTCGACCTCGACCATGAGGTCCGGCTCCCCCAGCGCCGCGACGCCCAACAGGGTGATCGGCTTGACCGGGTCGACCCCCAGCTTCGCGGCCGCCCTGCCGACGCCCTCGCCCAGCAACGGCAACTTCTCGGGGCTCCAGTCGACGACGTAGATCGTCAGCTTCGCCACGTCGTCGAAGGACCCGCCGATCTCGGACAGCGCGGTGCCGATGTTGAGGTACGCCTGCTCGACCTGGGCGGCGAAGTCGCCTTCGCCCACCGGCCGGCCGTCGGCGTCGCGGGCCACCTGGCCGGCGAGGAACACCAGCTTGGAACCGGTGGCGATCGAGAGCTGCCGGTAGACGTCCGGCTTCGGCAGGCAGTCGGGGTTGATCAGCGTGACGGTCATGAACCCTCCTCGGGTCGTGGTCGCAAATCGGTATCTGGCCAAACCATAGCATTGCTATGTAATGTAGCGCCATGGCCAGAACGAAAGACCCCGCGGTTCGCCCCCTGCTGCTGCGCCGAGCGGCGCAGATGCTGCGGACCAGGGAGCCGATCACGCTCCGCACGCTGGTGGCCGGGACCGGCGTGTCGACGATGGCCGTCTACACCTACTTCGGCGGCATGGACGGCATGTGGAAGGCGCTGCGGCAGCAGGGCTTCACCCGCCTGGAGGCCACCCTCGCGACCGTCGCCATGACCGCGGACCCGGTGGCGGATCTCGCCACCTTGGGGGCCGCGTACCTGGCCAACGCCCTGGAGAGCCCCGACCTCTACCGGGTCATGTTCGATGCGGACTTCGAGCTCGAGGACTCCGGCGCAGCCGACGACACCCTGCACCGCCTCGTCCACACCACCGACCGAGCCAGGACCGCCGGCCGCTTCCGTGACGACGTCGACCCGCTGGAACTGGCGACCCGGACCTGGATCATCGGCCACGGACTCGCGTCACT
>Ga0190272_10000748_pt1 | contig 16139 bp, 15 predicted proteins | sample Popmic504T_FD_133746 | JGI IMG/M metagenome (GOLD analysis project Ga0190272, IMG submission 133746) | Populus adjacent soil microbial communities from riparian zone of Shoshone River, Wyoming, USA - 504 T | ecosystem: Environmental > Terrestrial > Soil > Riparian zone | place: USA: Wyoming... | reverse complement strand
GGAGTGAGCGACCATCTCACCTACCCACGCCCAAGACGCATCACTCAATTCCGCGGCCTGATGGCGTGTGTTCGCGAAACCTTGACACAACACCATTCTCAGAGGATGGTGCGACCCATCCTGCGGAAGATGAATTTTGGATGCGTCACAAAAAGCTTCGATGCAACCCCCGGAACCGAGACTGGCCGATGCGGGTTTCGTTGTGAACCGGTGGCGCGCCTCATTTGACGACGTCACTGCCAGCCCATGGCTGACTGTCTTGACGGTTGGCCCTGTGATTGCTCTCATCTTCGTCTTAGGCGCGGGCACCGGTTGTGTTCAAGATGCGTCAAATTGTGACTTGGGCGTTGGATCATTGTCCTTCATCTTTGTCTATGCACTTGGCCTGTGGTTCATCTGCGCCGTTGGCGCCTTCGCGTTCGCGGCGGGGCCATTGAGGGTCGCCCTCCTGGGCGCCGCATGGGGAGCCGTGGCGGCCGGAATCTTTCATGCGCTTGAACTGGCACCCTCTTGGAAGGGATACCAATGGGTCGACTGGTCAAGGGGGCTGGAGGCTCTCCGATGGATCGCGATCCTTCCGGCGTTAGCTGCATGTGCCTTCGTGGTCTGGGTTGGGGTTAGCCGATGCTGGCGATCACGAAAGACGCCAATTGTGATTCCCACCTCACCCATAGACCCGTCGTTGCCGGAGGACTTTCCCCACGCGTGGCGCGCCAACTATGAACTCCCGGCTGGCCATCTAGATCCTGACATTGAAGCGCAGGGCGTTTGCCTTTCTGGAGGGGGCATCCGGGCTGCGACGTTCTCGATGGGCGCGGTCCAATCGCTGGTAGCCGGTGGCGTCATGGCGGAAACCCATTTCCTTTCGACCGTGTCGGGCGGTGGATACTTCGGCGCCGCCTACCAGAGTTTGCGCTATGCGGATTCTGCAGACAAAACAACTGCATCTCTAGGTGCCTTTGCTGCTGGTATGGCGGAAGAGGACCACGTTCGCCGCCACGGCAAATACATCTTCGATGGTCTCGCCCAGGGCCTCGGCGCCCTCTTCGTCGTTTTGCGTAACGCGATCTTGAGCCTGGCAATTGTCTACGCCTGCCTCGTTGTTTTCGCGACATTGACGGCCTATGCGTATGAATTTCCATGGACACATTGGTCTGTGCAACTTTTCCCTTCTGACCCGGAGGGTCGGGTTGCGTTTGGTTCCTGGGCGGCTATCGCTGTGGGCATTCCTTTAGGGTTGGCCCTGGTGATGTGGGTTGTTTCACCTATGTTTGGAGTCAGGACACGAGCGAACATCCAGACTTTCGCGGCAGGCTATGCCTGCCTAGCGATTGCGGTGGCGGTTTTCGTGCTCTTAATTCCGGTGCTGGCGCAGTGGATCTCCTCAATTGGCCCAGTCGACAAGCCCGAGCAAACCGAGACAGTCGATCCGAGCGATGGCCTCAAAGTCGGCGTCATTGTGGTGCTGGTGGCCACCGGAACGACTGTGTGGAACGCGGTGGCTAAATTTCGAAAGGCAGCTGAACCCCTGACAAAAGGCTCGGCTTCCAAACTCAAGAGTGGGCTCAGTGCAATCAGTTTCGCGGTACGATTCCTGTTGACTGTGGTTGTTGTGCTAGCGCTGTCAGCGCTAGCAATTGTTGTATTCCTCGTTGAGCTTCGAGATGCCACATTCATTGTCCGAGCAGGTGAACGACCGGATTTGGCCATCGTGGCAATATCTGCCTTGCTGTTTGGTTGCATCTTCTTCGATCAAACACGAATGAGCCTGCATCCCTTCTACAAACGCCGCTTGGCTTCGGCCTTTGACATTGTTCATAAGAGTGAGTCTGATCGGGCCGTTGAACAACCTGACTACCGCACTTTGAGCACTCTCTCTCAACGAGGCAAGGCGTTAGCGAATCCCGAGCGCCCCTCGACTAAACTTCGTCTGGTGTTGTGTGCTGCGGCTCATGTTTCCGGGCCAACTCTGGCACCACCTGGTCGCCGCGTTGTACCTTTCGTGTTTTCCAGCGACTACATCGGGAGTCCGAAACTTGGCTACTTCGAGACAGACGAATTGGAGAGGCAACTCGCCGGTAAGGCATTTCGCGCCGATGTAACATTGCAAGCCGCCGCGGCAATCTCCGGCGCCGCGTTTGCCTCATCCATGGGAAGAGCTTCGCGCCCATTCGACAAGATGCTTGCCCTCAGCAACGCTCGCCTGGGGGCGTGGCTCCCCAACCCGCGGTACCACAAGCTTTGCGCCAAACCCGACTCCGCGTTATACAGCGAGGACGAACTGCCTCGACAGGATCATTATCGCAACCACCTACCGAGGCTTCGCCGGCTCGGATATTTTGCGCGCGAGTTCTTCGCTGTCTATCCGCAAAATGACCGCTTTCTGTACGTAACAGACGGCGGCCACTATGAGAACTTAGGCCTTGTCGAACTACTGCGACGCAGATGCACCACCATCTACTGCGTCGATGCCTCCGGGGACCACTCTCTCGCCTACACGCTCGCGGAGGCCGCCGCGTTGGCATACGAAGAGTTGGGAGTGACTATCGAGATCGCAGGGTTCGAGCTAGCCGCTCGCTCGGCCACCGCTGGGAACTCCACAAATAGTGACCTCAAGTCGCTGCAGCAAAGACTCAGCGCACGATCCGTTATCCGGGGCTCGTTCACTTACCCTGACGGTATCTCAACTAAGTCCAAGGGCACCCTGATCGTCGGTAAAGCGACGATAGGTGAGGATCTCGATGATGCTCAACTTCTCTCCCTCAAAAGCTATGCCACCAAGCAAAGGGAATTTCCGCACGACACTACAGCCGACCAGTGGTTCGACGTGGACCAATTTCAGGGCTATCTGACCCTTGGCCAGGCTATCGGCCGGAAAATGTGTTAAGACGACTGAGCCTCGTCCGTGACTGTGCTCTTAGCGAAACCACAACGGCGTTGGTGCGGCGACGGCGCCAAACTCCAACCAATACTTGGTTGAAGGCAACTTGGCAACAGGCCCCCACCCTTAAGCGTTGGACCTTATCGTCGCGACCGCGGGTGTCTCCGATACCTATCACGCCAAGACTCCAGACAGTGGCCTCGAGGTCAGCGGTCCAAACTTTTCGGAACACCACCACTGGTGCAATCCACTTCTGTGATTCAGGGTGAGCATTCCACCCTCTGCAGGGGCCGCGATTCTTAGGCCAAGTTAGTGTCTTGCTGTCGCCGCTAAAAGCTCCACGGATTAGCAGTCTGGTGGCGTTGCATCCCGGGATTCCGGATACGTGTGGCGCTCCAAGTAGCATGAATCGCGGGGGTGAGCGGCTTGTGTCCACCATATTGACGCCTGTCCGTTTTCAAGACCAGTAGCAGAAGGAATTGGACGCAGCACCCTCCCGGGGGCTAGTGCTTGGGGTGTACCTGTTGGTCCCATGTCCGACTCGTGGCGATGGGGCATCGTCGGTTGATTTGGCGACGGTGGACAGTGCAACCGACCGAATTAGCACGTCGGGGGAATTGACTGGCCACCCTAGATAAGTCATTGAGCGCGAGGATATGCGCGGGTTGCTATGCCAACCACTGCATGCCATTTGCCCGAACAGGCAACCACGTCGCCCCTGAGATCACATAGATGTCGCCGCGACAGACGATGAAGCAACGGGGTCTATGACGGTCAGGAACGGCGTTTGGAAGCACGTGGCCCGGTAGGTCGAGATGGCAGGTCTCTTTGCGCCCTAATAGCAAAGTGTGCCGCTGTTCAGACGAGGTGCCCCAAAGTGTTTCGACTGCGTGGGTGAATCCGACGTGCGCGGTTAGCTGCAAGTCGCTCACGTTTCTTACAGACAGGTTGTAGGAAAGCGTGTCGTTCCCGAAATGGTTAAGGCGAAGCGTCGGGCGGATGGTCTCACGAGAGGGCGCCTCGTATGTCTCTCCGCAGGAGGCGCACATGTCAAAGATGCGTTCGAACTCAGGTTGAGTGACCGACCGCAGGGAATGTCGAACGGCGCTTTCGCGGCTGCACCAAACGCAGGACGTCGATGACTCGGTCAACTTTAGGAGGCGACCTAGGTAGCCCAAATGAAAGAACATGTTTTCCCGGGTTGCAGTGAGGAGGTGATCGACGACATCTGCCTCCAGGGCTGTCCGCTGATCCCTCAGCGTCGACAGTAGGTCCTTAGCTTCGCTGAAATTTTCTGCCTCAAGCGCGGCAATGATTTGAACTGAAAGCTTCTCGAGCTGTTGTTGATACCTACGCACCCTGCTGCCGAAAAGCGCCAAACCCAGGGTTGTGAGACCTGTAAGTGACTGAGCCGCCGGTACCTCGGTATCCAACAGTTCGCGCAACAGCCCGTCTCGCGACATCACGACGCGGGCATCAGCCTCCTCAACGCTCGATCTGGTGATTGAGTCTGTGTTCGTATTGTGCACGAGATCCGCGCCAACTTCCTCATCGTTGAGATGGAGACGAGGGCGCGGGATCCAAGCCGGATCGCCGAGTAAGCCGAAGCGACCGATTTCGACGTAACTAGTATCGATCCGCGTGTTCGCCATGCGGACTGCTTCTCCTATAGACCTCCCTGAAGTCAATGTCTGTTCAAACGTTCTGCTGGCCACCAGCGCGTCCGTTCCAACCCAACGGGTCGCGACGACGGCGGCAGCGCGCCGGTAGAAGGAAAGGGCTAACGAGGAAGAATGCGTGAACGGCGAGTCCTCAATCTTTAGGGACAGACAACTGTTTATAAAGACGATGCGAGCATTGATGGTTTGCGTACTGTGCTGGTCGGCCGCCCTCCACCTCGCCCGAAAGCAAATGTCACCCACCTGACACGCGACCGAATGTTGTTCCTTGGGAGGCCTGTCGTCCCTCGGAGGGCGGGCACATACATTCACGCTCGGTAGGATGAGAGCGCACTCCCGGCCATGGCCATCGATTGTGAGGATGCCCAAGGGGTCGACGAGTTCCTCAAAGGCAACCTCGCCTCCGTGCGCGTCCACAACAACATCTGACCGCGCATCGACACTTACGTCACGTAGGACCCGTGGAGGCATACCCGCCAGAGCCCTCAGTGAAGCTATGGACAGATCCGCCCAGGACTCACCCGTAATGAGGCCGGTTGCTTGGCGGGTACCTTCGAGGTTCGTTGTGAAGTCGTCCGTAAGGTGCTCCAGCTTTCCCAAGTACGCGATCGACGTGGTGCTGAATCCTTCTTCGACGCAATACTCGTTGGGATGCATTGGGCGAGACGTTGCGCGCCCAAAATAAGTCGAGAGAGCAAGGGTCAATGGGTGGGACCCGACGGGATGGATACATCCCCCATCACGGTACTGAGTAGCGGGATCGAAAGTTCCCAGGCCGAGCGCGGCCACTGTATTAACGGTGAACCCAGCGACAGCGAGTGCCTCAAGGACAGGTTGGAGCGTGGGATGATCGAGAACTGGAAGTGCGTGATGACGCGGTGCTTTGGCAGCGTCCAGCAGAGCCTGATGCCACTCTGCAACCTCACGGCAGACGAATATGCATAAAGCGGGCTCAGGTGGGCTTACATCTGCATCACTCATCCGCGTATCCGATCGTCCCGAATGAGCTGGGCAATCTCGCGCACCGTGAGATCTTGCGGAGGAGTATCGGTCACCACCAAAACACCTGTTCGTTCATGAACGTCAAACAACATACGGGCCGTCATCAACGAGTCAGCGCCATACGACTTGAATGGGACCTCGAGTGATGGGTCGGTGACTTCGAGAATATTCTGCCAGAGCGCCAGCACCAGACGTTCCTCCTCACTGGTCGTCTCGTCCGGCGTAAATTCGGAGAATGCATGGGTGTCGCGAAGTGCTGCACGGTCCAACTTTCCAGTCGCTGTGAGAGGAAACTCGCTCACCACGAAGATTCGGCGGGGCGCAGCCTCAGGTACCAATCGCGCGCCTGCCCATTTCCTGACTGACTCAATGTCAACCTCATTCCCAGGGAGTCCAGTGACAAAACCCTCGAGGTATTGACCGATTCGATCTGCGCGCGTCACAACCACAGCCCCGCGGACATCAGGATGGGAGGTGAGAGCCGCCTCCACCTCAGCTAACTCAATCCGGACTCCGCGAACCTTCACCTGACTATCAGTGCGACCCAGACATTCGAGCATCCCCGAGGGCCGTAGACGCCCCCGGTCCCCGGTCATGTAGACGCGCTCGCCGTTGCTAAAGAGGCGAAATCGTTCAGATCCCTCATCAGTGTTCAGATAGCCGCGCGCGACTCCGAGGCCCCCGACAACGATTTCCCCTTCAGAGCCACAACCGGCCTCCTCTAGGTCCTCTGTGACCACATGAATCCTTACCCCCGGGAGTTCATATCCGATGGGAACTTCGCCCTCTTCGACGTGCTCGAGGGACAAGTGCACCAAAGCGGCGATTGCCGTTGTCTCGGTACACCCATAGCTATTCCAAAGCTCAGTCGCAGGGAACCGTTTCAGCCATTGTCGTACGTCAGTTGGATTGGCGCGTTCACCACCGATCACCACGAGCCGCAGACGCAACGGAAGTACCGTATCGGGAGATGTCTGCTTGGCGAGCTCGCTCCAGAACGCCGTCGGAAGGTCGACGATGGATACATCCAGCAGTCCGCATTCCTGCCAAAATCTTGCCGTGCTCTCCTTCGCTTCAGGTCGAGGAAACGCGATGGAAGCGCCTACATGCAGAGCAGGGAGCATCTCCTCGAAACTTGTGTCCCAGATTGGGGCCGCAAACTGAAGCACCCTGTCCGTTGCTTCCATCCTCCACGCGGAGGAAAGTTCTCGTGCAATATGAGAGATGCTGGCGTGTTCCACAGCAACTGCCTTGGGAGCTCCTGTGGATCCCGATGTGAACATGACATACGCAAGAAACGAGGGCGTCACTTGAAAATTCAGAGGCAGATCTTGCCCCGGTCCTTCAAGGTCTTCCTCAAGTAGGACGAGCTGTCCTGCCCCAGGGATGCGGTGGAGGTAACTGGAAGTTGTGACGAGGGTGAGCGCGTCAGCCGCCTCCACCATGTGCCCGAGACGCTCGTCGGGGAGGTTGATCGAAAGCGGAAGGTATACGCCTCCGGCCTTCCAGATTCCAAGCAGGGCGACGAGAAGGTGCGGCCCCGGCGGGAGTAGAACTGCAATAGCCTCTTCCGGCTGCAGGCCCTGCTCCATTAATAGCCCCGCAAGCGCGTTGGACTTTCGTTCCAGTTCCAGATAACTGATCGAGCCCTCTGTGGATAGGGCTGCGACGCTTTCCGGCTTGTCGCGCGCGTGGCGCCGAACGCTGTCAAGGATAGTCATGCGGGCCTGACTTGGATGCGCACTGTTCTTCTACGCTGAATTGTGTGACCGAAGCGATGGTCCCAAGCGCGGCTATGGAATCGAGTGCGCTCATCGGATAGATCCCCCCGGCCAGCAGACCGCGAAGACTCGTCGGCGATCTGACCTGTTGCCTCGAGAGATGACGGATGAAAGTACTCCGGTGATGCCGCCATTCGGTAGGAAAGATGCACACAACCAGAGGGACGGTCCGCCCACTCATGAACGGTGACGGAAAGAGCGACATTGGCCGCATCGCCAGCTGTCCTGGAAAGGAGCCGTGAAAATGTCGGTTTCCAAACCGCGGATATACAGCTCACTACGTCCTCGATTCCCGGTGTCCGAAAGCCCTCGCCATGCAACCGGCAATTGTCACCGGCCAGGAGATGCTACTAGGTCACCGATCTTCGGATCCCGGTTTTGGTTCCATCCAGAGCCTCCGAGCCGCGGTTCTGATGGTCGCTTAACCGGGCCGCCAGTACCAGCCGGTGCCGAGCGCTTTCACCTCATTCAGTGCCATGAGATCCAGTCCCTAGGCCCTCTCAAGCAGTCCGCGCCCTACGAACACTGAAGCTGGGTGTCGTATCCAGTCACGTCAAACTGAGGATCGCTGTTTATTTGGCCCGCACCAGATATTCCTTTGCTAAACGGGCGGGTCCAACCGGAGAAAGTATCGATCGAATTGCCCGATCTGCCGACGGTCTACCAGCTGGAAGCCGTACTCCAAATAGATACGTAGGTTCCTTGCCATTCGAACATTCGTATAAAGACTTAGGGAGCAGTCACATTCTGCAGCGATGTGTCGAGCATGGTCTAACAAGAGACGACCAAGACCTTCATGCTGATGCCGGGGATCAACCGCAATGTTCGCTATGTGCACGTCGGTGATCCCCCGCTCGAACACAGCAAAGGCGAGGACCGTCTCACCGCGCTCGACGACCCATGTTTCACTACGGTCGATGATCTCTTTGTAGTCAAACAGCAAGGGCTCGGGCAGAAAGCCCAGCACGTCAACGTACGGCCTGTAGGCACGTTCAGCGACCGACGCTACCGCCGAGGCGTCATCTGATGTTGCAGGGCGCACATTCAGTTCCCGAGCGTTAATCGGCGCGGGCTTTCAATTCGTGGTATGCCTCCGTAGCCCGTCGATGCAAAGCAGTGTTAGGCACCTCCGGGATTCCACATTCCGCCGGCGGAGAGAGCACGCCATGGCTCGTTTCCAGGGTTCTGTGCCAGGGTGCTTGAGACGAGACTTCGTCCTCAGCCCAGGGCCGAATCTGCCCATCGCGCCAGTGCAGCATCGAGTCGCTGTACGAGAGCCCCGCATAGTCGCAGTATCGACTAGCGACGTCCCGTGGGGCTTCCCTAAACCGTTGGCCGTCGACTACCAAGTACTCCTTACCCAATGCCTCAAGTCTGCTCACCATCTCAAGGAGAGCAATGAAGCCGAACTCCTCCTCTGTGTAGTCTGGCTTCAGTTTAACTAACGATCGGTGAACATAACCAGGATGCCGAAATATTACGGCGTGACAAGCCGATGAAAGCAACTTCTCCTCTGCGTAAGCGACGGCCTGGAACGCGAGATCCTTCACGAAGACGCTGCCGCCATCCAGTTGCGCGTGGAGCAATCGGTCGTTGACTGCCGCACTGGAATGTTCGAGCGCATCTGGAACATCACCATAACGACGACAACGACGTTCAGGTCCGAAGTAATAGGTGGCCGTGAAGGGCTCGTGGCAGTATTCCACCCCTTTGGCCTGCGAGATAACCTTGCTGAAGGCAGTTGACACCGATCGGGGCGTCCCCCATAGGCACAAGAGCGGTGCTCCAGTGCTCACCCGAGAAGTTCCGTACCCTCAGCGAAGACCAGAAGGTCGTCGAGCGTCTCTCTTCGCCAGACAACCCTCCAAGCTCCGTTAGTCACGGCCACTACGGGCGCACGCAACTGATTGAAACTGGACGCGCGCGTAATGCTGTAGGCCCCCGCATCCTTAACAACGACCTGGTCTCCTTCCCTCAGGTTCGCAGGTAGTTTCACGTCGCGTGCCCAAACGTCGCCCTCGTAGCACAACGGCCCGACGAGAAGACAGTCCTGCATCCTCACGCCAGCGTCGTGTGCGGTCCAAAAGCGGTGAAGTTCCCCCGGTCCAGCCGTTGACAGCAGGTTCACTCCGCCGTCAATCACGACGACACGTCCCCCTGCCTGGTCACGGATCGCCACCACATTGGTGATGAGGGACATCGGTTCCGAGATAATCCAACGACCCGGCTCTACTACAACTGAGAGATCGCTGAGACCCCATTTGCTTAGGCGCGCGTGCAATTCTGAGAACCAGGTCTTCAGGTCAGGCTCCGAGAATTCGAAGTCATTCGCTTTGGCGGTCCCAGGCCTGCTCGGGTCGAGTCCTGTCGTCCTCCGGGAGATGCCCGGGACGGGGAATCCGCCTCCGAGATTCAGGCTGGATCCGCGCTGCGAAGATGAGGCGACCCAAGAGAGGATCGGCTCGAGCGCCGCGAAATGCGTCGACGCTCCCACCAGCTGCGAACCTAAGTGCGCCTCAAAGCCCTGGAACGACAATGCGTCGGCGTCAAGGACTGATCGCAGCAGACGACCGGCCAGCGGATCCTCGACGGGAATCCCGAACTTTGTCTGTGTTGTCCTCGTCGCCCCCGTGTAGGGGTCGATTGCGGATGTCAGTCGTAAGCCGACTTTTGCCCTGACACTACTGGCCGCCGCGATAGCCTCGATGCTACGGAGCTCGGTAATCGAGTCGATATTCACACGGATCCCTAGCTCAACCGCGCGGCGCAGCTCCGCTGCCCGTTTTACCGGCCCATTGAACACAATGCTTGCCGGTGCGAAACCCTGACGCAACGCTAGTTCTAGTTCGTAGCCCGAGACAACGTCAACGCCCATCCCTCCGGCCCGCACCGTCTCCAGCACCGCGGGGAGGTAGTTTGTCTTCAGTGAGTAGATGCACTCCGCGTCATGTAGCCCTTCAGTCGCCAGGCTGCGGAACGTAGCCACTCGATTCGCAAGGTCATCCAGGTCCAGGAGGTACAGAGGTGTGCCGACCTGAGAAGCTAGTTCGGAGATAGACGGACCCACAACTACCGACGATTTCTCGCTGTCTGCCATCTCCATCAGACTCCGGCCGCCGCCTCAAATTCATCACCGTATCGACGCTCTGACCAGGGATTGAATGCCACTATCCAAAGGTCCCGATGACCTTGGGAACCGACTGGAGCCTTGATATCAGTAGCGGTGTGCCACATCGCTCCATCGTCATAGACCAAAGCTTGGTTCGGCTGAAGCGTGGTCTCGAAGAAGGGGTTCGTTGACGAGCCGCTCTCAAACAATTGAGTTACTCCGCCCTGGATATTCTTACGGTCGAACACGGCCAACATGCCAAAGGTGTGGCCATCCCGGTGCGGACCCTCGGGCACGGAAACTCCTGTCACAGCATCGTTGGTCACGACCCGGCACTGGTGGACGTTCACCTGCCATGGCTGCGTCGAATCGAGCGGAATCTCCTCCGCCCCAACAATCAGCTGCGGCGACGGATCGATGCGAAGCGGCTCAAAGGGACGCCGCACGCCCCCGACGTATGAGTTCACTGATCTAGGTTGGATGAATGGCCGGTGCGGCAAAAGTTCTGCGCGCCAACCATCGTCTACGAAATCCATTCGGAACTGGGAGAAACGGCGATACCGTTGTTCTCCACCAGCGAACGTATCCATCGGCAGCTTGCCGAACTCAGCCAGAGCGACGTCAGTCAGGGGCGGCAGCTCAATGACCTTGTAGGTGATGGTGTCCATCTGTTTCCCTCTCTACTCAAGGATCGATTCCGCGCGCGGCAGTCGGCACGTCTGAAATGGAGTCACGTTCAAATTCGACGATCACATGGTTTGCTGCTACTTCGGCGAGGCGATCAGCCTCGGAGGTCGTATCCGCAACGACGAGAACATGCCCAAACGTCTGATGGTTACTTTGCGCTGCATCCAGGAAAACGCCGGGAGCAGCATAGATCTCGACCTCGACGACGCCTTCCGTGGTGGCAGCTAATTCGACTCCTCGGATTTCGCGCACGCGCCCTCCGACCGCAGGGCTGAAGTCACGCCACGCGGCCGCCCGCGACGCCTGCCGTGTTAGATCTACCGGCATCCCGGCTGCAAGTCGAACAACCTGTTCCATCATGTCGATCGCAAGGGCACCTCTGAGCAAGTGGGGAATACTGTCGCCGCCGAGACGCCCATTGATCTCGATGATGTACGCAGTGCCCCCAACCATGCGTATTTCTGTGTGAGCCGCACCAAAATCGTGACCCACCGCTTCCAGACCCGCTAGGCATGTATCGATGGCATTCTTGAGGAGACTCTCTGGCAGTTGGCTGGGGAAACTATCTGCGATCTCGGCGAACACCGGCGTGGGACCCAGCCGCTTGTCGGTCACGCCCAGAACAGTGACTGTCCCAGCATCGGAAAAAGTCTCGACGCTGATCTCGTATCCCAGCAAATACTGCTCGATCAGGGCGCCGGGCGGACGCTCCTGACCCCTCGCGTCACGCTTACGGTCATTGATAACCCGAAAATGCGACCTCACCTCGTCGTGGCTCGTGCACAGGCGTACATCGACACTTGCTGACTCCGTCATGGGCTTAACAACACACGGGAGGCCTACGGTAGACACCGCAGTCTCGAGCTCTCCTTCATTCCTCGCATGGACGAAGCCAGGGATAGCGACACCGGCCTGATCCAGGGCATGGCGAGTCTCAGCTTTGTTCCTGCACTTCAGCGCCGTCGACGGGCTAATAGCGCGAAGCGATAACGCTTTTGCCACCTCCGCCATTACGACGATGTTGTAGTCACAAGTTGTAAAGACTCCATCAATGGGTTCCCCCTGAGAATCTGCCCTGATTGCGTCGAGAACAGAGGCGACATCGTTGGTGTCCGCTTGGATGATTCTTGCGACATGCTTGTCGAAGACCTCGTCGGCGGTTGCCAGATCGCTGTAGCGCTCGATCCGGCTGGTCAAAAAGACGGCCTCGAGACCAAGTCGGGACGCCACTGATATAGGAGTCAACCCCAGATCCGACAGCTGAGCTTCAATCACGTAAAACGACACGTATCACCTCTCGACTGCGAAGGAAGACTGCGTGATCGTATTGGATGGGGATCTCGGCAGGGGGAAATTTCGGAAAAGTCATACTATGTAATGACATGGCTACGAACAGTGAAGAGGCTGGCCAGGCCTCCTGCCATGACCGCAGCTAGGTAGCCGTCTGCTCCCACGCTTCGCGAAACCTGTCCACGACCCGCTCAAATGCAGGAGTCGTCGTCCTCCCGACAGCGACAGGCCACGCCTCCTGCTACGACTCACGACGCGATGGTTAGTGAAGACTGGCAAGCATCCCACTGCGTCCCGCGGCCTCAGCGAGACACGACTTTGCCACATCTTCAGTTAACTCGTTGTCCCGATCACGAGTTATCTCGGCCGCAACTTGTGCCCTTTGGGACTCCCGCCCTTCCAAGACCATAATTGCCTTTGGTTAAGGTTGCGGCGAGTTCGGCAAATGGACGACTCGCCTGCAGTGAATGACCCCAACGGGTGCGACAGGCTCCTTGACCACGGAGACGCAGTGGGGCCCAGTTCACTAGATCCCGTCCCCTTCCGGGACCATGCGGGTTGGCCCGCCTCTCCACGGCTGGAAGCTAATCGCCAGTTGAGTAGCCTCTTACGGCGGCAACGGTCGGCTGCCTCGGTGGCACACTCGGCGGCCGAGTACTTTCGGGAACTTTTCGCCGCGCGTACTGTGTCGGTCGCACGACATGAGAGCGGGCAGTACACCGAACTAGCTAACGTCGGATTCCTGCCGCCCCAGAACCGCTGGTACCCACCACGCCGAAGCTACCCCGATTCGGTGTTCCGCTCCGCAACGAAGGACCTCCAGGAAAACGGCGGCTACTTCACGTCAGACCTGCAAGACCAGCGGTACCAAGAGTTCGTCGGTTGCCGGCACGACCCCGAGGTCCTCTCAGTCATGGGCGCGCCAATCATCGGCGATGGGATTATGCGCGGCGAGGTCTTCTTGACACGAGGTCGTGGGCAACAGGCCTTCGACCGCAATGACCTCGACTTCTCGCGCGAGCTGGCATCAACGTTGGGTAGATTTCTTGAAGTGGCACACTAGTCGTGTCCCGATAAGTACCACTGCAGAGTCTGCCTGCTGAAGTCGTCCGCTTCGTGGCTTGCTTTCCCCCGAATGTAAGGGCCCGGGTCCCGCGTCGCGGTGTTGAGCGAAATTGGAATGGTCGGTGATCTCGCCGCCCCGGACCCTATACCGTGGACCGCGTGGAAGGTCTCCCAGTCAGTCCCAGAGGGTTGGCAAATGACGACGAGGCCGGGGAGGGCCGTCGTCTCACCGGGATGCAGTTACCAGATGTCTCACTTCATTCAACAGATGGTGCTGTAACGAACGTCTCTAAGTTGAGGGACCCCGCGGTTCTGTTCTTCTATCCGATGATGGGTTCGCCCGATCGCCCCCCTCCTGAGGGTTGGGGTGATATTCCGGGGGCGCGTGGGTGCACCAGCCAGGCGTGTAATCTCCGCGACAACATCTCGAGGATCTATCACCTCGGAATCCAACAGATCCTTGGGATTTCCAGCCAAGGACGACAGGAACAGATCGAGGCGGTCGAGAGGCTGGGTCTGCCGTATGCCCTCGTGTCTGACGCGAATTTCGAGATAGCCGATCGACTACGCCTTCCCACCTTTCGTGTAGGTGAGCTTCGATACCACCGACGGCTAAGCCTCCTCGTGAAGGATGCGCGCATTGAGCATGTCTTCTACCCCGTGGTTTCGCCGGATCGGCATGCCGAAGAAATCACCAACTTCCTGGAGGTTCGAGGACGAAGACGTGCCCGCTTCAAAGACGCGGATGCGGGCCACAGCGGATGAGAGCATTAGTCCCATGTAGTGCCCCAGCGGCCAATCGATTCCGATGAATGCGCCACCCTTGATCCTGCGCCTGGAGGTGTCAGAGAAACCATTTCCTGGATCAAGGTATGGAAAAGTCTCGGCAATCCCACTTCCTGCCCTCCATTTGTACTGGGCTTCAAGCCGCACCCAGTTCCGGGTAGCCCGCGTCTCCAACTCCCCCTGTTGAGTGCCGTGCCCCAGACGACCAGCCAACGAGGCAACAAACCCGGGATGCGCCTGAGAAAAACGCGAGTATTCCTCCAAATCAACCCCCGGAACATTGGGTCGTTGGACCACGACGCAAACCCAGTGAGAAGTAGTGTGGGCCACCGAGTAGTGATGACTGCTGCACGGCCACCGAGGCGGCTGTGTACTCGTGTTCGCTGTGGGTCGCTTGGCCCGGGAGCGAGTACTCCCGGGACCAGGCGGTGCATAAACTTCCCCCAATAAACGTTGCATCGATCGAGAAACCTCAAAGGAACGCCTGAGCCTCCGGCTGCGCAGAGTCGCAGCCTCTTCCCCCTCATCCAGATTCAACACGTTGGGAACGTCTGCAAAAGTCTCCGAATGCAGAACCCAGAGGTGCGCCTGTGAGAATGCTTCAGTGTCCAAAGCTTCGACGAGGTTTCCGTCAATCATTCCCATGAAGAACCCGATCGTGGGGGCTCGAGCGCCCGAGGCGATGAAAACCGAAATGCGCAATACATGGTGTCTGCGGGGCGCGTCTTTCCCACGAGAGGGATGGACCCAAAGTCCACTGCGTCGTGAGGGTTCTTCCCGCGAGGAACCAACTCATTCTCCCTTGCCAACACCGAAATTCGCGAATGCTCGACCACCTGAGCTGAGCGTTACCCTCGTCCGCTTAGATCTCAGGCGATCTGGCACGGTAGGACATCGATTCGGGTGCGTGCTGCCATGAGACCCGACCCCTCACCTCGGCAACCAACACGACCTTAACCTCAAGGATGAACGACGGATCCCGTGCCTACGGAAGTTCGTCTGTCCGTTCAGATGGGAGGCCGGTTACGCTCCGGCTAGGAGTCTGAAGACCTCCCTGGTCAGACTTCTTGGCTCGCATGGCCGGTCCGAGCGCGACCAGCGCCGCAAGAGCGACAACACCTCCGACTAAGTAGATCTGTCGCGGCCCGAAGACATCCAAAAGCAGTCCTGCGAGAGTAAAGCCCAATACATTCGCGAGATAGCCCGCGCCGGTGATGGTTCCGAACACGCGCGCCCTCACCGCATCGGGGGTATGGCGCTGGATCTGATTCTCCCCACAGACGAGCCCGATGGTGTCAAATATGGCCGCCACGAACATAACAGCGAGAATCAGAAGAAACCAAGGTGAGCCTGCAATCACAAAATATGCCACGGCCACGACCGCTACTCCTATGGCAACAAAATTAATCTCTCGCGAGGTGCTTACGCGCCTTACAATTATCGCCCCAAGGATTGCCCCTAGCCCCCAGATGGTGTCCATCAGCCCGTAGCCGACCGAGCCCACTCCAAGTATGTCGGCCAGCGGCACATCCGCAACGAAGGCGCTGTTAATCGCGAGCCAGATCAGTGCGGTTGAAATGAACAAGGACCTCAGAAGCCGATGTGCAAGTATGTGCTTCAAGCCTACGAGGGCGCCCCGTGCACTTTGCTGCTCATCAGTCGTGTCGACCCGTGAGAACGTTCCATGGATTCCTACTATCACAAGGGCGGAGACGGTGAAAGAAAAAGCATTGATAATGAAAACCCAGTCCACGCCGATAGCGGCAAGAACGACACCGCCAAGAGCCGGACCGGCCGTCATACCAATGTTATTTCCCACTGCAACTAGACCATTTGCCCAGGAGAGTCGGTCCTTCGTG
>Ga0190272_10000747_pt1 | contig 16164 bp, 14 predicted proteins | sample Popmic504T_FD_133746 | JGI IMG/M metagenome (GOLD analysis project Ga0190272, IMG submission 133746) | Populus adjacent soil microbial communities from riparian zone of Shoshone River, Wyoming, USA - 504 T | ecosystem: Environmental > Terrestrial > Soil > Riparian zone | place: USA: Wyoming... | reverse complement strand
TCCCCGCCACGATCCGCGCCAGATCGACCACCACCTTGGCCTGCTTCCAGGTGGCGTCGTCCTGCATCTTGCCGTCGATCATGACGGCGCCGGTGCCGTCGGGCATCGCGGCCAGAATCTTCAGCGCGAACTTGACCTCGGCGACGTCGGGCGAGAACACGCGCTTGGCGATCGCGACTTGCGAGGGGTGCAGCGTCCAGGCGCCGGCGCAGCCCATCAGGAACGCGTTGCGGAACTGCGCCTCGCAGGCGGCCGGGTCGGAGAAGTCGCCGAACGGCCCGTAGAACGCCTTGATGCCGGCCGATGCGGTCGCGTCCACCATCTTGGCGATGGTGTAGTGCCAGAGGTCCTGCTGGTGGCGGCCGCGCTGCCCCCTCCCGGCCTCCCCCGCAAGCGGGGGAGGGGAAGAAGGAGCATCCTCCAGCACCACGTAATCCGGGTGCCCGCCGCCGACGCGCGTGGTCTTCATCGCGCGCGAGGCCGCGAGGTCGGCGGGGCCCAATGAAATGCCGTGCATGCGCGGGGAGGCGGCCGCGATCGCCTCGACGTTCTTCACGCCCTCGGCGGTTTCGAGAATGGCGTGAATCAGGATCGGCCGCCTCACGCCGTGGCGCGCTTCGAGCTGCGCCAGCAGCTGGTCGAGATAATGGATGTCCCACGGCCCCTCGACCTTCGGCAGCATCATCACGTCGAGTCTGTTGCCGGCGGCCGCCACGATCTGCGTGATGTCGTCGAGCGCCCAAGGGCTATTGAGCGCGTTGATGCGGGTCCACAGGCCGGTCTGCCCGTAGTCGAGCTTGGCCATCTCGATGAAGCCGGCGCGCGCCGCCTCCTTGGCGTCGGCCGGAATGGCGTCCTCCAGGTTGCCGAGCACCACGTCGACCTGGGCGATCAGCTCCGGGACCTTGCCGCGCATCTTTTCCACATGCGGGGGGATGAAGTGGATCATGCGCTCCAGCCGCACGGGAAGCTCAGCGAACGGCTCGGGTGCGCCGATCGCGAGCGGCTTGAAGAAGGAGCGGGGGAGTTTCATCGAGGCTATCCCTCAACGTGGCCGGTCGGACAATGCAAGAGCGTTGCCACACGCTCCCCACCTCCCCCTGAAAGGGGGAGAGCCTGCCCCGGACTTGATCCGGGGTCGACATGCGCAGCATGTCGGGTGGGGGGTCTGCTTAGCATGCCGGCCGTGCGCTGACCCCTCCCTGACCCTCCCCCTTCAGGGGGAGGGGACGCAAGTGGCGCGGCCATCGCGACCCGCGTTGACGGCGCGCGGACCGGCCGATACCTCCGGCCGATGCTCGACGTGATCAACCTCGCGCTCCCGTTCTTCGGGCTGATCTTCCTCGGGCTTGCCTGCGGCAAGCTCAAGCAGATCCCGGAAACCGGGCTCGCGTGGATGAACTTCTTTCTGATCTACGTGTCGCTCCCGTGCCTGTTCTACCGCGTACTGGCGCAAACACCGCTCGAGCAACTGAGCAACCCGCGCTTCATTGCCGCCACCACGCTCGCGACCGGAACCGCCTTCGCGCTCGCCTGCGCGCTCGGTTGGGCGTTCCGGCGCAACATCGGCGAGGCGACAATCGCAGGCCTGTCAGGGGCTTACGGCAATATCGGCTACATGGGGCCGGGGCTCGCGCTCGCGACCTTGGGGCCGGCCGCGAACGTGCCGGTCGCGCTGATCTTCTGCTTCGACACGCTGGTGCTGTTCGCGCTCGTGCCGTTCCTCATGACGCTCGGCGATCCTCGCCACGAGAGCATCGCGGCGACGGCGTGGCTCGTGGTGAAGCGCATCGTCCTGCACCCGTTCATCATCGCAACGGCTTTGGGCGTGGCCTCGGCGGCGATCCATTTCGAGCCGCCTATCGCCTTGGACCGATTGATGCAATTCCTCCAGAACGCCGCCGCGCCGTGTGCGCTTTTCGCACTTGGCGTCACCGTCGCGCTACGGCCGGTGCAGAAAATGCCGTGGGAGGTGCCGTTCACGATCTTCGGCAAGCTCGTGGTTCATCCGGCGCTTGTTCTTGCTCTTCTGTCGCTGCTCGGGCCGTTCGACGCGACGTGGGTCTACACCGCCGTGCTGATGGCCGCGCTACCGCCCGCGCTCAACGTGTTCATCATGGCGCGCCAATACGACACCTGGGTGGCGCAGGCGTCCGGCTCGGTGCTGTTCGGCACGTTCGTCTCGGTGGTGACGCTGACCACCACGATGTGGCTGGTGAAGACCGGGACGCTGCCGGTGACGCTGTTGCGGTGACAAGCGCCCGCGATCACCGGTTCGCGTATCGCGTCTTCTTCGTCTTCTTCGCCTTCTTCTTCTGCTTCGCCAGCGTGGCCAGGCGCTTCTTCTTCGCCATCGCCTGCGCTGCTCGCTTCTTCGCCGCCTCCAGCGCTGCCGCATGGCGCTGGCACGGGGCATGTTCGCTCGTTGCCAACGCCGCGCGCTCCGCGTCCGTCGGTTCGCGGAAAAACTCGTGCCGGCCCGCTTCGAGAACCGGCACAAATTCCTTCCGGAAGCGGCACGCATTGCGGTCGGAGGTCAGCGCCGGGTTCATGTAGTAGCGCAGCGTGCGCTCGCGCACCTCGCTCCTGCCTTCAAGCTCGCCTTTGGCAACGGCGAGCGATTGCTCCCAGCGCGAACCGCCCCTTGGCGTCCGCCGCGCCGCCGGCAGGCATGCGAACGAAAACTGGCAAACGCCGGCGCGCTTGTAGAAGACGACGTCGCAGATGTCCGCGCCGCCCCATTTCGTGGCCTTGGCCCTGGCGCGCTCAAGAACGACACTCGCGATGTGCTGCTGGCCTTCGACATTTTCCGCGGTCGAGCCGCCCTCGAAATAAACCGCCAGCGCCATGCAGTAGAGATGCGTTTCGGCGGCGAAATCGCGCGCCGGCGCATCGGCTTCCGCCGCCTCCACATCGCGGACCGGGGTGTAGGCGGCGTCGGCCGCCACGGAGATCATGGCGAGCGCTACCCCAAGCCCAACGCTGCACCAGGCGTTCGATCGATGCATCCGGCCCCCAGCCATTTGCGATGTCGCGGCAGTGGCACTCGCGACTCACCCGCCCCCTCGTCAATCCTTCTTCAATCGGTTGGATCGGTAAAGTTGCCGCTTGTCCACGCGCGCGAAACGTTGCCGCTCGTGCCCATTCGGCAACAGAAAGTTCCGGATCAGTCTCGAAATGGAACTCCTCATGCCCCGGGACATCCGCCTTTGACTGCCTCTCGCGGGCAATTTCGTTCGATGGTGGTTCCGCGGTACGATGCCGCTTCCTCGCCGAAGAAGGTGTTCATGACCCAGTCCCGCTCAGCCGCCGCAGCGGCGCATCCATCGCTGACCAATTCCAGAATCGAAACCGAATATCGCGCCCGCACCACGCGCTCCGCGCAGCTCTATGCCGAGGCCTGCAAGGCCATTCCGGCCGGGCTGACGCACGATTCCCGCACGCTGCTGCCGTACCCGGTCTACGCGGCACGCGCGGCCGGATCGCGCAAATGGGACGTCGACGGCAACGAGTACGTCGATTATTTCGGCGGGCACGGCGCGCTGCTGCTCGGCCACGCGCATCCGGCGGTGGTCGAGGCGGTGCAAGCCCAAGTCACGCAGGGCACCCACTGGGGCTCCTCGCACGAAGCCGAAGTGCGCTGGGCCGAACTGGTGCAGCGCTTGATCCCTTGCGCCGAGCGGGTGCGCTTCACGGCATCGGGTACCGAGGCGTCGCATCTCGCGCTCCGCCTCGCGCGCGCCTACACCGGCAAGCCGAAGGTCGTGCGCTTCGTCGGTCATTTTCACGGCTGGCACGATCAGGTCGCGGCCGGCTCTATGTCGCACTTCGACGGCTCGGTGCCGGCGGGAATTCCTGCGTCGCTCGTAGAGCAGACGATCCTGCTGCCCGCGGATGACGTCGCGGTCGCGGTGGAAACGTTGCGCACACGTAACGACATCGCCGCCGTGATCCTCGAAGCGTCGGGCGCCTCGTGGGGCATGGTGCCGCTCCCCGAGGGCTTTCTCGCAGGCCTTCGCGCGGCGACCAAAGAGCGCGGCGTTATCCTGATCCTCGACGAGGTGATCACCGGCTTTCGCTGGTCGCGCGGCGGCGCGCAGGCGCGCTTCGGCGTGATCCCGGACATGTGCGTGCTCGCCAAGATCGTTGCCGGGGGCCTTCCGGGCGGCGCGGTCGCGGGGCGGGCAGACATCATGGATCAGCTCGATGCAGCCGCCGCCAAGGCGGCGGGACGGGAGAAAATCGGCCATCAGGGCACCTTCAATTCCAACCCGCTGTGCGCGGCGGCGGCGGTCGCAACGCTGTCGATCGTCGAGCGCGAAGATGTTTGCGCCAAGGCCGAAGTAACGACCGAAACAATCCGCGCCGGCATGCGGCAGATTCTCGCCGAGGAAGACGTGCCGTGGGGCATTTACGGCGACGCGTCGGCGTTCCTGATCTTCCAGAACCCGAATGGCCTCGACATCGACCCTATGACGTTCGATCCGCTGCGCCATGGGTTCCGGGAACTCAAGGCCGTGCGCAACGCCAATCTCAGTCATCGGCTGCGCATCGCGATGCTCGCCAACGGCGTCGACATCATGGGCGCGCCGGGCGGACTGGTGTCGGCGGTGCACGGTACCGAAGACACCGCCCGCACGCTCGAGGCGTTCCGCACCAGCGTGCGATGGATGAAGACCGAGGGCGACATCGCGCCGTGACACATGTTCAGCCGCTCTCCGGTGTCCTCGTTCTCGACTTCACCACGCTGCTGCCGGGGCCGCTCGCGACCCTGATGCTGGCAGAGGCCGGCGCCGAGGTCATCAAGATCGAGCGGCCGGGCGGGGAGGACATGCGCGTGATGCCGCCGCGCCACGATGGCGAGGCGGCGGTGTTCGCGCTGCTCAACCGGGGCAAAAAGAGCCTCGTTCTCGACCTGAAGAACGAAAGCGAGCGCAAGCGGTTACGGCCTCTGCTTGAGAAAGCGGATGTGATCGTTGAGCAGTTCCGGCCGGGGGTTATGGCACGGCTGAACCTCGGCTTCGAGGACGTGCGGAAAATCAATCCGCGGATCGTCTACTGCTCGATCTCGGGCTACGGCCAGCAGGGCCCGCGCGCAGGCGAAGCTGGCCATGACATCAACTATCAAAGCCTCACCGGTCTGCTCGCCCTCCAGCCGGGGCCGATCGACCGGCCGGTGGTGCCGCCCGCGCTCGTCGCCGACATCGGCGGCGGCACCATGCCGGCGGTGATCAACATCCTGCTCGGCCTGCGCCAGCGCGACGCTACGGGTGAGGGCGTCTACCTCGACGTCGCGATGACCGACGCGATGTTCACGTTCGCCTGGTACGCCTATGCGATCGGGCAGGCGACGGGAAAATTCCCCGGCCCCGGCGAACTGCGGCTGGCCGGCGGCTCGCCGCGCTATCAGCTTTATCCGACCAGGGACGGCAGACTGGTCGCGTGCGGCGCGCTGGAGCAGAAGTTTTGGGCATCGTTCTGCAACGCCATCGGACTGCCGGCGCCGCTGATGAACGATCTCGCCGATGAAGCGGCGACCAAGGTCGCGGTCGCCGCGATCATCGCGGGGGAGACGGCGGCGCATTGGGCGCAGAAATTCGCCGCCGCGGAGGACTGTTGCGTCACCATCATGGCATCGCTGGAGGAGGCGCTGCATGACCCGCATTTCGTCGAGCGGGGATTGTTCGCGCATCGGGTCTCCGGCGCGTCTGGCGCCACCATGCCGGCGCTGCCGGTTCCGATCGCCACGACGCTGCGTGAGCCCGCCGGCACCGTGAAGCCGTCGCCGAAGCTGGGCGCGGACAACGGTTTGCTCGGCTAAAGCGCTTCCCCACGCATCAACCTTGGCTGCGCGGGGGGCTCGACTCCCTCGCGCATCACGGCGCGGCGCAGCGGCGCGATACGGTCGAGCAGATAAAGCCCGAACCCGCGCGCGCCCTGCACGGGCAGGAAATCGGACAGCAGGCTGCGATTGAGCGCATCCACCGCAAAAGCCCGCGACGTCACATCGGCGCGCCGCAGCCGGTCGTATTCGGCGAGCAGGCCGGGCGCACCGGCGTCGCCGCCGTCGCGCCGCGCCTCCACCACGAGCTCGCCGATGGTCGCGGCATCGCGCAGGCCGAGGTTGAGGCCCTGGGCGCCGATCGGCGGGATCACATGCGCGGCCTCGCCGACCAGCGCGATGCGATGGCGCGCAAAACTGCGCGCCGTCACGATGGCGAGCGGGAACACGCCGCGGCCCTGCTCGACGCTGACCTTGCCCAGAATCGAATGCGCGCGGCGCTCGAGTTCGGCCGACAGGGCAGGGGCGTCGAGCGCGCCGAGGTGCTCCGCCTCAGCCGGATCGACCACGCAGACGAGGCTTGAGCGCAGGCCGGGCAGCGGCACCAGCGTGAACGGGCCGCGCTCGGTGTGGAATTCGGTCGAGATGCCGTTGTGCGCCCGCGCATGACCGAGATTGAGCGTGAGCGCTGCCTGGGGATAGCTGCGGTGCTCGGTTTCGATGCCGGCGGCGGCGCGGCAGAGCGATTTGCGGCCGTCGGCACCCACAACCAGCCGCACCGCGATCGTGCGCCCGTCCGCGAGCCGGATCGTCACGCCCGCATGGTCCGGCTCGACGGCCGCAACCGCCGCCTCGATGCGCCGGAGCTGCGGCAGCATGGCGGCCCGGCGGTCGAGCGCCGCAACCAGATGCCGGTTCTCGATATTGTGGCCGAATGACTCCAGACCGATCTCGGAGGCCTCAAACCGCACTTCCGGCGCGCGGATCAGCCGCGCCGTATCGTCGATCAGGCGGATCGCAGTGAGCGGCGCCGCATGCTCGCGACACAGCGCCCACACGCCGAGCGTTTCAAGCGCCGCAACGGAACCGGACAGCAGCGCCGTGGTGCGGGTGTCGGCCGGAGGCGCTTTCGAGATGAGCGCGGTCTCGATACCGGCTGCCGCAAGCGCAATCGCGGCGGTGAGCCCGGCCGGCCCGCCACCGACTACCGCAACTTCGACTGTCGCGTTGCCTGTCATCGCGAGGAGTTCTCTAGGCTCTGATTAGAAGAATGCATAGCGTGGGCATTTGCGGTGAAAGCAATTCAAAGCAGAGGATGGCCGCTGGGGCCGCTTCCCGAAACCAACTGACTTGCCACGTCGACTTCCGGTTGCGAAGCTCCCACTCGGCAACGAGGGGGAAATCTTGCCAAACTTCACCCATGATTTCACGCCTGCGTCGGGTTCGACGTTGGGCGCCACTGTCGATCTATCCGTCCGAGCTGTCGAAGACGCGGGCTTGCTGGAGATTCTTCAAAGTCCAGGGCCGGCGGTAGGGTTGTGGGGTCTCTTCGATCCGCTCTTGGACCTGGCATCGGCGGAGTTTCGGTTCATCGAGCCGCTCGGCCAATCGCGAGAGGTGAAGACCGCACTATCCGGCTTGTTCGGGCGGTTCGTGGCGCGCGCCTACGCAAGACGCCATCTGGGCCTCACCCACTTCACCCACGTGACGAAACCGCCGATGCGTCTTTCGGGTCCGATGCGCGGCGAGCTTCGGCGTGTACGGGGCCGACGCGGCGATATGCCGGACTGGGTGGCTTGGGGCCCCCGATCTGGAATGGCCATCGTTAAGGCCAAGGGCTGCCACGACAGGAGCGGCCCCGGCCAGACTCTGGGCCGGGCCTTCGCTCAAGCCGAGCGCGCGGAGATCTGGGGAAGGCAGGGGCTTGCCCCTTTGAAACGCTACGCGATTGCCACGCGATGGGGGTTCGCTGCGCCGCTAAACTGGGCGCCAATGCTCTGGGTTCGCGACCCGGACGAAGAAGGCAATAATGTAGCGCCCGAGGAAATTCACGAACTTCAGGCGGGCGTGATCCGACTGCACTACGCGAGCCTCCTCGATCGCCTTGAGCAGCGGGCGCTTGCGGCCGCGCTTCGCGATCTGGTGCGCACGCCGTTCCGGAACCGGCATGCTGAAGCGGGCAGCCGCGCGATGGCGGCGCTTGAGGCGGCTTCGCCCCGCCGCGTCGTGGGAAGCGTCTCAGTCGAGCCACAGGACGACCTCATCGGCGGTTTTGTGACGCGCAGCGGCGTCTTGCCGGCGGACGAGCTTTCGGGGGTCGATCAAGAGATGCTGTCGCGGCTCAAGATGAGGCCCGCTTTCGTCGGCGTCGAACGCCGCATTCTAAAGCTGGCGGTTCTGGGGAACATCTCGTCCATCGAAGATCACCGTCGGACCGTCTCCTTGTACGAAGAAGAAGGAGCGCCTCAGGGCCCGCGGGACGACGGCGCCGGTGGGTGGATCGTGCGCCTCGACGAGGACGCTGCGCAGATCAAATGAGCTGACTGAGTCCAATGCGGTCGCTTGTGAGTGTGCGGCCATAGTGTCGCGAGGATTGTTCACGCCCTTGCGCGCTGGAGCGAACTAAATGAGAAGTCATTGGATACGCCGTCGGTCGCATCAGCGGCGCTCAAAGTCGGGCGCTACAACCTCCGTTCGCGAGACTTGGGAGCTGCGTCCCGAACGAAGCAAACGACGAGCTGAGACCTATCGTCATCCTTGTCCCGATTGCGGAGCAGTCGTTATCAGTGTGCATATGAAACGTGGTGGCTGGGCACACTTCGAGGGGGCGAAGGGTCTCGGACGCGTCAATCACCCCTGCTTTCATCGGGGTGAGGGCCTTGGTCGGCGACGCGATGACGAGACGCCCGTTTTGTTCGATAAACCTACACCGCCCAACGGTGCCAAGAGCTGAGTAGCGACACATGTCCTCTGTTCACGCTCCGCACCCGGCGCCTCCGTTGCGCGTACTCGCGCGGCCGAAACCGATCGCGCTCGCCTGCATCGCGGTGCTGGTGGCAGCCGGGTGGATTTATCTCGGCCTGATGCTCGCCGGCATGTCCGGTGTCGGCCTGCTCGATGTGCTGTGCCGCCCGAGTTTCGGCGCCTCGTCACCGGACGGCGCGCAGGCGGGCCTCGTGCTCGCCATGTGGTGCGCGATGGCGCTCGCCATGATGCTGCCGACCGCCGCGCCGATGATTCTCACCTATGCGGAACTCGCCGAGACGGCTGCGCGCAAGGGGGAGCCGGCCGCCTCGCCGCTGGTGCTCGCCGCGGGGTACGTCTCGGTGTGGTTCGGCGCCGCGCTGCTCCTCACAATCCTGCAACTCTTTCTCATGCGCGTTTCGTTGCTCGACCCCGCGATGGCTTCCGCAAGCCCGCTGTTCTCCGGCGCGGTATTCATTGCCGCCGGTCTCTACCAGTTCTCCGCCCTGAAACACGCCTGCGTGACGCAGTGCCAGCATCCATTCCGCTTTTTCTTCGCCAACTGGACCGCGGAGCCGCGTGGCGTGTTCCGGCTCGGGCTGCGTCAGGGGCTCTATTGCCTCGGCTGCTGCTGGGCGATGATGCTGCTGATGTTCGCGGCCGGCGTGATGAACGTCCTCTGGATGGCGGCGCTCGGGGCCGTGATGACGATCGAGAAAGTGAATACGACAACGCGCTTTTCCCGCGCGCTCGGAATCGTGTTCATCCTCGCTGGAGCGGCATTGATACTGACTTCGGTGACGGCGCATTGGCCCGCGCGGGCAGGGTAGGGAGTAGGACGTGGCGGACAAGGATAACTGGAAGCTCAAGGGCGATTTCGTTCTCTCGTGCAATTGCACGGTGTTCTGCCCGTGCGTGATCTCGCTCGGCCAGCACGAGCCGACGGAAGGGCGCTGCCAGGCCTGGGCCGGTGTCCGCGTCGACGAAGGCCATCACGAGGACACGGATCTGGCGGGCGTGAAGGCCGGGCTGCTGCTCGACATTCCGGGCCCGCTGGCGCGCGGCAACTGGACCGCCGCGCTGTATGTGGACGACAAGGCCTCGATCTATGCCGTGAAGGCGCTCACGCGCATCTTCAGCGGCAAGGCCGGCGGCTCGACCGGATTGCTGAAGATCCTGGTCAGCGGCTTTCTCGGCGTGCGTACAGAGCCGATCGTCTACGAGATCAAGGACGGCACGCACATCTTCCAGATTCCGAAGATCATCGAAGGCGTCGTGAAACCGATCAAGGGCAAGGAGCCGGGCGAGAACGTCGTCATCCGCAACACCGGCTATTGGGTCGCCAGGGATGTGACCGTCGCACGCGCCGAGACCTCGCGCGTACGCGCGTTCGGCCGCAACTGGAATTTCGCCGGCCGCTCGGCCGAGATCATGCGGCTCGACTGGGGCAGCGATGCACGATCCTGAGACCAAACGCGCCCCGCTGGTGAACGCACTGGCGTTGTCGGTTCACGTCTTTACGGCATCCGGAGCAGTGCTGGCGCTGTTCGCGCTGATCGCCGCGGTCGAGCGCGCCTGGCCGCAAATGTTCCTGTTGCTCGGCGCAGCGCTCCTTGTGGACGGCGTCGACGGGATTTTGGCGCGCCGGCTCGATGTCGCGGGGCGCCTGCCGCGCTGGTCCGGCGACGTGCTCGACCTGGTGGTGGACTATCTCACCTACGTGTTCATTCCGGCCTTCGTGGTGCTCTGGAGCGACCTGTTGCCAGGGCCGCTGTCCGTTCCTTGCGCGATCGCGATCATCATCAGCGGGGCGCTTTACTTCGCCGATACGCGGATGAAGACCAAGGACAACTTCTTTCGCGGCTTCCCGGCTGTGTGGAACGTGCCGGTGTTCTATCTGCTCTTGCTGGAGCCGCCCGCACCGATCGCCGCGGCCGGCATCATGGTGCTCGCGGCCGCCACGTTCCTCCCGGTTCCTTTCGTGCACCCGTTTCGTGTCGCGCGGCTGCGCGTGCTGACCGTAGCCCTGCTCGCCATCTGGTCCGTGCTGGCTTTCATCGCGCTGATGCGCGACATGATGCCCGGCCCATGGATTACGGCCGCGTTGTGTGCCATCGCGCTTTACTTCCTTGCCTCGGGGCTGATCCGGCGCCGCAAACCAGAGTGACCGAAACGCGATGCTCCACCTCCTGACCGACCCCAATGCCTGGGCGGCGCTCGCCACGCTGACCGCGCTCGAAATCGTGCTCGGCGTCGACAACATCGTGTTCATTTCGGTGCTGGTGTCGCGCTGTTCGCCGCAGGATGCCAAGCGCGCGCGGCAGATCGGCCTTGCGCTGGCGCTGATCTTCCGGATCGTTCTGCTGTTCGGCCTGACCTGGCTGATGAAGCTGACCTATCCGGTCCTGACACTGTTCGCCCGCGAATTCTCCTGGCACGACATCATTCTGATCGTCGGCGGGCTGTTCCTGATCGCCAAGGCGACGCACGAAATCCATGCCGAAGTCGAGGCGGACGACCACGACGCGACCGCCGCGAAGGTCTACGCGGCCTTCTCCATGATCGTGCTGCAGATCGTAGTCGTGGACCTGATCTTCTCGGTCGATTCGATCGTGACGGCGATCGGGATGGCCAAGGACATCGAGATCATGGTCACCGCCGTCGTGATCGCGGTGATCGTGATGTATGTTGCCTCCGGCCCGGTGGCGCGTTTCGTCGCCAAGCATCCGAGCACGAAAATGCTGGCGCTGGCGTTCCTGGTCATGATCGGCGTCGCGCTGGTGGCGGACGGATTCGAATTCCACATTCCGCGCGGCTATATCTATGCATCGATGGGGTTCGCTGGGTTGGTCGAAGTCTTCAACGTGCTGGCGGGCCGCAATCGCGTGCGCAAGGCTGCGCGCACGAAAGCTCAAGGGATGCGGGAGCGCCATCAGTGAGCAAGATTCTGCTCGTGACCGGGGCGAGCCGCGGTATCGGCGCGGCCACCGCGAAACTGGCCGGTACGCGCGGCTATGACGTGGCGGTGAATTACCTGCGCGACGTCAAGGCCGCCGGTGAGGTCGTCGCGGCGGTCAAGGCGGCGGGGCAGCGCGCGGTCGCGATCCAGGGCGACATGGCGCGCGATGCCGACATCGACCGCACGTTCGCCACCATCGACAAGGAGCTCGGGCGGCTCACGCACCTTGTCTATAACGCGGGCACAACGGGGGGAAACTCGCGGGTCGAAGCGGCCGAAGCAAAGACCATCCGCGACACGATGGAGCTTAACGTGGTCGGTGCGCTGCTCTGCGCCAAGGCCGCGATCCCGCGCATCTCGACAAAACACGGCGGGCCGGGCGGCGCGATGGTGCTGATCTCCTCCATGGGCGCCAGCCTCGGCAGCCCGGGCGAATATGTCTGGTACGCAGCCTCCAAGGGCGCGGTCGACTCCATGACCATCGGACTGTCGAAAGAGCTTGCCGCGGATGGCATCCGCGTCAACGCGGTGTCGCCGGGCATCATCGCAACCGATATCCATCCGCCTGGCCGCATCGAGCGTGTCGCACCGACCGTACCGATGGCGCGCGCGGGCAGCGCCGAAGAGGTCGCCGAAACAGTGCTGTTCCTGCTTTCGGAGGCGTCGTCCTACACCACGGGCACGAACGTGCGCGTCGCGGGTGGGCGATAGCGGCCCACCTCGAATGCGCCTTGCGTCCGCAACGCCGGAACCTATGATCCGGCGCGGCGATAATTTGCCCATCAATTGAAGCGCACCCGGCATCGACGGGGCGCATTTTCGGGAGAAGACACATGGTTGCGGCGGTACGCGTTCACAAAGCGGGCGGTGCTGAGGTCCTCACCTACGAGGACGTCGACCTTCCGGCGCCGGGGCCGAACCAGGTCCGCGTCAAGCAGGGTGCGGCCGGCATCAACTTCATCGACGTCTATTTCCGCAACGGCGCCTACCCGCCTCCCGGCGGCTATCCGTTCATCGCCGGCAACGAGGGTTCGGGCGATGTGATCGCCGTGGGCGCGGGCGTGACCGACATCAAGGTGGGGGACCGGGTCGCCGCCGTGTTCCCGTTCGGCGGTTATGCGGCCGAGCGCAATGTTCCGGCCGACCGGGCCGTGAAGGTGCCGGCCAACATCAGCCACGAACAGGCGGCCGGCATGATGCTCAAGGGCATGACGGCGCAATATCTCGTGCGCCGGACCTTCAAGGTCGAGAAGGGCCATACCATCCTGATGCATGCGGCCGCGGGCGGCGTCGGCCTGATCCTGTGCCAGTGGGCCAACCATCTCGGTGCGACCGTGATTGGCACCGTGGGTTCGAAGGACAAGGCGGAGCTTGCCAAGAAAAACGGCTGCCACCACGTCATCCTCTACAAGGACGAAGACTGGGTCGCCAAGGTGAAGGAGATCACCGGCGGCAAGATGTGCGACGTGGTCTATGACGGCGTCGGCAAGACGACGTTCCCGGGCTCGCTCGATTGCCTCAAGCCGCTCGGCATGTTCGTCTCGTTCGGCGCATCGTCGGGTCAGATCGACGCGTTCAATGTCAACCTGCTGCAAAACAAGGGCTCGCTGTTCGCGACGCGCCCGACGCTCAATCACTACGCGGCCAAGCGCGAGGACCTGCTGGCGATCGCGAAGGACCTGTTCGACGTGGTCGGCTCCGGCGCGGTGAAAATCGACGTGGCGGGATCGTATCCACTGAAAGAAGCGCGCAAGGCGCACGAGGACCTGGAAAGCCGCAAGACCACCGGCTCGCTGATCCTGGTGCCCTAGCTTGGCCGCAACGACCATCGAGGTCGAGCGGCGCGGACGAGTCCAGATCGTCCGGATGCGGCGGCCGGATCGCGGCAACCGCATCCGCCAGGCGATGGCCGAGGAGATTGTCGCGGCCCTTGAAAGCGCCCGCCAGTCTCCCGACATCGGTGCCTGCGTCGTCACCGGTCACGGCGGCGTGTTCTGCCTCGGCGGCGACTACCAGGGCGCGGGCCCGACCAATGCGGGCCGGCTCGCGTTCGCGCGCGCCTTCGTCGACATGGCGCACGCCATGGCACGGCTCGGCAAGCCGCTGATCGCCGCGATCAATGGTAATGCCCATGCGGGCGGCTTCAGCCTCGTGTCGCCTGCGATCTTGCGGTCGTGGCGCAAGATGCAACACTCGGCCTGCCGGAAGCCGCAAAGGGCCTGTTTCCGTTCCTCGCGGTCGCGATCGTTAGGGACGCGCTACCCAAGAAAGTACTGTTCGACCTCGTCTACGGCGCCCGGCTGATAGACGCCGCCGAGGCGCGAGCGCTTCACTTGGTGAATGAGATTGTCCCGCGCGGCGCGGTGCTTGAGCGCGCAATCGCCATGGCCGAGCAGGCAAGTGCGTACAATCCGGACATTCTGCGGCTTGGGCGCGACCTCTATTACAACATGCGCGGGATGACCGCCGCGCAGGCGCTCGAAGAGTCGCGTTTTGCGCTTGCGGTCGCGCTAGCGGCGGAGGACGAGGCGCGATAACGCTTAGCCTGCCGCATTTCACCGCACCGGCTGCCCGAATTTGAAGCCTTTTGTCGGACGGCTTTTTGTTGGAACATGCTGGCTGCCGGCCGGGTCGCCGGCGGAGTTGCGTTTCCCATGGGCCGGATCACCACGCATGTGCTGGATACCGCGGCTGGACGGCCGGCGGCCGGGCTCAAGGTCATCCTGACGCGTCTCGACGGAACGCCGGCGGTCGTGGCCGAGGCGGTCACCAATGCGGACGGCCGCTGCGACAAGCCGCTGCTGGAGGGCGCGGCATTTGCGGCGGGGCGCTACGAGATCGTGTTTCACGTCGGCGACTACTTCCGCCGCGCGGGCCTGAAGCTTTCAGAGTCGCCGTTCCTCGACCTCGTGCCGGTGCGCTTCGGCGTGACCGAGGACACGCACTATCACGTGCCACTGCTGGTTTCCCCGTACGCCTATTCGACCTATCGGGGCAGCTGATGCGGGGCGAAATCCGTTTCCTGCGGCGCGGCAAGGTGGTGAGGCTCGCCGGCATGTCGCCGACGCTGACCTTGCTCGATTATTTGCGCCTCACCGAGCGCGCGACCGGCACCAAGGAAGGCTGCGCCGAGGGCGACTGCGGCGCCTGTACGGTCGTGCTGCGGCGGCTGCGCGGCGAACGCCTCGTGTACGAGCCGGTCAACGCCTGCATCCTGTTCGCCGGCCAGGCGGACGGTTGTGAGATCATTACGGTCGAAGATCTCGCACGCGACGGCACCCTGCACCCGGTGCAGCAGGCGATGGTCGATCTGCACGGCTCGCAATGCGGCTTCTGCACGCCGGGTTTCGTGATGGCGCTGTTCGCGCTGTACCACCGCGCCGACGCGCGGCCGGTCGACCGCCAACGTGTGAACGACTGGATCGCGGGTAATCTCTGCCGCTGCACCGGCTATCGGCCGATCGTCGACGCGGCGCTCGCGTCCTGCGCGGCGGCCGGGAACGACTGGTTCTCGACCGAGGAGCCGGACGCGCGGCGCATGCTGTCCGAACTGAGAGACAGCGAAGACGTGTTCATCGGCAGCCGCGACCGTTTCTTTGCCGCGCCCGCGAGCATCACGGCGCTGGCCAGGCTTTATTTCGCCAACCCGAGCGCGACCCTGATCGCCGGCTCGACCGATGTCGGGCTGTGGGTAACGAAACAACTGCGCGACCTGCCCAAGGTCATCTGGCTCGGCCGCGTGAAAGGGATCGAGGAGATCGAGGATCGCCGCGACGCGGTGAGTTTCGGCGCGATGGTCACGCTGACCGAAGCGATGCCGTATCTGACGGCGATCGATCGCGATCTCGGCGAACTGACGCGCCGCTTCGCCGGCACGCAGGTGCGCATGGCGGCGACTGTTGGCGGCAACATCGCGAACGGCTCGCCGATCGGCGACCTGCCGCCCGCGCTGATCGCGCTCGGCGCGACGCTTGGCCTGCAGCGCGGCGACCGCCCGCGCACCTTGCCGCTGGAGAACTACTTCCTCGATTACGGCAAGCAGGACCGCATGGCGGGCGAGTTCGTGCGCGTGGTGCGTATTCCGAAGTTCGGCGAGGGCGAGCATTTTCGCTGCTACAAGATTTCCAAGCGATTCGATTCCGACATTTCCGCCGTGATGGGGGCGTTCAAGCTGCGCCTCGACGGCACGCGCATCGCGGGCGCCCGCATCGCTTTCGGCGGCATGGCTGAGATCCCGAAGCGCGCGCGCACGGCCGAGAAGGCGCTGATCGAGACTTTTCTCGACCAGCCGAAAACTCTGGAGGAGGCGATCGAGGCGCTGGCGCAGGATTTCTCCCCAATCGACGACCTGCGGGCGAGCGCGGCGTATCGCCTCGATGCGGCACGCGCGCTGCTGCGCCGGGCGCTGACTGAAATCGGCGGAGCCTCGACGCGCAAGACGCGCCTGGTCGGGTTCCGG
>Ga0190272_10000746_pt1 | contig 16164 bp, 17 predicted proteins | sample Popmic504T_FD_133746 | JGI IMG/M metagenome (GOLD analysis project Ga0190272, IMG submission 133746) | Populus adjacent soil microbial communities from riparian zone of Shoshone River, Wyoming, USA - 504 T | ecosystem: Environmental > Terrestrial > Soil > Riparian zone | place: USA: Wyoming... | reverse complement strand
GAGCACGCATTCGCTTTTCCCAATCCCGCTCTGGCCGCGGATCAAAACGCCTACCCCCAGGATGTCCACCATGCTGCCGAACTCGGTCACGGTGGGCGAAAAATCGACCTCCATCGCGATCGTGGCCGCATTGATAAAACGCATCGTCACCATCGGCGTGCGAAAGACCGCCACCTGCTCCTCATCCGCCACAGCCAGCAGCGCAGGCTCGAGGTGGGCCCCGCGCGAGGTGACCAAACAAGGGATTTTTTGCGCGCACAACGCACGAAATCGCTGGATGCGGGTCTTGGGCCGAAGACTCTTCAGATAGGATTGCTCGGCCGCACCGAGCACCTGGACGCGCTTTTCCGCGAAGTAATTGTAGAAGCCGGAAAGCGCCAGACCAGGCCGGTTAATCGTCGGCTCCCGGATCTTGCGATGAAACCCGACCTGCTTTCCTTCCAGCTTCAAATGAAGCTTCTCGCCGTGCGCTCGATAAAAACTGTCGACGGTGACAACCGGCACGTTTTTACGTTGTTCGCTCCCGGAAGAGAGCGCCTGCGTAATCGGCTTGTCGATCATCACACGTCTCATCTATCGCGGGACGGCGCCAATTTCCACCCTCGATCACGGCCAGCTCCACATGGCTCGTCCATTTGGGGGAGAAAAAAACCGATATCTTGCTGTTTTGCCAGGCAGCCTGAATCCCGGTTGGGTAGATGCATGAAAAACTCAGCTCGATCCAATCTGTTAACTCGCAGCATCGCGCGGCTCATAGCCCTGGCGACCACCGCACTCGCGGTCACGAACGGAGCAGCCGAAACGTCGCCGACCGAACGTGTCTGGCAGCTTAAGATTGCCGGTCAACCCAGTGGTTCTTTCACCGAATCGACCCTCATCACAGCCGATGGAAAAGTGCGGACGAAAGAAACGCTGGCTTTGGAATTGAATCGGCTCGGCAGCAAGGTTTCGATGAAGACGGAAAGCGAAACAGTCGAGGGGACTGACGGCACGGTGGAATCTCTGATCGGCTCAGTCAGCAGCTCGCAAGCGGCTACCCGTGTGCGAGCCATACGCGTGGAAGGTGCTTTCGAAGTCGAAACCGAAGCGGGAGGCCAGTCTTACCAGAAAACAATCCCGCTCACCGGCCCCGTGCTGGGACCGAAAGGAATTGAGAAGTTGAGTCGGGAAAACCTGAAAACGGCGGGCGCCACGATCTCTTTCCAAATGTTTTCGTCCGAATTGGGCGGGGTCGTATCGATCACGAGAAAAGTGGTCGGACCGGTGGAAAAAATAGGCCGCCGGTTGTTTCAGATCGAAGAGACGATCGAAGGCATGTCCGGAAAAACAGTGCTCGCTCTCGACGAAGACGGCCGGTGGATCACGCGACAGCAATCGCTGCCGTTCGGCGAGATGGCTCTGGAGCCAGCTACACAAGCCGCGGTCGCGGCAGCGCCAGCCGGGGACGCGAAGGTGGAGCTGCCGGCCGAGTCCTATGACCGCACGATGGCGCGCTCGAACATCCCCCTGCCCGATCCGCGCACCCTCACCGCTGTCACGCTAAAGCTTCGTCAGCAAAAACCTGAGCTGGGGTGGCCGGCTTTGGAATCGCGCACCCAGCGTGTTCTGGAAGCGTCGGAGAGTGTTCGGGTCGTCGAAGTTCGCGGATTTGCGCCGCCGAAAGCCCAGGGGGCGACAACGCGGGAGAAACCCGATGAATCCTTTTCCCGCCCCAATGCACTGGTCCAGAGCGACGATCCGGAAGTGATCCGAATCGCACGCGAAACGACCGCAGATGTGGAAGGGGATTTCCAGAAGGCGCGACGTTTGCACGATTGGGTGAGCAAGAATCTCAAGTTCGATCTCGGGATTGCGCTTGCGCCGGCTTCGGAGGTGGTACGAAATCGACGCGGAACCTGCATCGCTTATGCCGTTCTTCTCGCATCCCTGCAACGTGCTGCTGGCCTGCCTTCGCGGGTGGCGATGGGCTACGGCTACGCGAACGGGATCTGGGGCGGGCACGCATGGTCCGAAGTTTTCATCGACGGGCAGTGGGTGGGGCTCGATGCGGCGCTGTATGGACCGGGTCCTGCAGACGCAGCGAGGCTCTGGTTCGGGGCTTCTTCGGGAGATGATCAACTGATGAAATTGGTCGGCGCGGGCGGGCAGATGTACGGCTCAGTAGATTTCCAGGTGATCTCTTTCGAGCGCGAGGGGCGAACGACAAAAGTCCCAGAGGACTCCGTTCGCCATACGATCGCCGGTAATCGTTATTCAAATCCCTGGCTGGGATTCGCGCTCGAGGCTCCACCGAATTTTCGCTTCACCAAGACGGACGCAGTTTTCCCGGATCCAGCTGTGCTGGAAATGGAGGGACCAGGTGGCGCGAAGGTAACTGTCAACGTCAGCAATGTGGGCGCTGATCTTGAGGCCGCGAAACAGAAGGTCACCGCGCCCTTGGGCGGAGCTGAGCCGAAAAAGCGCAAGGTGGGCAAACTGGCCGGCGAGGCCGCTTCGACGCCGAACTCGACCCGCTTTTTCTGGAAGCGGGGCAACTCCCTTTGGTCAATCGCCGTGGAAGGCGAACTCTCGAGCCGCGTCTTGGAACAAACTGCCGCAAAGTGGCAATGGTTGCCATGACCTGGCCAGGGCATCTGCGGCGGATTGCCGCCCGGTTCCGCAAACCGGACCCGGCTCGCCTGGCGTGGGAGCAACCGTTACGCTCGCGTCTTCTGCGAACGCTGCTGGTTTTCGCAGTTGGCGCTGAGCTTCTGTTCCTTGCCCTGGGATTCGCCGGAGTGATTCGGAGCAGGCTCTTTCCGTGGAACGGATTCGAATCACTCTTCCTTTTGCTGATTTGCGCCTGGTTCCTCCGGCGAGGCAACGTCGCCACGGCCGCTGTCTTGCTGGTGGTGTCGCTCTCGCATGTCGCGGCGTTTGTGATGGCTGGGTACGATCCGGGCAGTGCTGCACCCTCCCTGCTTCTGCCGACGATCATAATCTGCGGCCTGGTTGTCGGCGGCTACTTCCTCGCAGGCTGGACGACGGTTTGCATGGTCTTGGTGCTCTGGATCTCTTCAACGAGAATCGAAAGCATTGCATGGCCACCGATCGTGTTCTGGTGCGCCATCTATTCCGTGACGGCTTACTTGACCTGGCTGTTCTCGTCCCATCTCGAAAACCTTCTCGCTGCCTCCCGTCGCGCTGAGGAAGATCGCCGGGAAGCGGTGGTGGAGGAGCGGACGCGTCTAGCGCGGGAGATTCACGATACCCTGGCGCAAGGATTCACCGGTATCGTCATGCAAATCAACGCCGCTGAGCAGATCGGGGCGGAAAAGAATGGTGAGGTCTGGAGCCACCTCGAGCGGGCGCGCTCCTTGGCGCGGCAAAGTCTCGAGGAAGCGAGGCGGTCGATTCTGGTGCTCCGCTCTGGGCCTTCAACCCGACCGGAGTTACTGAGGGGGATTGAAGAGACCGCGCGGCAGTTGTTGGTGGATGATTCGGTGCAGGTCGAGACTGTGCGAGAAGGGAAAGTTTATGATTTGCCGAGAGAAGTTGAGAGCGAGCTGCTCCGCGTCGGGCAGGAAGCGGTCACGAATGCAGTCCGGCATTCGCACGCCGCCAAGATTCAGGTCTTGCTCCATTACCTGCCGGGCCGGGTAACTTTGCGCGTGTCGGACAATGGCAACGGTCTAACGGCAAACGCACGCGGGCTGGGCATCCAAGGAATGGAAGAACGAATGCGGCGTATCGGTGCGGATCTTAAAATTGTCGCGCAGGAGGGAATCGGAACCACGGTTGTCGCGGCCGTGAGCTTATGACGGCGCCTCTCACTCGATGAAAAAGATTCACATCCTCGTCGCGGAAGATCACAACGTCGTCCGGGAAGGTTTGGTTTCGATTTTAAATCGCGCGGGCGACATGAAGGTTGTCGCGGAGGCGCAAGACGGGATCGAAGCGGTCGCGCAATTTGAACGAACCCGGCCTGATGTATCCGTTCTCGACCTGGAAATGCCCCGGCTAAGCGGCCTGGAGGCGATCCGCCGGATCCGGGAGAAAGACAAACAGGCTCGTATTGTCGTCCTGACCACCTATGCGGGAGATGAGCGCATTCACCGGGCGCTCGAAGCCGGGGCGAGCGCTTATGTTCTGAAGGATGCCGTGACCGACGTCGTTCTGAACGCCATCCGGAACGTCCACGCCGGCGGTACATTCATCGATCCAGCGGTGGCGGGGGAGCTGGCGAAACATTCGATGTCCGGCACAGCGTTGTCACCACGCGAAATTGAAGTGTTGCAGCTGATCAGTCGCGGCAAGAGCAACAAGGAGATCGCCGCCGCTCTCTTCGTTGCCGAAAGCACGGTCAAGACACACGTCGCGACCATTTACGAAAAGCTGAAAGTGACCGATCGCACCGAAGCGGTCGTAAGAGCGATTCAACGCGGCATTATCCAGGTCTGACCTTTCCCCGGGTCGCTCACCCGCTCGAAATCAATTAGCCGTCGGCTCAATCAGGCCGAAGTCGCCGCTTTTTCGGCGATACATCACATTCACTTTCGCGCTCCGTGCGTTCAGAAATACGAGAAACTGCCGGTGCGACATCTCCAATTGCAAAACCGCTTCGTCCACAAACATCGGCTTAACCGGAAGGCGCTCGGTCCGGACGACGGCGTGCTCCTGATGCTCTTCATCTTCGGTCGGCTCGGGATGCAGGGCCTGCTCGTCGAGATGCTGGACGATGTCCTTGCGCGGCGGGGGTTTGCGCATGAGGCGCGTCTTATACTTCCGCATCTGGCGCGCCACTTTGTCCGTGACCGCATCGATCGCGGCGTACATGTCGTCTGTTTCCTCGCAGGCTTCGATCGTGATGTGATTCGAGCAAACGAGCACGACCTCGGCGGAATGGCGGTATTTTTCAACCTCCAGGATGACGTGGGCCTCGATGATTTTGGGATAATCGAGGTGAAGGCCCTCTATCTTGCGCGTGACGTAATCATTGATCGACTCCGTGATTTGCAGATGACGTCCGGTAACCTTGACGTGGGGATGGGCATTGTTCGTTATCACGTGTCTCCTTTCGCTTACATTTGAAACCGCTCGCCCAGATATAACTGGCGGCTGATCGGGTCGTTGATCAGAAAATCTTTCGTGCCCTCGCTTTCGACGCGGCCTTCAAAAATGAGGTAGGCCCGGTCGACGATCGAGAGCGTCTCGCGCACATTATGATCGGTGATCAAGATCGCGAGGCCGGATTTGCGCAGATTGATCACGATCTGCTGCACATCATAGACCGCGATGGGATCGACCCCGCTGAACGGCTCGTCAAGCATGAGCAGGCTGGGGGAAGTCACAAGCGAGCGCGCAATCGTCAGCCGCCGCTTCTCTCCCCCGCTCAGGGTAATTGCCATGTTCTTTGCGATTCGTTCGATCCCGAACTGGTGGAGCAATTGATCGCAACGATGGCGGCGCTCGTGTTTGCTGAGGGGCAGCGTTTCGAGAATTGCCAGGATGTTTTGCTCGACCGTCATCTTGCGAAAAATCGATTCCTCCTGTGGCAAATAGCCCATGCCAAGCCGGGCCCGTTTGTGCATCGGATAGTCTGTCACGTCGGTTCCGGAAAAGAGGACCCGGCCGCTGTTCGGCCTAACGAGTCCAACGATCATGTAAAAGCTCGTGGTTTTGCCCGCGCCATTCGGGCCGAGGAGCCCCACGATTTCGCCGGCGCGCACCTTGATGTCGATCCCGTTTACTACGGCCCGCCCCCCATACATTTTTACGAGCTGTTCCGTAACCAGCATGTGCTCCTTCTCGACGGGCTTCGTGCCGGCCGGGGCCATCCGCGAGGTGGGTGCTGGTTCACTGATCACGGCTTGGGCGGCGTTTTTTCGGCGTTCGGTTCCTGCCGGATTTCGGTTCGGCTTGGGCCGTGCGTTTCCAGTTGCCCGGCTTCGTTCAAGATCATGATGGTGTCGGGACTGGTAGCCACGTGCGTGTTGAGACCCTGCTGTACGCGAGGATTGCCCGTGAGTTCAAAGCGTCCATCCTTGGCCGTGTAAACCGCCTTTTCCGACCGGCCAACCATGCGATCGGGGGGGCCGCCACCGGTGTTGGGTCGATCGCGCACCACGCCCACGTTCCCCTCGACGACGGCTTTTTCGAAGCTTTCGTTTTGTTTCTTACCAAGGAAGATCGTCAACTTGTCTCCCTGGATACTGAAGCGCGGGTCGGTAACCACGATGTGCCCGGTGAAAATACCAATCGACTTCGTGGAATCGAAGACGGTCTTATCGGCATAGATTTCGGTGACGATCGGCTCCTGCGCGGCCGCGGCGCTCTTTGTCTCGTTCGGTTTCTTGGCGGGATCGCTTTCAGCGGGCGGGCGGGCGGAGGGAATTTTGGCCGGCGATGCTTTATCAGAAGGCTGATTCGGAGCCCGGGAGAGCGTCGCGGGCGCCGAACCCTGGCCGCGGGCGACTCCCACCAGCAGAGCGAGGCAGAGAATTGCGTGAGGGACGCCAGGCTTGATCATTCGCCTACATTCTCGCCAGCTCGGGACTTGCCGCGGACCACCATCTTCACATTTCCGTCCAGCGTCCCTTTCCGTGAGAGCATTTCGAATTGCATCGTGTCCCCGACGATCTCGAAGTCCGAGCGCTTGACGGTGGTCCGCTGCGACGAGTTGAGCACCTGCGTTTTTAAATTGAAGACCGAGGTGCTCATGAGGATTTCCAGATCCGGCGTCTCCGTCTCAGGGACGAAAGTAACGAATTTCACTCCACTAAACTCGACTCGTTCATCGTCGAGCCGTTTGGTGACGCCGGCCTCCAGTTTACCGCGTAAACGGCCTTCTTTGTCAAAATCCGGCAGCACGAGTCCCTTCGCGTCGTGACCGGTGGCGATCGGGATATTGGTCACGCCTTCCTCCGCTTTAGGCCGCTCCTTTCGTTTGCTTTTTCCTTCAACTTCGGGCTTGGCGATTTTTTCCGCGGCCAGGGCGGCACAACTCAAGATGATAAGGAGCAAAAAAGCAGAAGACGCGCCTGAAAATCCGGCGCGACCGCTACGAAACGGCAGCATGAATAGCCTTTAACATGCGGAGATTCTTCGGCAACTGCTTTAGCGGAATCTGATTCGGTCCATCCGACAAGGCCCGCGCCGGATTATCGTGGACCTCCATGAAAATGCCGTCACATCCGGCAGCGATCGCGGCCCGGGCCAGGACCGGAGCAAGGGCCGCGTCGCCCGAGGTGGAATCCCCTGCTCCACCGGGCCGTTGCACCGCGTGGGTCGCGTCGAAAATCACCCGGTAGCCGGCTTCACGCATCCAGTAGAGGGAACGAAAATCCGCCACGAGATTGTTGTAGCCGAAGCTGGTTCCGCGCTCGGTGAAAACGAATTTATCGTTGCCGAAGCCGGACAGCTTTTCCGCGATGTTTTTCACGTCCCAAGGCGCGAGAAACTGGCCTTTTTTTACGTTCACCACCCGTCCGGTTTCGGCCGCCGCCCGGAGCAAATCCGTTTGCCGGCAAAGGAATGCGGGAATTTGGAGAATATCGATCACCTGGCCGGCGATCTCAGCCTCGGCCGGCGAATGGACATCGGTCGTGACCGGAATTTTCAATTCCGCGCCGATGGCCGCGAGAATCTCGCAACCCTCGCGAACGCCGATTCCACGATACGAACGGATCGACGTGCGATTCGCCTTGTCGTACGACGCCTTGAAAATCAACGGTGCTGATTCCGCTCGGCAGATCTCCGCGATGCGGCGCGCCATCCGCCAGACGAACTTTTCCGATTCAATCACGCACGGTCCGAGGATGAACGCCGGCTCCTTCCCGCCAATGGCGACGGACCGAATTTTGAGTGGTTTCGCTTTCATATCAGCTTATTCCTCGCGCTCCTGAAGAGATCATACAGCGCAAATGGCACATAGAGGACGAGGAAAAACACCAGCGCCAGTAGGTGCATTTGCAGTAGGTAAACGAGCCACTCATCCGACAAAAAGCTCAAAAGCGACGCCGCCTCGGGCTTGCGCAGAAGATATCCGTAGTTCTCTCCCGTGATCAGATCGACGACAACCGTGACGACAAAATAAACCTCGGTCCAGGCAAACGTGCGCCAGATGGAACTGAAATGCGGACGGAAACCCCGCACGACCATTAAAAAGGCGATCCCAATTACGATCCCGCAATGGCCGACAAAGAAACTTACGAACCGAATATCGGGAAAGGCGTAGCGAAGGTCCGGCGTCAGAATCGCCTGCACCGTCCCGCCGATTCCCCAAAAATAGGCTACTTCCAGCCAGCGCTCCCGGCCCGTCAGAAACGCGACGATGATGGCGACCATGGCCCAATCGCAGAGCTGCAGGGGCAACGATTTCTCCCACGAGGTCTCGCCCATCGTCCAAAGATAAATCGCGTAGCCCACATAGTTAATTCCGAGGAGCAAGGCGATGAGACGGGCCACGGTTTGTTCGGCACGCGGCCAGCGCGATTTGCGCGCCAGCGCCGCCAAAACGAACGGCAGCGCGATCGTCAGGAGAATGACGACCAGGTGCGCCAGCCCGAAGGGTTGAAAAGCACGTTCGACCTCCATCGCCGCGATAAAATCAACGAGGACCTGGGTCGACAAGCACTATCGGATCACCCAGAGATTACACGGAATGACATCAGTCACCCATGACATATGGACCGGAAGGCCGTCCGCAGACGCCTGGGGATCGACTGGCACCGCGAGCAGCATCGCGTCAACCGATTGGACGAAATCCAGGACGGCATAACCGGTGTTCCCACGGATGCACCTCGCTTCAATGGGCACCTCTGTCTCACCCGCCGAATCGACGAATTGTTCCAGCGCAGTCTCCTCTTCTTCCAGGGTCCGGGTCGCTTGACCGCCGGACTTGGCGGATTTCTTCCGCGCCTTCGCCCGCGCCTCATCGAAACTCGTATAGACACGGATCACAAAAAGCTTCTCGCACTTCTCAAGTGCCGCGAGCCGCAGGACCTTGTGCAGTGCGTCGCGCCCGTGGTCTGAATATTCCGCCATGAAAACGATGCGGCAGAGTCGTTTTGGATCCCTCTCCGGCTTGGTGAAGAGCATGACCGAGCAGGCCGCTTCGCGCACCAGCCGGCGCGCGACATTGCCCAGGAATTGCCGGAGGACCGCTTCTTTCTCGAGCGCTCCGGCAACGATAAGATCAATCTCATTCGTCCTCGCTGCCTCCAAAATCGCGGCCGCGGGATCGCCTTCTTGGTAATAGATGGAGGAATCAGCCGGCAATTTCAGCTGGCGCAGTGCGGAACTAAATTTCTGCGACGTTTCTTCGTCCCGCTTGCCCACATAGATAAGGTGGAGCTGCGAGGCGAGGCGGTCTCGCATGCGTTTTGCCTCCGCCAGCACCTGCACAAAGCGGGGAGAGAACGTGCTGGCCACGGCCACGGTCCGATAAGGTGGATCGATCATTTGTCGAGGGAACCAGTCTCCGGGATTGCCGCGATTCGGCAAGCTCGCTTCGCTTTCGGGCGTGCCACGTCGTGTGGGCGATGAAATTTCGAAATTGGATGCAGGACGTTCGACATTCGTCCTTCGTCATTCGACATTCGCTATCATGATCCGACGCGCGATTTATCCTGGCAGCTTCGATCCAGTGACGAACGGCCACCTGGATGTGATCGATCGCGCCCGCAAATTGTTCGACGAAGTGATCGTGGCGGTGGCTCATAACGACCAGAAACAGCCGCTCTTTACACTGGAGGAACGCCTCACTCTCCTTCGCGGAACCATCGGAAAACTGGACAACGTGGAGATCGCACCGCTTGACGGCCTGCTGGTCGACTTCGCCGTCACGCGAGAGGCCACTGCGGTCATCCGCGGTCTGCGCGCGGTCTCCGATTTTGAGTTCGAATTCCAAATGGCGCTGATGAATCGCAAGCTGGAGGCAACGGTCGAAACAATCTTTCTTATGCCGAAAGAGGAATATACTTACCTCAGCTCCCGAATCGTGAAAGAGATCGCGCGCCTCGGAGGGGACGTGGCTGCGTTCGTCCCAGTGCAGGTCGCGGCAGCCCTGGGAACCAAGCTCAAGCGATGAAAATTCATCTCCGACAAATTCACGCGGATGGCCTCCACCTCGAGGGCGAGGAAGAATGCGCGATTCCCGAGCTTGAGACGGAGGAAGTCCACTGCACGGGCCCCTTACGATATGCGATCGACGTGGGAATTTCCGAGGGCGCCTTGTGGGCCAGTGGCGATCTCGCGCAGCCGGTTGAGCTGCGGTGCGTTCGTTGTCTCGAGGTATTTCCCTTCGACATCACGGCGCGTGCATTCTCGCTTCATCTCGAATTGACCGGCCCGGAGCTCATCGATCTCACTCCCTATTTGCGCGAAGATATTCTGCTCAATTTGCCGGCCCACCCGCATTGCGATCGTGAGGGCGGCCGCGTTTGCAAGGCAGCCGAGACGATCTCGACCAAACCGGATGATGTTATCAAAGGAGCCCCTCCAGCCTGGGGAGAGCTCGACAAGTTGAAGGTCGAGGAAAAGTGAGGCCGGTCAGTTTTTGCTTCTCTTAGCTGTCCGGCTTTGGTGAATCTGACGCCTGGACGCTGAGCTGCGGCGCGGCACGACGCGCGAGATTATCCGAAAGGATGCGCGTGCAGTCTTTCGCTCCGACGCGACTCCCGCTGAGTGATCCATCGGCCTTCTTTAAATCCGCCATCGCGTCCTCAATCGCCGCTTGCGCGGAGAAAAGACATGGCGTGCTGTAGATCACAATCTTCACCCCCGCCTCACGCAATTCGGCGAGAGTGCATGGCGGCGATTTCCCGCCCGCGATCTGGTTGAAGCAGAAGGGCCGAGTTGTCTTCCTGCTCAATTCTCGAACCGTGTCGAGACTCGGCAGCCCATCCACCAGCACGGCGTCTGCGCCAGCCTCGCTGAAGGCCAGGACGCGCCGTTGAACATCCGCCGGATCAGTGCTGTCGGTGCGTGCGATCACGAAGAGGTCGCGACGGGTCGCGAGAACTTGCCGGAGTTTCGCGAGGTATTCGTCCAGTTCCATGACCTGTTTGCCATCGAAATGGCCGCAGCGCCGCGGGCGTTTCTGGTCCTCCAGCACAACACCGGACGCACCGGAAGCCTCGAGAACAGATACGACATGACAGGCCACATCCGGATCGGTGTACCCATCATCGATGTCGACCAACAGATGATGTGCCGGCAGAATGGTGCGGAGGCGCTGAACATAGGAAACCATGTCCGACCAGGTGATGAAGCCGACGTCAGGCAGACCGTAAAAGCTCGCAGCGAAACCGAATCCGCTTAGGAACAGAGCGTCGTAATGTCTGGCGGCAAGGCTGGCCGAGAAGGCATCGTAAACGCCAATGACAGGCATGATGGCGCTTTGGCCGACCGCTTCGCGCAGGCGGTGGCCCGGCGATTGAGCGGGGGCTCCTGAGGTGTTCATGTCTTTTCCTTTTCGATCAAATCGAGGATACCGCCAATCGACCCGACTTGTTCCGGGTCAATGCCGCGGAGCGCGAAATCGATTTCGTAGGTGGACTCGAGGTAGGTGACGATTTGCAGAATCGCAAGGGAGTCAATTAATCCCGATGCGACGAGGCGCTCGCCCTCTCCCAGGCTTTCGATGGGAAGGCCCGCCTTTTGGATCGTGCGCAGAAAGCCCAGAAGGTTCTCTTTCCGTTCTTCACGTGCGGGGCTCATGCCCGGCTTCCTCTACGCAGGATCGATGGCAAGTCGAGCGCGGGGAGCTGTTCGCAGGCGGCTTTCACGGCGTCGCGATTCAGTTTGCCGCGCGAAGTGCGGGGAATATCGTCGAGCGCCCACCAGCGCGACGGCATCTTGTGTTCGGCTAACTGACGGCTCATCTGGGCGTGCAATGCCTGGATGGTTTCGTCCTGTTTGTCGGCCAGAACGACAGCCATTCCCACACTTTGGCCATAGATGGCGTCGTCCAGCGCAAAGGCGCAAACGTCCTGGGCGCGCTCGAAGCGTTCCACCACCGCATCGATGTCGGATGGGTAGATTTTCATGCCGCCCTTGTTGATCTCGTCGCGTTCTCGTCCGCGAAGGAGGAGTCGGCCGCGATCGTCCAGAAATCCGATGTCGCCCGTCAGGAACCACCCATCGCGCACCGCTTTTCCAGTGAGATCGTCCCGTCCGAGATAGCCTTTCATGAGCGCGGGCGTATTGAGCCAGACATAACCCGACTCGCCCGCGACGCAACGGTCATCCTCTCGTAAAGGCCGCGATGTATCTTCATTTCGCAAAATCTGAATGACCGCCCCCCAGCCGGTGCCGATCAATCCGTCCTCTGCCGGAGCATCACAGTCGTCGAGACCGGCGACCCAGCTTCCCGTTTCGGTAATGCCGTAGGCGTTGCACACCTGGCGTGTGCCGGTCCACTGGCGAATGTCTTCCCACGCAATGGCCGAGAGGGGTGCTGACCCGCAATGAACGCGCTCCAGCGAGCCAAGCTGCGGGGGCTTGGCCAATTTCAAGGCGAGCTTCCAAATCGGCGGCACCGAAGAGAGAAACGTAATGCGATGCTCGTCGATCATGCTTCCGAGTTTCCCCACGAGATCGGGTCGGAACGGCGGCGCGATATAAAGATCGTGGCCGGAAAGCCAGGGAAAGAGACAGTTGCAGATGAGCCCATGACCAAAATGGGTCGGCAACAGGCAAAGCGAGCGCGCAAAGGCAGAAGCCGGAAGATGATCGCGCAATCCGATCCAGCGGGCCCGCAACGAACGATGGGTATGGACAACGCCCTTTGGATCGCCGGTGGAACCGGAGGTGAACAAAATGAGCGCGTCATTATCCAAACGGACGTGAGATGCGGCGGCTTCCGCCTGACCGAGTTCGGTTGTCTCCAACACGCCGACGTTAGCCGCCGCTAGAGCCGCCGTTAATGGCGCGGGCTTGGCTTCGTCCACAATGGCAAGGCGCGGTCTGGCCACCCGGCTTAGGTTTTCAACCTCGAAGGCTGTGAGTCGGGCATCGACGGGGATCGCACAACCGCCCAGTTGCCACACGGCGAGCAACTCCGCGAAGAATTCAAGACGGTTTCCAAATGGCAAAAAAACGCGATCGCCAGGTGCTAAACCCCGCGCCTGAAAGCGAGCGATTCGGCGGGCGATCTGCGCCCTGATCTCCGCGCGATCCCAGCGCCGACCGCTGAACGGTTCGATCAAGTTTCCGACCTGTAGTTCCAGAAGCATGATTTTTGCAGACCGCGGCGAAACTTATCCCACTCCGAACAATTCAAGGAAGAATCTTGCCCGCGTGATGGTTGGCGCCGGATCTTTTAACGCCCAAATGCGGATGATACCAAAAAACGTCCATACGCCAAAAATGGCCACCAAGCGCCGTGGAAGGCCGCTCGGTCGCTCGGATTTGGCTCGCTTCTGCTGGCGTAACATCGACACCGAGATGCCGACAGCGAGGAGGAAACAATAAAAGGCGCGTGGTTCGAGGGCCGTCCACATTCCAAGGAAGTCCCCGGTCGCGAGCTCTTTGTCCAGACGCAGCCAGTGATAGTAAACATTGCCCACGAATGCGGCGGCAAAGACGGCGGCCAGAATCCGAAGCCGCGGGGAGCCTTTGAAATGCCGGGTAAAAGTCGGAAAAAAGAAGAAGTGCACCAGCAGCTCCTTGAAATAGTAATAGTAGCGGTTCCAAAACTCGATAATGCTTTCGGACAAGAGCGGCTTGTAGGTGTTGCGAAAAACGTGAAAACCGAATAAGCGGAGCCATCCGACGATGACATGGCCGGTCGCCGCGACCGAGAGAACAGCCCAGAGAAGCTCCAGGTAAAGCGCGATCCAGAGAAGCCAGATCGGGTGCGCTTCCGGACTCGCGAACGCCGTTGCCAGCCTGGGCACTCCCCCTGGGACAAAGACATGGGCGGCGAGAAGAAATTTCGCCAGGGCCCAGAGGCCGGCGAGGATGAAACACTTGAGGCCGGCCAGCTGCGACCTGGCCAGCGCGACTTCATCGCGGGCTTCGTGTGCGGCCAGGTAATCGAATCCTCCGTAAGGCGTAACGGTTCCGCCAAAAAAAGGAAAAATGTAGAAAAAATGATCGGTGAATCTCGTGCCGCCGATTTTGCCTCGCTGGGCCGTCATCATCATGTAACCGATGCGCCAGAGCACAAACGGGAGCACAAAAACGCATCCGACCAGCAGGGTTCGCGACGGGCCATCGCGGGTGTTGCTGATCCAGACCACGATCAACAAAGCCCAGAAAATGGCGTGCAGGCAGATCTGCGGATGTCGCCGGACAAACGGCGGCAGGGCAGCAAAATTCTTCGCTCCTAGCCAACAAAGAAAAACAAAGGCGACGAGTATGACGAAGAGCGCGGCCGCCTCGATGAGAAGGGGCGTGCCGCCCAACAGATTTTCCGTCTGCCCAACCGTGCGGAACGAATATTTCACCGCGATGGACACCGCCCCCAGGGCAAGGAGCAGACGGCGACGGGATGGAATCAGCCAGCGCAGGACCGGGCCGAACACGTTGAGCCATGCTGCTATTACGCGGGGCTCCTTATGCAGGTGGCGCAGTTCGTCCCAAGTCATGAACGTCCCCGGTGCTTGATGCTCAAGGTTGAAAAACTGACGTTCATTGCGTGCAGATTAAGAAAGAGAGCCGGACCGGGCAAGGCCGGGAGAATGTCTCTGGACCACCGAAAAGCGCCGGAGTCGGTTGTTTTTTCCCAATTTCCTGCTTTCCTGATTGCCCTTATGGGAGTTCCCAAACGCAAAACTTCGAAGATGCGGCTGCGCACCCGCAAAGCATCTCACCGCTGGCAGCCGCCCCAGCTCAATAAATGCACTCAGTGCGGGAGCACGGTGGCCTCACATACGGCCTGTCCATCTTGCGGATATTACAAAGGCCGCCAGGTCTTGACCGTGGAAGCGAAGTAAGCTGCCCGGGGGGCTCGAGGCCCGATTCCGAGAGGCCTGCAGGTTTAGCCGCGGCACCTGCCGTCGCCGCCCTGGTCGATTTTTTGATTTTGCATTCAACCTCTGAAATCCGCAAAATCCCGCACCGATGAAAATCGCACTGGATGCCATGGGAGGCGATTTCGGCCCGCCGAACATTGTTGGCGGTGCGGTCATGGCCCTGAAAGAGTATCCCCACATTGAGAAGCTCTATCTCGTCGGCGACACGCCGCGGATCGAGAAAGAGCTGAAACAGCATGATTGCAATGACGGCCGAATCGAAATAGTCCATGCGACGCAAGTAGTTGAGATGAGCGATGGCGCCGTGGATGCCGTCCGGCGGAAAAAAGACTCGTCCGTCAGCCGCGCGGTGGATCTCGTGAAAAAAGGAGATGCGGCTGCGATCGTCAGCGCGGGGCACACCGGCGCAGCGGTTGCTGCCACGACGATCAAGCTTCGCACCCTCCCGGGCGTGGATCGACCGGGGATCGCAGCGGTGATGCCATCAGAAACGAACATCTTCGTTTTGATCGATGCAGGAGCGAACAGCGACGCGCGCGCGGAGCACCTGGTCCAATACGCCATCATGGGCTCGGTCTATTCCCGGCACGTCCTCGGTTATAAAACCCCGGCGGTCGGCCTGATGTCGATCGGCGACGAAGATGTGAAGGGAAGCGATCTGACCAAGGAAGTCTTCAAGATGCTCAAGCAAAGCGGCCTTAATTTTCGCGGCAACATCGAAGGTCACACCCTCTTTGCCGATCCGGTCGAAGTGGTGGTCTGCGATGGTTTCGTTGGGAACGTCATTCTGAAAACATGCGAATCGATCGCGGATGCAATTTTTAAATGGCTCAAGCACGAGCTGATGAAAAGCAAAACGCGCATGGCCGGCGCCTACCTCGCGCGCAACGCCTTCCGCACGATTAAGAAAAAGGTGAACTACGAAGAGTACGGGGGAATGCCGTTGCTGGGCGTAAACGGGATCTGCATTATCGCGCACGGATCCAGCACGCCGCTTGCGATCAAGAACGCTTTGCGCGTCGCCGCCGAATCGATTGAACACCAGGTGAACCCGCATATCGTCGAGGAAATCCGCCGTTATCATGAAACGACACCCCCGCTCGAGCCCGCGCTCCGGTAAGCCGCGGCGCACTGTTTCGATCATCGGCACCGGCAGCTACACGCCGGAAAAAATCCTGACCAACGCCGATCTCTCGAAGATGGT
>Ga0190272_10000745_pt1 | contig 16174 bp, 7 predicted proteins | sample Popmic504T_FD_133746 | JGI IMG/M metagenome (GOLD analysis project Ga0190272, IMG submission 133746) | Populus adjacent soil microbial communities from riparian zone of Shoshone River, Wyoming, USA - 504 T | ecosystem: Environmental > Terrestrial > Soil > Riparian zone | place: USA: Wyoming... | reverse complement strand
GGGCCTGCAAAGCCCTGTACGCGGGTTCGATTCCCGCACCCGCCTCGGGCGATTAGCTCAGTGGGAGAGCGCTTCCCTGACACGGAAGAGGTCACTGGTTCAATCCCAGTATCGCCCACCACCACGAACGGCCCCTGACCAGCAGGTACAGGGGCCGTTGGTGTCTCGTGGCCCGGCGACCAGGCGCCGGGCGAGGGGCTGAGTGACCGACTGGGTGACTACAGCGGTCCGATCGGAAAGATGCGATCCATCGCCGCTGCCCGTCCTCGACCACCGGCCGGATCTGCAGGCGGTAGACGGTCTCCGTGACCGAGGTGCCGCTGTGCCCCACGAGCCTGGCGATCTCTTCCACCGGCATCCCCCGGTCAGACAGCAGCGAGACGAAGCTGTGGCGCAGCAGCGCGACCTCGGCCTGGCCTGCACCCGGCTCAACCGTTGGTATGACGCCCAGAGTCACTTCCACCAGGCCATCGCGCTGCTCCGGGGAACCGACGACCTTCCCGGTCTCGGCCGGACCTACATCCGCCTGTGGTGGCTGTACGCGGACCAGCGGCTCTGCGAGGAAGGGCGGGATTACGCGACTCAGGCACTGGAACTGTTCACCACGGCGAACCATCCCGTCGGGCGGGCCACCGCTCTGGACACCATCGTCCACCATCAGACGGCGCTGGGCGACTACCACCAAGCGCTGGACCATGCTCAACAGGCGCTGACGCTCTTCCGGGAACTGGGCGACCACCACGGCGAGGCCAGTGCGCTCGACAACATGGGCTGCGCCCAGCACAACCTAGGCCGGCACCGGGAAGCCATCACCTGTTTCGACACGGCATTGGAACTCTGCCGCCACGTCGCCGACCGTTACGGCAACGCCGTCATCCTCGCCCACCTCGGAGACGCCCAGCTCGGGCTCGGCGATCACGACGCGGCACGCCATACCTGGCAGCAGGCAGTCACCATTCTCCACGAACTGGGCCACACCGAAGCGCACGCCGTGCAGCGCAAACTCGCCGATCTGTCGGCACGCTCCTGACGACCTCGTGCATGATTGGGCGTGGGTCGCTGAGATGATCTTGGTGTGGGTCGTGGTGCGGTGTTCGGTCGCCCAGATCACCACCGTTCGACGATCCCGCCAGGCGTGCCGCGCAACTACCTCATCTGCCGATGTGAGTGCGTCGCGCCATGATTTTTGTATGGGCTTGACGCCTACACTGCCAGCGTGGCCTCCCGGCGCCATTGCCAGCGGAAACAGGGCTGTTGCAGGTCGGCCAGGGATGTCTTTGGTGCACTTGCGTGCCGTATCGCGTAGCACGATGGCCGTTGACACACGACGCATGGATCCTCCCGAATTTCTCCACCTGAACGAATGGGATGCGGCTTGTCGGCTGTCAGGGCCGGGAGGTACGGCGATCCCTCTGTCAGCTATGGCGGAGACCTACGGTCGGCAGGGGTCCGACGGACTCACGCGTTTGCCGCACGAGGCCATCCGATTGGCGGCGTACGGCAGCGGCTGTTTGGGCGATGTTCAGAGCGGAGCCCGGACGAGGGAGGTCGTGGTGACTCAGCGCTGGCTGGTGACGGGGTGTTGCGGTCAGCTGGGCGCGTACGTGACGGACTCGCTGGTCCGCAGGGGGGCCGCGGTGGTGGGGGTCGGGCACCGTGACTGTCCCGGGAAGCACGGGCTGGTGGTGCCCCTGGACCTGGGTCGGCAGCACGAGCTGGACGCGGTGCTGCGCCGGTTCCGACCGACCAGGGTGGTGCACCTGGCCGGAGTGTCCTCACCAGCCGAGGTGGAGCGGGAGCCGGCCAGGGGATGGGCGCTCAACGCAGGGGTCACCCGCCGGATCGCCGACTACGCGACGTCCACCGGCGGGTGGATGCTGTACGCGTCGAGCGACTTCGTGTGGGACGGGAAGGCGTCGCGGCGCTATCGCGAGTCCGACGCGCCGTGCCGGCACAGCGCCTACGCAGCGAGCAAGCTGGACGGTGAGCGGGCGGTGCTGGACGCCGGCGCCGGGGCGGTGGCGCGGTTCTCGCTGCTCCAGGGCCCCGCGCTGTGTCCTCGGGAGACGACGTGGTCGCGGCTCGACGCAGCGTTGCGCGGCGGCGCGGAGCTGCCGGTGTATGCGGACGAGTTCCGCACACCGCTGTCACTGGCCGACGCGGCGAGGGTGGTGATCGGGCTGGGCGACCGCGGCTTCCGCGGTCTGGTGCACGTGGCCGGGCCCGAGGTGCTCACCCCGCGCGAGCTGGTGGGCCGGCTGGCCGGCGTGCTAGGGGTTCGGCCGCGGATTCGGATGGTCGCGCGGCACGCGGTGGTCGGGCCGCCACGACGGCCGCGCAACATGGCGATGGACCGTTCCCGGCTGGCGGCGCTGGATCCGGGGCTGCTGCCAGGCCCGGTGCTGTCTCCGGTGCCGCCGTCCGCCGCGTTCGGCGTGGTCATCCCGGCCTACCGGGGCAGCGCGGTGCTGGAGCGCAGCATGGGATCGCTGGCCAGGCAGCGGTTCGTTGGCCGGCTGCACGTCGTGGTCGCGGTCAACGACGGCATGGCCGTCACCCGGCGGGCCGCCGAACTGCTGGCGCCGAAGCTGCGCACTCGTGGGGACACCTGCACGGTGCTGGTCACGCCGCCTGGCCGGGTCGAGGCCATCGAGGCCGCGGAACGTGAGCTGCCCACCGCGCCAAGGCTCTACCTCGACCAGGACGCCGAGCTGTCCCACGACGCGATAGCGCTGCTCGCCGAGATACTGGCTGGCGGCGATGTGCACTTCGCCGTGCCGAGCCTGCGGATCGCGCCCAGTCCGAGCGCCGCATCCAGGGCGTACTACCGCGCCTGGCAGGGCTTGCCTTACGTGCGCAGCTCGCCGGCGACGATGGGGGCGTACGCGGTGTCGGTGGCCGGGCGGGCCCGATGGGACCAGTTCGCCAGGGTGCACTCCGACGACAAGTGGGTCCGCTGGCACTTCGCGCCGCACGAGCGTGCGGTGGTCGCCGCGCGGTACGAGGTGATCCCGCCGCGCGGCGTGCGCGAGCTGGTCCAGGCCCGCCGCCGCTACCAGAGCGGCAACAGCGAGCTGTCGGCAATGGCTGGGCCGGCGCACGGCGACGACCACGCGCGCCACCGCGGAGCGTTGCGCAGCCTGCTGGCCAGTCCGGCCTCCTGGCCCTCCAGCGCGGTCTTTCTAGGGGTGCACGCGGCCGCGGCGGCACTCGGCCGGTGGCGCGACCCGTGATCGACGTGGTGGTGCCGGCGCACGATGAGGAATCGCTGATCGGCGCCTGCCTACGCGCCGTGCTCGCCGACTCGGCCGGTCTGAACCTTCGGGTGATCGTGGTCGCCAACGGGTGCACGGACGCCACGGCGCAGCGGGCCAAGGTGGAGTCGCCGGCGGGCCACGAGGTCATCGTGCTGGAACTCCCGACCGCAGGTAAGGCCGGTGCGCTGAACGCGGCTGAGCAGTACCGCCGGGGCTGCGCCGTGGTCTACCTGGACGCGGACACGGTGCTCATGCCCGGCACGATGGCGGCGCTGGCCGCCGCGCTGGAGGATCCGGCGCCGCGGTTGATGGCCCCGCCGCTGCTGCCGGTGCGCCCGACCGGAATGCTGGCCCGCTCCTACGCGGCGGTCTGGATCCGGCTGCCTGCGGTGGACGGACACCCCGTCGGCGGCTGCTATGCGGTGACCGCGGCCGGCCGGACCCGGTGGTCGAGCTTCCCCGAGGTGACCGCCGACGACTCCTACGTCCGCTCCCGTTTCGCCGCGTCCGAGCAGCGCGTGCTGGACGCGGGCGGGCTGCTGTACGTGCTGCCCGAGGGGTGGGAGCTGGTTTCGGTGGTGCGCCGCTGGCGCGACGGCAACACCCAGCTCACGGACGCGCCGACGGTCGGGACGGTCCGCAACCTGCGCGCAGTCGCGGTCCGTCTCAGCCTGTGGCCGCACCTACCGGGCTATCTCGCGGTGCTCACGGCCGGCCGGCTACGTCACCCGCCCCGCTGGGCCAGGGCCGCACGGCTGCGCGCCGTCTCCGTTCCCGCTCCCCCGGCGCCGGTCGTCGCCCCGGTCGCCACCGGGCGCCCGGTCCGGAACGACGCCGACTACGTGCTGCTGACCGAACCCGGCGTCGAACCCAGCACGCTGACGGTGGCCCGGCTACTCACCCTGGCCAGCCGCTTCCCCGACCAGGGCGTCTACGGAACCGCGCGGCATCGACCCAGCGCGGTCCGCCGCTGCCCGCCGACCGGTCTGGCGCTGCTGAAGGTCGAACTCTGGCGACAGGCGGGACAGCCGAGCACCCCGTCCGAACTCCCCCGGCCACTCGCACGTCGCGCCATGACCTTGCCGGCGCACGCTGTCGAGTCCAACGCCTGCCCAGCCGGCGAACTGAAGGCCAAGTAGCGCGAACTTAGGCGGTTGGTCGGTGCCGAACGGCTTGCTGCGCCCTACGAATCAGAAGGTTAGGGTTTCGAACCCCCGCCGGGCGCCAAACATACAGACTAGGCCCTTGCTCCCAGGGTTGGGGCAGGCCTTGCGTCTTGTCTCGGGGCCATTCGTCTCACAATTAGTCAAGAACGCTCGCACGGTTATCGCAGCTTGTAGAGCTTGCCCAACGCATCGGTGCCGGTCCGCAGATTGCAGATCGGCGCCCAGCGTTCTCCATCAGGCTCAGCGCGGAGTGGTGCTCCGGTCGCCGGTCGTGAGGGTGACCGACCAGACGGCCGTCCGGCCTGACCGGCACCACGGCTTGTTGTCCGGCGGCGAGCCGGACCATGTGCTGAACAGGGTGCCCGACAGGCCGAGGCAGGTCAGTTCGTACCTGCCCGGCTCGGCCGGTAGCCATTCGGCGACGCGCCTTTCTTTCCGCAGGTCCTCCGCTCGCGGCGAGCGTGTGGCTGAGATTCGCTGCTCTGCCGAGTGCTAGCCGGTGTGCTGGACCACGATCGATGCGTGGGGATCGGGTTCGTGGTCGGCAGGCACGGTCAGTTCCATCAGGTACCGAGCGAGCAGGTCCGGGGTGAAGCGGTCCCGGACACGACGCCGTTGGTAGGCGGCGGGGTCTTCGAAGGAAAAGCGGTCGCCGGTTTCGGAGAAGGTCCAGCGGCCGCCGTCGTTGGCGGCGGCGATGCTGCGGCGGCACCATAGGAGCTGTTCGTCGGCGTCGGGGTCGTACAACTCGAGGACGGTGGCCGGGTACTGGCCGGGGCCGTCCGGGACGACGGTGGCCCGCACCGAGCGGCAGCCGAGGTCGCGGGTGGCCTGCCAGGGCAGTACCCCGAGGTCGGTGCCGTTCGGTGCGTCGTCGAGCAACACGGTCCAGTCACCGACCGGCAGCAACAGGTACGAGCTCAGCGGCACCCGCGGCCGCATGAGGGCGAGCAGCTCGGCCAGCGTCGCGGCTGGGGCGTCGCGGCTGGCCCAGGTCGGCTCGAGGCCGTCGACCAGCCAGCCGGCCAGCACCGACGGCGAGGTCCGGAAGTACCCGGCGGTCCTCGTCGTCGGTGCAGCCAGTTCTGAAGGAAGGATCATGGAACTATTCGGGTGATCACGCTGCCGGCCTGTGAGTCATTGGCGCGAATCCTAGCTTCGTGCGCGGCGCCGCGCGGGTTGCCCGGCCCCTCGTACTCGACGTAGTGACGCTTGCCGTTGAGCGTGTACTGCAGGTCCGGCCGGTTGGTGCCGACCCGCTGGCCGGCGGCGTTGACCTGCTGCTGGTTCACCCGGATGTCCGTGGCTCCTCTGGGCAGGCTGCGGATCTCGGCCTGCAGCGCGGCGTTGTGGGATGCCCGGCCGACGGAACGGCCCGTTGTGGGCAGTACCGCCGGTGCCACGGAGCTCACCGCCGCGTCCTGCGGCAGCCGGGTCGCGCTCTGAGCAGGAACCGGCGCGGCCGGCTTGGGTGCGCCACGCAGCGAGCTGACCGCCGCGCCGGTGCCCTTGACCACGCCGAACGTGACGCCGCCGATCACCGCGTCCGTGACCACGGCGCGCACGGTCTGCTGCTCACCGTTGACGGCCCTGGTCACCACGCCGCCGGCCGCGCTGCCGCCGACCGCGACCGCTCCCTGGACGATGAGGCTGCCGCCCATGGTGAGGCCGGCCGCGCCACCGGTGACCGCACCGCCCGCACCTGCGGCGAGGGTGCCGCGCAGGGTGATCTTCTCCCCGCGCCAGGCCTGGACCGCGGCGTACGCGCCGGCCCCGACCACCGCGCCGGCCGCGGCTCCCACGGCACCGGCGATGAGGTTGATCAGCTGACCGTCGGGGTCGGTCACCTTGATCGGGTTGTGGTGGGCGTAGGTGTAGAGGGCCAGGTTGAACGGCTGGTAGACGCCGTCGGCCTCGTCACCGGCCAGGTAGCGCGGCAACGCCGGGTCCGGGGACTGCCAGAGGCTGGTCCGGGGGTTGTAGTAGCGGGCGCCGTAGTAGTAGAGGCCGGTCTCCTCGTCCAGCTCCTTGCCGCCGTACTGGTACGGCACCGGGGTGGGCTGCGCGGGGTGCTCGTCCACCCAGGTCTCGCCGGACGGGAAGTACTCGATGTGCTCGGTGAGGTTGGCGTGTTCGTCGGTGACGTAGCCGGACGAGCCGATGTGGTCGTTGTGGAAGTAGACGATGTGGTTCTCGTAGGCCGGTTCCGGCTTGACCGTCTTGGTGGCGATCCGGCTGTCGCCGACGAAGATGTGCTTGTAGCTGCTGCCGGCGCGTTCGCTGTAGTTGCGGTTGGGGTAGATGTGCAGCGCACCGTGCTGCTTGATGATGCGGTTGCCGGTGTCGTCGTAGACGTACCGCACGGTGGCGGGCTGGTGCGGGGTTCCGCAGGAGCTCGGATCCTGTGGGATGACGTGGTTGCGGTTGTGGTCCTGGTTGCAGGCGAGCCGGTTCTCCTCGTCCCACACCAGTTGGCGCCGCTTGCCTGGTGCCGGCGGCGTGGTGTTGACCGTGTCGATCAGGTTGCCATTGGCGTCGTAGCCCTGGTTGATCGGGCCGATCCTGCTGGGGGCGTGCGGTTTGCCGCTGTCGTAGGCGTAGGGGTAGGCGAAGGTGGTCCGGCGCTGGGTCTGGACCTGCTGAATGCCGGCCTGGGCCTGGGACTCCCACTGCTCGACAGCCGGTGGGGAGTACGGGTCCTCGACGATCGGGGACTCCTCCTCCGGCTCGATCGGGCCGATGGGCGGCAGGTACGTGTACTCCTCCTCGGTGAGCGTCGAGGACGCCGACCCCGAAGGCCCTGACAGTCCTGACTGTCCTGACAGTGCCGTTGCCTTGCCGCTGTCGAAGGAGGCCAACGACATCGACGACGACCCGCCGCCCACCTCGATCTCGTGCAGCTGCGACTTGGCCGTGATGTTGTGGATGGAGTCGTAGCCCAGGGTCAGCGAATATCGGTCGGTCTTGTTGTCCTTGTTGACGTACTGGCCGGCGGCGCTGATCAGCCGGTACAGGTCGTCGTAGCCGTAGCTCTGGGTACTGGGGCCGCCGATCGGCTTGCCGTGCGGCAACGCGACGTCGTTGGTCAGCGACGTGATGTTGCCGACCTCGTCGTAGGTGTAGCCGATGTCCTGAAAGCTGTGCCCGTCGGGCAGCTGGGACTTCAGGTTCGCCAACTGCCGGTCGGCCGGGTCATAGGCATAGGTGGTACGCACGCCGGTGCCGGTCTCCTGCAGCAGCCGCTGCCCGAACTTGTCGTAGTCCAGCCGGGCCAGGTACGTGTAGTCGAACTCGCCCTTGACGCCGGTGGCGCGGTTGACCTGTCCGCCGGAGTCGTACTCGTAGGTGAGCACCTCGCCGTCCGGGTAGGTCAGCCGCAACACCCGGTTGAAGGCGTCGTAGGCCCACGCCGTGGTGTAGGTGCGGGCCGGCTGGTTGATGGCCGTGACCGTGCGGGTCTCGCGGGTCAGCTCGCCGAGCGGGCCGTATGCCCTGGTGACGGTGCCCGCGGCGTCGCGTACCTCGGCAATCCGGTCCGCGGTATTGTTCTGCGCGCCGGGATCGCCGTAGGTGTAGGTGACGTTGTTGCCGGGGAACACCGGGTAGCGGATCCGCGACAGTCGCGTGAACTCGTGGTCGTACTCGATGGCGCTGCCGGCCTGCCGCAGCTTGGCGGTGATCTTGGCGATCACGTTGCCGGCCAGGTCGTAGCGCGTCTCGGTGCGGCCGGAATCGGGGCTGTCCACCGCGGTGCGCCGGCCCAGGTTGTCGTAGGCCGTGGCGGTGGTGTTGCCGCGGTCGTCGACGACGGCGGTGAGCTGGCCGAGCGGGTCGTACCCGTAGCTGGTCCAGATCACCGGCTGGCCACCGGCCGGGTTGAACTCCTTGACCGACGTGGTCAGCTCGCGCACGTCGGCGTAGGAGCGCCGCTGCTTGCCGTTGGCGTCGGTGACCACCTTCTCGAACCGGGCGACGCCGGCGCGGTCGGGCCCGAACCCGAAGGCGAGGGAGGTGACGGCGCCGTCGGGCAGCACCGTGCGCACGGCGCGGTCCAGCACGTCGTAGGCCAGTCCGGTCGGCGGCACCGGGTCGACGGAGTCGTTGAAAGCGGTGTTGGCCGCGCCCTTGGGCTCGGTCACCGGATAGGACTGCTCGGCCGTCCTGCCGACGAAGTCGAAGGTGGTGCGCCCGGAGACGGTCATCACCGGCTGTACCTCGTCGCCGGCGGCGGCGGCCACCGTCGCGTCCTTCTTGGTCTGCAGCACACGCTTGAGCCCGTCGGAGAACAGCACCGTGTCGATGGTGTCCTCGCGCACGTCGATCGCGGTGCGATCGAGGTGCCGGGTGACGGCGTAGGGCACCGTGGCGTCCGGGTGGTACTCGAAGTCGATGGTGACCCGGTCGCTGCCCCACTCGTACGGTCCGGTGACCGAGTCGGGCCGGCCGACGCTGTCGTACAGCGTGCGCATCCGCTGGTCGTTCTGGTCGACGGTGAGTTCGGTCTGGCCGTACTTGATGTTGTGCGTGGAGCTGGACCGGTAGCCGAAGCTGTCCACCGTGGACTCGATGTGGGTGTCGACCACGGTGTCGTAGCCGTACTCCAGCCGGTAGCGCTGGCCGGTCTTGTTCACCGGCCCGGTGACCGCGCGCAGGTTGCCGTTGGTGAAGTAGTCCAGGTCGGTGACCGCCGCGGTGCCGTCGGCCAGGTACTCCCGCACCTGCCGCACATCACCGGTGGCGCAGTCCACTGTGGACTGTCGGTGGCGCATCAGGGTGTCCGGCGTGGTGCCGCGCTCCTGCACGAAGTTTGCCGTACCCACGATGTACCGCGCCTGGCACGCCGGGTCCGCCGCGGTGTAGCCGAAGCGGGCCTCGACGTCGTCGGCAGTGCCCACGTCGGCGGCGTCGAAGGAGCGGATCAGGTTGCCGTACTGGTCGTAGGCCATCTCCACGTAGGTGGACACGCCTGGCGCCGCGGCGCCCTCGTGGAACCGCTTGTCGGTGCGGGCCAGCTGCGGGAACACGGTGGCCGTGGTGCTGGTGGGACCGGCGGTACCGCCGGTGGCCACGTCGCGCAGCTGGTAGGTGTTGACGGTCTCCAGGTACGGCCGCCCGGCGGCGTCCGCGGTGAGGCTGCGGGTCAGCAGACCGCGGGTGTAGTGGCCGTCGGTGCGGTACTCCATGGTGTCGGTGCGGTAGATCGCGTCGCCGGCGCCGGTGTCACGCTGCTCGCTGATCACCCGGCCGAAGCCGAAGAACTCGCGTTCGAGCCGGTCGTGGCGGCCCTGCTCGTAGCGGAAGGTGGACAGCTGCACGTCCTGGCCGTCTCCGGGGTGCCCGTCGAAGAGCACGCTGCGCGACAGCACCCAGCGGGACTCCGGCTGGTCGTAGACGTTGCCGGTGCGGGTGTAGTCGAGGTCGATCCGGGCGCCCATCGGACGGGCGACCGAACGGAGCAGGTTGGTCCGGCCGGTCTTGTTCGCCGCCACCACCAGCTCGGCGTCGTTGCTGGAGCGGACGTGGTCGACGTAGCCGTCGCCGTTGACGTCACGCAGCCCGATCTCCGAGCGGCCGATGCCGGTGGACACGTCGGCGCCGGGGTTGAACACGATGCACCCGACGAACGGGATGCAGAACCCGAAGGTGAAGTACACGCCGCCGCCGAGCGAGGCGTTCTTGTCGGAGGCGACGTCGGACAGACTGCCGCCGAACGGAACCGGGTCGGCGAAGCTGCTGCCGCGGTTGATCGCCACGCCGACCGGGTTGCTGCCGTTGGTGAACACCCGGTCCATCAGGCCGTCGCCGTTCATGTCCATGAGGCTGGCGTTGGTCACCGAGGAGCCGAGGGACGCCGAGACGCCACCGGCGAAGCCGTAGTAGTTGGTGTTGAAGCCCAGGTTGACGCCGCTGTTGCGGGTCTCACCGTCGTTGACAACGCCGGCGCCGGCCCAGTTCTCCGGCTGGCCGAACGAGTAGCCGAGGTTCAGCGCGGCCCTGCCGTCGGCGAACACCTTGTCCGGCAGGGTGTCGCCGTTGATGTCGATCAGGTCGTAGTCGACGTCGGACTCGCCGCCGCCGAGGCTGCCACCGACGCCGAGCGCGGGCATCTCCACGCCGGACCTGGCGGTGTTGGCGATCCGGCTGCCGGACGGCGTGTCCTGGCCGCGGGCGGTCGAGCTGGTCCGTGCCGGGCTGCCGGCGTTGGCCGACACGCTGTAAGAGGTCGAGTCGGCCTCGCGGACCTTGCCGCCGACGCTGCCGCGGGTGCTGCCGAGGCCGCCGGTCATGTCGGAGTACTGCACTCCGCCGGAGCCGACGACGTCGGGGAAGCGGTCGCCGTTGAGGTCGAGGAAGTCGACCTCGCCCGCGGTGCTGCCACGGGCGAGGCTCGCCCCGGCGCCGATCGGTATCCCGGGCAGGGTGGCGCCGAAGGTGGTGGAGATCTGCTGGGTGCGGCCGCGCCGCGAGACTCCGGTGGCGCCGGCGAAGTCGGCGTCGGTGACCACGTCGATGGTGTCCAGACCCAGCCGCGAGCCGGCCGTGGCGCCGGCGGCCACCCAGGTGTTGTCGTCGGCGCCGGCCCAGCGGTCCTGCGCCGGCAGCGGGGCGAGCACCAGGATCCGCGGGGTGGGCACGGTGGGGTCGTCGGTGAAGCCGGGCACGTCGTCCTCGGTGGGCGCGTCCGGCAGCGAGTCGCGGTAGCTCTGGTCCACCACCAGGTCCGCCTGGGCGATGGGCTGCGTGGCGCGGTCGCGGTTGCCCTGGTAGCCGATAGCGCCCCAGCCGCGGTACGGCTGGGCGAACGCGCCCTGGTCCACGGCGGAGTGCACAGCGCTGGGCACGGTGGTCGAGGTCGACCCGTCGTAGCCGACCGAGACCGACTGGGCGGTCAGGCGAGGTAGCAGCGTGGTGTCCAGCGTCGAGTAGTCGAAGAACAGGTCGTCGCCGGCGGTCACGTCGACGGTGACCGGCGGCACCGCGGGCACCACCCCGTCCACGATGTCGATCACCTGCTTGCCGAGCAGCGCGCCACGCTTCTTGACGGTGAACACGATCCGCGCGTCCGGGATCTGACCGGCGAAGTCGAACGCGAGGCTCGGCTGGGCGGTCAGCTGACCGGTCTGAGTGGCGGTATGGAAGCCCTGCGGCGCGGTCAGCGTGGTGGCCGGGTACAGGTCGAGGTCGTACGGCGGGTTGATGACCAGGGTCGGGTTGCCCGCGGGGTCCTCCACCGAGTCGACGCCATCGGCCGCCGTGTAATGGGCGCGAGGTACCCAGCGCAGCGTGCCGGCGTCGATCGGGGAGTCCACCCGCAGCCGCCAGGACAGCGTGTCGTTCGCCGTGACCGGGAGCTCCACGTCGATCGTGGCCGTGCCCGCCGAGGCGCCTGGCAGCGACCTGGTCACCACGTCGGTGCCGTTGCGGCTGATCACGACCGTGACGTCGTCGGAGGTGGCGCCGCTCTTGACCACGTCGCCGGTCAGCCGCAGAGTGCCGGTCAGCGGCGCGGTCACCACCGAGGGCCGGCCGCCGAGGGTGAAGTCACGGGAGGCGAGGTAGCGGGCGTTGTCCAGCCCATTGACATCGGTGCTCGGCGAGAGCGTGGTGTAGGTGATCTGCGGGTCCCAGGCCACCGTGTCGTACAGGCCGTCCAGCACCGACTGGACCCGGAAATAGATCGCGTCACCGCGGTTCACCGTGATCGAGCCGACCCCGGTCGGGGCGAACTCGATGTGGTCGTCGGGGCCGATTCGCTGCGTCCACAGCTCGGTGTCCTCGTGCTGGATGGTCACCCGCACGCCGTCGGCCGCGCGGTAGGCGGCCCGCTCCGGGCTGGTGTCAGGCACCAGGCGCACGCGGCCGTCGACGCGCACGGTGCCGTCGAAGGGCGCGATCCAGCGACGCACGCCGTCCAGCAGCGGCGAGGCGTCCACCGCGCGCTCGAACTCCGCGGTCTGGTCGCCCACCACAGGACCCGACACGCCGCCGGTGCCGACCGGGACGGGGGTGTCCAGGCTGTTGGCGCTGTAGGCTGGGTGCCCGTCCGGCCCGAGGTGACCGAACAGCACGCCGCCGTTGTTCACCAGGTCGGTGATGCCGTCGCCGTTGACGTCGGCGAAGTACCGGTCCGACGTGCTCGTGGTGGACACGTAGTCCAGCTGCGCCGCGATCCCGAAGTACGACTCGACGCCCACGGTGCGCGATCGCGTCTTGTCCGACGAGATGGCCGGCAGGGTGGTCAGGCGGATCGGGGTGTCGCCAAACCGGGGCTGGCCGGTGGGGCCGGACAGGTTCGGCCGGTAGAACACGCCGCCGCCGGAGCGGAACACCTTGTCCGGCAGGTTGTCGCCGTTGACGTCGGCCAGTGCCAGCAGGCCGTCGGAGGAACCGGCGTTGAAGCCGACCTTGACGCCGACCGAGTTCGATTTGCTGATGGCCGTCGGGTTGTACCCGACGTACAGGTGGCCGCCGGCACCGGTGTTGGTGCTGGCCGACACCGCGCTGGCCTCGCCCTCGCGGATGCCGGCGCCGAGGCCGTCGTCGGCGATTGACCAGCCGGTGGCTGCGTCGAACACCGAGTACGACCCGGCCTGGTCGCGGACGTCGTCGTAGTAGTCGAAGGTGTGCGTGGTGAACAGCTGGTTGTCCTCGCCGAACTGGGAGATCGAGGCAAGCAGCGTCTTGGCGAACGCGCCGGTCCGGTAGTTGAGCTCGTAGGCCCTGATGAGTTCGTCGTCCAGCTTCACCTCGACCCGGCGCAACAGGTCGGCGGTGACCTTCTTGAAGCCGTAGCGGGCGTCGATCTGCACGTCGGCCCGGCGTGGCTCGCCCCGGTCGCGGTCCCGGATGAAGCTCACCGAGTAGCGGCCGTCGGTGCTGCCGTTACCGGTGTAGGTGATCCGGCTGGGGTAGAGGTTGCTGCCCGGCTCCAGCGCTCCGCTCACCCCCGCGTCGTCGACCCGGGTGTGCTGGTAGCGCATCACGTTGTCGTTGGTGTCCCTGACCTCGCGCAACGCCCAGGTCGCGATGTTGCCGCCCCGGTCGGTGAGCGTGGTGGCCTGCGCTCCGCCGAAGACCATCCGAGTGCCGACCTTGTCGGTGACCTCCCACCAGTAGTTGGTCGGCGCGTCGCCATGCCGGACGATCTTGTCGAAGCTGCCCTCCGTCCTGGTGTGGAAGACCTTCTCCGCGGTCCTGGCCTGCAGCTCGCCGCGGTGGGCGACCGGGGTCAGCTGCTCGCCGTTGAACTGGTAGGTCTCCGTCTCCAGGCCGGCGTGGTAGCGCGGCACGCCCCACCGGGTGTCCAGGGTGATCGAGGGCGTGATGAGGTCCCAGCCGGCGCCGGTCCAACTGGTACTGGCCGAGGAGCTGTAGGACACGGCCAGCTGCGGCTGCAACCCCGCGCGCCCCGGCGGCACCTCCAACGGATGCGACAGCCGGGCGTCGCCCATGTTGTTGGGCGAGGGCGGCTCGATGAGGTTGATGCCGGACCCGGGGTCGGCGGCCTTGATGTCCTTGATCTGGTTGGGGTTGAACGCGGCGCCTTCGGGGTGTTCCGGGACGGTGACCGCAGTGTCAGCGTCGAGCGTCGGCCGCACCGGCCCGTAGGAGTCCGGTGGCGTGAGCCCGAACGTCACCACCGCCAGGATCACGGCCAATACCAGGCAATTGCGACGAACGAATGAATGGCGAACCCCGCGCTGAATCCTCACCTCAAGGCCCCTCTTCTCAAGTCCGCGCGCGACTCATCACCGCTGGTCACCGGGCAGGTTCCAACGAACTTAGGCCGCGAAAGTGGCAAGAAGAGTGCCGATGATGTAGGAGAACCGGCACCGGCGCAATGCCCCATCGGCGTGTCGCTCACGGACACGTCGAATTGCGGAGAGGTTCGGAAAGCCCAATCTCGATAGCGCTCATACTAACGAGACGGCATCGAATTAGGCAAGCCATGGCTACCTTTCCACCAGTGATTACTCCACTAGGGTTGTCGGACGGCTGTCCCGAGCAGTTCCGCATTCACCTTTTCGTGCGATTGACAGATCGAGGGCTCGGTGATGCCAGCGGTCGATCAGATGCGCGTCGGACAGGGCGCGGTTCAGGGTGGCGCTGCCGCGCACGCTGATCGGCCCGCCCTCGGTCTCCTTGAGCGCGGCGACATCGTCCAGAGACCGCAGAATGCTGATCTCGCCCCAGTTCGACACCGGATCCTTCTCCTGCAGCGTGGTCGACACGACGTACTTCGGCCCCGGCGTGCCGTATCTACGGGCGCCAAAAATTTCGGCGGCGATGTCGAGAACCCGTGGCCGGCTCCGTCCCCGCGGTGAACGTGACCACAATGGGTCGCACCAGCACCGAGGAGAACCACGATGGCCAAGTACTTGCTGCTCAAGCACTACCGCGGCGCTCCGGCTTCGGTCAACGACGTGCCCATGGACCAGTGGGCGCCGGAGGAGATCTCGGCGCACCTGCAGTACATGAACGACTTCGCGGCCCGGCTCGAGGAGACCGGCGAGTTCGTCGACAGTCAGGCGCTTGCGCCCGAGGGGATGTTCGTCCGGTACGACGGTGAGGGGCGCCCGCCGGTCACCGACGGACCGTTCGCCGAGACCAAGGACCTCATCGCCGGCTGGATGGTGATCGACGTCGACAGCCATGAGCGCGCCATCGAGCTGGCCGGGGAGCTGTCGGCCGCCCCTGGGGCGGGCGGGAAGCCGATCCACGAGTGGCTCGAGCTGCGCCCGTTCTACGGCGTGTCGCCCACCATCACGGAGTGACGTCTCCGGTGAACGAGGTCCTGCTACGGAGCCTCACGCCGAGCGTGCTCGGGATCCTCGTCCGCCGCGGAGCCGACTTCGCGGCGGCCGAGGACGCCGTGCAGGACGCGCTGGTCGAGGCGGTCCGCGTCTGGCCGGCCGACGGTGTGCCGGCCAACCCGAAGGGCTGGCTGGTCACCGTGGCCTGGCGCAAGTTCCTCGACGCGACCCGGGCGGACACCGCCCGCCGCCGGCGTGAGGACCTCGTCAGCGTCGACCCGGCGGAGCCGGCGTCCGGGTCGGGGCCTGACTCTGGGCCCGACTCTGGGCCCGGCTCCGGGCCGGCGGTGGACGACACGCTCCAGCTCTACTTCCTGTGCGCCCATCCGTCGCTGACGCCGTCGTCCGCGGTCGCGCTCACGCTGCGCGCCGTCGGCGGGCTGACCACCCGCCAGATCGCCCAGGCCTACCTGGTGCCCGAGGCGACCATGGCGCAGCGCATCAGCCGGGCCAAGCGCACCGTCTCCGCGCGGTTCGAACAGGGAGCGCGGTTCGACCAGCCCGGCGACGTCGCCACCGTGCTGCGCGTCCTCTACCTGGTCTTCAACGAGGGCTACTCCGGCGACGTCGACCTCGCCGCAGAGGCCATCCGGCTCACCCGGCAGCTCGCGGCCGCGATCGACCACCCTGAGGTGGCGGGGCTGCTCGCCCTCATGCTGCTCCACCACGCCCGGCGCGCCACCCGGACCGCGCCCGACGGCAGCCTGGTGCCGCTCGCCGAGCAGGACCGCGGCCGGTGGGACACCGAGTCGATCGCCGAGGGCGTCGAGATCCTGCAGGCGGCGCTGGCCCGCGACCGGCTGGGCGAGTTCCAGGCCCAGGCCGCCATCGCGGCACTCCACGCCGACGCGCCCACCGCCGAGGAGACCGACTGGGTGCAGATCGTCGAGTGGTACGACGAGCTCGCGCGCCTGACCGACAGCCCGATCGTCCGGCT
>Ga0190272_10000744_pt1 | contig 16179 bp, 10 predicted proteins | sample Popmic504T_FD_133746 | JGI IMG/M metagenome (GOLD analysis project Ga0190272, IMG submission 133746) | Populus adjacent soil microbial communities from riparian zone of Shoshone River, Wyoming, USA - 504 T | ecosystem: Environmental > Terrestrial > Soil > Riparian zone | place: USA: Wyoming... | reverse complement strand
GTTATTTCGCTTCAAGAGAGGATGATCTTACTCACGAATAAAAAAAATGCCGGACCGATTAACCGGTCCGGCAGCATTTGGGGTAATTTATTTATTGAATTACAATCCGGCTGGTTTTAACCCTGCCATCTATATTTACCTGGAAAACATATACACCTTTAGGAAAATCATTGAAATCATAGTGCTTTCCGTTGAACCCTGCCTCCGTTATTGAAGATTCAGTATAAACCATACGACCGGTGAGGTCAATAACCTGGAGCGTATACGGAACCTGTTCTTCTATGCTGAACTGGAGATTGATCAGTCCGTTTGAAGGATTTGGATAAACAGCTACTGCAATTTCATCAGTTGATTCTTCCGTGAGATCTGTAAGTACCGGCCTCAATGGAGTTCCCGGGCAAACCAGGAAACTGTTGCAATTACTTCCGTTATTCCAGCTCGCATTTATATTGGAAATTGCCGTATTGAGGCATGAATAATAGTATGATGAAACACCGCCGCAACCGATCCTGTAATTAGCTTCATTGTATAGCTGCTGAACTGTCCATCCGGTAAACGGGCCGGATGCGATAACAAGCTCACTGAACAGTGTTGATGATGTTGGGGCAAATGATGGATTAGAGCTGTCGAAAACAATGTTTAGCCTGAGAGCCACAAGGTGTGAGGCAAGTGAATTGCCATAGGAATTTGCCGTAGGGTTTGTGAGGATGCCTGAATTAAGCTTCCTTGGAGTACCTGACGATAAAAGGAATGCATCAACGGCATTTGAACTCAAAAGCCTTATTTCGCGCCCGCACTGACCGATAACCAGTCCGTTTGGAAATGCATTGCTGAAATTATTCTGCAGGTAAGCACCACCGTTGTTTCCTGACGGCGTAGCGGCCCAGGCTGTCTTGGTGTATGATTTAAATGACTGGCAGGATGCCGGTTCGGTAATGATGACAGATGCCGATTTAGTGCAGCCTTTGGAATCTGTGACTGTAACCGTGTAGGCGCCTGCAGTGAGGCCTGTTACCTTTTTAGTTGTCTTAACCGGAGAAGTATTCCAAATAAAAGTGTATGGCGAATCCCCTCCCGAAGGATTGGCTGTGGCCGTTCCGTTGTTTCCACCAGCTACTGTCACGTTTGTCTGTGAAACGGTTAAATTCAGCACAGGTGGCTGGCTAAGAGTTTTGGTTGAACTTTTCACACAACCTTTGGCATCCGTTATTGTAACAGTATAGCTTCCCGCCGTAAGTCCGGAAATAGATGCTGTGGTCTTGACTGGAACCGTATTCCAGGAATAAGAATACGGGGCAACACCGCCGCCAGCTGCAGCGGTAAGCTTGCCGTTATTGCCTCCAAAGCATGATATGGTTTTATTAACGGCGACAGACAATGTAAGCGCTGGAGGCTGATTAATGATTACTGTAACCGATTTGCTGCAAGCCTTCTGATCTGTAACAATTACTGTATACGTTCCTGCTGTCAGGCTGCTGCGGTCCTCAGTGGTTACACCGTTGTTCCACAGATAGAAATAAGGTGGTGTTCCGCCGGAAGGCGTAATATTTATGCTGCCGTTGTTGCCGTTTTTGCAGCTTATGTTGACCTTGGTGCTTGTAACGTTAAGTGCAGGCGGTTGTGTTATTGTTTTCGATGCAGATGATGTGCATCCCTGGCTGTCGGTAACAGTAACTGTATATGTACCAGCTGACAGGCCGGTGATAAAAGCTACTGTCTTTCCGTTTGACCACAGGTATGAATATCCGGGTGAGCCCCCGGAAGGATTTGCCTCAGCAGTGCCGTTGCTGCCGCCATTGCATGAAACATGAACAACTTTCGTGAAACCAACTGTTATGGCAGATTGCTGAAGGATGGTGACTGAACAAGAGGTTGTGCAGCCCTTTGAATCCGTTACGACAACCTGGTATGTGCCTGCAGTAAGACCTGTTACAGAAGCAGTTGTTTTAGACGGGACTGTATTCCACAGATAGTTGTATGGAGCTGTTCCGCCTGACGCCGTTACAGTTGCAGTTCCGCCTGCCCCACCATTGCATCCAGCATCAGTCTTTGCAATGCTGCATGATAGTGCTGCCGGCTGAGTAATCGCAATTGAACCTGTTTTTGAACAGCCTGCCCCATCGCTCACTGTAACAGTGTATGTCCCTGCAGCAAGGCCGGTGATAAATTGTATGGTTTGCCCGTTCGACCACAGGTAAGAATAGCTGCCGGTGCCGCCCGAAGGATTTGCTTCAAGTGTTCCATTGCTGCCGCCGAAACATGCCACATGTACAACCTTCGTGAAGCCGACACTGATTCCCTGGCCTTGTGTTATTGTAACCGACTTCGATTTGGTACATCCCTTTGAATCGGTAACTGTAAGGGTATAGGTTCCGGCAGAAAGACCGGTTGCTACGGATGATGTCTGGACCGGTACAGTATTCCAGGAATAGCTGTATGGTCCGACGCCACCTGATACCGAAGCCGTTGCTGTTCCGTCCGCCACGCCATTGCATGTAGCATTTGTCTTGGTGATAGAAATATTTATCGCTGACGGCTGTGAAACAGTTATGGAAGCTGACTTAGTGCATCCATTGGCATCCGTGACCGTAATTGTATAAACCCCTTTTGACAGGCCGGTAGCAGTTCCGGTTGTCTGTACAGGAACTGTATTCCATGAATATGTGTACGAAGGTGTGCCACCCGTTACTGTTGAAGTGGCAGTTCCATCATTTCCGTCATTGCATGTGGCGTTGACCTTTACGAGGGAAACAACAAGTGGTGGCGGTTCTGAAATTGTCACCGAACCGCTCTTTGTACACCCTGCTGCATCTGTAACAGTAACTGTATATGTACCTGCGCCGAGACCGGTCGCAATTTTGGTAGTCTGTCCGTTTGACCATAGGTATGTGTATGGTGATGTACCGCCTGAGGGCAGTGCTTCCGCTGTACCGTCCTGTGCGCCGAAGCAGGATGCATCCTTATCCTTTTCAACTTCCAGCAAGAGTGCTGCCGGATTGGATATGGTCGTTTCGCAGCTTGTAGTACAGCCGTTTGCATCGGTAACAACTACAGTATATGTTCCGGCCTGCAATCCGGTAGCCGAAACTGTCGTCTGACCATTACTCCAAAGGTAATTGTACGGAGCATCACCGCCCGCAACCGAAACCGTTGCGGTTCCGTCGTTTCCGTTAAAGCACGTCGGCTTGGTTCCTGTTACCGTGCAGGAAAGCAATACTGGTTCTGCAAGCACAACAGAGAGTGTTGCTGAACACAAATTTGCATCCGTAACGGTGACCGTATAATTCCCACCACCAAGTCCGGAAAGGTCTTCCGTGGTTGAACCGTTGTTCCAGATATAAGTATAAGGAGGTGTTCCCCCTGTTACGGTAATATCAATGCTTCCGTTGTTCTGCCCCTGGCAGATTACGGATGTATGGGTTTCACTGATTGACAGCGGGCTGCCGGGCTGGGTAAGCGTTACAGAAGCTGTTGCTGCGCATTGGCTGAAGTCAGTCACAGTTACCGTATACGTTCCGGCTGTAAGTCCTGAAACCGTTTGTGTTGTCTGTCCCCCTGACCATAAGAATGTGTATGGTGGCAGGCCTCCTGTTGCATTCACGGTTGCTGATCCGTTGCTTCCACCGAAGCATGAAACATGGGTTACACCAGAAAATGAAGGCACAACCGGGGAAGGTTCATTAACTGAAACTGTCCTGGTTATCGAGCACCCTTTGGTGTCTGATACAATCACTGTGTAAGTGCCTGCTGCAAGGCCCGTTGCCGTTGATGTGGTTTGAGCCGGAACTGTATTCCAGCTGTATGTGTATGGAGGGTCGCCTCCGGCAACATTAACGGTAGCGCTTCCATCAGATCCGCCGTTGCAGGTAACAGGAGTGGAAGATATGGTTGCAATCAGGTTGCTTGACGACCCAACGTTTACCAGGCAGGTTGTTGTGCATGCGTTGGCATCCGTAACGGAAACCGTATAATCGCCCTCTGCAAGCCCGGTGGCTGTAATAGTTGTCTGGCCATCAGACCATAAATAAGAGTATAATGGTGTTCCGCCGGTTGCTGTTACTGTTGCCGTTCCGTCAGCGTTTCCGCAATTGGTCCCTGTCGATGAAGCTGAACACAACAATGGCTCCGGCTGATTGATGGTGACGGTGCAGGTTGTGGAGCATCCGTTGGCATCCGTTACGGTGACTGAATAATTTCCGGCAATTAAGTTCTCCGCTGTCGCATTAGTTTGCACCGGGGCTGTGTTCCATGAATAAGTGTACACGCCTGTCCCCCCGGTTGCAGTAACCGTTGCTGAGCCGTCGGATCCACCATTGCAGGTCACGTGTTTGATCACATCGATAGTGCAGCTAAGCTGGCCGGGCTGTGTTACAGTACCTGAGCAGGTCGACGTGCACCCGTTGGCATCAGTAACGGTAACCACATAAGTGCCTGCTGCCAGGCCGGTAGCCGTAGCTGAAAGCTGTGGCGGCAAAGTATTCCAGCTGTAAGAAAGCGTTCCGGTGCCTCCTGAAGCAGTTACAGTTAAGGAGCCGTTACTTCCCCCGAAGCATGTTGCGTATGTTGAAGACACAGCACAACTTATAGCAGTGGGCTCATTAATAACTGCAGTTGCAGTTGCGCTGCAGCCGCCGGCATCGGTAACGGTTACGGTATATGTTGCACCTGTAAGACCTGATATTGAAGAGGTTGTTTCACCCGTGCTCCATAAATATGAATATGGGGATGAGCCACCTGATCCGCTTACAGAAGCCGAACCGTCCTGGGCCCCGGAACAGGTAACATGTGTTATTGTCATATTAAGTGTGATGGATGCGGGCTGTGTGATCAGCACGGTGCAGGAAGTTGTGCAGCCGTTGGCATCCGTAACAAAAACAGTATAATTTCCGGCAGAGAGACCGGTTGCGGTTGATGTTGTCTGAGTTACAAGTGTATTCCATGCATACTGATATGGCGGTGTTCCACCTGTTGCAAACACCATGGCTGTACCGTCGCTGCCTCCGTAACAGGTGGCATTTGATCCAAGCGTTGTACATGTTAGCTCATCAGGTTGTGTAAGCTGATAGCTGCAGCTCGTGGTACATCCTTTAGAATCGGTAACAGTTACAGTATATGAACCCGCCCCGAGTCCGGATGCTACGGCTGTTGTCTGAACCGGCACTGTGTTCCATGAATAAGCGTATGGAGGGCTTCCGCCGCTCACATGCACATCAAGTCCGCCGGTTAACTGACCGTAACAAAGAATCGTATCGCAGCATGTGTTGATCGTGCATGAAAGCACCGGTGGTTCGGTAATTGTTACCGTGCAAACCGTGCTGCAGCTGTTGAGGTCGCTCACAGTAACTGTATACGTTCCTACGGCAAGGCCGCTGGTTGAAGATGTCGTATTGCCCTCAGACCAAAGGTACTGATATGGCGCTACCCCGCCGTTAACAGATACGGTTGCAGACCCGTCGGTGCCACCGTTACAACTGATATTTGAAGATGATGCATTACAAACAAGCGGTGCAGGTTGCGTAATGGCTATGACAGCGCTTAGGTTGCAACCTTTGTTATCGCTCACCGTGACTGTATAAACTCCTGCCTGAAGGCCCTGCTGGTCCTGTGTTGTGGTTCCATTCGACCAGCTGTAGGTATATGGTGCCGTTCCGCCTGTAACGATCAGGTCGATTACTCCTGTTGCGCTTCCGTTGCAAAGCACATTCACAGGCACATACAGCGCAACTAGGGAGGAAGGCTGGGAAACAGTGGTCTGGCAGGTTTTCGTGCAACCTGCGGCATCGGTAATCGTTACCGTATATGTACCTGTGCCAAGCCCGATAATCGTGGTTGTTGTTTTAACAGGAACCGTATTCCATTGATAGGTATAAGGTCCGGTTCCTCCTGATGCGGTCACGGAAGCAGTTCCGTTGGCAGATCCATTACAGGTAATATTTGTTGATGAGGCGGAACAGTTGATTGCATTGGGCTGTGAGATCGTCGCCGTGCTGAAAGCGGTGCATCCTTTTGAATCAGTAACGGTAACCGTAAATGTTCCCGGAGAGAGACCGGTAGCTGTTTGGGCAGTCTGCACAGGCACCGTGTTCCATGAATATGAGTACGGTGGCGTTCCCCCGTTGGTTATCGCATTTGCAGTACCATTGGCAGCACCATTGCAGGTGATGTTCGCGGATGTTGCAAACACAAAGAGAAGCTGTGGTTGTGTAATGCTCACAACTCCAACAACCTGGCAACCATTTGCGTCGGTGATGGTTACCGTATAGGTTCCGGCTGTGAGCCCGCTTATTGATTGTGTTACCTGCCCGTTCGACCAGAGATAGGAATATGGTGCAGTGCCCCCGTTAGGCTGTACGGTTATGGAACCGTTGCTGCCCCCGAAGCATGAAACATTAACAACATTCGAATTGCATATACAAGTCAGTGCAGCAGGAGCATTAACTGTGAAAGTTCCCTTCTTAGTGCAGCCTGAAACATCCGTCACGGTTACCGTATAATTTCCTGCCTGTAGTCCGCTCACTTGGCTAACCGTTGCCCCGTTCGACCAAAGATAATCGTATGAAGGCGTTCCGCCTGATACATTAACTATGATGGAACCGTCTGACGCCCCGTTGCATGATGCATGTGATATGATGGGCTGTAGTGTTAAATCTGCAGGCTGGGTGACCACAATGGCTTTTACAAGTGTGCATCCTGATGCGTCTGTAATGGTCACCATATATGAACCGGCAACAAGTGAAGATATTGAAGAAACGGTTTGTCCGTTGGACCAGATATAGGAATATGGCAATGTACCGCCTGTTACATTCAGGGAGATGCTTCCGTCATTGTCGCCAAAACATCCTGCATTGTCAACCGTTTCATTTGCCATGATCGGAGCAGGCTGGGTTACAGTAAACGTTGAAGAAGCTGTGCAGCCTTTATTGTCTGTAACGATCACCGTATACGAACCTGCGGTCACGTTGAGGAGATTGGCTGTTGTCTTTGATGGTGAAGTGTTCCAGAAATAGGAATAAGGTGCATTTCCTCCCGAAACGTTAAGCTGTACCTGGCCGTTTGCATTCCCGTTACAGGTAACATTTACAATGCCCGCGTTCAGGGAAAGCGGGAGCGGCTGGTTTATCAGGGCGTTAACGGAAGCCATGCATCCGTTAGCATCCGTGACTGTCACCGTATATAAGCCTGCGGATAGGCCTGTTGCTGTAAGGGTAGTTTGTACCGGAACGGTATTCCAGTTGTAGCTGTAACCCGGGCTTCCGCCAGAAACGATGACTGTTGATTCCCCGTTATTACCACCATTACAGGTTACATCAGTGCTGGAAACAGTAATTGTCAGCTGGTTCGGTTCGTCTACTGAAATATTTGCATATATGATGCAGCCGGTGGAATCTGTCACCGAAGCCGTATAAGATCCGGCAGCGAGTCCGGTGGCTGTTGATGTGCTTTGAACCGGAATGGTATTCCATGAATAAATATATGGTGCGCCTGACAAATACGGTGTACCTCCGGAGCCTGTCACGGTGGCACTGCCGTTTGCAAAACCATAGCATGATACATCGGAAACTGAAGAAATAACATCAAGCTCAGAAGGTTCCGAAATAAGAAAGCTGGAAGTAACCACACAGCCATTGACATCTGTTATGGTAACCTCGTGAACTCCTGCATCAAGATCAAACGCTACAAAATCTGTCTGAACCGGATTTGTATCCCAGGCGTAATCATAATCCGGCACACCCCCGGATACAAAAACAATAGCCGTTCCGTCGGAACCACCAAAACATGAAATATTTGTATAATCCTGGCCAACCACGATCTGGGTGGGTTCAAGGATATCGATCGCAAACAAAAGCTGGCAGCCGTAGGCGTCGGTTACAGTTACGGTATAGGGGCCTGCAACAAGGCCTGTAATATTCTCATCGGTGGCGGCATTACTCCACTCATACGTATATGGAACTGTTCCACCGGAAACTGTCAGGCTGATTTCGCCTGTAGAGCCTCCGTAACATAATACATCCACTGTGTTATAGCTTGCCGAGAGGTAATCAGCTGGTTCATTTATGAAGAACTGCGTCATTGATGTGCAGCCATTGTCATCCTGTACGGTAATTTCATAAAGTCCAGGAACCAGGCTGGTAAACGATGATGTTGATGAAAAGGCACCGTTATTCATGCTGTAGAGATATGGTGCTGCTCCGCCATTTCCAGCCACTTCTATTACACCGTTCGCATCATCCTTGCAAAGCACATCCGATAGGCTGATGATATCCAGAAACGGGATTGTAAAAACTGTGACCTCAAGGCTGGCTGTTGCTGTACAGCCGTTTGCATCGGTAACGGTAACAGTATAAGTGTCATTGATAGAAACGGTGATCTGATCTGTTGTCTCTCCGGCCGACCAGAGATACGCACTGAAACCAGCAGTTGCCGTCAGTGTTATGGATCCTCCCTCGCAAAAAGCCGGAGTGCCGGAAGGAGTAATTGTCACAACCGGAGATGCAAAGGCCGAAACCGTAAAATCCCCCGAATTGGAGGTGCATCCTGCGAGGTTTGAAACTGTCACTGAATATACTCCAGTGAATGCGGTGATGGATTGAAGGGTGCTCCCGTCTGACCATTGATATGAATTATATCCTGATCCGGCATCAAGCAAGGATGAATCACCCGGGCAAAGCTGGGAGGCTCCTGAAATTACCGGCGGGGCCAGTAATATACCGTCAGCAACCGTAAATGTTCCCGAAACAGCGCACCCGTTCATGTCTGTGGCCGTAACGGTATAGCTTCCTGCAGCAAGGCCGGTTTGGTCCTCTGCTGTTGATCCGCCGGTCCATTCGTAAGTAAAGCCGCCACCGCCGCCTGAAACGGAAATATCCACTGCGCCATCGGCTCCACCCTGGCAGGTGACATGTGTAATGGCGGGCACTATCACTATTGGAAGAGGTTCGGTTAAGATAAATTCAAAGATATCTGAACATCCTATGGAATCGCTTATGGTGACCGTGTACAATCCTGCCGTCAAACCGGTCAGGTCTTCATCCGTGGCTGAATTACTCCATAAATATGTATAAGGCGCCAGGCCACCGGTAGCTGTGATGTCAATTTCACCATCGTCGTCACCATTGCAGGTCAGGTCGATTATCGATGCAGTGGCATTGATATCAACCGTAGCCAGCGTGAGGGTATCTGAATTGAAATTATTGGCAAGAGAGTCCGGTACAGTTACATAATAATCCCCCGATGCAGCCACCTGGATGGTTGCAGATGTTTTTCCTGTTTACCATAAATACGACACATAGGCATCGGGAACCGAAAGCGTGACCGTATCATTAAGACAGAAGGTGGAAGATCCTGAATTGACCAGTGTAACCTGGCTGTACCCAGTGGTCAGGGTCAGGAAGAAAAGGGGAAAAAACAGTTTTTTGTAAATGAATCTGTTCATGTGCAATTATTTTTCGTGGTTTCTTATGGGGGACAAGACCTCTTCCTGCCTTTAATTTCCGGATGTCAGAAATTCAAGACAACATAAGGGATAATCCGTATTAAATCGGGGCTTGGAGAGCTGTTTAGGGCACGGTTTCACCGCAATTTACACCTAATATCTAACCAATGCAAGTATTTAAAGTTTATTCGGAAGTTTACCAGTTTATGCACAGTCACGGAATTTATTGAAAACAAATATATTTCATACACCATGGGTACCTTTCCCTGTTTTTTGTGAATCTGTTATTTATGGGGGTTAATCAATAGGAATGGATGAGGAAAAGTTAAACTCCTTAGGTGGATTATTTTTCTTGAGTGATATTTAACGCGGTGCTTTTCAAATAATTGGGGGAGGTTTGAAAAGAGAGGAACTGTGATTTCCGTTTCTCAAAGATCAGGCCATTATGACCTTTTTCATGATGATTTGTGTTCTTGTAAGAAAACAATCTCACGTAACAGGTTTCAGCCTCAATAGTTATCAACATTTTCTAAAATGCGTAACCGTGCCAATAGATCAACAGGAATCAGTCCCTGATGGTATTCCGGCCAATTTTAATTTAAAAGACACAGAAAGTTTGTTGATTACTAAAATAATTCTAATTTTGCATCCCCATTTAAAGAATTAAAACATTAAAATCGTGGATACTTTATCTTACAAAACGCTTTCGGCCAACAGTAATACAGTAACAAAAGACTGGGTATTAATTGATGCTGAGGACCAGGTTCTCGGGCGCTTATCGGCGGCAGTTGCCAAGAGGCTCAGGGGCAAGCACAAGACCAACTTTACTCCTCACGTGGATTGTGGTGATAATATCATTATCATCAATGCAGAAAAGGTAAAGCTCACCGGCAATAAGCTGAATGAAAAAGAATATGTATCTCATACCGGTTATCCAGGCGGGCAGCGGTTTACAACTCCCAAGAAGCTTCTTGCAACCCATCCGGAAAGAATCATAGAAAATGCGGTCTATGGCATGATCCCAAAAAATAAATTAGGAGCTGCCGTACTGCGCAACCTGTATGTTTATGCAGGCACTACTCATCCGCACGAAGCACAGAAACCAAAAACCATTACCTTATAATCATTCATTAATGGAGACCACCCATACAATAGGAAGAAGAAAAACTTCGATCGCACGTGTTTACCTGACCAGGGGAAGCGGGAGCATCAAAATCAACAGCAAGGACTACAAGGAATATTTCACAACCCTTCCGCTGCAATACAAGATCAACCAGGTTTTCCAGGTTTCAAAGACCATGGACCAGTATGATGCCCATATAAATGTTGAAGGTGGAGGAATTACCGGACAGGCTGAGGCTATCCGAATGGCAATTGCAAGGGCCATGATCAAGATCGATCCTGACCAGCGCCCGGCATTGAAAGCTGAAGGTTTTCTGACACGTGACCCGAGAATGGTTGAAAGAAAGAAGCCTGGACAGAAAAAAGCACGCAAGAGATTCCAGTTCAGCAAACGATAATATCTTAAAAACCTTCACTTCAAAATACTCAAATTCCTTCATGTCTATTGTAAACCAACAGGATTTATTAGATGCCGGTGTTCATTTCGGACATCTTAAACGTAAATGGAATCCGAAAATGGCTCCCTATATTTTTATGGAGCGCAACGGGATCCACATCATCGACCTCAACAAAACAGTTGTTAAGCTTGAAGAAGCTGCGGCAGCTATCAAGCAGATTGCAAAATCAGGCAAAAAAGTGCTGTTTGTTGCCACCAAGAAACAGGCAAAGGATATTGTTGCCAATGCGGCAAAATCCGTAAATATGCCTTACATTTCTGAAAGGTGGCCTGGTGGCATGCTTACCAACTTTGCAACACAGCGTAAATCTGTCAAGAAGATGAGCGCATTTGAAAAAATGGAGCATGACGGAACTTTCACAAACATCTCAAAGAAAGAGCGCCTTCAGATCACACGCCAGAAAGAAAAAATGGGCAAGCTGCTTGGTAGTATCACCGACCTGACCAGGCTCCCTGCAGCACTTTTTATCGTGGATATCATGAAAGAGCACATTGCTGTGTCGGAAGCACAAAAGCTGAACATTCCGACTATTGCAATCTGCGATACCAATACTGATCCGACACTTGTTGACTTTGCCATACCGGCCAACGATGATGCAACCAAGTCGGTTTCCATTATTATGAACGTGATGGTTAAAGCAATCGAAGAAGGGTTGTCTGAACGGAAAGTAGATAAAGAATCAGACCGTGAACGTGAAGTTGCATCTGATGAAGAAGCAACCGGCGAGAAAGGTTTTGCTATGGCTGAAGTTGAAGGAGGAGAAGAAAAGGAAGCCGTATCTGATGAAAAACCAAAGAGCAACCTCAGGCCGAGAAAAACCGGCCCTGCAGCTAAAAAAGGCAAAGTCTAATTCAAAACCCAAAATTTAATTAAAATGGAAACTGTAACAATCACTGCTGCAGATGTAAATAAACTAAGGCTTCAGACCGGCGCCGGAATGATGGACTGTAAAAAAGCCCTCAGCGAAGCCAATGGGGATTTTGAAAAAGCTATCGACCTGCTTCGTAAAAAAGGACAAAAAGTTGCTGCCAACCGTGTCGACCGCGATGCGAAAGAAGGCATCATCATGGCTGCCACAACACCTGATGGAAAAAGAGGGGCCATGATCACAGTTAGCTGTGAAACTGATTTTGTTGCCAAGAACAATGATTTTGTAAAATACACCGAAGATCTTCTCAGCCTTGCAATTGAAAAAAATCCGAAAACAGTTGACGAATTCAAGGCCCTGCCGTTCAAAGGCATTACAGTCAGCGACAGTCTGTTTGACCAGATCGGAAAGATCGGCGAGAAGATTGAGCTGTCACGCTTCGAGGTTATTGAAGCACCGAAAGTGATCGTATATAACCACCCCGGCAACAGGCTCGCATCGATGGTGGGATTCAGCAGCGCTTCTGCCAGTCTCGATGAGGTAGGAAAGGATGTTGCCATGCAGATCGCTGCCATGAACCCTGTAGCAGTTGATAAGGATGATGTGGATCCTGCAATGCTGCAGCGTGAAATTGAAATCGGCAAGGACCAGGCGCGCCAGGAAGGCAAGCCGGAAGAAATGATCGAAAAGATTGCCATGGGCAAGCTGAATAAATTCTATAAGGAATGCACCCTCAATAACCAGTCGTTTATCAAGGAGGAGAAAAAAACGATATCGCAGCTTCTTGAAGCTACGGAAAAAGGACTGAAAGTCACATCATTTAAACGCATCCAACTCGGTGCATAAATGAATTTTTTAAGATCCTCCGGTTTACCGGGGGATTTTTTTTGCACTTTTAGTGCCGATTCGGATTCCGCATCTTCAATCAACAAACAAAAAAGAACAACCCGTCAACTCAGATGAAATATAAACGTGTGCTTCTTAAGCTGAGCGGCGAAGCCCTGATGGGTGACAAGCAGTTTGGAATTGACAACAACAGGCTTTCACAATATGCAGAAGACATCAAAGGGATTGTAGGGAAGGGAGTGGAAGTTGCTATTGTGATCGGGGGAGGAAATATTTTCAGGGGGTTACAGGCGGCAGAGGGCGGAATGGACCGTGTACAGGGTGATTACATGGGCATGCTTGCAACTGTGATCAACAGCATGGCATTGCAGGCCGCACTTGAGGGGAAAGGTGTAAGCACCCGACTTCAATCGGCAATAAAAATGGAGGCCATCTGCGAGCCTTTTATACGCCGCCGGGCAGTGCGCCATCTTGAAAAAGGCCGTGTGGTGATCTTCGGGGCCGGAACCGGTAATCCATATTTCACAACCGACACGGCTGCTTCATTGCGGGCTGTGGAAGTGGAGGCTGATGTGATCCTGAAGGGCACCCGTGTGGATGGGATCTATACATCCGACCCGGAAAAAGACAAGCATGCAACCCGGTTCGACAAAATCACTTTCAGCCAGGTATTTGATCAGAATATAAAAGTGATGGACATGACCGCTTTTACGCTGTGCCATGAAAACAAGCTACCCATCATCGTTTTTGACATGAACCTGCCGGGCAACCTGATGAAGATCATCGACGGAGTGCATGTGGGCACACTGGTTGAAGGGTGATCCTTTATTTTTCCGCGGTTTCTTTCAGAAAGCTTATCAGCCCTGACATATAAACTTCCTGGTCATCATACATGCACATATGGCTGCCATTGGGACAGAACAGATATTTCCCGAGTGGGAACTGTTTAGACATCCACTCCATGTGAGCCGGATCCATTGTGTCATGCCTTGATCCGATAACCAGCGTGGGCACCTTTATTGATCCAATGTCGCGGCTCCTGTCCCAGTTTGCCAGGCGGCCCGCTATGCCGAATTCGCTTGGCCCCTGCATAATGCGGTAAATGTCCAGGTTGAACCTGCTGAATGAACGCAGCACGGGTTCGGGCCACCGGTCGTGCGGCATGCGAAGGATATGGCGCTCGTAAAAATGAGGTATCAGCAATTTCATATATAACGGATCGTCGAAGGCACCTTTTTCTTCAAGCTTCCGGATGCTGTCAAGGACATCGACATCCATCAAAGGCGCCAGAACTTCATCGGCATAGCGGTCGTAAGCCGGACAGCTCGACATCATGTTTGAAATAACCAGGCCTTTCAGATGCTGGCCGTATTTAAGCGCATATTCCATGGCCAGTATACCTCCCCATGAATGACCCAGCAGGTAAAAATTTTTGCGGCCCATACGGAGGGCCTGCCTGACCTGCTCCACTTCTTCAACAAAACGGTCTGTGGTCCACAACGAAGAGTCGGCGGGCTTTTCCGAATTGCCTGAACCGAGCTGATCATAATAAATGAACTCGATCCCTTCTGCCGGAAGAAAGCTTTCCATACATTCGAAATATTCATGCGTGCCGCCTGGCCCGCCATGCAATAACAATACCCTTATACGTGGATTTGATCCGAATTTTTTTGTCCAAACATAATGAGTGCCTGATGCCGTTGTAACCGGCAGCATTTTTACCCCGCCTGACTCAACATCCGGGTTCGCGCTGCTGAAGTACTCACGCAGCGTTTCAGGCGCCTTTAATTCACCGCTGTCACATGCGCAAATCACGAACACAAAGAAGAACAGATATATAAATTTCCGCATTGAATTCTCCGGACGGTTTTAGGATAGTACCACTTGTAAAAATATAAAATTACGCAACATTTTTACTTTAGTATATTTGCCGCATGAATTTCGACCTGAAAGTTATCACTACGGTTACGATGATCCTGTTTGCAGTGATTGACATCATCGGTTCAATTCCTGCCATACTTGAAATACGAAGAACAGCGGGCAGCATTCACCCTGAAAAAGCTTCGGGTACGGCGTTGCTCATCATGATCTTTTTTTTATTTCTGGGAGAAACATTTCTGAAATTCATCGGAATTGATCTCAGCTCATTCGCCATAGCCGGATCGCTTGTTCTTTTTTTCATATCACTCGAAATGATACTTGGCATCAAACTATACAAAGACGAACATCCCACAACGGCATCCATTGTTCCCATTGCATTCCCGCTTATTGCCGGAGCCGGCACCATGACTACGCTGCTTTCCCTGCGGTCGCAATACAACGTTGAAAATATTATTGTCGGCATCATCCTCAATATCGCCCTTGTATACTTATGCCTGAAGAACCTGGGATTCCTGGAAAAACTGCTCGGACCGGTCGGCATAGGGGTGCTCAGGAAAGTATTCGGATTTATCCTGCTGGCTATTGCAGTTAAGCTTTTCAGATCCAATTTACTTTTATGAGCATGGATGAAAACAAACTTCCTTTCATCCGGAACATACGTTTATTTTTTGTCATGTTATGATAACGATGTACACTGACGGAGCTTCATCCGGCAACCCGGGACCTGGAGGTTATGGTGTGGTACTTATGAGCGGCCCGCACAGGAAAGAGCTCTCGCAGGGCTTCCGAAAAACAACCAACAACAGGATGGAGCTGATGGCAGTAATTGCCGGGCTTGAAGCGCTTAAAAACAACGGCGAAAAGGTGATGATCTATTCCGATTCAAAGTATGTAGTCGATTCGGTTGAAAAAGGTTGGGTATTCGGATGGGAGAAGAAAAATTTTAAAGAGAAGAAAAATCCTGACCTGTGGAAAAGGTTTTTACAGATCTACCGTCAGCACCAGGTAAAATTCACATGGGTGAGGGGGCATAATGACAATGTTGAAAATGAACGTTGCGATGTACTGGCAGTTGCCGCTGCTTCAGGAAATAACCTGCCTGCCGATGACGGGTATGAAAAAAACGGATGACGCTTTTTTCCACATGACAATTCCATTTTTACAATAATACTTTGTTTGTATATGATTGGTAATTAACACTTTTGTAATTCCGAATATTAACAGTTACCTGTTTAAAACTATGCGCATGACAACATCATGAAAAATGCGTTTGCCATACCTTTATGGTAAGAAACCCAAAACAAAATATGACAACTATGAAAAAAATCCTACTTGCAGCAACATCTGTAATGATGTTCTCTGCATCTGTTTATTCACAAGACATTAAGAATGATCGTGGAACATTTTCAAAACCCGCTACCGGAGCGTGGTCTATTGAGTCACAGCTTTCTCCTGATTTCCTAGGAAGCAGGATTTTCAGCCTCAATGAAGCCATCCTCCAGAATCTTTTCAACGGCCTCGACCGTGATGCTGTTGGTGGTGGTGAGGTTGGTTCTGTATCAGCCACTTTC
>Ga0190272_10000743_pt1 | contig 16185 bp, 16 predicted proteins | sample Popmic504T_FD_133746 | JGI IMG/M metagenome (GOLD analysis project Ga0190272, IMG submission 133746) | Populus adjacent soil microbial communities from riparian zone of Shoshone River, Wyoming, USA - 504 T | ecosystem: Environmental > Terrestrial > Soil > Riparian zone | place: USA: Wyoming... | reverse complement strand
GGCCAGAACATCATCTGGAAGGCGCGCGCGCACGCTTTGCACAGCGGCGTCGAGGTCGAATATCGCTGCGCTCTCGCGGAGGAGTTGGCGGAGGCGGGCGAATACTTCGACGTGGTGTTGGCGATGGAAGTGGTTGAGCACGTTCCCGACGCCGGCGAGTTCACGGAGCGCTGCGCGTTGTTGGTGAAGCCGGGTGGACTGTTCATTCTCTCCACGCTCAACCGCACTTTCAAGAGCTTCGCCTTCGCGATCGTGATGGCCGAATACGTGTTGCGGCTGTTGCCGCGTGGCGCGCATCAGTGGAATAGGTTCGTCACGCCGGCCGAGATGGGCGCTGCGATGATGCGCAGCGGGCTTGCGGTGAAAGACGTGACCGGCGTGACCTTCAACATTCTCGCGCGCGTCTTGCAACTCGCCAAGAACACCGAAGTCAATTACATCCTCACCGCCGAACGGCCGGTGTAAGACGAAAAACGACACGCGGCCCCCGGCGGGGAGAGCCGGAGGCCGCGTTGAGACGCTGCTCCATCGTGCACGACGGAGCGGCGGGGAGCTCTTTACTTCGTCATTCCGGCCGAGCGGAGCGAGAGCCGGAATCCATAACCACAGACCTGTGTAACCTCGCGACGTTCGTGGTTATGGGTCCCGGCTCGCGCTCGCGTTGCTCGCTTGGCCGGGATGACAGCGTGATTTCTAGAACGGCAACAGCACGTCCATCACCTGCTGGCCGTAGCGTGGCTGCTGAATGTCGGTGAGCTGGCCGCGTCCGCCATAGGCGATGCGCGCCTGCGCGATTTTCGTCGAGTCGATCGTGTTGTCGCTCTCGATGTCTTCCGGCCGCACGATGCCGGCGACGATCAGTTCGCGCACTTCGAAGTTGACGCGCACCTCCTGCTTGCCTTCGACCACGAGGTTGCCGTTCGGCAGCACCTGCGTGACGACGGCTGCCACATTGGTGAGCAGCGCCTCCTGCCGGTTGACCGAGCCCTTGTTGTCGGTCGACGAGGTGGCATCCGCGCTGAGGATCTTGCCCGGCATCAGTTGCGCGGCTTGGCCTGTGAGCAGCTTGCTGCCGATGAAATCGGTGACGCCGGAATCTTCCTTGCTGCTGCGGCTGCGCGCGGTGCCGTTCTCGAACTTGGCGTTGTCGGTGATTTTCACTTTCACCGTCATGATGTCGCCGACCTGCATGGCGCGCTGATCCTTGAAGAACGCGCGCGAGCCGTTGCGCCACAGCGAATTCGGATTGTAGACCGCGGGCTGCGGCGCAGGCATCGGCATCTGCACCGGCTTGTAGCCGGGCTGCGCGGTCGGGTTCTCGATCGCCGAGAGCGCCGGCTGCTCGCCGATGTTCTTCAGCCGGTCGAGGGCGGAGCAGCCGCCGAGCAGCCCTGTGGCGAGGATCAGGGCAATGGGCGCTGGAAGACGCGATGTGTTCGGCATGACTCTCACGCGGTTCAACGGTTCTGTGCGATCGGGGTTTCGGTGTCGGGCAGGCGCGCCGCGACACGGGCGGGTGTGGGCGGCGCCATCACGGTGACGTGGCCGGGCGCCGTGACGACGCCCTGGATGGTGCGCTTCGACTGGATGTTGAGCACGCTCACGCTGTCGCCCTCGGCGCCGCTTTCGAGTGCTTTCCCGCGCATCGAGAGAACGATGCCGGGCACCTCGTAGTGCAGCGTGACGGTGTCGTTGCGTTGGACGAGTTCGGCCTTCATCAGGTCGGCCGCGCGCAGCGGCTGGCCCGCGCGCACGGCGCGGCGCGCCGCGCTTCCGGCGATCTCGGCCGGCTGTGCCGGAGGCTCGGAGACGAATTCGTTCTTCGGCCGGCGTTCGACCACGAAGTCGCTCGCCTTGATGACGTCGCCGCGCGCGAGCGCGCGTGTCGGCACCGCGGCTTCCATGGTTTCGACCGCCGTGCCGCTATAGCGCCATGAGCCTTGCGCGCCGCTCGCAAGCTCGAATGCGATGTCGAAGCGGCGCGACGATGCGTCGTAGCTCAGGCGCGCGAGCGAAAGCTCCGGACTGATATGGGCCTCAAGGTGGATCGGCCGCACGTCGCGATCGAACATGATTTTCAAGTTTTCGGCCTTACCGAGATTGTGCCGCGCGGTGAGCGCGCGCACGATGCGCGCCTCGATGTCGTCGGAGGCGATCGCGTGGCTGGCGCGCGTCACCGCGACTTCGGTCAGGCCCCGTACCTCGACCGCGACCAGCCCATACGGCCGCACCGCGTCGAGCACGGTGCGCACGGGAACGGCGCCGGTCTGCCCGAGATCGGGCGCGCGGAAGATGGGCGTGTTCGCCGCAACGCCGGCGTTCTCGACCAGATCGCCGATGCGCACGATGTCGCCCGACACTGTCACTTGCGGCTTGAGCCGCGCATGGCCGGTCGAACCGGTGATCTGCGCGGCCGCGGGCGTGATGCTGAGCGCGAGCAGCAGGAAGGAGAGGGTGGTTTTCATGATGGTGCCAGAATTTTGTTTGCGCATGATCTTTTCCGAAAACCGGTTTCCACTTTTCGGGATCATGCGCTAGCGCAGCATCTGCGAGGTCGACTGCAGCATCTGGTCGGTCGCCGTGATGACCTTCGCGTTCATCTCGTAGGCGCGCTGCGCGGCGATCAGGTCGGAGATTTCCTTCACGGCCTCGACGTTCGCCTGCTCCAGATTGCCCTGCTGCAGATCGCCGAAACCGTCGACGCTGGGCGTGCCGTTTTGCGGCGAGCCGGAGGCCGGCGTTTCGAGATACAGGTTGTCGCCGATCGCCTGCAGGCCGGACTTGTTGACGAAAATCGAAAGCTCGATCTGCCCGACCGTTGAGCTGGCGGAATCCCCGGGCAGACTGACGGACACTTGGCCTTGCGCGTTGATCGTCAGGTTCTTGGCGTTCTGCGCTATGGCGAGGCCGGGCTGCACGACGTTGCCTTGCGCGCTGACGAGGCGGCCCTGCGCATCGAGCTCGAACGAGCCGTCGCGCGTGTAGGCGGTGCGGCCGTCGGGCAGCGTGATCTTGAAAAAGCCCTCGCCGCGGATCGCGACATCGAGCGGCTTGTCGGTCGGCAGCAGGTTGCCCTGGCTCATCACGCGTGGCGTGCCGACGGTCTTCACGCCGGAGCCGAGCTCGATGCCGGCGGGCAGGATATTGCCCTGATCGGAGGTCTGCGCACCGACGCGGCGCACGTGCTCGTAGAGTAGATCCTGAAATTCGGCGCGCTGGCGCTTGTAGCCGGTCGTGCGCATGTTGGCGATATTGTTCGATATCACCTGGACGTTGAGCTCTTGCGCCATCATGCCGGTGGCGGCGGTGTGAAGGGCTCGCATGGCGGTGTTCCTTGCTCAGATCACGCGTTTGGGACTTCGGCGAGCTTCTCGATCGCCGCGCGCCGCATGTCGCTCTGCTGGTGCAGCATGCTGGCGACCTGCGTGTAGGTGCGTGTCACTTCGACCATGCGCGTCATCTCGACGACGCTGCGCACGTTGGATTTTTCGATGTTGCCTTGCACGACGCGCACTTGCGCCGCCGCCTGCGCCACAACGCCGGCCGGGGCCACGTAGGCGGATGTGCCGTCCTTCTGCAGGCGCTGCGGCTGCTCGAAGGTCACGAGCTTGAGCTTGCCGCGCAGCGAGTCGGTGGTATTGCGGCCCTCGCGCACCGAGATGGTGCCGTCGGTCGAGATCGAAATGTCGCGGTCGTTCGCCTGCAGGACGATCGGGCCGTTCTCGCCGATCACCTTGTGGCCCTCGGAGGTGACGAGTTCGCCCGCGTTGTTGAGCTGCAATGCGCCGTTGCGCGTATAGCGTTCGCCACGCGGCGTCTGGATCGTCAGGAAGGCGTTGCCGCTGATCGCAACGTCGAGCGGGTTGCCGGTCTGCTGCACCGGCCCTTGTGACAAATCGAGCCAGGTGGCGCGGTCCTGCACGAACGAGACGCGGCGGTCGTTGCCGGCGAACTGGTTCGCCTGCGCGCCCGGCATCAGGAATTCGTGGAAGACGACGTTGTCCGCCTTGAACCCCGTGGTGTTCAGGTTCGCGATGTTGTTCGCGACGACGTCCAGCTCGCGCTGAACCGCGATCTGGCGCGACAGTCCGACGAGAGCGGCGTTCTCCATCGGTCAAGCTCCCCAAGTGCGACGCCGTTCCGCCCTCCCAGGCGGTCTTGCGTCTTGGCCCGTATCGCTGCCTCTCCCAAGGCGGCGGATACGCAAGGTGCTTTGCAGCCGCCGTGCCAACCGGGAAAAACATGGTTAATCAAGCGTTTAGATAAAACTACGCAGGCAGTTGTCCCGGCAGAAAGCGCCGCCAAGTCCTTGTCACCCGGCAATTTTTTCCCGGTCCGAAAGCAATCGTTAACCATTCGGGACCTAGTTCTACGTAGGGCGGCGCGTGCGCGCGCAACGCGCCGGGCGGGAACGAATGGCAAAGGCAAAGAAGGCGGAAGAAGAGCAGGAAGCGCCCGCAGAAGGCGCCGAAGGCGAAGCCGCGCCGAAGAAAAGCTTTCTCTCCAAAAAGCTCATCATCATGGCGGCGGCCGGACTGCTCGCGCTCGGCGGGGCGGGGGGCGGCGCCTGGTTCTTCTTCGGCAAGAAGCCGCATGACGAAAAGCCCGCGCCGGTCGCCGCGAAGCCGCCCGCCTTCGTCGACATGCCCGACGTGCTGGTCAATCTGTCGGGCACCGTCAACGGCCGCGCACAATATCTCAAGGCCAAGATCGTGCTGGAAGTCGCCGACCAGAAGATCGCCGAGGACATCAAGCCGGTGCTGCCGCGCGTGCTCGACTCGTTCCAGACCTATCTGCGCGAGATGCGCCCGACCGACCTGGAAGGTTCGGCCGGGCTCTATCGCGTGCGCGACGAACTCACGCGCCGCGTCAACCTCGCGGTCGCGCCGAGCCGCATCAACGCCGTGCTGTTCAAGGAAATCGTCGTCCAGTAACCGCCATGGCAGACCAGGACAATCTCGCCACCGAATGGGGTGAAGCGCTCGCCGAGCAGGGCGTTCCGCCGAAGGGCGGAGCGCCCGCGGCCGGCGGCGATGACGAGATGGCGGCCCAGTGGGCCTCGATGATCGAGGACGGCGGACAGTTCGTCCAGGCCGGCAACAAGGGCGGCGCCGAGCGCATCCTGAATCAGGAGGAGATCGACTCGCTCCTCGGCTTCAATCTCGCCGACATCACGCTCAACGAAAACTCCGGCATCCGCGCGATCATCGATTCCGCGATGGTCTCCTACGAGCGTCTGCCGATGCTCGAGATCGTCTTCGATCGCCTCGTGCGGCTGATGACGACATCGTTGCGCAATTTCACCTCCGACAACGTCGAGGTTTCGCTCGACCGCATCACCTCGGTGCGCTTCGGCGACTATCTCAATTCGATCCCGCTGCCCGCGATCCTCTCGGTGTTCAAGGCCGAGGAGTGGGACAATTTCGGCCTGTTCACGGTCGACTCCAGCCTGATCTATTCGATCATCGACGTGCTGCTCGGTGGCCGGCGCGGGCAGACCGCGATCCGCATCGAAGGCCGCCCGTACACCACGATCGAAACAAGTCTGGTCAAGCGCATGGTCGAGGTCGTGCTGGCGGACGCCGAACAGGCGTTCCGTCCGCTCTCGCCGGTGCACTTCAACATCGACCGGCTGGAGACCAATCCGCGCTTCGCCGCGATCACGCGGCCCGCGAATGCCGCGATCCTGGTGCGTCTGCGCATCGACATGGAGGACCGCGGCGGCAATATCGAGTTGCTGCTGCCGTACGCGACGATCGAACCGATCCGCGACGTGCTGCTGCAGATGTTCATGGGCGAGAAGTTCGGCCGCGATCCGATCTGGGAGGGGCACCTCGCGACAGAGATCGGGCAGGCAACGATCGCCGTCGAGGCGGTGCTGTATGAATCCGAGATGCCGCTGAAGCAGGTGATGTCGCTCGACGTCGGCGATACGCTCACACTCGACCTCAAGCCCGATGCGCTGGTGACGGTGCGCTGCGGCAATGTCGCGCTGACCGAAGGCCGCATGGGCCGCGTCGGCGACAAGGTCGCGGTGCGCATCGTCAAGCCCTTGCGCAAGCCGAAGACGACGTTCGCCATGTTCGAGATGGCGGACCAATCCTCCAACCGTGTGGACACGCAATGAGCAACGGACTGGGATTAATGATCGAGAGCCTGGTTGCGGTTCTGCTGCTGCTCACGATCGGCTTCTGCCTGGTGCTCAACGGGCGGCTGAAGAAGCTCAAGGCCGACGAGCAGGCGCTCAAGGCCACCATCTCGGAATTGATCACCGCCACCGAAATCGCCGAGCGCGCCATCGCCGGGCTGAAGATGACTGTGCGCGACTGCGACCAGAATCTGAGCGAGCGGCTGCGTGCAGGCGATGCACTCGCGGGCGAACTCGGCCGTCAGCTCGAAGGCGGGCGGCAGGTGCTCGCGCAACTCGCGCAGATCACGCTCGCGGCGCGGCCGCATAGTGCGCCGGCGCCGGATCCGCAGCCTGCGCTGCCCGACGCGCAGGCAACCGCGCAGGCCGCGGCCGCGTTCACGGCGCGCGCGCGGGCGCGTTTCAGCCAGGCGGCCTGATGCGCTTCGTCCGCGATCTTCGGCTCATTCCGGTCGTCGCACTCGCGGCGGCCGCACTGTTTCTGCTGAAGGTCTCGGCCATCGTCGTCGAGGGCGGCTACACGCTGATGGCCTCGCGCGCCGCGCTGGCGCAGGGACTAGGCGAAGGCCAGACCGCGAAGGACTTCGCGCTGCCGCCGCCGGCCGCGCTCGAAGACGCGGCGCCAGCGCCGCGCGGCGATCGCGCGCGCTCCTGGGTGCGCGACATCTATGCGCCGGAATATACCGGCTCGGTCGCGGCGAAGCCGGATGCGGCGCCTGCGCCGAACGGTGCCGCTGCCGCCGAAACCCCCGCCGCGCCTGCGCCGGACACGCCGAAGCTCTCAGCCGGCGAGCGCGCCGTGCTCGAGAGTTTGCAGCAACGCCGCCAGGAACTGGAAACGCGTGCGCGCGAAATGGATGTGCGCGACAGCCTGCTCAAGGCCGCGGAAAAGCGCATCGAGATGCGGCTGCAGGAATTGAAGGACCTGGAAGCGCGCCTCAACGGCGCGGCGACGAAGAAAGACGAGGCGGAGGCCGCGAAGTTCAAGAGCCTTGTCGGCATGTACGAGACCATGAAGGCGAAGGACGCCGCCAAGATCTTCGACCGGCTCAACCTGCGGATCCTCGTCGAGGTCGTGAACGTGATGAACCCGCGCCGGATGTCGGACATTCTGGGCCAGATGTCGCCGGACGTCGCCGAACGCCTCACCATCGAGATCGCGAACCGCTCCGGCGCGGTCGACAAGGCGCCGGCGCAGCCGGTCGAATTGCCCAAAATCGAGGGCCGGCCGAGCAGGAGCTAGAGCAAGCACTGCGGGGCGGGCGTCTCCGCGAGGTATCTACTTTGCGACGCGGATGTTCCCAGGAGACAAATCGCGTCCAAGTCTTCGTGCCTTGTTGTACTCAGTTGCACATATGCGTCGTTCCGCCGGCGAGCGGAATGCAGCTTCCTCCGGGTAGACCGGGTCTCACATAGAAGGAAGGCCGTCTTTCATCATCGGAGTATGTGCGTCGTCTTGCCGCCTCGTAGCGGTCCACCTTCTTCAAATATTCGGCGGCTGGCGCATAGCCTCCCGCTGCCGACTTCCGAAGCCAACGTAGGGCCTCCGGCTTGTCCCTTCGGACGCCGTGGCCTTTGTAATAGAGCACGCCGATATTGTTCATAGCTATGGCATGACCTCCCGCTGCGGCTTTCTCGTACCAATGCAGCGCTTTCGAATAGTTTTTCGGAACACCATAACCAACGCCATAGAGGACACCGAGAGCAAACATCGCCTGCACCTCTCCCCCTGCTGCGGCTTTCTCGTACCAATGCCGAGCCTGAGTCCAATCTTTGCCAACGTGCCTGCCTTTCGAATAAAAATCGCCCAGGGTAATCATGGCGATTGTAACTCCTCCCTTTGCTGCTTTTTCGAACAAATATATTGCGCGCGATGAATCCAGCGAGACACCCTCTCCATAGAGATAGAGAGCGGCCAAATTGTTTGTTGCCAGCGCATAACCCAACTCATCTGCCTTGGCGTACTGAGCGCGCGCAGATTCGTAGTCTTTTGCCACGTAATGGGCGCGCCCAAGCTGGTATAAGATACGGGCCTGTGCCGGCGTCGCCTTGGCGGCCGCTGTGCAAGCAGGAATCGCAACCTTCGGATCGATCTCGTTCAATGTCACGCCAGCGATGCCTGCCGGGCGTGCTTTGTCGAGTGGACTTGCCGCGCCTTGATCGCAGATGGCGGCTAGGTCGGCCTGCGCGAAAGCGGGGCAGGCCCACGCGAGGGCAAGTATTGGTGCGATGAAAATCGATTTCATCCAGCCCTCCGCGCTCACGGCAACGACCATGGCGATCTCAACCTAACGATGCCGACGAGGTCAAGCGCAGCGGGCCCAAAAATAGGGTGCCGACGCTCCGACAGAGCAGATCGTAACCTCTCCGCCGCCGTCCCGGACAGCCCGCCGGGCTGATCCGGGACCTATCTTTCAGCACGAGACAGCCGGCCGATGGGTCCCGGGTCTCGGCTCACGTTCGCCCGGGATGACAGTTAATCACCCGTTAAACGCCGCAATCTAGGCTGGAGCCGCGGGCGCGTCGTGACCGAACGATGCCGCGCGGCTGGCGGGTCATGGGCAAGTCGATCACACTGCGGGCATTGCGGGAGCGCGCGGACGCGCAGGTGCCGCCGCGTCTTGGCGTGCGCACCGTCGCGGTGTTTGTTGTCATTCAATTGCTGCTCCTTGCCATCCTGTTGCTCCTCTATCCTGCCGCAGCCGGCGCGGCGTCCGTGAAGGGCGATGTCGCGATCTCGACCAAGGAGGGCTACGCGCGGCTGGTGTTCACGCTGGCCGAGGAAACCGACGCGGAGGTGCGGCTCGCCAACGGCATCCTGATCATCGCATTCAAGCAGCCGGTGGATGTTTCGGTCGATCGCATTCCATTCGCGGCGGCGAGCTATGTCGGCGCCGCGCGGCGCGATCCCGATGGCACTGCAGTCCGGCTCGCGCTCAACCGCAAGGTCACGGTCAATTCCATGGCGGCGGGCGAGAAGCTGTTCGTCGATCTGTTGCCCGAAGGCTGGACCGGTCTTCCGCCCGGCCTGCCGCAAGAGGTTGTCGAGGAACTCGCCAAGCGCGCGCGCGAAGCCGAGAAGAAGGTGCGCCAGCGGATGGCGACCGCGCAGCAGCGCGCACTGCCGCCGGTGCGCGTGCGCGTCGGCGTGCAGCCGACCTTCACGCGCTACACCTTTGCGCTGCCCATGCTCGTCCCGGTGTCGACCGAGCGTGCCGACGACCGGATGACGTTTACGTTCGAGGCGCCGCTCAAGTTCGATCTTTCCGACGCGCAGGCCGCGCTGCCGCCGATGGTCGGCTCGATCGAGGCGCAGGCCGGCGCCGACACCATGGCGGTGCGCTTCGAATTCATCGGCAAGACGGATGTCCGCACGTTTCGCGAGGACAACACCTACGTGATCGACGTGATGCCGATCGCGCCGCGCGGCGAAGCCTCGGCCGAACCGGACAAATCCGACCCGTCCGTGATCGCGGCCGCGCTGAACGAGCCCCGTACCGCACCGGCGCAATCCTCTCTGCGTCCGCCCGAGAAGGCGCAGGCGCCCCCGGTTGCCAAAGCGCCAGAGACTCCATCCGACAAGCCCGCCGCAGCTCCGGCGGGCATCGCCGCTTCGAAAGGATCGGAGCAGCGCATGCCGCTGCCCGAACCGTCCGAGCCGCCTGCCACCATTCCGGCGCGCGAGGCTGAGGACGTAAAGCCGGCATTCGCCGATCCGGCGGCGCCGGTCGTGGTCGACGTGCGCCGCCAGGGCGAAGCACTGCGGCTGACGTTTCCATTCGTCGTGCCGACGCCTGCCGCCGTGTTCCGCCGCGCCGACGCGATCTGGCTGGTATTCGACAGCCAGGCGCCGATCGACATCAACAAGATCACCGCGCAGTCCGGCCGCAGCATTCGCAATGCCACCGTCACGCGCTCGCGCCAGGGCCAGGTGATCCAGCTCAAGCTGGACAAGCCCAAACTCACCAGCATCGGCGCCGAGGGGCTGACCTGGACCGTTGTGGTCGGCGACATGATGCTGGAACCGACGCAGCCGCTGAGTGTCGTGCGCGTCGCGCAGGGCGGCGGACGCGCAAGCGTCACCATTCCGTTCGACGCACCGTCGCAACTGCACCGGCTTTCCGATGCCGAGATCGGCGACACCTTGCTGGTCGTGACGGCGCTCGGGCCCGCGCGCGGGTTTCTCAAACCCCAGGAGTTCGTCGAATTCAGCGCGCTGGTCTCGACTCATGGCGTCGTGATTCAGCCGCGCGCCGACGATGTCGTGGCGGAAGTGACGAACGACAAGGTGGTGGTCGCACGCCCGGGTGGACTGACGCTGTCGGACGCGAACATGCGGGCGGCCGCCGGGCCGGCGCGTGCATCCGGGGATGGCGCGCGCCACACCAAGGCGTCGAGCCTGTTTGTGCTCGATCCGCAGACCTGGGGTTTCGACCGCGAAGGCAATTTCCGCGAGCGGCAGGAACAATTGGTCGCCGCCGCGGCATCGGCCGACGAGTCGCAGCGCACGCCCGCGCGGCTCAATCTCGCGCGCTTCTACATGGCGCGCGAACTGGTGGCCGAGGCCAAGGGCGTGCTCGACGCAACGACGCTCGACGAGAACGCGGTCACGGACGGCTCGGCGCTGCTCCTGCGCGCCGTCAGCAACGTCATGCTGGGGCGCGGCGCCGACGCCATGAAGGATCTCTCGCACGCCTCGCTCGGCCATCGCAGCGATACCACGCTGTGGCGCGCGCTTGCGCTGGCGCAGCAGGGCAAATGGGCGGAGGCGCGCGAGGGCTTCCGCTCGCTCGACACTGCGACCGCGACGCTGCCGGTGGAATTGCAGCGCCACGCCTTCCACGAGGCGGTGCGTGCCGCCGTGGAGGTGCGCGACTTCGGGGCGGCGCAGAGCCTGCTCAATGAGTTCGAGACGCTCGGAAAGGCGCCCGCGCGCGATGCCGATCTCGCGGTGCTCAGAGGCCGCATCATGGAGGGGCTCGGACGGCTCGCCGAGGCGCTCACCTATTATCGCGCGGCGGCGGAGTCGGCGGATCGCCCGGCGGCTGCGCGCGGGCGGCTGCGCGAGATCGCACTGCGCCACTCGGTCGGCGAGATGAAGCGCGAGGCCGCGATCCCGGCGCTGGAGTCTCTCGCCACGGGCTGGCGCGGCGATGAAACCGAGGCCGAAGCGCTGCAACTGCTCGGCCACCTCTACGGCGAGGAGAACCGCCACCGCGATGCGTTCCAGGTGATGCGCACCGCGCTGATCGCTTACCCGAATTCCGAGACGACACGGCGCATCCAGGACGAGGCCGCGGTTGCGTTCGAACAGCTGTTCCTCGGCGGCAAGGGCGACGCGATGCCGCCGATCGATGCGCTCAGCCTGTTCTACGATTTTCGCGATCTGACCCCGGTCGGGCGGCGCGGCGACGAGATGATCCGCAAGCTCGCCGATCGGCTGGTGTCGATCGATCTGCTCGATCAGGCCGCCGAGCTGTTGCAGCATCAGGTCGACAACCGCCTGCAAGGCGCTGCACGCGCGCAGGTTTCGGTGCGTCTCGCGGTGATCTATTTGATGGCGCGCAAGCCCGATCGCGCGATCCAGGTGCTGCGTACCAGCCGCAGCGGCGATCTTCCCAACGAACTGCGCAGTCAGCGCTTGTTGATCGAAGCGCGCGCACAATCCGATGTCGGACGGCCCGAGCTTGCGCTCGAGGTGATCGCCAACCTGGCGGGGCACGAGGTCGAGCGGCTGCGCGCCGATATCCTGTGGAAGGCGCGGCGCTGGCACGCCGCCGCCGAACAGATCGAGCGATTCCTTGGCGAGCGCTGGAGCAAGTTCACGCCGCTGAGCGATACCGAGCGGGCGGACGTGCTGCGCGCCGCGGTCGGCTACGCGCTCTCCGAAGATGCAATCGGGCTCGATCGGCTGCGCACCAAGTACGCGCCCAAGATGCCCGAAGGGCCAGACCGGCGCGCCTTCGCGGTGGTGACGGCGCCGTTCAGCAGCAACGCGCCGGAGTTCGGCGAGGTCGCGAAAATGGTCGCCGGCGCCGACACGCTCGATGCGTTCCTGCGCGACATCCGCGCGCGTTTCCCCGACACGACCGGCCCGGCGGCAATAACGCCCGCACAGCCACCCGCGCCCGGACCCGGTGCCGCGGCCGAGACGAAGCGGGCGAGCTAGCCGCTGCTGTAGCTCTGCACCAGACTGCCGGCGACGAGATGCCAGCCGTCGACCAGCACGAAGAAGATCAGCTTGAACGGCAGCGAGACGACCACCGGCGGCAGCATCATCATGCCCATCGACATCAGCACCGAGGCAACCACCAGATCGATGATCAGGAACGGCAGGAACAGCAGGAAGCCGATTTCGAACGCGCGCTTGAGTTCCGAGATCATGAACGAGGGCACCAGCACGCGCAGCGACATGTCCTCGGGCTTCTCGGGGGGCGGTTGACCTGAAAGATCCATGAACAGCTTCAAGTCCTTGTCGCGCACGTTCTTTTGCATGAAGGCGCGAAACGGATCGGAGGCGCGCACGAAGGCCTGTTCGGGCGTGATCTCGTTCGCGAGCAGCGGCTTCACGCCGGCATCGTAGGCGGTGATGAAGGTCGGCCACATCACGAAGGCGGTAAGGAACATCGCGAGCGAGATGAGCACCGCGTTGGGCGGCGCGGTCGCGGTGCCCAATGCGGTGCGCAGCAACGAGAGCACCACGACGATGCGGGTGAACGACGTCACCATCACGAGGATGGACGGCGCGAGCGACAGCACGGTGAGGAGCGCGATGAGCTGCAGCACGCGCTCGGTGAGCCCGCCGCCCTGGCCGAAGCTGACGCTGATGTCCTGCGCGGACGCAGGGCTTGCGGCGAGCGCAATCGTTGCGGCGGCAAGCGCGTAGCGCAGTTTGTTGTGAGCCGGCCTCAATCGTGTTCCCGCGAATCATCGAGCCGCGCCGCGACTCAGTTCGCGGAACGGTACGCGCGATCCGGAGGAGGGGCTATGTCTTCTCGGGAGGACGGCCGAGCAGGCTCGCCATTTCGGCTTCGAGGCTGTCGAGCACGGACTTCGACTTGCCGCCCTTCGCGTCGGCGGGGCGTGCGGCGGGATCGTCAGGCGCAGTGGGGGGCGGCGCTTCGCCGTGGGCAAGTTCCTGCGCGGCTGGCGCAGGCGGGGCGTGCGGCTCAGGTGAGCCCGGACGGCGCAGCGCGGCTTCGAGACGCTGCGCCATGCTGGCGAGCGCTGCATCGGGCGGACCCGGGTCGCCCGACGGCACAATCGGAGCCGGCTCGACCGGGCGCGGGGCGATCCCGGGCGGCAAGGGTGTGCGGATCAGCGGATCGGCGAACGGGCGCGATTCGGGGCGTGCGGCGCGTGCAACCGGCTCGGGCCGCCCGAACGAGGGACGGGCCGGTTCTGCGGGCGGAGGTGTCCAGCCGGCATCGTCATCGAACGGCTGCGGGCGGTTGGTCTCGGGCGTGCGCGCACCATCGGCACGCGGCACCGGAACGTCGCGCGGCGGATTGACCGGCACGGCGCGCACGATGTTCTGTTCGACCACGAAATCGCTCGGGCCGCCGATCAGCAGCAGATGTTCGACATTGTCGCGCCGCACCAGCACGAGGCGGCGGCGTCCGTCGACCGGCGCCGCGTCGATCACGGCAAGCCGCGGCTGACGGCCGCGCTGCGCGGCGGCGCCGACGCGCGCGCCCCCGAAGCGGCGAATGAGCCAGAAGGTCAGTCCGATGAGGGCGAGTACGATCACGAACGCAACGACGAAGCGCACGATCAGAGAACCCTCCGCGCCAAACAAGCTGTCCATCTGCGGTCACCGCTCCACACCGCTTGAGGCATCACCCCGCCGAGGCCGATTCCGGCCATGACGGTTCCCCCGATCCCCAAGACAATAACGAATTGTAAACGGAAAAGGTCATTTCGCCCAAGGGGCATGCGGAATCAGCGTTTTCTTGGTTAACGGCGCCGCATTGAGGTGTTCCGGGAGAGCCGATTTAACGCCGCATTAACCATGACCTAGGCAAAGTCTGCCTACCGCGGAAAGGCCGATGAGGGCGCACGCGAGGGCTTGGCCATGGCAATCTCCGACCTGCCGATCTTTTCCATGCTGCGCACCCGGATGAATTGGCATCAGGAGCGCCAGCGGCTGCTCGCCGAAAATGTGGCGAACGCCGATACGCCGAAATACCAGCCGCGCGATCTCGCGCCGCTCGATTTCGGCCGTCAGGTGCAGCAGGCGAGCGGACAGCTCCAGCTCGCGCTGACCTCGCCAAGCCACCTGTCGGGCCCGAGCGCCACCAGCGCGTTCGCGACCGAGCGGCCGGGCAAATACGACGTCCGCCCAGCGGGTAATGCGGTGAACCTCGAAGACGAGATGATGAAGGTCGCCGCCAACCAGATGGATCATCAGGCCGCGATCTCGCTCTACAGCCGCAGCATGGGCTTGCTGAAGACCGCGATCGGCAAGCGGTGAAGGAGGGTTCAAGTGGATTTCCTCAAATCGATGGCGATCGCCGCGTCCGGCCTGCGGGCGCAGTCCGGGCGCATGCGCGTGATCGCCGAGAACATCGCCAACGCGGAATCGACCGCGCAGCGGCCGGGCGGCAATCCGTACCGGCGCAAAATCCCGACGTTCCGTTCCGAAATGGATCGCGCGCTCGAAGCGCAAACCATGACGATGGGCAAGGTGCGGCAGGACCCCTCGGAGTTCCGCACCAAATACGAGCCGGGGCATCCGTCCGCCGACGCGAACGGCTACGTCAAATATCCCAACGTCAATTCGCTGGTCGAAATGACCGACATGCGCGAGGCGCAGCGTTCCTATGAGGCCAACCTCAATGTCATCGGCGCGACGCGCCGCATGATCCAGAAGACGATCGACCTGTTGCGCGCCTGAGCGCCAACGACAATAGGAGAGACGCATGGCGTCGCCGATTACTGCCGCGAATGCCTACGCCAAGCTTGCGCGGCTTACCGATCCGGGCGCCAATCCGGTCAAGGCCGGGGGCGGCGATTCGGGCGGACCGAGTTTCGGCAAGATGGTGACGGAGGCCATCGGCTCGGTGGTCGAGTCAGGCCGCAAGTCCGACGGACTTGCGCAGAGCATGGCGGCCGGCAAGGCCAACATCGTGGACGTGGTGACGGCGGTGAGCGAGACCGAGATTGCGGTCGAGGCGATGGTCTCGGTGCGCGACAAGGTCATCCAGGCTTACGAAGAGATCATGAGGATGCCGATTTGATGCAGACAGCCCTCATCCTGAGGAGCGTCCCATCGCGCGGCGCAGACGCGCGTAAAACGCGCTTACGGGGCGCGTCTCGAAGGATGGCGGCAAACGCCGGCGACTGTGGCCATCCTTCGAGACGGCTGCGGAGTTCATCATCGGGCCGGCCCAAGCGGGCCGGACCCGTTGGCGGCCTCCTCAGGATGAGGTTGGAGTTGACATGACCGGCCCGGAAGTCCTCGACGTTGCGCGCGATGCGATCATCACGCTGGTGCTGGTATCGGCGCCTCTGATGCTCGTCGGGCTCGTCGTCGGCGTCGTCATCTCGCTGTTTCAGGCGCTGACGCAAATCCAGGAAATGACGCTGGTTTTCGTCCCGAAGATTCTCGCGATCTTCGTCGCGATGCTGATCGCGCTGCCGTTCATGGGCGACGTGCTGCAAGGACACATGACGCGGCTCGCGGCCAGAATAATGGGTGGGTAACCGGCGCATGATCCCGAAAAGTGGGACCCGGTTTTCGGAAAAGATCATGCGTCAAGAGAATTGAGCCATGCAGCTCGACGTCTCATTCCTGCCCGCCTACGGCGCCGCCTTCATCCTGATGTTCGCGCGCATCGGCACGATGATCATGCTGCTGCCGGGCCTGGGCGAGATGAGCGTGCCGGCGCGCATCCGCCTGAGTATCGCACTGCTGCTGACCTTCGTGCTGTTTCCGCTGCATCGCGCCGGATACACCATCGACCTGCGCTCGCCGGGCCCGGTGATCATCGCGCTCGGGCAGGAATTGGCGATCGGCATGGTGCTCGGCCTCACCG
>Ga0190272_10000742_pt1 | contig 16189 bp, 13 predicted proteins | sample Popmic504T_FD_133746 | JGI IMG/M metagenome (GOLD analysis project Ga0190272, IMG submission 133746) | Populus adjacent soil microbial communities from riparian zone of Shoshone River, Wyoming, USA - 504 T | ecosystem: Environmental > Terrestrial > Soil > Riparian zone | place: USA: Wyoming... | reverse complement strand
CCCAAGTCCCTCCGCGTCTACGCCCCCGCCCCGTCGCGCGAGCGGGAGGTGCGGGACTCCTCGCCGCGGTGAAACCGCGGGGACATTCCGTGGCCGCGGGCCGGCGCAGCGCACTTTCGGCCGCATTTCGCCCGGAGTTTCGACCGACTCCGTGACGGACGACCCCGGCCGACGAGGATCATCCCTGCGATGTACACGCGGTCGGCGTGGCTCGCGGCGATCGGGTCGTGCGTCACCATCGCGATTGACTGGCCGTGCTCCCGGCTCGCGGTCTGGAGCAGCCCGAGCACCTCTCGGCCGCTGCGCGAGTCGAGGTTGCCGGTGGGCTCGTCGGCGAAGACGAGATCCGGCGCGGTCGCGAGAGCGCGGGCGATCGCGACGCGTCGCGGTGTACGTCGCGTCGATCGTCACCGCCAACACGTTCTCGACCGTGATCGCCGGGCGCACCCGCCAGATCGCGCTGCTGCGCCTGATCGGGTCGTCCGCCCGCGCGCAGCGCGCGGACGTCGCCCGTCAGGGTCTGGTCGTCGGAGTGATCGGCGCGCTGCTCGCTCTCGTCGGCGGCACGGCCGTCGCCGCGGGCGGCGTGTGGCTCGCCGGCGCTCGGAGGTTCGGCGCTCCTCGACACGGTCTCGGCGATCATGATGGGTCTGGTCGGCGTCTCGGCGCTGATCGCCGGCGTCGGACTCGTGAACCTGCTCACGATCGGCGTGGTGCAGCGGCGCCGCGAACTCGGCCTGCTGCGCGCGCTCGGCGTCTCGAACGGGCAGGTCCGGGCGATGGTGCTGTTCGAGGCGGCGCACATCACGATCGCGGCGCTCGCGACCGGACTCGTGCTCGGAGTCGCGTACGGCTGGGCGGGCGCCCAGTCGCTGCTCGGATCGCTGCCGGTCCCTCCGGCCGGGCTGTCGCCGACGCTGGTGTGGCCGGCGGTGCCGTTCGGGCCGGTGGCGGTCATCGTGGCCGCGACCACGCTGCTCACGCTGATCGCCGCGGTCGTGCCGACGCGCCTCGCGACGAGGGTCGCGCCGGTGGAGGCGCTCGCCGAGTAGGGCGCCCCCGCTTCGGGTGCGGCATCCGTCGTTCCGCGAAATCAGGAACGTCGGCGAGAACAGGGCGATCGTCGCCGGACTCTCCTGTGCTCGCCGAAACTCCTGTTCTCGCGGAGCGTCAGGCGCCCTCGGCCGCTCGCGCGAGCTCGGGGTCGTGCGCCCACGTCGGCGCCATCGCCGCGATCCGCGCCCCGCGCCATTGCCAGGTCGTCCACAGAAGTGGCCAGAGGGCGAGCGCCGTCGGGCCGCCGATCACCAGCCGGTCGCGCCAGAGCGTCTTCGTCGGATCGCCCGGGGCGGGGGAGATCGCCATCTGGTGGTCCCACACGTCGAGGCTTGCGAGCGGACCGGTGAGCGGAATGCCACTGTCGCGGAAGATTCGCACCTGTCCGTTCGCGTCGTCGACGGTGCGCTCACTGACATGGATCAGCTGCCGCCCCATCGGCACGAGTCCCGCGAGCGAGAGCTGCACCGGCACGTCGCCCCCGGGCTCCCACGTCGTCGGCAGCCCGTTCGGAACCAGCGGCGAGACATCCATGAGCGGGCCGTACAGCTCGGCGACGGCGCGGGGGGAGTGCACGGCCCGCCACGCGGCATCCGCGTCGCAGTCGATCACGAGCTTCAACAGGATGCGCATCTTCCCAGTCTCGCCCACATCGTGGCGGCGGAGCGCACGAGCGGTGGATGCCGCGGCCTACGCTGGTCGGATGCCCGCGAGTGCCTTCGATCAGAGTCGCTATCAGGTGCGCATGGAATGGGGAGTGGCCGGCCTGGCCCGGCTCGCGCCCGCCGATGTCGTCGTCATCGTCGACGTGCTGCCGTTCTCGACGACGGTGATCGACACGGTCGAACGCGGTGAGGACTACGCGCTGGATGCCGCTGCCCACGCCCTCTCGGCAGGCGCCGCCGCCGCCGCCGAGGCGGCGGCCGAGTCCGGTGCGGTCGTGCTGCTCGGCGCGCTGCGCAACGTGACGGCGGTCGCTGCGGCGTCGCTGGCCGAACAGGAGCGGCGTGCCGCCCGCACGAGCATCGCGATCATCGCGGCGGGCGAGCTGACCGGGCGGGATGCGGCAGCCACCGTGCGGTTCGCGGTGGAGGACCAGCTCGGCGCCGGCGCGATCATCGACGCCCTCGGCGCGCGGGGCATCGACCACACCTCGCCGGAAGCCGCCGTCGCGTGCGAGGCGTTCCGCGCGCTGCGGGGCGCTGCCAAGCACCTGCTGACCGCGAGCGGTTCCGGGCTTGAGCTCATCGCGCTCGGGCGGCGAGACGAGGTGCTCGCCGGGGCGGCGGCGGATGCGGCATCCGTCGTTCCCATCTTGCGCGACGGCGTCTTCTCCGCCCTCTGAGCGCTACCGGGGCGTCATCGCCGCGAGGCGAGCGGCCGGGCTGATCTCGCGCCGCGCCCACGTGAAGACGAACCGCTCGTCGAACCGCGGCGCGCACTTCGCGCATGAGGTCGGCCGCGTCACACGACGGTGCCGGTAGGCGAGGTGGCCGGCGGGGCAGACGCCGATCCACGGGGCCAGCTCGGTCGCGGTCTCGCCGTGGTGGGTGGTGCCGCCGACATATCCCAGCTCGCGCGCGACCGCCTTCCACTTCGGGCCGTGGCCCGCCTTGGCGCCCGCGAGCGCGTGGGCCACTTCGTGCAGCAGCGTCTGGTGGTTCGTGTCGTCGTCGTAGCGCGCGGCGAGGTAGCGCGAGACGCTGATGCGCTTGCGCGTGTAGTCGCACAGTCCGGCGCGCCGCTTGGCGTTGTCGAACCCGAACGACCACGAGTCGTCCAAGTGAGAGGAGATCAGCGCGTCAGCCCAGACGCGCACACGATGGAGATCCGACATGGCGGCGAGAGTAGAACGTACCTACGACACTGGGGGATGAGAGAAGCGGCGTCGGGATCAGCTGGCGACCGTGGCACTGCTGCGGCGCCGGTCGGCGGCGTCGATCGCGAGCAGTGCGGCCTCGAGCTGGTCGTCGGAGGCACCGGACTCCTGGCGTAGGAACAGCGCGCGCTTGAAGTCCGCGCGCGCCGAGACGAAGTCCTCGGCCTCGTAGTACACCTTGCCGCGGTGGGTGTAGGCGAACGCGGCGATCGCGTTCCACTCCTGCCCCTCGGCCTCGTACGCGCACGACGTGAGCTCCTGCTCGGCGGCGGCGTACGCACCGCGGAACTGCAGCACCGACGCGTGGAGGATGCGTGCACGCAGCAGATCTTTGCGCGTGCCCGCCATGCGGGCCACGCGCACGGACTGCTCCGACAGCACCAGGGAGTCCTCCAGGCGGCCGAGCACCTTCAGCAGCCACACCCGCTCCAGCAGCGCGGGCAGGCTCCGCTGCTCGCCGATCTCCTCGAGCCGGTCTTTGCACTCGCGCGGATCGACCTGCTCGCGCAGGGTGTCGGGGTCATACCCGTGGATGTAGCTCACTGTGACTCCTCTCCGCGCGCGGCGTGTGTGTACGTCCAGGCTCGCTGTTCCAGTGTGCCCCGCACCCGCCGAAGCCCGGTGGGGACGCGCCGCTATCGCTTCTCGAAGACGGATGCCGCGGGCTTCGGCGACGGCGTGGCATCGGCATCGGTGGCCACGCGCGCGCCGCGGGCGAACTCGTCGAGCTCGGCGCCCTGCGCGACCTTGGCCGGGTGCGGTCCCGCCGCCATGAGCCGGGGGAGCCACTCCGAGGGGAGCGGCGCGCGGGACGCCGCGATGACGAGGTTGCCGAAGCGCCTCCCCTTGAGCACCTGAACCTCGGCGAGCACGATCACGTGCGGGTACACCGCCCGCACAGTGGCGACCTGGCGTCGCGCGAAAGCGAGGCCGGCGCCGTCGGCGACGTTGACCAGCAGCACGCCCTCCGGCGCGAGCAGGCGCTCAGCGGCCGTGTAGAACTCGACCGTGGTGAGGTGGGCCGGGGTCTGGGCGCCCGCGTACACATCTGAGATCAGCAGGTCGACGTTGCCGTCGAGCGCGGCGGGCAGTCGGGCGAGCCCCTCGCGCGCGTCGCCGATGCGGACGCGGATCGACGCGCCGCGGGGGAGCGGCAGCTCGGTGCGGACGAGCTCCACCAGGGCCGGTTCGAGCTCGATCACCTGCTGGCGCGAGCCGGGGCGGGTGGCGTCGATGTAGCGGGGCAGGGTCAGCGCCCCGGCACCGAGGTGGACGGCGGTGAGCGGCTGGCGCGGCATCCGCAGCAGGTCGATCACCGCGCCCATGCGGGCGACGTACTCGAAGTGCAGATGGGTCGGGTCGTCGAGGTCGACGTGCGACTGCGGGGTGCCGTCGACCTGCAGCTCCCAGCCGCCCGCATACTCCGAGCGCACCACGTGCGCCAGGGTGCCGTCGGAGAGCCGCACGGAGACGGGAGATGCCTCGAAGCGGGCGCGGGCCATGCACCCACGGTATCCCGCGTCGCGTCCCCACACCCGCGAGACCCAGTTCCACCCGTCCGAGCCGAAACACAATCGAGACTCAGACGTAATGGCCGTCGCCCCCGCGCGCGGGTAGCGTCGAGGGATCACAACCTCGTGGACGAGGAAAGCGTGAATCCCGCGCGCTCGTTCGTCCGCATTGTCATGGAAGGTGCACAGCACATGCTCCACAATTCGAGAAAGCGCTGGATGGCCGGCGCCGCGATCGTCGCGATCGGCGCGATCGCTCTCACCGCGTGCGCGAGCGAGCGAGACGGAGGCGGCGACGCGGAGGAAACGGCCGACGTCGACGGCACGTTCGTCTTCGCCGCGTCGTCGGATCCCGCCAACCTCGACCCCGCCTTCGCACAGGACGGCGAGACGTTCCGCGTTTCGCGTCAGATCTTCGAGGGTCTGGTGGGCACCGAGCCCGGAACGGCCGACCCGGCGCCCTTGCTGGCCGAGTCGTGGGAGTCATCCGAGGATGGATTGAGCCACACGTTCACGCTGAAGGAGGGCGTCACCTTCCACGACGGCACCCCGTTCAACGCCGAGGCGGTCTGCTACAACTTCGACCGCTGGTACAACTGGACCGGCCTTGCCGCGACCGAGGCGCTGTCGTACTACTACGGCAAGCTCTTCCGCGGTTACGTGGAGACGCCCGACACGGCCGTCTACAGTTCGTGTACGCCCGACGGCGACACCTCGGTGACGATCGAGCTGAATCAGCCGTTCGCCGGCTTCATCCCCGCCCTCTCCCTGCCTGCTTTCGCGATGCAGAGCCCGACCGCGCTCGCTGAGTATGACGCGGACGGCATCGGCGGAACGGCGGAGGCGCCGGCGCTTTCCGAGTACGGCAATGCGCACCCCACGGGAACCGGTCCGTACAAGTTCGACGAATGGGCGGTCGGCGAGCAGCTGACCCTCTCGGCGTATGAGGACTACTGGGGCGAGGCCGGGCAGATCGATGAGATCATCTTCCGCGTGATCGACGACCCGACCGCACGTCGCCAGGCGCTGGAGTCCGGCTCGATCGACGGCTACGACCTCGTCGGACCGGCCGACACCGGTGCTCTCGAAGAGGCCGGCTTCACGATGGTCTCGCGTCCGCCGTTCACCATCCTGTACCTCGCGTTCAACCAGGCCGTGCCCGCCCTGCAGGACCCGAGGGTCCGTGAGGCGCTCTCCTACGCGGTCGACAAAGACGCGCTGATCACGCAGGTGCTGCCGGAAGGCACCGAGAAGGCGACGCAGTTCATGCCCGACGTGGTCAACGGCTGGAACCCGGACGTCACGACGTACGAGTACGACCCGGAGAAGGCGACGGCGCTGCTCGCGGAGGCCGGGTACACGGAAGCGAACCCGCTCGCACTCACGTTCAACTATCCGGTGGACGTCTCTCGCCCCTACATGCCGGACCCGGAGCAGATCTTCACGGTTCTGTCCACGCAGCTGTCTGAGGTCGGCGTGCAGATCACGCCGCAGACCGACGCCTGGAGCCCGGACTACCTGGACCGGATCACCGGATCGTCTGACCACGGCATCCACCTGCTCGGCTGGACCGGCGACTACAACGACACCGACAACTTCGTGGGTGTGTTCTTCGGTGGCCAGTCCTCCGAGTGGGGCTTCGACAACCCGGAGCTGTTCGCGGCGCTGCAAGAGGCCCGCGGGGTGCCGAATCTAGAGGACCAGTCGGCGCTGTACCAGCAGATCAACCAGACGGTCGCCGAGTTCATCCCCGGCGTCCCGCTGGCTCACCCGGCCCCGACACTGGCGTTCTCGCCGCGCGTCGAGAGCTACCCGGCGAGCCCGGTCAACGACGAGGTCTTCACCGACATCGTCCTGACCGAGTAGCGATCGATCGGATGCCGCGGGCCGCGTGACGGCCCGTGGCATCCGTCTTCCCCACCCCGCCCAGACCTTCCGGAGTTCCCCACCAGTGCTGCGTGTCATCGGCAAGCGGATCCTCTACCTGATCCCCACACTCCTTGGTCTGTCGATCCTCCTCTTCGTCTGGGTGCGAGCGCTTCCGGGCGGGCCCGCCGTCGCGATGCTCGGTGAGCGGGCCACGCCCGAGGCGATCGAGCGCATCAACGAGCTCTACGGCTTCAATCGTCCCGTCCTCGAGCAGTACTTCACCTGGCTCGCCCGACTCGCGGTGGGGGACTTCGGCACATCCATCGAGACGAGCCGCGCCGTCTTGGAGGAGTTCCTGCGCCGCTTGCCCGCGACGATCGAGCTGTCGATCGCGGCGCTCATCATCGCGGTCGGAGTCGGCATCCCGGTGGGCTACTGGGCTGCGCGTCGCCACGGGAAGGTTTCCGACCACGCGGCGGTTACCCTCAGTCTCGTCGGCATCACGATCCCGGTCTTCTTTCTCGCCTTCATGCTCAAGTACGTCTTCGCGGTGCAGCTCGGTTGGCTCCCCAGCGACGGACGGCAGGACCCGAGGATGGATGCCACCCATCCGACCGGCTTCTACGTGCTGGACGGCATCCTGACTGGGGAGTTCGACGCAGCCTGGGACGCGATCCTGCATCTGATCCTGCCCGCGATCGCGCTGGGCACCATCCCGCTTGCGATCATCGTGCGAATCACGCGCGCTTCCGTCCTGGAGGTGCAGAACTCGGACTACGTGCGGACGGGCCGGGCGAAGGGCATCTCGCAGGGCACGCTTCGCAATCGCTTCATCATGCGCAATGCGCTGCTGCCGGTCGTGACGACAGTCGGACTCCAAGTCGGGCTGCTGCTGTCGGGCGCGATCCTCACAGAGACCGTCTTCGCGTTCCCCGGTATCGGGTCATTCATGGCTCGCGCCATCTTCGCGCGCGACTTCCCGGTCCTGCAGGGATTCATCATCTTCATCGCCATCATCTACGCGTTCATAAATCTCACCGTCGACATCTCCTATTCCTTCATCGACCCGAGAGTGAGAGTCTCATGACGACGCATCCGGACGCTCGGGCAGGAGGTGCCTCATGACTTCTGCGATGCTCCCTCCCGCTCCCAGCGGTGGGCCGGTCGACGACACCTCGGTCGACGACCGGGAGCTGCTGGCGGCGAAAGCCGGGAGCGGGAGCTTCTGGCGTGATGTCTTCCGGCGTCTGCGCCGTAACCCCACTGCGTGGGTCGGCGCGGCGATCGTTGCGGTGTTCGTGCTGGTGGCCGTCTTCGCGCCGTGGCTGGCGCCCTATCCGGAGACCGCTCTCCCGGGCGCGGAGTACATCACGCCGACCTACATCCCCGGTCCCGGTGAGCTTCCGCAGTTCCCGCTCGGCTTGGATCGGTTCGGCGGTGACGTCCTGTCCAAGCTCATCTGGGGCGCACGTTCATCGCTGGTCATCGGCATCATCTCGACCGCGTTCGGGCTGATCGGCGGCATGCTGCTGGGATTGATCGCCGGTGCGTTCGGTGGCGCGGTGGACGCCGTCATCATGCGGTTCGTGGATATCCTGCTCTCGGTTCCCAGCCTGCTGCTGGCCGTGTCGATCGCGGCGATCCTCGGACAGAGCCAGCTCTCGGTGATGATCGCCATCGGCGCCGCCCAGGTGCCGATCTTCGCGCGGCTGCTGCGCTCGTCGATGTTGCAGCAGCGGAGCTCCGACTACGTGCTCTCCGCACAGACGCTCGGCCTCGGTCGCGGCAGGATCACGATGAGCCACGTGATGCCGAACTCGGTCGGACCCGTCATCGTGCAGGGAACCCTGAGCCTCGCGACGGCCGTGATCGAGGCGGCGGCGCTGTCCTATCTCGGCCTCGGCGGCGGGCGTCCCGAAACCGCGGAGTGGGGGCGCATGCTGACCTACGCGCAGGCGGAGCTGGCCATCGCGCCGTGGCTCGCGTTCCTTCCGGGTATCTGCATCACGATCACCGCGCTGGGCTTCACGCTGTTCGGCGAAGCGCTGCGCGAGGCGATGGACCCACGCACCCGAGCACGCTGACGCGGTCGTCAGACCGCGATATCGAGTTCGTTGCCCGGGATCGAGGCCAGCAGTCGGCGCGTGTACGGATCGCGAGGGTTGGTGAAGATCTCCTCGGATGTCGCGGCTTCGACCAGGACGCCGTCCTTCATGACGCAGACGTAGTCGCTGATCAACCGCACCACCGCCAGGTCGTGGGAGATGAACAGGTAGCTCAGGCCGTACTCGCGCTGCAGATCACCCAGAAGGCGCAGGATCTGATCCTGGACGAGCACATCGAGCGCTGACACGGGCTCGTCGCACACGATCAGGTCGGGGGAGAGGGCGAGGGCGCGGGCGATCGCGACGCGCTGGCGCTGACCCCCGGATAGCTCGGACGGATACCGCCGCAGCATCGACTGCGGCAGCGCCACGTCGTCGAGCAGCTGCCGCACCCGGGCCTGCCGCTCCTTCGAAGAGCCGCGCTTGTAGAAGTCGAGCGGCTCCTGGATCAGACGCTCGATCGAGAACATCGGGTTGAGCGACGAGTACGGATCCTGGAAGATCGGCTGCACCCGCTGCCGGAACGAACTCAGCTGCTTGCCCTTCAGGCTGGCGACGTCCTCTCCGTCGAAGCGGATGATGCCGCTGGTCGGGTCGATCACCTTGAGCATCATGCGGGCGGTGGTCGTCTTGCCCGAGCCGGATTCGCCGACGATCGCGACCGTCTCGCCACGCGGTATCGCGAACGACACGTTGTCGACGGCGACGAAATCCTCTTTGCTCCCACGGACCTTGAAGACCTTTGTGAGGTCCTCGACCTCCACGATGTAGTCCGGTGCGGCAGCGGGGGCCGCCTCCACGGCTTCGACGACCACGGCGGCGGGCGCGACATCGGGCGTCTCTCCGGCAGGAGCCGCGGGAGTGGCAGGAGCCGCGGCATCCGTCGGCTCGTCGGAAGTCGAGGTCAGCTTGCGGAACGCCTCCGGGCGCAGCCGCACGGCGGCGACCGAGGGCGCGGCCTTGACGAGAGCCTGCGTGTAGGCCTCCTGCGGGTCTTCGAGGATCTGGCGGGCGGGACCCTGCTCGACGATGCGGCCGCGGTGCATGACGACGACGCGCGACGCCCGCTCGGCGGCGAGTCCCAGGTCGTGCGTGATGAGCATGAGCGCCGTGCCGAGCTCACCGGTCATGCGCTGCAGCTGGTCGAGGATGGTCCGCTGCACGGTGACATCGAGCGCGCTCGTCGGCTCGTCCGCGATCAGGAGCTTCGGATTGCAGGCCAGCCCGATCGCGATCAGCGCGCGCTGGCGCATGCCGCCCGAGAACTCATGGGGATACTGCTTCGCGCGCTCCTTGGCATCGGGCAGTCCCGCCGCCGCCAGGGTCTCGACGACCTTGCGATCGACGTCTCTGCGCGTGGCCAGTCCGTGCGCGAGGAGAGTCTCGGCGACCTGGGTGCCGATCTTGGCGACCGGGTTGAGATTCGACATCGGGTCCTGCGGCACGAGTCCGATCGATCCGCCACGGATGCCGCGCATCACGCTCTCGGGGGCGCCGACGAGGTCCTCGCCCTCGAAGAGGATGCTGCCCTTGGTCACCTTGCCGTTGCCGGGCAGCAGCCCGATGACGGCCATGGCCGTCGTCGACTTGCCCGAGCCGGATTCGCCCACGATCGCGAGCGTCTCACCGGCCGCGAGGTCGAGGTCGACGCCCTCCACCGCGTGCACGGTGCCGTCGACGGTGCGGAACTCGACGGCGACGTCGCGGACTTGCAGCAGGGGGGTGCCGGCGGCGATGCGCTCGGAGGATCGGGCCATTCCCCCATCCTGCCCTGGGGCGCATCGTGGCGCACCCGCCGACCCTCGACCTTTACGCACTCGTGACGCTCTCGCGGAGTTCGCGCCCTGCCGTCGGCGGCGAGCATGTGGGTACCGTGGAGCATGGCCACGATCGATCTGAACGCCGACCTCGGCGAGACGGTCGCGGGCGTGCCCACGGCCGATGACGAGGCGATGTTCGCGGTGATCTCGAGCGCGAGCGTCGCCTGCGGCGGACACGCGGGGGATGCCGCGTCGCTGCGCGCAGCCGTCGACCGGGCCGCGCGATTCGGCGTGGCTGTCGGCGGGCATCCGTCCTACCCCGATACCGCGAACTTCGGAAGGGTTCCGGTAGCGATGGCGTCCGACGAACTGACGGCGACGATCGCCGCGCAGCTCTCCCTGCTCGTGCAGTCCGGTGCGGATGTGCGCTACGTCAAACCGCACGGCGCGCTGTACCACGCGGTCGCGGTCAACGCGGAGCAGGCCGATGCCGTCGCGACCGCGATCGCGTCGCTCGCCGAACGACTCGGACGGCCGCTGCCGGTTCTGGGACTTCACGGCGAGATCGAGCGCGCCGCGCGGGCGGCCGGACTCGGCTTCGTCCGCGAGGCGTTCCTCGACCGGGGATACCTTCCCGGCGGCACGCTCGTCCCACGGGGCGAACCCGGCGCGCTGCTGCGCGACCCGGCAGAGGTGGCCGCTCGCGCCGTCCGGCTGGTCCGCGAGGGGGTCGTCCAGGCCGTCGACGGCTCGCTCGTGACGGTGGAGGCGGCATCCCTCTGCGTGCACGGCGACTCGCCCGACGCGGTCGCGATGGCGCGTGCGGTGCGCGCGGCCCTCGATGCCGACGGCATCGGGGTGCGGGCGCCGTGGTGACCCCCGCACCGCCCCTCATCCTGCCGATGGGCGAGCGTGCGCTCCTCCTCGAGGTCGGATCGCTCTCCGATGCCACCGCGCTGCACCGCCGCCTCGCGGCATCCCGCCCCGCCGGTGTGGTGGACCTCGTGCCGGCAGCGCGGACCGTGCTCGTGCGGGTCGATCCGCCGGTGCTGTCGCTCGCGGCGGCGCGGGCGTGGATCGCCGCGGCGACGACGGATGCGGCATCCGTCGCGCCGGCCGAAGTCGACCCGATCGATCTCGAGGTGGTCTACGACGGAGCCGACCTCACCGACACCGCCGCGCTGCTCGGGATGAGCGCGGATGAGCTCGTGCGACGTCACACCGATGCCGAGTGGACGGTCGCGTTCACCGGGTTCGCTCCCGGATTCGGCTACCTCGTGAGCCCGCAGTGGCGCTACGACGTGCCGCGGCTGGACAGTCCCCGCACGCGCGTCCCACGCGGCTCGGTGGGGCTCGCGGGCGAGTTCACCGGGGCATACCCGCGCGAGACGCCCGGGGGGTGGCGGCTGATCGGCGCGACGTCGGCGCCGCTGTTCGATCCGGAAGCGGCATCCCCGGCCCCGCTCGCCCCCGGCACCCGCGTGCGCTTCCGCGCGGTTCGCCCGCCCGTAGACCATGAGACTGCAACGGGAACTCGAGACAGCGGGCAAACCCCGCAGTCTCGAGCACCCGTTGCAGTCTCAGCGACAGGAGCGATCCGCGTGCTCGAACCCGGACTTCTCGCGACCGTGCAGGACCTCGGCCGTGCGGGCGCCGCATCGCTCGGTGTCGCACCGTCGGGGGCGCTCGACCGCGCGTCGGCGCGCACCGCGAACCGGCTGGTCGGCAATCCCGAGGGCGCGGCGGTGATCGAGGCGACGATGGGCGGGCTGCGGGTCGTGGCCCTGCGAGACCTGTGGTTCGCGGTCGCAGGAGCCTGGGGTCCGATCCGCCTGGCCGGCCACGAGGTCGACCCCTACGAAGCGCACGCGTGGGCTGCCGGCGCCGAGCTGCACCTGGACTGGTTCGCACACGGCGCCCGCGCCTACCTCGCGGTGCGCGGAGGTCTCGATGCCCGAGAGGTGCTCGGCTCCCGCTCGACCGACGTACTGGCGGGCATCGGCCCCGAGCGCCTGCGCGCCGGCGACGCCCTGCCTGTCGGCGTCGAACCCCGCGATCCCATCCCGATCCCGGCGCTGGCTCCATGGGGCGCGCCGCACGACGACGAGCTCGAGGTGGCGCTCGCTCCGGGTCCGCGGGCCGACTGGTTCGCGGCATCCGCTCATCGAGCGCTCTTCGAGGCCCTCTGGACCGTGACGAACGACTCCGACCGCGTCGGGATGCGCCTGCAGGGCCCTGCCCTCTCGCGCGTGCGCGAGGAGGAGCTGCCGAGCGAAGGCATGGTGGCCGGAGCGCTGCAGGTGCCGCCCAGCGGACGCCCGACGATCCTGCTCGCCGACGGCCCGGTGACGGGGGGCTACCCGGTGATCGCGGTGGCGACGGATGCCGCACTCGATCTGCTCGCGCAGGTCCGACCGGGCACGCGGCTCCGCTTCCGCCACGCGCGCGTGACCGGGTAGCAAACGCCGCCGGCTGCGGCGGCTTCGCGCCACGCGCGACGGTGTCACCAGTGCGAGAGGGGCTCCGTGGTGACCGCACGCTCCTTTTCGGGCAGCGCAAGGGCGACGGCTTCGGAGACCGTCAGCTGCGCACCCTCGAGCTCGCCCGCAGCCACCCCCTCGGGGTCGGCCTCGCGCACGGTCGCGAGAGAGACCGAGTGCACCGTGAACGCGTCGACGTCCCACACGCCGATCCGATGGCGGATCGCCGCGGCGGCGGCCGACAGCGCACCTGCTCGCCGTGCGTCGCCGTGCGCGGCCGCGATCGCGCAGAGTCCCTCCAGCCCGTACGCCACGCCTCCTTCGTGGTGCAGCTTCACCGAGTCCACGAGGGTTCGGCGGAACACGCTCTCGGCCTCATCGATCTTGCCCTCGAGCAGCAGCAGCCGCCCGATCTGGTTCTCCGCGACAGACCGGGTGAACAGGTCGCCGCCCGCGCCGGCGACCTCGCTCGCTCGCGCGAAGTGCGCGAGCGCCTCCTCGCGATCGCCGCGCAGCCACGCGACCCGGCCGAGTGACACGCGTGTGATGGCCTCGCCCCAGCCGTTGCCCAGTCGATGCAGACGGTCGCCCGCATCCTCCAGCTCGCGTGCGGCGGTATCGATGTCGGGGTCGGGCAGCAGCACGCGCGCGGTCGCGCGCGCGGCGAGCGCCATGGCCGCGGCGTCCTCATCGCCGCTCTCCGCGAACAGGCGCGCGCACTCCGTGAGGCCCGCGACGACCTCCTCGGAAGGGGTCTGCCACATCTCCGACCAGAGGGTGAAGAACCTCGCGATCGCGCGGGAGTGGGGCCGGATCGGCTGCTCCTTGCCCAGCAGCTCGAGCATCCACACCCGGACGCCGCTGAACAGGCCCATGATCCACCAGTAGATGAGCAGGCTCCACGCGAAGTCGGCGGCGTCGTCGAGCCGATCGGTGTACACGAGGTGGCGGACGGCGGCGCGCAGGTTCGCCAACTCGAGCCTGAGCGCCACGAGGGTCGCCGCCTGGCTTCGCCCGCGCAGCTCCGCGGAGTCGCGGCGCACCAGCGACGTGTAGTAGTCCGCATGCGCGGTGCGCATGCGGTCGGCCTCGCCGCGCTCCTTGAGGCGGCCGATCGCGTACTCCCGCACGATCGCCAGGAGCGAGAGCACCGGGCGCCCGTCGACCTCGGTCTGCTTGACGAGCGAGCCGTCGATGAGCGCCGTGATCCCCTCGATGGCGCTGCCGTCCCAGGAGCGGCCCGCCCCGATGGCTTCGACCGCCTCGAGCGAGAACCGCTCGGCGAAGACGCCGAGGTCCTCGAGCAGGTCCCGGTCGCGCGGTGAGAGCAGACCGACGCTCCAATCGAGCGTCGCCCGCATCGTGCGGTGGCGGTCCGGAAGATCACGCACCGCCGCCGTCAGCAGGGGCAGGCTGTGCTTCAGGCGTTCCGCGATGCCGGCGGGAGTCAGCATCCGCAGTTTCGCCGCCGCCAGCTCGATGGCCAACGGCAGACCCTCGAGGCGGCGGCAGATGTCCATCACCGCTCCGACGTTCTCCTCCGTGAGCTCGAAGGAGGGCTTCGCTGCCTTCGCCCGGTCGACGAACAGGGTGACCGCCGCGGAGTGCCGGGCACGCTCCAGCGTGCCCGGGGCACCGGGGGCCGGTGTGGTGAGCGATCGCACCTCGTACACCCGCTCGCCGCGGATGCGCAGCACGCTGCGGCTGGTCACGAGGAAGCTCGCCGTCGGCGCGACCGTGTACAGCCGCACCAGCACGGGCGCCGCGTCGACGATCTGCTCGAAGTTGTCCAGGACGAGCAGCACCCGGCGTCGCGCGAGTGCGCGGGAGATGCGCTCCTCGAGGACCGCCTCGCCGTTGTCTCGGATGCCGAGGCTGTACGCGATGGTGGGCAGCAGCAGCGCGGGTTCGAGCACGTTCTCCAGGCCGACGAAATACGTGCCGTCGGGAAACACGTCGCGTGCGGCGATGGCGACCTCGATCGCGAGGCGGCTCTTGCCGATCCCGCCAGGGCCGACGAGGCTGACCACCCGCTCTTCGCCGCGCGCGAGGAGCTCGTGCACCTCGGCGATCGCGCGGTCCCTGCCGACGGTGGTGGTGTACGGGACGGGCACGCGCGCGGCGAGGGGGGATGCGGCATCCGGTTCGGGCGTCTCAGCGCGTGCTCGGGACTCGTCGAATCGCTCGGCCAGGAGGTTGGCCAGGTCGCCTGCCACCTGGTTCTCGAGCTCTTCTGCGGTCTCGAACGGGAGGTAGGCGGCGGTGTCATCGGTCCGGATGCGGGCGATCAGCTCGGTGAGGCGATCCTCGCGCGTGGTGCTCTTCTTGATGTAGATGAGCTTCGGCATCGACCGGGGGGCGAGGTTGTATTCGTCCTCGAGTCCGGAGATCTCCTCATCCGGGGCGACCCACCCGTAGCTGTCGGCGTAGATTCCGACGAAGACGTCGCTCTGCGCGAGGTACGAGCGGTACAGCTCCCGGGGCGGATGCGGGCGCGCACCGAGTTCGAACATGACGGGTGCGAGCCGCATCCGCTCGATCGCGGAGCGCACGACGCGTCGCTCGTCGGCGAGCTCGCGAAGGGTCGAGCTCACGAACACGCGCAGCCGCTGGTCGGGGGTGCGGATCGCCGTCCGGGAGGAGCGCGGAGCGGACGTCACCATTGGGCCAGCGCCTGTCGAACGTCGGCGTCTGCGCCGGGCAGTGCGAGCGCGATCGCCTCGGCGAGGCTCATCTCGGCGCCCGCGCGCTCGCCCGCCGCCACACTCTCGGGATCGCGTTCGCGCAGGGCCGCCAGGGGTGCGACGTGCACCGCGAAGCCCGCGATGTCGAAGATCCCGGTGCTCTGGCGGGTGGTCGCGGCGGCAGCGGTGAGCGCGCCCGCACGCCATCCCTCGCCGCGCACCGCCGCGACCGCCGCCATGCCCTCCAGGGCATACGCGGCACCCTCGACATAGTGCAGCCGAGCGGACAGGCCGAGGGTGAGCAGCCACTCCTGCTCGGCCGGCTCCACCTGGCCGAGCATGAAGAGCACGCGTGTGCGGTTGTTGCCGGCGACGATCCGGGTGTGCATGTTCTGGCCCTCGTCGGCCACTTCCGCCGAGCGTGAGAAGTGTTTCAGCGCCTCTTCGATCTGGCCGCGGACGACGGCGAGGAAGCCGAGCCCCACCTCGGCCATCGACTCCGCCCACCCGTCGCCGAGCTCCCGCAGCTTCGCGACCGCCTCGTTCAGCTCCGCCTCGGCCGTGTCCGGATCCAGGTCGGGGAACTGCAGCCGCGTGGTCGCGCGGGCGGCCAGGGCCATGGCTGCGGCATCCTCGTCCCCGCTCTCGGCGAACAGTCGCTCCGACTCACCCAGCCCGCTCACGACCTCGTCGGACGGATGCCGCCACATCTCGCCCCACATCGTGAAGAAGCCGGCGGCCGCGCGCGTGTGCTTCGTGATGGGCTGCTGCTTGTCCAGCAGCTCGAGCATCCACAGCCTCACCTCGCTGAAGAAGCCGGAGATCCACCAGTAGACCAGGAGCCT
>Ga0190272_10000741_pt1 | contig 16192 bp, 18 predicted proteins | sample Popmic504T_FD_133746 | JGI IMG/M metagenome (GOLD analysis project Ga0190272, IMG submission 133746) | Populus adjacent soil microbial communities from riparian zone of Shoshone River, Wyoming, USA - 504 T | ecosystem: Environmental > Terrestrial > Soil > Riparian zone | place: USA: Wyoming... | reverse complement strand
GTCGATGTAGCGCAGCACCGACTCGCGGCACTTCGCGTTGAACTTGTCGATCCCGTAGTCCTCGATGTCGCGCTTGTGCGCGAGGCCGAGCTCCTTCTCGATCTCCAGCTCGACCGGCAGGCCATGGCAGTCCCAGCCGCCCTTGCGCCGCACCTGGCGGCCGCGCATCGTCTGGTAGCGCGGGAAGACGTCCTTGAACACGCGCGCGAGGACGTGGTGGGAGCCGGGGCGGCCGTTCGCCGTCGGCGGGCCCTCGTAGAAGACGAACGGCTCGGCGCCCTCGCGGCGGCGAACCGACTCGTGGAAGACGTCGCGCTCGCGCCAGCGCTCGAGGATCCCCCCCTCGAGCATGGGGAAGGACTGGCGTGAGTCGACTGGCTCGTAGCGGGACATCGGCCCGGGGATTCTACGGCCGGCCGACGGGTCTACCTGGACAGACGGCCCAGACCATGTGTATGGTCGCCGCGGGAGGTAGAGATGCCAAAGTTTTCGATTGCTGGAATTGTCGTGCTGGCAGGGGTCGCGATGCTCGCCGTACCGGTGTCTGCTCAGGGGCAGGAGAACATCACCGATACGCCGCCGGACCTGACCACCTTCACGGCCAAGTCGACCGTGACGCCGAACCGTGCCGGGACGCCGAAGAACCCGCAGGGCGTCGTGATCCGCACTAGGGCGGAGGCCGTCACCGAGCCGGGATACGAGCGGCCGATCTTCCAGAGCGGCTACGCGCTCTTCCCGCGCGCGGGCAACTACAACGGCGACGACTTCCCGCGCTGCAGCAAGCGCACGCTCGATCGTTACGGCACAGATCGTTGCCCGAAGCGCTCGCGGATCGGATTCGGCACCGGCGTGGCTTATGCCGACGAGGTCATCACACGGCCGCGGATCGAGATCTTCAACGGCGGCAACAAGCTCGCGCTGGCCTACGTGACGCTCTACCACCCGGCGCTCGTGCGCGAGGCGGTCCCGGTACGGATCCAAGAGTTCCCGCGCGGCAAGTGGAAGTACAAGGTCTCGTTCTCGGTGCCGATGGTGCTTCAGATCGTCGCCGGCATTCCGATCGCCGCCGGATGGGTGGAGATCAAGGTCGGTCGTGGCAATCTGATCGAGACGACCTCATGCCCGAAGAGCCGCCGCTGGCCATACGAGATCCGCGCCCGCTTCAGCAACGGCAGCGACTACACCCACCGCGACTCCGCTCCGTGCAAGCCGCCGTTGCCCGGACGCTGAGCTAGGCCGCGAGCTTGCGGCAGATGTCGGCGAGGTTGCGCTTCTCGTCGTCGTCGAGGCGCGAGAAGGCGTTGGTCACGCGGTCGGCGTGAGCCGGGAACAGGCGCTCGACGACCGAGCGCCCGGCGGGGGTCAGGTCGAGCGCGACGGCGCGGCGGTCGCGCTCGAGACGGTGGCGTATCACGAGGCCGCGGGCCTCGAGCGTGGCGGTGACCTCGGTCGCGTTCGGCTTCGACCAGCCGAGGCGGCGGCGCAGCGTGCGCAGCTCGAGTGAGCCGCCGGCGGTGGTCAGGACGACGAGCGCCGAGAAGCCGGGGCCGGAGACGCCCTCACGCTCGAGGTCGGCAGCCAGCACGCGGCGGACCGACGTCTCGGCGCGCATCAGCGCCTGCAGCGCGCGGTGCGCGAGTGGGTCGACGACCTCCAAGCTCATATGCCGCGATGCTAGGCGCGGCGGCGGACGATTCCCGCAAATTCCGGGAGACCAGCCCTCTTTCGCAACCCATTGATGAATTTTCCTGTCCAGGCGATGAAAATTCATCAGTCACGGAACCGAGGGGGTCGCTGACCGCCGATCCGTCCCTCTATCGGCATGGCATCTGGGGAGACCGCTCCGCTACGGGGCGAGACGCGCGAGTTGTGGGAGCTCGTGCGCAGGCAACACGGCGTAGTGACCCGAGCACAGCTGCTCGACTTCGGCCTCGCGACCGGCGCGATCGCCCATCGGCTGCGGAGCGGTCGCCTGCATCGAGTCCACCACGGCGTCTACGCGGTTGGGAGGCCGGATCTCTCCCGCGCTGGGCGCTGGACGGCGGCCGTCACGAGCTGCGGGCCCGGGGCGGTCCTGTCGCACCGCAGTGCCGCCGCACTGCATGGGATCGTTGCTGCCGCCGGGGAGCGGATCGAGGTGACGGTTCCGCCAGCCAGCGCCCGTCGGCGGCCGGGGCTGCGCGTCTACCGGCGGATGGTCGAAGCGGCGGAGCGGACCGTGGTCGATGGTGTGCCGGTCACGACCGCGGAGCGCACGCTCCTGGATCTCGCACCGCTGCTGAGCCGCAAACGCCTCGAAGCAGCGGTAAACGCGGCCGACAAGCACGACCTGGTCGATCCTGAGCAGCTCCGCGCCGCGCTCGCGCGCTATGCGGGCCACCGCGGAGTGGTGAGGTTGCGGCAGCTTCTCGACCGCCATACCTTCACCCTCACGGCCTCTGAGCTGGAGCGCGAGTTCCTGCCGATCGTGCGCGACGCCGGACTTGGCCAACCGCTGACTGGCGAGTGGGTCAACGGCTTCGAGGTCGACTTCCATTGGCCCGACCTCGGCCTGGTGGTCGAGACCGATGGGCTGCGCTATCACCGCACGCCGGCCACGCAGGCGAGGGACCGGTTGCGTGACCAGACCCACACAGCCGCCGGACTGACGACGCTTCGCTTCACCCATGCGCAGGTGCGCTATGAGCGGCGCCATGTGCGGGACACGCTCGCCACCGTCGGTCGCCGCCTCCGCGCCCCTGGCGTTCAGTGATGAATCTTCCTGTCCAGGCGATGAAAATTCATCACTCGCCCTGTGAGGCGAGCGTTTCGGGCGGGTGCTCCGGAGGTGGGCGGCTGGCTAGCGCTGGGCGGCGAGGCGGACGGGGCGCTTGGGGGCCTCGTCGGTCTCGGCGTCGGCGTCGTCCTGGACGACCTTGGTGTGCTCGATCTTGCCGGTGTCGACGTACTGCTTGAGGTTGTCGGCGGCCTCGTTCGGCGTCGAGCCGAGTGAGGGGATCGAGTGGTCGCCGGTGACCGGCATCGCCTCGCGGTACTCGAAGACCGGCGCGGCGGAGCCGACCTGACGGACGGTGTAGACGAGCCGACCCAGCACCTCGAGGGTGGCCTCGCCGCCGCAGAAGACGAACGCGGTCGGCTCGACGGCGCGCATCGCGCGGGCGACGCGCTCGGGCGGCAGGTCGAAGCTCAGGAGGATCGAACGGAAGCCGGCGCGGCGGATCGCCAGCTCGAGCGCCTGGACGTGCAGCGACTCGAGGTCGAGGCCGTTCGAGGCGTCGAAGAGGATGACGCCCTGCGGGCGGGTCGGCGACGGGACGACGCGGCGGGCCGCGTGGATCCAGCCGGTCGCCCAGCGGGTGGCGAGCTCCTGCTCGGCCTCGCGGCCGTCGCGGCCCTCGACGAGCTCGATCGCCGGCAGCAGGACCTCCTCGACGGTGCGGTCGACGGAGCGGACGGCCAGGCTCTCCTCCATCACGCGGTCGGCGGCCTGCTCGTCGAAGTGGTCGAAGGCGTCGAGCAGGCGGCTGGGCGAGGAGGGGCCCTCGCCGCGCTGGCGCGCGACCTCGATCGCCGAGGAGATGTTGTGCGTCTCCATCAGCGCGCGGCGCAGCGACTCCAGTTCGGTCAGGTCGTACTGACGGTGACCGCCGGCGGTGCGGCGAGGCTGGGGATAGCCGAAGCGGCGCTCCCAGCTGCGCAGCGTGTTCGGGCTCACTCCTAGGAGCTCCGCTGCCGCGTTCGTTCTGATTCCGCTCATCTCGCCGTTTCCTTTCTCTGCCGCGCGGCCCACATGGAGTGTTTGCCGCTTAGCCCCTATCGGTCACGGGAGCCGTGACCTTGAACAGGGTTTTGGTGCGAACCGCGCAGCCCTTGCGTACTTTTGTGCCGTGTCGGCAGCGTTTGCGCAACTCGTGCAGGGCTAATTGCACGCCTGGACGAACGTTCGAGGCGAGCGCGAAGGCCGGGCTCAGGCGGACGGACGGCGGCCGAAGTGCGTCGGCTCGACGGCGATCAGCGCGGCCCGCGGGGGTCCGCAGGTCGAGATCCGGGCGGCCATCGTGCCGACCTCGTCCGCCTTGTCGCCGGTCAGGCGCGCCGGCACGGTCACCGCGTCGTGGACGCGCAGCGCGGCGCGGCTGACGGTCTTCGCCAGCCGCCGGTCGCCGATCGTGCTGCTCAGGACGTCCATCAGGCTCGTCCCGGTCAGCTTCTCCTCGGGAGCGAAGATCGCCTCGGCCGCTTCGCTGACGGCGGCGATCTCGAGCGCGTGGTTGGTGATCAGGAAGGCGGTGCCCGCTCCGGGCAGCGCGTCCGGGTTGCAGCGCAGCAGGATGCCCATCCCGCAGATGCCGCAGACGCGCTGCTCGAGCACGGGCGCCTCGGCGCCGGCCGGCGGGTCCATCGCGGGTTCGCCGCAACGGCTGCAGAAGCGCTTCTTCGCCGGCGGGTCGCTCGGCGCGGTGGCGGTCTGCTCGAAGTCGGTGTGGATCAGGGGCAAGCGAGTCCCTCCTCGGGACCAGTCGAGGTCAGCCGTCGCGCACCGGAATCCCTCCGTACGCAACGCCTCAGTAACGATGGGAGCACGGGTTCGTCGTTTGCGCCTCCCCGGCGCAGCGAATGCAGCGGTTCGCGCCGCGAGGCCGCGCGCGCGGCGGTGCACGGTGGCGCTCCAATAGCCTGGAGGGTCGTCCCCCGTCCGTAGACCGAAGGAGCGCAATGGCAGTCGAGCAGCAGCTATGGGGCTCGGAGACGAGCAAGGCGATCGACAACTTCCCGGTGTCGGGCGAGCGTGTGCCCACGGCCGTCGTGCGGATGCTCGGCCACGTCAAGGCGGCGGCGGCGCGCGTCAATGGCGACCTTGGGCTGCTCGACGCGGCGATCGCCGAGCGGATCGCGGCTGCCGGCGACGAGATCGCCCGCGGCGACCACGACGACCAGTTCCCGATCGACGTCTTCCAGACCGGCTCGGGCACCTCGTCGAACATGAACTCGAACGAGGTGATCGCCAACCTCGCCGGCGACGGGGCGCACGCCAACGACCACGTCAACATGGGGCAGTCGTCCAACGACGTCTTCCCGTCGGCGGTCCACCTGGCGGCGGTGTCGGAGACGAAGGGCAAGCTGCTGCCGGCGCTGGAGAAGCTCGCGGGCGCGCTGGAGGTCAAGGCCGACGCCTGGCGCGACGTCGTCAAGGCCGGCCGCACGCACATGATGGACGCGGTCCCGGTGACGCTCGGCCAGGAGTTCGCCGGCTACGCCAAGCAGGTCTCGCTCGGCCACGACCGCGTGTCCGACGCGCTGCCGCGCGCGTCGCAGATCCCGCTCGGCGGGACGGCGACCGGGACGGGCCTGAACACCCACCCGGAGTTCGCCGCTCGCGTGCGCGAGAAGCTGCGCGAGGCGACCGGGCTCGACGTCGAGGGGCCGGCCGATCCGTTCGAGGCTCAGGCCAACCGCGACTCGCTGGTCGAGCTGTCGGGCGCGCTGAAGGTCGTCGCGGTCTCGCTGACGAAGATCGCCAACGACCTCGTGATCATGGGCTCCGGCCCGCGCACCGGCTTCGGCGAGCTGTCGCTGCCGGAGTTGCAGAAGGGCTCGTCGATCATGCCGGGCAAGGTCAACCCGGTGATCCCGGAGGTCGTGCTGCAGGTCGCCGCGCAGGTGATCGGCAACGACATGGCGATCACCGTCGCGGGCACACAGGGCAACTTCGAGCTCAACGTGCGCGTGCCGATGATCGCGCGCAACCTGCTCGACTCGATCGGCATCCTCGCGAGCGCCTCGACGCTGCTCGCCGAGAAGGTCATCGACGGCTTGGAGGCCAACGAGGAGGCGCTGACCCGCAACGCCGAGTCGACCCCCGCGATCGCCACCGCGCTGAACCCTCACATCGGCTACGACAAGGCGACCGAGATCGTCAAGGAGGCGGTGGCCTCCCGCCGCACGATCCGCGAGGTCGCGCTCGAGAAGGGCGTCGACGAGGCCACGCTCGACGAGGCGCTCGACCTGCGCAAGATGGCGCGCGGTTCGCAGGCCTGACCGGTCTTCAACCCCGCTTAGGAAGACATTTAGCCCCGCTTTGGAAGCGGCAGCCACCATCCCTCGTGGTTGCCGCGCCGGGGCCGCTCTGAGGGGACTGAGGGCTCCGGCGCGCCTTTGCTTCGGCTGTCTGAAGCCTGTTACACGCGCGTAACTCACGTAACGCTCCCGAGTTATACTGGCTGGTATGACTCATCGGGTGGGTGCCAAGGGACAGGTCGTCATCCCGAAGCCGATCCGGGATGAGCTTGGCATCGAGCCGGGCGACGAGGTCGTCTTTGAGACGGACGGCCAGGACGTTCGCGTCCGTCGACGCGAGGACGACGTCGAGGCGCGGCGTGCGCAGATCGACGCGCTGATGGGGATCCTGTGGGACGGGCCCAGCACCGATGACCTGCTGGAGGAGCGGCGCAAGGAGCGCGAGCTCGAGGAGCGGAAAGCGGCGAGGTGGGGCGTTGGTCGTCCTTGACAGTTGGGCGCTGCTGGCGGTTCTCAAGCGCGAGACGGCGGCCGAGCGGGTGAGGAGTACCTGGACGACCGAGGGAGCGGCCATGTCCTCCATCTACGCCGACGCCTTCTGTGTCGCCACCGCGCAGCGGCTGGACGCTCCCGTCCTGACCGGCGATCCGGAGATCGTCGCGTTGGCCGGCGAGGTCGAAGTGGTCGACCTGCGCTCCGCCTGAGCGTCAGTCCATGTTGACGGCGATGTACTTGGTCTCGAGGTACTCCTCGATGCCCTCGTAGCCGCCCTCGCGGCCGAAGCCGGACTGCTTGACGCCGCCGAAGGGGGCGGCGGGGTTGGAGACCATGCCCTGGTTGAGGCCGACCATGCCGGTCTCGAGCGCCTCGCAGACGCGCAGGGCGCGCTTCAGGTCGCGCGTGTAGACGTAGGCGACGAGGCCGAGCTCGGTGTCGTTGGCGGCGGCGATCGCGTCTTCCTCGGAGTCGAAGGCGGTTACGGGCGCAACCGGGCCGAAGATCTCCTCGGAGAGGACGCGCGAGCCGGGGGCTACTCCCTTGAGGACGGTGGGCGCGTAGAAGTGGCCGGCGCCGTCGAGGCGGCCGGCGGCTCCGTCGTCGGCGTCCCCGTTCACCGCGCTGCCGCCGCTCCCGCCGGCGCGCACGTCATCGCCGCCGAACAGCGCTTCGGCGCCGTTCCCGATGGCATCGTCGACCAGCTCGGTCACCTTCTCGCGCGTGTCCTCGTCGACGAGCGGGCCGATGTCGACGCCGTCGTCGGTCCCACGCCCGACCTTCAGCGTGCGCATCTTCTCGGCGAGCCGGTCGGCGAACTCGTCGGCGATCGGGGCCGCGACGTGGAAGCGGTTGGCGGCCGTGCAGGCCTCGCCGATGTTGCGCAGCTTGGCGATCATCGCGCCCTCGACGGCGCCGTCCAGGTCGGCGTCCTCGAAGACGAGGAACGGGGCGTTGCCGCCGAGCTCCATCGACAGCTTCAGGACGTTCGGCGCCGACTGCTCGATCAGCTTGCGGCCGACCTCGGTCGAGCCGGTGAAGGAGAGCTTGCGCAGGCGGGGGTCCTCGATCAGCGGGCCGGTGACGGAGCTCGCCGACTTGGCCGTCACGACGTTCAGGACGCCCGCCGGCAGCCCGGCGTTCTCGAGGATCCGCGCGAGCGCGAGCATCGACAGCGGCGTCAGCTTCGCGGGCTTGACGACCATCGTGCAGCCGGCGGCGACCGCCGGGCCGATCTTGCGCGTGCCCATCGCCGTCGGGAAGTTCCACGGGGTGATCAGCAGGCAGGGCCCGACCGGCTGCTTCATCGTCAGCAGCCGCCCGGCGCCGTTCGGGGCCGTCGCGTAGCGGCCGTCGATCCGCACCGCCTCCTCGGCGTTCCAGCGGAAGAACTCTGACGCGTAGGCGATCTCGGCCTTGCTCTCCGCGACCGCCTTGCCCATCTCGAGCGTCATCAGCAGCGCCAGCTCGTCGGCGCGCTCGGTCATCTCCTCGTAGGCCCGGCGCAGGATCTCCCCCCGCTCGCGCGGCGGGTGAGCGGCCCACTCCGCCTGCGCCGCGCACGCCGCGTCGAGCGCCGCGCGCGCGTCCTCCGGCGTCGCGTCCGCAACCTCGCACAGCGTGTGTCCCGTCGCCGGATCCTCAACGGCCAGCACCCCGTCCCCGCTCGCGTCGCGCCACTCCCCACCGATGTACAGCTGCTTCGGCGTGGCGTCCAGCACGGCCCGCTCATTGCTCGCGACGGTCATGGCTTGAGATTACCCAGGGGGGTCGTTCCCACTCAGATCCACCCTTGTACGGGTGGTGGCCCGTACAAACGTGGGAGATCGTGCCGATGCGGCAGCTACTCGGCGCCGAGGACGGGCTCGGGGCCGCGGGGCGTCAGGACCTCGCGCAGGCTCGTGGCGGCGGTGGAGAAGAGCGCGGCGCCGTGCTCGGCGATGTCGATCGGGCCGCCGGCGGCCGATAGGCGGTCGCCGAGCGCCGTGGCGGCGCGTTTCGCGAGGGACGGGCCGGCCGGTTGCCGTGCGCGTCGCGCGCTTGCGGGCCGGTCGGTCGACGACGCCTGGCGGCCGCCGGGCGGTGGGGCGACGTCGGCGCCGCCGCCTCCGCCGCCAAGGCAGCCGCGAATCGCGTCGGCGAACAGCGCGCCGCGGTAGGCGTAGCCGGCCGATGTCGCGTGGACGCCGTCGCGCTGCAGGACGCCAGGGGTCCCGGCCGCGGCGTCGTTCCACTCGACCAGCATCACGTTCGGCGTCGTCGCCGCGAAGCGGCGGATCATCGCGTTCTGGCCGTCGATCGGGATGCCGGCGAGCGGCGGGCGGTTGAGCGTCGCGACGACCAGGCAGCGATTCCCGGTCAGCTGGCGGGCGGCGGCGAGACTGCCGGCGGTGATCGCGACGGCGGCGTTGCCGTCGTTGGTGCCGAGGTCGAAGACGACGGTGTCGTGCTCCGGGCCGAGCAGACCGCTCAGCACCGACACTCCGGCGACGCTCGGCCGGCCGATCTCGCTGTCGGACTGGATCTCGGCCTCGGGCAGCGCCGCGCGCAGCGGCCCGTCGGTGCCGACGCCGAGGCTGTCGCCCACGACCAGCACGCTGGCCGCCGCCTCTCTCGCCAGCGGTCCGCCGCCGAGCAGCACGGCCAGCGCCATCAGGGCAGCGGTGACGGCGGTCGCGATCCGGACCGAAGCCAGGGGGAGGACATGGGCGAGTCGCCGCCGCTGCATAGGGGCAGAGAGTGTCACACGACGAGGCTGTAGCGGCGCGGTTCGCCGTGTGGGAAGGCCCACCATCAGGCCACAACGAGAGCTAAGAACGTCTCCGTACCTACGGTGACACACGCAACACTTACCGTCGCACCCCACCCACCATCATGGTAGGTTGGCAACAGGGGTTCCGGCGCGGGACCAGTCGCATGGTGCTCGTCATCTGCCGCGCCTATATGTGTTGGTGTGTTGGGAGGCAGCGTGGCGAACGCCCGTAAGCAATACCTGAGGCAACTATGGAAGCGGTGGGGGCTCCTGGGTGCCTGGCACCCCGACTCTCCGATCTCCGTCGGGGATGTCGGAGTGATGGATAACTGGCGCTTCGAGCGCAAACGCTCCCTGAAGGATCTCTCCGTCGACTTCGAACTCGCGGAGGCACCTGACACAGTTGGCACGCACAGCTACCACTCCGACGCGGAGATCGCGATCTCGGCACACGTCTCGGGCAGCGCGGAGCCAGCGGGTACAGGTGAGGTCGAGTTGACTTTTGGCAAGTCGGGCGGCATCGCCTTCCATGCGGCCGGCACCGTCGAGGTCCGCATGAACGACATCGGCACGATCGAGGACCAGATCTGGGAGCTGCACGAGGCCGGTGACTGGGAAGAGGGTCGGGTCGTGGTGACGAAGGTGATCAAGGCCGAGTCGCTGGCCGTGTTCGTGGCGGCGAAGGGAGAGGCGTCCGCGACGGTCACCGCCAGCGCCGCCGACATCGAGATCCCAGACTTCACCAACCTCGCCGGACTCGCTTCCAACTTCAGCATCAAGAGTCACAAGGGCATGGAGACGGCGATCGTCGCCCAGGGCGACCTCACCCCTCTCTTCGAGGCCATCTGCATGGATAGGAAAGGCATCCTCCGTCACCGCCGGATCGCGGCCGCCACACCCCGCGGACGGCTGCTCGATTCCGACCTCGACGAGAACGCCCAGCAGGATCTTCGTTTCATCCAATGGAGCTACGACCTCGATGACAACGAGCACCAATGACGGGTGGGCCAGCGGGGGTAGCCCAACCAAGCCGGGTTTCGTGCGAGTCGGCCGGAGCCGACGGCTGGGGTGACGACGTTCCACTCGGAGAGACCGCCGAGGCGCTCCATCTGGACCTCTCGGATCTGGTGCCCGATCAGGTCAACCCGCTTTTCCTGACTCGCCTCGCCGCCTGCCGGCACCAGTGCTCGCGACACGGCATGCCGCTTAGGTGCACAGCCGAGGCCCCGGCTCTCGGGCGGGGTGAAAGCCTCATTCCGGTGATGCACGTGACGGACGCCGAGATGATCGATCGGGTCGTCCAGGACCTTTCCACCGACTTCGAATCGCCTGACACGAAGGTGACCGCGGCGATCGTCAACCCGCTGTTGATCGCGATCTCCGAGCTTGGTGAGAACGCGACGACACATGGCGCCAGCGAGAACGGCGCGTGGGTGGCGGCTCGCCATGAGCGGGGTTGGTGCTCGGTCACGGTGGGGGATCTTGGAATGGGGATCCCGCGACACATATCGAAACGAGTTCCAGAGCTGGACGACGACGGCGTCGCGATCAAGAGAGCCGTCGAACAGGGAGCCAGCGGCGCGGGTAAGCAACGCGGCGTCGGGTACGGCGGGCTGATCAAGGACTTGACCTGTCCGGAGATAGATCACGCCAGACTGCGTGTCTGGTCCGGCGCGGGGCGGTTCACTGTCGCCTTTCAGGCGGGGGAGGCGGTACACAGCCAGGTGGAGGCAGTCCCGGTAGCCACGGCGGGCACGTGGGTAAGCGTCGATCTTTCGTCCAGCTACCCGCCAACTGCATGAATCATCTACTGTTCGCGCCGATCGTTGGTGTAACTTGCAGCCACGTCGGGTACGTCCCATCAAGCGACCACCGTGGCTGCAACAGCTAGGAGAAGCTCCATGGAACTCAAGCTCGCAGATTCTGGGACCGCATTCGCTACTCGATTTCGCGCCAGGCGGATGCTGGCTGCGCTCGACTATGAGCCCGAAGTCATCGACTTCGAGGGCGTGCGCAGCATCTCGCATTCATTTGCGGACGAATTCCTTGGAAAGATCCTGCAAAGAGCCGCTGATCGAGGCAGGTCGGTGGCGTTGATCAACCTCGAGGGCAAGGCCTCCGAAACCGTCGAGGAGATGCTGCGGTACCGCGGCCTGGACGACGTGCAGACGCGCTTGGCCGCCTAGGGCATTCCCGCGCCCCGGAACGTCGAGTCCAGCACCGCCACTCGTCGCGACACCTGGGCCAGCAGCTCCGCCAAGGTGCCCGAGTTCTCGATCTGGTCGTCCGGGGTGGTGGCGCGAGCTATGACGCCATCCACCTGCTGCCCGTAGCCCGCGGTCCACGGCGAGGCGTCGAAGCTCCGGTCGCGATCGTCGATGTGACGTCGGAACGACTCGATGGTCGGGGTGGGCTGACCCTGGAACGCGCTCAGCTCGGTCTGCAGCACTCCACTCTGCTGCGCGTGCTCGAAGCGGAGCTGCTCGTCGGCGTTGACGCACATCAGCTGGAAGCTCCCCAGGTTGGTGAACACGTCGACCTCCGCGGGATGCTTGAAGCCGCCGATGGCGATCCGCGCCGGCGCGGGAGCCGGGCTGTGTCCCAGCAGGTCGGCGCGGATCCGGCGCAGCGTCAGCCGCGCAAGGTAGCCGGCGTCGCCGTGCTCGGCCCGCAGCTCGTCGCCGAGCTCCTGCAGCCGCGCGCGAGGCTCCAGCGGGATCTCACGCTGCGCGGCGATCTCGCGCAGCGCCGAGGAGAGGTTGTAGACACGAAATCCGTGCTTCTCGTTCAGATGGGACAGCACGGCGGACTTTCCGGCAAACCTCAACCCGATCACCCCGACCATGTAGCGCACCGGAAACGGGACCACCCAGAAGAGGTCTCGGTCCTCGTGCAGGCGAGAGAACTGCGGCCGGAAGTGGCCTTTCATCGCGTCACCTCGTAGAAAGTGGCCTGCGCGATGCGCACGCCGACGTAGAGCACCATCGGAACGGTGCCGAGATTGGAGAGCTCGAGCGTGACCGTTCCCTTGAAGCCGGGCTGGACGAGAGGAGCGGTCGCGATCACGAGTCCGAGCCGTCCCCATGACGAGCGGCCGACCACCTCCGCGCTGATCTCCCGCGGGAGAGTGAAGTACTCGAGCGTCCGCGCGAGCGCGAACTGCCCTGGGTGCAGATAGAACGCGCTGCCGACCGGGCGGCGCATGTAGTCCTGATAGTCGCGTATCCGCTCGCCGATGTCGTCCACCTGGGCGGGGTCGAACGTGGAGAGGCCGGTGGCGCGCTTGGCGACTATGAAGTCGGGGCCGAGCCGGAGATCGACCGAGGCCTCGGCGATCTGCGATTCGGTGTCGATGATCGGTGTGATCGCGAAGCCACTTTCGTGGTCGAGCAGCCGGCGGACGAGCTCAGAGCGCGAGAGCACCGGCAATCACCTGACGAAGTTCATGTCGTCGAGCTCGTCCTTCACCTCTTGCAGGCGCAGATGCGTCTCCGCCAGCTCGATCGTCCCGCGCACCAGCTCGTTCAGCTCGCGTCGTTGAGCGGAGCGGCGCGGGTCGATCGGCAGATGTTCGGTGTTGGTGCCCTCGTATGGAAGGGCATTGGCCGCCCAGCAGAAGGCGGCGGCGTTGAGGACCACGCGCCAGTCGATCGGCTGGGACCAGGGGTTCGGCGGCTCGATGTCGTCGGCGACCGGCCGCCGACCGCCGCGCAACCCGGTTCGCAGGATGTCACGCGCACGGTTGCCGACGGAGGCTGGAAACGGCGGCTGAGGGACGTCGGGGCGCGAGCGGCGGAAGATCTCCTCGGCGGGCGGTATCGAGTGCATGAGCTTGTCCCAGACGGGATCGAAGAGGCGTTCGAGCTCGCCGACCAGGAGCTGGGCGTCGCCGATCTCCTGGTCGAGCCGCTCGTCGAGCAGCGCCAGCGATCTGTCGATGATCGCCCGCTCGGCGTCGGACATGGTCTCGAGGTCCTCGGGAATCATCTGCTCGAGCTCCGTGAGAGCCGCGCGGGCGCTGACCCACGGAGCGGTCTCGCGATCGACGTCGAGGAAGCGACGGGCTTCGGAGATGACGGTGCGCAGGCGCCAGGCGAGGCCCGGATGGGTCTGACTGACGCCGCCATGCGCCCAGCGGTTGCGGACCGCCTCGTAGTCGGCCAGCGCGATCGCGTAAGCGGGACCCATCAGGCGGACCCCGAGGATGTCCGACGCGAGCTCGCGGAATATCGACTGGAGCCGGAAGTGAAGCTCGCGCCGGTCCGCCGACGAGAGCTTGACCGGGCTCTCCTGCTGCAGGCGGGCGATGCCTTCGCTGAACGCCAGGTTGAAGACCAGGGTCTCGAGCTTGACTTTGTCTGCGTTCCCGCCGTCGAGCGACACCTCTTTCGAGAGGACGAGGTGACCTATCTCGTGGCCCAGCAGCAGGTGTTGCAGCGCGTCGTCCTGCGACAGCGCGGGATAGCTGATGACGGTGACGTGCGGCAGTGCCTTGATCGCCTCCCACACATTGTGGGAGAAGTACCTCGCGTAGACGGTCAGCGGCTCCTGAACGCTCGAGAGGATGATCTCGTAACCGTCAGCCGGATCGAAGATCAGCTCGCGATCGGTGAAGATCGTGTTCACCAGACGCGTCAACGGCCTGACAAGCGTCTCGACCTCTCGGCCGGGCGTTCGCGTCGCGCGCGGCATGTAGTCGTGGACCAGCGAATCCAACGTCTGGGTTCGACTGCCGATGCTGCGCAGAAAGCCGTTGTCCACGGATTCGGTCCGGTCGCGCTCGGCGAGGCGCCGTCCCTCGCGCACGATCTCTCGCCGGGACTCTCCGACGATCAAGCCCAACGCCCTCAGGACGATCCTGTTGCCCGGCAGGTCCTCGCGGTCGGAGTACTCGTTACCGAGACGCTCCAGCTCGTTCTGAAGTGTGTCCACTCGGTGCAGAGCCGCCTCGAAGACCTTCGCCTCGAGGCCCGTGAGCACCGGGAGCGATTTGCTCACGCGACGGTTCGGACCACGTCCGGCACAGACTCGTCAAGCCGCTCCATCCGCAAGAGGAAGGGCTTGATCTCGGTCTGGAACCAAGCGCGCCGCACCGGGCTCAGCTGCGACCAACCGGTACTCAGGAGATCGTCGACGGACTGCTCCGAAGTCGCCGCCCAGTCCTTGACCACACTTGGGTCGTCATCGGTCGTGCTGCGCAGGTCGACGACGAAGGTGAACGTGTCGAGATCGTGGTCGATGCTCTTTATCCGCGCGTAGAACTCCGCGTCGTCCAACCGCTCTTTGTCGCCACCGATCGGCTTCTCGTAGACCGGGTCGGCTCCCTGCTTGGTCGCGACGAAGATGTCACGCAGCGAGTCGAGCCGGGTGCGCCGAATGTCCTGCTCGGACCACTCGAGCACGTTGGTGTCGCCGTGCTCGGCGGCACTGAGGTCAAGCAGCACGAGGCTCGCGAGCAGGGAAAGCGCGGCGGCCTCCGCAACCTCGCTCATGCTGTTCGAGCGCCCCAAGGCGTGACCCCCTTACCCCTCCATAATCGTGCTTTGACAACTGCGATTCAGCAACTGCGTCAAGCGCGAATATAGAGCACTTCGCGTAACTCCGCCACTGCAGTTTCGCTATTTGCAAGATTGCCTACGTCAAGGCGCTGTGGCGCCGCCGCCGGCGGTGCCGCCACTGCCTGGTGGCGGCGTCACGTCGCCGGGCGCGACGCGAGTCAGCGGCGCCTTCAACAGCCGCGCCATGGCTGCCTGTCCGGCGGCGGTCAGATGAATGCCGTCCGAGTAGGTCATGCCCTTGTGGCGCTTGGTGTGCCTGACCCAGTCGACGAGGGCGATCCGCCGTGGCCAGCTCGTCGCGGCCGCGCGCAGCGTGGCGGCGTCGGTGTACGCCGTTCCGCGCACCTCGCGCGGCGTGACGAGGCCAAGGATCCGATCGGGGCCGAGGATCCGCAGCGCGGCCCGCACCTCCGCGCGCGCGATCGACGAGTTCGAGCCGAGCGCGATCACGACGACGCGCGGCAGGCGATCGGCGCGTGAGCGCCTGCGCAGCACCTCCAGCCCCTCCGTCATCTGGCGGCAGCCGCGCACGTCGACGTCGTAGCCGATCGCGGCCGCCTCCTCGGCGGCGCCGAGCAGGACGGAGTCGCCGATCGCGAGCGGCGCCTGACCCATGCCGGCGTCGGAGGTCGCGGCGAAGCGCTTGGTCTTGCCGCAGCCGGCGTCCGCCGACGCGGGGATCGCCAGCATCAGCGCGGCAAGGCTCGCCAAGGCAAGCCAGACGATCTCTTGCGGCGATCGCACAGCGCTGAACTGTGGCAGAGCTGGCCGCGCGACCCCGTCGGTCAGGACGGCGTCTCGGGCGCCGGCGTCGAGCCGGCGTGCTGGGCCTGAGCAGTCGACGGGTGACTGTGCGCCGGCGCCCCCAGCAGTCCACGCTCGTCGGGCCGGTCCGGCGTCCACCCCGGGCCGCCGAACGCGTAGCCGAAGCGCTCGCGCCAGCTGCTGGCGCCGCGGATGTCGCGCCACACCGCGATCCACTCGTGGAAGGCGACCTTCGGCGGGCTGAACGTGCGCAGGTTCTTCGTCAGGCCGTACTTCACCGGCTCGCCCTCGCCCCGGAAGGTGCCGAACATGCGATCCCAGATGATCATGATGCCGCCGTAGTTGCGGTCGAGGTAGATGTCGTTGGAGCCGTGGTGGACGCGGTGGTGCGACGGCGTGTTGAAGATGAACTCGAACCAGCGCGGCAGCTTGTCGATCCGCTCCGTGTGGATCCAGAACTGGTACATCAGGCTGATCGCCTGCATCGTGACGATCATCCAGGGCTTGAACCCGAGCAGGGCGATCGGCAGCCAGAACGGCAGGTAGGTCATCGGCGTCCAGGTCTGGCGCAGCGCCGTCGAGAGGTTGAAGTACTGGGAGCTGT
>Ga0190272_10000740_pt1 | contig 16215 bp, 15 predicted proteins | sample Popmic504T_FD_133746 | JGI IMG/M metagenome (GOLD analysis project Ga0190272, IMG submission 133746) | Populus adjacent soil microbial communities from riparian zone of Shoshone River, Wyoming, USA - 504 T | ecosystem: Environmental > Terrestrial > Soil > Riparian zone | place: USA: Wyoming... | reverse complement strand
CTTGACGTAGGTGAGGCCCTTCTCCTTCGCCATCGCCTCCTGCGGATCGTCGGCGGTGTCGGCGATCTCGGCCAACTCCTGGTGGCGGAAGAGGGCGTTGCCGTCGATCGTGACCTTGGCGTCGAGGGCGACGACCTCACGGTCAGCGGTGACGATCAGCGGGTTGACCTCGATCAGGGTCGCGTCCTCCTCGCTCGCCACCTCAGCCAGCTTCGCCAGCACCTCGGCCGCCTGCTCGCGCACGTCCTCATCGAGGTTGGCGGCGTCGACGATCGGGCGCGCCTCGGCCGCAGTGAAGGGCCGGGTCGGGTCGATGTGCTCGCGCACCAGCGCCGTCGGGTCCTCCTCGGCGACCGCCTCAATGTCCATTCCGCCCTGCGTCGAAAACATGGCCAGCAGCTTCTTCTCGCCGCGGTCGAGGATCACCGAGGCGTAGTACTCGGCGGCGATGTCGGAGCCGCCCTCGATCCAGACCTGGTCGACCCGGAACGGGCCCTCGCCGCGTGGTCCGAAGATGTCCATGCCGAGGATCGCGTCGGCGTGCTCCTGCGCCTGCGTGGCGTCCTGGGCGATCTTGATCCCGCCCGCCTTGCCGCGGCCGCCGATCAGCACCTGAGCCTTGATCGCGCAGGGGTAGCCGATCCGCTCCGCGGCAGCGACCGCCTCCTCCACCGTCGAGGCGACCTCGCCGCTCGGCACGGCAATGCCGTGCTTTGCGAACAGCTGCTTGCCTTGGTACTCGAGGAGGTCCATATTCAGCGCGGGCCCAGCGGGGCGGGCGGGCAGCCTACCCGAATGAGGAATAGGGCATAATGCCGCGGCCTCTCCCCCTCCCCTATGCCCCTTCCTAGCCTCAAAACCATCAAATGGGTGACCACCGACTGTTACGGCACCCTGATCGATTGGGAGAAGGGCATCGTCGAAGCCTGCAAGAAAGAGGCGGAGAAGGACGGCTTCAGCTTCGAGGAGGAGCCCTTCCTGGCCCGCTTCATGGAGGTGCAGGCGGCTATCATGGCCGGCTCCTACGAGCTCTACGCCGAGGTCCTGCGCCGCACGATCGTCAAAGTCGCCGGCGAGATCGGCTGGGAGATCGAGCCCTCTCGCGCCCAGTTCCTGCCTGACAGCGTCGCCCGCTGGCAGCCCTTCCGCGAGGCGAACGCGGCGATGGACCGACTCGCCAAACGCTACGAGATCGGGATCATCTCCAACATCGACGACAAACTGCTCGGCGTCTCGCGGCGCCACCTGCGCACCGAACTGGATCTCGTCGTCACCGGTCAGCAGGTGCGCAGCTACAAGCCCGATCCCGTCCATTTCAAAGAGTGCGCGCGCCGGATCGGCGGTAAGAAAGGCTGGCTCCACATCGGCTCCGGCTATACCAACGACGTCGCTCCGCTGCTGAAAATGAACGTGCCGGTGATCTGGGTCAACCGCCACGGCGAGAAACTCGACGGTCGCAAAGCGCCTGCGGCGACGGTCAAAACCTTCCGCGACGCCGTCAAAAAGCTCGGCGCGTCCTGAGTCTTCTCTAGCGTTTCGCAACTTAACCGCGGGGTGACGGTTTCCGGACCTAGGCCCCCGTGGCCACAGCGACGTATGTATCGACTGGAACAAAGCAGGGTCTCTCGCCGTGCCCGCCTGCCGCTTGCGGCCGGCCTCCTAGCGCTGCTCTGCGTCGCCGTCCTCGCCTTCCAGCCGCAGGCGCGAGCGCAGACCGAACAGCCGCCTAGCTTCGTCGTGATCCAAACCGACGACCAGACGCTGGACCAGCTCTACGACACCTTCCGCCAGGAACCAACCCTGCAGGTGATGCCGAACACGCTGAACCTGATCGCGCGCCGGGGGATGACCTTCAACCGCTACTACATCTCCTACCCGCTCTGCTGCCCCTCCCGAGTGAGCCTGATGACCGGCCGCTACGCGCACAACCACAATGTGCGCGGCAACGTGCCGCCGAACGCCGGCTACACCGGCTTCTCCTTCCGCGGCGCGATGACTCACAACCTCGCCACCTGGCTGCAGGGCGCCGGCTACCGCACGATCCACGTCGGCAAGTTCCTCAACGGCTACGGCGATGAACCGTACGACGACGGCAAAACGGTGCCGCCTGGGTGGAACGCCTGGCACACGTTGATCAAGGCCGACACCCACCACTACTTCTACGGCTACACGCTCAACAACAACGGCACGCTCGAGGGGCCCTACGGCGACCCGGGCAGCTGGGATACGCGCGAATACGGGGTCCGGGACGACCTCGGCTGCCCGCTCGCGCCGCTCAACGGGCTGCCCTGCTACCACGCCACCGACACCCTGACCAGCATCGCCGCGGAAGAGCTGCTCGGCACCTCGGCCGAACAGCCCTTCTATCTACAGCTCGACTACACCGCCCCCCACGGCGACTTCCGCCGCCCGGCAGGCCCCGAGCCGGCTCCTCGCCACTACGACTGGTTCAAGGGAGCCCCCTTCCCCCACAGCCGCTCGGAAGGGTTCGCCGAGGGCAACGTCAGCGACAAGCCCAGCTTCATCAAAGAAGCCCCCTACCTCTCGCTCAGGGACATTCACACCTACCGCGTCTATTACCAGAAGGCGCTCGACTCGCTGCGCTCGGTGGACGACGGCGTGAAACGGATCATCGACACCCTCGGCTACCTGCAGCGCCTGCGCAACACCTACGTCATCTTCACCTCCGACAACGGCTTCTTCTACGGCGAGCACCGGCTCACCGGCGGCAAGTTCCTCGCCTACGAGCCCGCCGTGCACGTGCCCTTCCTGATTCGCGGCCCCGGAATCAAACCCAATAGCTCGACCGGGGAGCTGACCGCCAACGTCGACGTCGCCCCGACCATTCTCGAGCTGGCGGGGGTCGAAGCCGACAAGAGCATCGACGGCCGCTCGATGGTCCCCTTCCTGCGCGACTACGAACTGCGCAGCCGCCGCCCGCTCCTCTTCGAGTCCTTCGTCGAGACCGCCGACGTCGAAGCGAACGCGACGCCACCGGCGGAAGTCCCCGCCTCGACCAGTGCCCGCCGCGGCAATGGCGCCAGCGCCTCGATCCTCGCCCCGCCGAAGGACTACGAGGGAATCCGCCTCGGCCCCTTCAAGTACATCGCCTGGCCGAGCGGCGAGAAGGAGCTCTACGACATCAACAAAGACCCCAACGAGCTCAACAACATCGTCCGCGTCCCCAACTACTTCCCGGTCCGCAACCTGCTCCACCGCGAGATGCGCCGGCTGGAGGACTGCGTCGGCAGGACGTGCCAGGAAGTGGGGCCGAAAGTCCCGCTTACGCGCAAGGAACGACAGGCCCAGATCCGCCAGGAAAAGCAGGAACGGCGCGAAAAACAGCGTGAAGAACGGGAAAAACGGCAGGAAAAAAGATAGGGACGGCGGGGTAGCGGCTGGCGGGTCCTGTCACCGCATGGGGCCCACCACCCCTTCCGGTAGCTAAAGCTTCCTCAGGGGTGGTCCCCCCATACGGTGCCACCCGCCAGAGCTATCTCGACGCTTACTCGATTACTGCCAGGATGTCGCCGCTCGAGACTGCTGTTCCTTCTTTGACGTTGAGGGAAGTGACCTTGCCCGAGCGGTGGGCGGCGATCTCGTTCTCCATCTTCATCGCCTCGATCACGCAGATCAGATCGCCCTCGGCAACCTCGGCGCCCTGCTCAACCACGACTTTGAAGACGGAGCCCTGCAGTGGCGAGAGCAGGTCGGTGCTGTTGGCACTGGCGCCGCCGCCTGACTTGCGCTCGCGCTTCGGAGGCTTGCGACCGCCCGCGGCGGGGGCGGCGCCTCCAACCGCGGCCTCGCCGATCACCTTGACGTCAAAGAGCTTGCCCGAAACCTCGACCTTGTAGTCGCGGGTGAGGAGCTCGGCACCGTCCTCGGACTCGGCCGGCGCCGGGGCCGTCTCGGGCGCCGTGGTCTTGAGCCAGTCGCGATCCTCCATCAGGTCGCGGCAGGTCTCGCCCTTGGCCCACTGCTCGGTGGCCAGGATCGCCTTGTGGAAGGGAATCAGCGTTGTCAGACCGCCGATCTCGTACTCGCCGAGTGCCCGCAGCATCCGCCGCGTCGCGTGCTCGCGATCGACGTCCCAGACGATCAGCTTCGCCACCATCGGGTCGTACATCGGCGTCACCTCGGAGCCGGCCTCGACCCCTGAGTCGACCCGCACGCCCGGCCCCGCCGGCTCGCGGTAGCTGGTGATCGCACCCGGCGCCGGGGCGAATTTCTTGTGCGCCGCCTCGGCGTTGATCCGGCACTCGATCGCCCAACCGCGCAGCTCGACCTCGTCCTGGGCGACGGAGAGCTGCTCGCCGGCGGCAACCAGCACCTGCTCGCGGACGATGTCGATCCCGGTGACCATCTCGGTCACGCAGTGCTCGACCTGGACCCGCGTGTTCATCTCAAGGAAGAAGTACTCGTCGCCGACCTGCATGCCCTCGACCGTGCCGGCGCCGCGGTAGCCGACCGCCGCGGCGGCGTCGGTGGCGATCTTGCCGATCCGCTCGCGCATCTCCTCGTCGACCTGCGGCCCGGGGGCCTCCTCGATCACCTTCTGGTGGCGGCGCTGGATCGAGCAGTCGCGCTCGCCGAGGTGGATCACGTTGCCGTGCGAGTCGGCCAGCACCTGGACCTCGACGTGGCGCGGGTCCTCGAGGTAGCGCTCGACGTAGACGCGGTCGTCGGAGAAGAACTTCTCGCCTTCGCGGCCGGCGCCCTCGAAGGCCTCCTCAAGATCGTCGGGGGTGAGCGCGACGCGGAAGCCCTTGCCGCCACCGCCGCCGGCTGCCTTGCAGGCGACCGGATAGCCGGCCTCCTCAGCCTGCTTCTTCGCAGCCGCCAGGTCCGCGGCCGGCTCAGTCGCCCCCGGGACGATCGGCACCCCAGCCTCGGCCATGATCTCCCGCGCCCGGGTCTTGGAGCCCATAGCTTCGATCGCCTCGGGAGGCGGACCGATGAAGACGATGTCGGCCTCGGCGCATGCCTTGGCGAAATCGGCGTTCTCGGCGAGGAAGCCGTAGCCAGGATGGATCGCCTCCGCCCCGGCCTGCTTGGCGGTCTCGATGATCTTCGGAATGTTCAGATAGCTCTCGGCAGGCACAGCCGGACCGAGCAGAAATGCCTCATCAGCCTCACGCACGTGCGGCGCATCCCGATCAATCTCTGAGTAGACCGCGACGGACCCAATGCCCATCTCCTTAAGGGTCCGGGCTACTCGAATCGCAATCTCGCCTCGGTTGGCTATCAACACCTTCTGGAACACGGAGGCGGCAGTCTATTCAGGCCGATGACGGAGAGGGATGGGGATGCCCTCGCCCTCTCAACGCACTGATTAGGGTTCACCCCATGATTGAGCTCCAAAGCCACTCCACGGTCTCCGATGGACAGCTGGCGCCAGCTGAAGTCGTGGCAAAAGCTTGGGAAGCCGGAGTCAAGATCTTGGCTCTTACGGATCACGATGCGATCGCGGGGGTTGGGGAGGCGGAAGACGCGGCGAAGCGGCTCGGGATTGAGCTGGTGCCCGCGATTGAGATGTCTTGCGTGCACGAGTACGCGGAAGACCTGCACATCTGCGGGTACTGGATCGATCTGGGAAAGATTGCCGGCGCCTGTGAGAAAGCGCAGCACGAACGGGTCACGCGGGCCGGAGAGATCGTCGAGAAGCTGCGCGGCGAGGGCTTCGACCTGCACCTCGAGGACGCGGTCCGCGAGGCCGGCGACGCGCTCTCGATCGGCCGCCCTCACATCGCTCGCGCGGCTGGCGCTGAAGGCGATCTCGGTCCCTTCTTCGAGGAGTACCTAGTGCCCGGCGCCAAGGCCTTCGTGCCGCGCCGCTGGCCCACCGCCGAGCAGGCGATCGAGCTGATCCACGAGGCCGGCGGCGTCGCCGTGATCGCCCATCCCTACTGGGACATCGACGCCGCCGACGAGGTCGACGATCTGATCCGCTCGCTCGGCGCCGACGGGGTCGAGACCTTCTACCCGACCCACAGCAAGGAGCAGACCGCGCACCTGCTCGAGCTCTGCGCGGAGCTGAGCCTGGTCCCCACCGCCTCCTCGGACTACCACGGCCCGACCCACAAGACGTTCTCGAAGTTCGGCGCCTACGAGACGTACGGGCTTGGCGAGCCGCAGCTCCCGCCTCGCCCGTAGATCTATTAGGGTCCCCTAAATCGTGAAGCCCGGAGACCCCGTCAGCGAAGGCGCCGCGCGCGCAATCGAGCACCTCAACGACGACCACGACGACGCCCTGCTCGACATGGCGCGGGCGATCGGCGGCTGCCCAGAGGCGACCGCCGCGCGCTGCGTCGACGCCGACAGCACCGGGCTCGATCTGATCGCCGAGACACCGAGCGGCGAGACCGAGGTGCGCGTCCCCTACGACGAGCCGATCGACGGCCCGGAGGAGCTGCGCAAGGCGACGGTCAAGCTCGCGCACCGTGCCCGGGCCGAGCTGGGCGAGCCAGCAGCCTAGATCTTCGGCTACCCTGACTTAGGCAAACCTAATTAGGGTGCCCTAAGCGATTTGGTCTTCCTGGGCGCCCCTTCGAAAGGAGCGGGCCTTGGTAACGGTGATGAATGTGGTGCAGGTGCACGAGGAGCGTCGGGAGGCGTTCGAGCGGGCCTTCCTCGAGCGCGAGAGCCACGTCCACAAGGCCGAGGGCTTCGTCGGCTTCGAGCTGCTGCGTCGCGAGGGCGAGGGCGCGGGCGAGTACGTCGTCCTCAGCCGCTGGGAGAGCGATGAGGCGTTCAAGGCCTGGGTCAACAGCGACCTCTTCAAGATGAGCCACCGCCACGCCGACGGCGAGCTCGCCCACGGCAGCGAAGTGCGCAACTACACGGTGATCGACACCAAGGTGCCCGCGTGAGGAAGCTGTTCCTCGCGGCCTTCCTGACCGCGATCCTCTGCCTTCCCGCGAGCGTGCAGGCCGCGCCGCCGAAGCGGATCGTGGCGCTGACCCCGTTCGTCGCCAACACGCTGGTCAAGCTCGGCGTCACCCCTGTCGGCGTCGGCCAGACGCTCGGCGGCCAGGACCGGCTCTCGCCGAAGCTGAGCGGGGTCCCGGTCCTGCCCCTCTCCCACCCCAACGGCCCCAACCTGGAGCAGCTCGCCTCGCTCGACCCCGACCTCGTCTTCTCCTCGCGGACCTGGGCGAAGGGCAACGAGTCGATGGGCGACCTCGGCATTCGCGTCCTCGTCCAGGAGCCGTTCAGGCTCAACGGCGCCTACGCCCAGACCAAGGTGATCGGCGGCCTGGTCGGCAAACGCAAAGAGGCGATCGCGCTCGCCGCCGCGATGAAGAGAAGCGTCGCCGCCGCGCGCAAAGGGATCGAGGAGCACCCGACGGTGATGCTGATCCTCGGCGTCGGCCGCACGCCCTTCACCTTCCTCCCCAACAGCTGGGGCGGCGACATCGTGACCAAGGCCGGCGGCCGCCTGCTGACCGGCGGGGTCACGTCGAGCTCCGGCTTCGAGCGGATCTCCGATGAGGTCGTGGTCGCCGAAGACCCCGACGTGATCGTCGCAGTGCCGCACGCCAACGAGGACGACATCCCCAGCCTCACCGAGTACCTGCGCGGCAACCCGGCCTGGCAGACGACCTGCGCGGTCCGCAACGACCGCATCTACATCTCGGTTGACAACTCGCTGCTGCAAGCCGGCACCGACGTCGCACGCACGATTCGCAAGGTGCGGCGCGTCTACCTGCAGAACTGAGTCTTGGCTCGGCGCGCCCTCGTCTTCGCGGCCCTGGTCGTCGCGCTCGTCGCCGCGGTTGTCGCCTCGCTGGCGCTGGGCGCGGTCAAGGTTCCCTTCGCCGACGTGATCGAGATCGTCTTCGGCGGCGGGCACGGCGGGCCTGAGCAGCAGATCGTCGAGACGCTGCGCCTGCCGCGCACGGTCGAGGCGATGATCGTCGGCGCCGCCCTCGGCATCGCCGGGGCGATTCTGCAGGGCGCGCTCGCCAACCCGCTCGCCTCGCCGGACGTGATCGGGGTCACCGGCGGGGCCGGCTTCGGCGCGATCCTGATCATCATCCTCTTCCCCGGCTCGATCGCGCTGCTGCCGGTCGGCGCGCTCTTCTTCGGCCTGCTCGCCGCCGCGATGGTCTTCGGCTTCGCCTGGTCGGGGGCGAACCGCGGCAGCGTCGGCAAGGTGATCCTGGCCGGGATCGCCGTCCTCTCCCTCTTCACCGCCGCGACCACCGGCCTGCTCGCCGCCTATCCCGAGCGGGCGCCCTCCGCCATCTTCTTCATTGCCGGCGGCCTCACCTCGAGCGGCTGGGACGAGCTGGGCACGATCTGGCCCTACTTCACCGCCGGCTTCATCTGCGCCGTCTTCCTGATCCGGCCGCTCGACCGGCTGGCGCTCGGCGACGACGTCGCCGCCTCGCTCGGCTCGCGCCCGCACCTGATCCGGCTCGGCGCCGCGGTCTCCGCCGCGCTCCTCGCCGCTGCTTCGGCGGCGATCGCCGGCCTGCTCGGCTTCCTCGGGCTGGTCGTGCCGCACGTCGTGCGGATGGCCGGCGGCACCTCGAGCAACACCTTCGTCGTCCCCGCCTCGGCAATCGGCGGCGCCGCCCTGCTGGCGGCGGGCGACACCCTGGCGCGAACGCTGCGGGCACCGATCGAGATGCCGGTCGGGCCGTTCATGGTCGTGCTCGGCGTGCCCCTCTTCCTCTGGCTGCTGCGGAAGGCGGTCTGAGCGCGATGGAGGCGGCGATCCAGGCAGGCGCGCCGCCGCTGGAGGCGCACGGCGTCGAGGTCGAGATCGGCGGCACGCAGATCCTCCGCGGCGCCGAGCTGCGGGTCGAGCACGGTCAGCTCGTCGCCATCGTCGGCCCCACCGGCGCCGGCAAGTCGACGCTGGTGCGCGCCGTCTCCGGCCTGCAGAGTCTCGCCGCCGGCGACGTGCGCTGGTCGGGCCGTGATGTGCGCTCGATGCGCGGCCGCGAGCTTGCCCGTGTGCGCGCCTTCGTCCCGCAGCGGATGCCGGTGCCGGCGGGGGTGAGCGTGCGCGAAGCGGTGACGATCGGCCGCTCCTCCCACCTGCGACCGCTGCGCCGCCTCACCGGTGAAGACCACGGCGCGATCGACTGCGCGATGGAGCGGGCCGCGGTCACCCGCTTCGCCGAGCGGCCGCTGACGACCCTCTCCGGCGGCGAGCTGCAGCGGGTCCAGATCGCGATCGGCCTGGCCCAGGAGGCGCCGGTGCTGATCGCAGACGAGCCGACCTCGCAGCTCGACCTCGGCGCGACCGTCGGCGTCGCGACCCTGCTCCGGGAGCTCGCCGACGACGGGCTCACGGTGCTGCTGGTGGTCCACGACCTTGCCCTGGCGGCGGCGGTCGCCGACACCGCGGTGGTCGTCTCCGCCGGCCGCACGGTCGCCACCGGCACGCCCGCCGAGGTGCTCGATCCCGCCCGGCTCGCCGAGGTCTGGGGCGCCGACGCGAGGCTGACCGAGCACGACGGCCGCACCGCCCTACACGTCGCCTGGCTCGGCAAAAAGCGGCAGTCTTAGGGCACCCTAATTCCGACTGTGTTAGGTTGGATTGATTAGGGCTCCCTAAGGCAGGGGTGCTGGACCACATGGCGCGTGCTCAGACGCGCGTGACAGGCAAGGAGGCGCCTGAACAGATGAGAAGGCAGAGGACCACGAGACGCGCAATTGGCAGAGGCTTGACGGCGGCGATAGCAGTAGTGGGCATCGCTGCGGCTGGCGCCGTCCCCGCGAGCGCCGCGACGGCCCAGGGTTCGGCGGCGATGATCCTCGCCAGCCACGCCAAAGGACGCACGCTGAGCGGTCAGGGCGTGACGATCGAGGCCGGCAGCCCAGCGGCGAAGAACGATCGAACGCTGTCCCTGCCGATCTCGGCCGTCGACCCCGGGGCGGGCGCATCCGCGACCGCCGACGGCTGGCTCCGCTTCCAGCGAGGCAAAAAGGGAGTCGTCGTGTCCGCACTACGCTTCGACTTCGCCGCCGGCACGCTGAAGGGGAAGCTCGGCGACGAGGAGATCTCGATCTTCAACCTTGGCGCCGCCGCAAACCTCAACGCCACCACCGGCGCCGTCTCCCTCCAGGACGCCAAGCTGCGTCTCACGGCTGACGCCGCCGGCGCCCTGAAGCAGAAGCTCGGCCTCGCGCGCGCCCTGCGCCGCGACGGCGTCGGCATGGCCTGGCTCTCGGCCAAGGCGAAGCCGGTCCTGGAGGCGGCCAAGTCGGTCGCCTCGGGCAGCGCGGCCTGGGGCATGCTCGCCTCCTGGCGCACCTATGTCCTCGGCCATCAGGGGCCGCCGCCACCCGCTCCCCCGACGAACGGGACGATCGAAGTCTCCGGCGGGGCGACGGCAACCGGACCGCTCAACGATCCGGCGACCACCTACGCTTTCCCCGCCGCCGGCGGCAGCTTCGAGAGGGGCCTCTACGGCGCCACCGACAAGCTGGTGCTGCAGACCCAGGGCAGCCTCGAGTTCGCCAAGCCGATGCACTGCATCCAGGAAATCGAGCTCACCGACCTGACGCTGACGATAGATGGAGCCAACTCGTCGATCGTCGTCGGCGACTACAGCTACGACATCGACCAATTCACTGGGAAAGCCTGCGTAGACCTGCCGGGCGTGCTCGAGCAGGACACCAAGTTCGCGACCCTTGACCCGAGCGCCGTCACCCCGACCTACTCGGCTGACGGCAAGACGGTCACCTGGGCGAACGTCCCGGCAACCCTGACCGCCGCTGGAGCGGTTCCCTTCGCTCCGACCTATAAAGCGGGTCAGCCGCTCGACCCGGTCACGATCACGGTGACCACCGGGTGAAGACCCTCCCGGACAGGCTGCGGGGCCTGACAGCTACGGCGGCGATCGCCGCCGTAGCTGTCGTCCTTTTCGCCTCCCCAGCCTGGGCCGCCAGCGGCGCGACGACCCTGGTCCTGAGCGGACCGGCCGCGAAGTCGCTGCGCGAGAGCGGGGTTCGAATCGCAGCGGTGAAGCCCGCGAAGGGCGGCCCGCGACGCATCGTCCTGCCGGTCCGGGCCGGCCTCGCCGGGGAGAGCACAACCGTCCTCACCCACGCGGGAGCGATCTCCCTGCGCTACCGGGGGCTTTCCGCACGACTCTCCAAGCTGCGCCTGGTGCTCGGCAAGCGCTCGCGGATGAGCGCCAAGCTGGGTGGGAGCAGCGTCGACGTCTTCGCGGTTCCGGGCGGCCGCAACCGCTCCGTCGATCCGCTCGCCGGCACGGTTGAGCTGGGCGGATCGCGGCTGAAGCTGACCGCGGCGGGAGCGCGAGCGATCGCCGCGAAGTTGGACCACGACGTGCGCCCTGGACACCTCGGCGGCCTCACCTCGCGCGCCTCCGGCCTCGCTGAGGGAGGCAAATCACAGCCTGCCGGTGGTGGCGCCCAGCAGTCGAGCGGCTGCCCGCTGCCGAGCGGCGCCGGCCCAGCGCCGGCGGAACCCGTGCCGGAGGCGACCCGCCCCCCAGGGGCGGTCGACGTGACCTCGGCGACGATCGACTGGCACGTGCGCGAGTCGTTCATCCGCTATATCGCGACGGGCGAGGGGACCAGTGTCTCCGGCGGCGCCACCGCGGATCCGCCGGTGCTCCTGGAGGGCGCTTCCACCCCGCTCTCCTACGACTTCCACTTTCCCTTCGCCAAAGGCTGGCACGATGCCGGCGCCAACCCGGCGGACCCAGCCGACGACACCGCGGCGATCTACTTCGGCGGCGCCGTCCGCTTCCTCTACAGCGGCCACGGCATCGACCTGACCACGGCCGCGCCGGAGATCGAGATCGCGGGCGGAGCCTCGCGGGCGATCTTCGCGGTCCAGGAGGGCGCCGACCCGGCCCAACGGCAGGTGCTGGTCAACCTCGACCTGACCCGCGCCGCGGCGATCTCCGTCAGCGGCAACGCCTACACCTACGAACGGGTCCCCGGCGCGATCCCGTCAGGGACCGCCTCCTCCGTCTTCGCCGGCTTCTACGCCCCCGGCACGGAGTTCGGATGCTTCAACGTCAGGTACGCGACATCCTGAGCAGAGCGCTGATCGCGGTTGCGGTCGGCGCCTGCGTGCTGGCGGCCGGTGCCGGTGAGGCGAGGGCCGACGTCGCCCAGGTCACCGTCGTCTCCCCCGGCGGGGCCCAGCAGACGCTCGCGCTCGAAGCGCTCGCCGGCCAGGAGGACGTGCGCGACGGCGCCTACGTGCTGCGCTCGGGCAGTGGCGAAAGCACTCAGACGATCACCGGTTTCTCGCTCGGCAAGGCGCTGGACGCGGCTGGCGCGGACCCCTATGGCTTCTCCTACCTGGAAGTGCAGCGGCCGGCCGGCGGCGCCGTCCTGCTCAGCCGCCACCAGGCGCTCGACCCGGACGCCTTCGCCGAGGGCCCGCCGGTCGTCTACGCGACGGCAGCGGGCACCGGCTTCCTGCGTCCCAGCGGCAGCAGCGAAGACCTCAACGCCGACGACTCGTTCGAGGCGCCACAGGGGATCACGCTCGTGCTGCGCAAGGACTCGCCGCTGCGGGTGGTGGCAAAGGCCTCGCCGCTGAAGACGAAGCCGGGCCAGCCGGTCTCCTTCGAAGCGGTCGTCGAACGCGCCGGCGACGGTGAGCAGCTGACCTACTCGTGGTACTTCGACGACGGCGGCAAAGCCACCGGCGCCAGCGTCGAGCACAGCTTCGCCCGACGCGGCAGCTACGACGTCGTCGTCGGCGTAACGACTCCGGGCGACAGTGCCGGCACCTCGGCCGTGGTGACGGTCCAGGTCGGGGCGCCGTTCTCCGGACCGGACCGCAAGGGAGGCGGGAGCAATCGCGACGCGAGCGCTCCCGACCACGGGGCGGCCGGTCTTCCCTCCGCCGGTGGGAGCGGGGCGGGCGATACCCCACCGGACACGCGGCCTGCGGCCGCGTTGAGCGTCCGTCGGGGCACCACCCGCCCCGCTCAGCAGGCCACACCTGGCGAACCCGTCGTCGGCGAACTCGTAAGCGCCAGCACCCCAGTCGATGAGGTGCAGCCGGTGGGGGCGCGCACCGGTCAGCTCGACGGTGATGGCGAGGGACCAGGCCTTCCCGGCGCCGCCCTCGGCATCCTCGCCACCGCCGGGCTGCTCGGGGCCGGGGCCCTGATCGAGGCCAGGGGCCTGCTGCGATGAGCGTCGAGCAGATCCTCTTCGACGTCTCCGAAGCGCTGCGGGTGCCGGTCCTGGTGCTTGCCCTGCTGGCCCTGGTCGTCGTCGTGGTCGAGCTGGGAGCGCTGCTGGCGGAGTTGCGTCGCCGCCGCGGTCGCAGCATCTGGCAGCTGGAGAACGCCGTGGCGGAGTGTCAGGGACGGCTCGCCGCGGGGCAGCGCGATCAGGCGCTCGTCGCCCTGATGCCGCTGGCCCGCAACCGCACGATGGAGGAGGCGCTGGCCGGCGTGCTCGAACAGATCGGCCGCCCCGACGCCGAAGCGCGGATCGCCAAGCGCCTCGCCGAGTACGACTACCTCTCCCTGCGCCGGCTCGAGCGCACCCGCATCCTCGTCCGCATGGGCCCGGCGCTGGGCCTGATGGGGACGCTGATCCCGCTCTCCCCCGCCCTCGCCGGCCTCGCCGACGGCGACGTCGCCACCCTGACCGAGAACCTGCGGGTCGCCTTTGGCGTCACCGTCGCCGGCCTGCTCGTCGGCGCGATCGCCTTCACCATCTCCCTCGTCCGCGACCGCCTCTACGCCCAGGACTACTCCGACGTCGAGTACGTCGCCGCCTGCCTCACCGCCGGCAGCGGCAACGGCCTCCCCGTCGGCCACCACTCCCACTGGGCCGTCGCGCCATGAAAGTCACCGCCCGCGCCCGCAGTCGCGACGACAGAGCAGGGGACCCATTGGACGGCCTAGTCAACCTCTTCGACCTAGGAATAGTCCTCTCGGTCGCCTTCCTCCTAGCCGCCCTCTCCTCCCTGAACCTCACCGAGGAGCTGACCACCAAAGGCAGCACCACCTCCCGCACCGCCCCAGCCAACGCAGTGGTCGCGGACAAAGACCAGCGCATCAAGGAAATCCAGCTAAAACCCGGCCAACGAGTCGTGGGCCGAGGCGAGCCCGTCGGCACTCTCTACCGCCTAAACGACGGCCGCACCGTAATCGTGCGACAGGGGAATAAAGGGCCCTGAGCGCTTAGCGCAACTGCTTCTTCAGGGTCAGCGGCTTCGACTTCGTTCTTGGCGTGCCGCCGTTCGGCGTGAAGGTCACCTTCGCCAGCACTTTCGCCTTGCCGGTGCTCAACAGCTTGCGCTTGGCCTTGCCGACCAGCTTGACGGGGAGCTTGACCTTGCCTGCTTTCCTGGCCTGGCGCTTGACCTTGCGGACTCCCTTGCCCCCGAGGACCAGCTTGCCGGAGCCCGGAACCCGCACGAACAGCGCCGCGGTGCCCTTCTTCCTGTTCAGCTTTAGCTTGCCGAACTTGAATTTGTTCGACGGCGGCGCAGTCACCGGGGCCGCGATCAGAGCAGCCTCCGCACAAGACGCCGATGCCGTGCCCGGCTCGCCGAAACGCTCGGCGCGGGCAAATCCGGAGGCTTGCTCGGCGACGTGAAGAGCCCCCCGGCAATCAAACGCCAGGCCGTAGGGGTCCGGCGTTGCGCCGGGAATCGTCGCCTCCAAGCCTTTCTGGCAACCGCTCGCTGAGGTGCAGATCTGGAAGGCCGCCGCGCCGTCAACGACTCCAGCCCCGAAGGCGCGGACGAAGGTCCCGCCAACTGTGAACTCAGAGACGCGGTCGTTGGGGAATTCGGAGGCGTAGATATTCCCTCCAGCGTCGGCCCTGACGCCGCTGGGATTGAACAGCGCGCCCGCCCCTGCCCCGGGGGGCACTTCCTGGCAGCCGCTGGCGGTCGTGCAGACGTTGGGGTCGCCCGGCCCGGCGTTCACCCCTTTGCCGAAGCCACGGACGAAGGTGCCGCCGGCAGTGAAGACGTCGATGCGGTTGTTGGCGCTGTTGGCAACCGCGACCTGATTGCCAGGCAGGACCGCGACGTCGAGGATGAGCCGCATCTCGCCGGCTTTTCCACCCGCTACGCCTTCTTTGCATGCGGTGGTGCATATGTCGGGGTCGCCAGGCCCGGCGTTGACCCCCTTGCCGAAGGCGCGCACGAAGGCGCCGGAGGCAGTGAAGACGTCGATGCGCTGGCGGTCATAGTTGGTGATGAAGAGGGTTCCCGAGGGGTCGATGGCGATCCCCCTTGGCTCGCCCATCGTGCCGGCCGAACCGATCGATTCGCCTTTCTGACAGGCGGTTGTGCAGACATCGGGGTCGCCCGACCCTGCGTTCACTTTCTTGCCGAAGGCACGGAGGAAGGCTCCGCCGGGGGAGAAGACGTCGATGCGGTTGTTTTCCTGGTCGGCGACAAAGATGTTGCCTTCCGGGCCGATGGCGACGCCCTGCGGAGGGTTGATCGCGCCGGCTGATTCTTCGTCGAGGCCCTGCTGGCAGCCGCTGGCGGCTGTGCAGATGTCGCCTCCGCCGGGGTTCACCCCCTTGCCGAAAGCGCGGAGGAAGGTTCCATCGGGGGAGAAGACGTCGATGCGGAAGTTGCCGGAGTCGGCGACGTATGTGGATCCGTCGGCAGCCACCGCGATTCCGCGCGGCTCCTGAATCCCCCCGGCCGCTTCCCCGAACACGCCGACGCTGGAGAGCGGTCCAAACCCAAGCGCACTCCCGGGAAACGCCATCGAAGCAAGGGCTACCGCCACGATCAGCACCCCTCTGAGCCCCGATCGCATGCAGGACACCCTAGGGCACGCACCTAACTCGGCCCACAACAGCTCCGCGCTTCCAGGCCCGCCGGCTGCGGTACTGACCGAGGAGACGCCTGGAAAGAGGGGCGGCAGTCCCCTCAGCTGGCGGATACTCAAATCGCCGGGCTAATTAGCCCGGCGATTGTCAGATGAGGGGACTGCCGCCCCTCCACCCCGCTACGTCCTAAGCAGTAACCGCAGCCGCCGGGATCAAATCCCGCGACTCGAGGTACTCGAGCAGCTTCTGCGCCGACTCCTCAGGCGACTCGTTTTCGGTGTCGCAGACCCAGGCCGGGTTCTCGGGGATCTCGTACGGGTCGGAGACGCCGGTGAATTCCTTGATCTCGCCGGCGAAGGCCTTCGCGTAGAGGCCCTTGACGTCGCGCTCGGCGCAGGTGTCGACCGAAGCCTTGACGTAGACCTCGATGAAGCGGTCGCCCAT